>Ga0114905_1000007_pt1 | contig 319014 bp, 293 predicted proteins | sample MalvireepMed_b05_FD_83499 | JGI IMG/M metagenome (GOLD analysis project Ga0114905, IMG submission 83499) | Marine viral communities from the Global Malaspina Expedition - Malaspina viral metaG DeepMed_b05 | ecosystem: Environmental > Aquatic > Marine > Oceanic | place: Mediterranean Sea...
CGTTGGACGCATCCGGTACAGAACTGGAATCTGACACTGTCTCAGCTGTCGATCCACTTCGAGGGACGGCTAGACGCTCATATTGACTTGTGACTTGGCTGACACAGAATTTTGAACACCCTCGCTGACGATCCGCCGTGAATAGAAATCCATGATCACTGACAGGTAGTGCCACTGCTTTTTAACTTTCAGATAGGTCACGTCAGCCACCCAAACTTTATCCTTAGCTACCGGAACTGCACCATCTGGTCGAAGGTTCTCTCCTGACGCCAGGAAGCGTCTCAAACCTGGAGCCCGATACGTTACCTTAGTTACCCGAGCGATCAGCCCCATCTCCTGCATCAGCCGGGCGACACGCTTCCTACTCACCTGAAAACCCTGCTTTAGCAGTGCTTTCCAGATTCTCGGGCTTCCGTAGCGTCCTTCGTTTTCATCTGAAATACGCTTGATATAGAGGCGCAGTTCCTTATCCGACCGATCGCGTTCAGATGGCTCTCTATTAAGCCAAGCATAGTAACCACTTCGCGAAACTCCCAGCCATTCACATGTTCGCTTAATGCCTAACTCTCGTCCGAATTTCTCGATGAATCGATATCTTGCTGATGTTCCTCCGCAAGAAACCGTTGCCACTTTTTTAGCAGATCAAGCTCCTGTTTCAGCTTCTTGTTCTCTGCTTCCAGCTTCTTACGTTTATCTGCCACGATCTTGCCTTCACGGTATTCTTTTCGCCATCGTGACAGCATTAATGGATGGATGTCGAGAGTATTGGCTACTTCCTGAACCTGAATTCCTTCTATCAGACTTAGCTGGACTGCTTTAACTTTAAACTCGTTCGAATACTGCCAAGTCTTTCTTGGCTGAGTATATTTTGGAATTGGACACCTCGTCAGTTTGACTTTGGTGTCCGTTTTATCGGGGCAAGATCATGGTTCCCGTTCACCAACTTGTTATACGATGCGCCCATGCTGATCACGTTGAATTAATATTGACTTAACAAATATTGAAAATAAAAACCCAAACATCAGGAGAACATAGACTACCGTATCAAAATACAAAGGTAATTCAATATCACCGTTAGCCCTAAGTATTGACAGCGTCATCATAACACCGCTCAGACCCAACCCAACTATCGATATAAACGTCGCAGCCAAGCGATTAGTTTCGTCCTCAGCCCTATGGCGAAATGCTCTAATTGAGTCTCTCATCATTAATGAAAAAATTGAAAAAGATGCAAATGCCCATCCTGGCAATGCATATACCTTCTCGCTTTTTTCGATCAAGATTAGAACGACGGCATACAAAAAAACAGGTAGCAATGAAAAAGATACTTCGTAAATTGCCCTTACAAGAGAATCCCAAACAATTCTTACCGTTTCCAATATTCCATTCATACAAACTGGTTAGCTCTCGAATTCGTATAACAGCTTGTTAGTGTGCCAGCACGCTTATCCTGGGACACTCTTTCGAGCTTTCCAAGGTAACTCTCTGACATAAATGAAGAATCTTCCATAACTCAAGTATCCCTTCCAGAAAAACGCGCACGCCTGTTATTTCGATAAAGGCTGGCACAGAAACTTGTAAACCACATCTACAAGTCTTTGATTCACATACGGTTTACCGTACTACCCACCGGCAAAACGCGCAAGCGCGAATGTAAAGCGTGCCAGTTTTGCCCGAAAACGCCGAAATATACTGTATGGATGTCCCCCTTCTCTTTACATTCAGATTGTCCGCATCGCTTATCGCCGATCTAGCACTTTATTACTAGTTTTTGCCAACTGGTAGGATGCAGCACCTGCCATCTGGCCCTAGACTTATAAAAGGAATACATAACTAAGGTGGCTTATGGCTGAGAGCTTCAGTGCAGAACGTATGTTGACGGGCAAGATGGCGGCGGTGCCAGCGTCGGGCTGGATGGCGTTGATTCGGGCGGGGTATTACACGGGCGGTTGTACCGACGAGACTCAGTTGGTCCGTTCTATGGCCGAACAGATGTCTGAGCCATTGTTGGCCCATGCGTCCCGAGAGGCGTGTCGCTTAATCACGGAACTGCGCGAGCATACCGGTGAGCTGTCGCTGTTCGATCAGTTTATGCAGGAGTACAGCCTGGATAACGACGAAGGCCTGACGCTGATGATTATCGCCGAGGCTTTGCTGCGCATCCCGGATAAGGCGTCACGTGATGCCTTTATCCGCGCTGAGATCTCGCAGGCAGATTGGGAGCAGCACCTGAGCCATAGCCCATCCCACTGGGTGAATATGGCAACGCGTGGCTTGTCGGTCAGTGGCCGTATGGCGCGGTTAAAGAACGCACTCGGGCGCTTGATTACCCGCCCCGGCGAACCTGTGATCCGCAATGCGTTGCAGTATGCCATGCAGATGCTGGGCAATCAGTTCGTGCTGGGTGAAGACATCGCCAGTGCCCGCGCCAATGCCGAACGCACGCACTCTGAGTTAAATGCCTTCTCATTCGATATGCTGGGTGAGGCGGCGATCTGTGATGACGACGCAGAGAAGTATCTGGCCAGCTATCGCGCTGCGTTAAAAGAGATCGCACTTCAGAACAACGCCTCTGATCAAACAGCTAACACTTCTAAACGTCCCTGCTCGCTTTCAATTAAGCTTTCTGCTCTGCACCCGCGTTATGAAGACACCCAGCGCGAAGACGTTAAGGTCAGGCTCTATGATCGTCTCGCGACACTCGTGCGTGAAGCACGTGAGTTGTCGGTGCCCGTAACCATAGATGCTGAAGAAGCCGACCGTCTGGTGCTATCGCTGGAGTTATTTGAACAGGTATTGAGTAACGAAGCCGCTGACTGGGGTCAGTTTGGCCTTGCTGTGCAGGCTTACAGCAAACGCGCCTTGCCCGTGTTGGGCTGGCTTGATGCGTTAGCACGCGAGCACGCGGTGAGAGTTCCGGTGCGCTTAGTCAAAGGCGCCTACTGGGATAACGAAATCAAACTGGCGCAGCAACGTGGCTTGCCCGGTTACCCCGTTTTTTCCCGCAAAGAGCACACCGATCTTTCCTATCTGGCGTGTGCCGCCTTTATGCTGAAAAGCACGGGCATTTATCCGCAATTCGCGACTCATAATGCGCATACCTTAATGGCCGTATCCGCGATGGCCGATGCGCTGTCATCAGCAGAATCGAGTGACGCTTGCGAATTCCAACGTCTGCAGGGCATGGGCGAGCCCTTGTATGACGCCTGGCAAAGTAAACGCAAAGACTACGTGCGTACTTATGCCCCGGTCGGTGAACACAAAGAGCTATTGCCTTATCTGGTGCGACGCTTGTTAGAAAACGGCGCCAATACGTCGTTTGTGCATCATCTATGGAAGTCAGATATCAGCCCTGAAGCGTTGGTACAGTCACCACTGGATCTCGCCCGCGAGCACCATTTTGCACCCGCAGCGGATATCCCGGCACCCGCCAATATTCTTGCACCGCGTAAAAATTCAGCCGGGTTAAACCTGAACAACCGTGATGAGCTTGATTCGTTACTCGCAGGCTTAGAGCGCTGGAAGTCTCACCAATGGCAAGCTCGCCCTCAGGTGAAGATCAGCAGCCTCACTACCTATCAGCCAGATATAGTTGTGGGTTGCCCTTTCTCTGCACACGATAAGGTGGGCCTCGTGCAATGGGCACACCCTGACGATGTGTACGCCATTATTGATACTGCCCAACGCGCCTTTACTCACTGGAATAGCGAACCGCGCCCCGCGTTTGCCGCCCAGCGAAAAGCCTGGCTGCTGACCCTGGCTGATTTACTCGAAACCCACCAGCATGAATTGATCATGCTGTGTGTGCGTGAAGCAGGTAAAACCCTGCAGGACGCCATGGATGAGATTCGTGAGGCCGTAGATTTTTGTCGTTATTATTCGGGCTTTATTGATGAAGGTTTTGCCGAGCCAATTGCACTGCCTGGCCCGACCGGTGAATTGAACCAATTGCACTATGAAGGTCGCGGTGTGTGGTTTTGCATCAGCCCCTGGAATTTCCCGTTGGCGATATTTATTGGTCAGATCAGTGCTGCACTCGCCGCTGGCAATGCCGTAATTGCCAAACCCGCAGAAGCCACCAGCCTGATTGCCGCACGTGCTATTGAACTGGCCAATGCAGCAGGCGTACCTCAAGAATTACTGCAGTGTGTGCCGGGGTCTGGCCCGATACTGGGCGATGTATTCTGCAACGATGCGCGTATTGCTGGCGTAGCCTTTACCGGCTCTCATAAAACAGCCCATAAAATTGCGATGGATCTTGCTCATCGTCGTGGCCCCATCGCCACGTTTATTGCAGAAACCGGCGGTCAGAACGCTATGATCGTTGACTCAACCGCACTGCCTGAGCAGGTCGTCAAAGACGTCTTACGCTCCGCTTTTGGCAGTGCCGGGCAACGTTGTTCGGCATTGCGAGCCCTGTATTTGCAAAACGATATTGCCGATGAAGTTATCCGCTTATTGAAAGGCGCTATGAATGAGTTGGTGGTGGGAAATCCAGGCGATGTATCCACCGATGTTGGCCCGCTGATTTCGATGCAAGCAAAGAACAGTCTGCTTGCTCATATCCGCCATTTAAAAAGTCATGGCAAACTAATAGCTCAAGCCGATAACGTACCCGAGGAAGGATTCTTTCTAGCACCCGTTGCGTACGAGATTGGATCAATTTCAGAACTGGACGACGAACACTTTGGGCCGATTCTGCATGTCATACGCTATCAGAATTCTGACCTGCCGAACGTTATTGAAGATATTAATAACACGGGATTCGGGCTGACCTTGTCTGTGCATTCCCGGAACCCTGAAGTCTCAGGCTTTATTGCGCGTAGCGCTCGCGTGGGCAACGTATATATTAATCGCGATCAAATCGGTGCCGTGGTGGGTGTACAGCCTTTTGGTGGCCTGGGGCGGTCAGGCACTGGCCCGAAAGCCGGAGGCCCTGATTACGTGAAACGTTTTGCCTGCGAGCGCACAGTCAGCGTTAACACCAGTGCGATAGGCGGTAACGCAGAGCTACTACGGCAGAAAAATCAAAGTTGAATCAGACGTTATGATTACTGGCGATAAAGCTCTTTGTCGTCAGTAAAGATTTTATCACCTACGTTTTCAGCCTGCTTAAGCGCTTTCAACGAACTGGAGCGGAACTCACGTGAATACAGCACAGCGGTAATTAGCGCTGCGGTGCCCATAAATACCCACTCAGACACAAACCAACTGAGTGCTGCCATCGAGAAGTAAAACGCACGCAGCCCGTTATTGTAACTGTGGCTGGCCTGATCAATGACCTTCGCACTGTAGAGCGCCATGCTACGACGATCACCGGGAGTCACCGAATTATCGTCAGGCATGGGCGCAGCGCCCACCAATACCGAGGCAAATCCAAACTGACGCATTGACCAGGTAAAGGTGAAATAGGCGTAAATAAATATGACCACCAGCACGGCGATCTTAAATTCAAGTTCAGTCAGTGAGTCGCCTTCGACGAACGATACGGTGCTCAACATGGCACTGATTTTATCCGTTGCTGTCAGTGCTGTAAGAAGACCCGCAATAATCAGTACGCATGAAGATGCAAAGAAGTTTACGTTGCGCTCAATGTTAGCCAGCAGAGCCGCATCGCCTACGCGGATTTCACGTTTCAGCATCCGGCGCATCCAGTTGATACGATGCACATGCAGAACAGAAGACAAGGACGCAGAACGTTTAGCCCGGTAGTGTGCAAATTTGGCATAACCAAACCAGCAAAACACCAGCCAACCGAGGCTGATAAAGTTGAGCATGCCTATTTCTGCAAAACCTGCCATATCGAAACGCCTGCTCCTGTAATGTGTTCTGTTACGCGACCTATAACGTGGCCTATAAGGTGAATAGCTACCCTTTAAGAAGGGTCACCAGATAACGGATTCGCTCATCCGATAACTGGCGATAATCGAAGTACGGAGTCACAACCGAACCTGAGCGATTCGATGCGAACCTACTGTCCAGCCATTTTGCACCATCTGTTTTGAAAAAGCCGCATTCTTCAGCGAACTGTTTGCCCATCAGAAGAACTTGATGTGATGGTTTTGATGTCATGGTTGAAGGCCCGCCAAAACACAGCGCTACGCCACTGCCCGGATGGAGCATCCGCGCATCGCGATAGTCCTGCCAACGACTGAACTCTTCGGTGCCGTTAAATTTCAGTTCGTGCAGAAACTTGGCAAAGACATTAAAAATTTTGCGCCAATGATTTCCTTCTTGCGCATTAATCTGAGCAATATCGCCATCGGCTAATGGCATGACGTCACCCGGATACGCAAAGGGTTCAAGAGATGGCCTGTTTGCCAGATAAACCCGCAGCCTTGCCTGCGGGTCACCTAAGCCAACATCGGCAACAGACGCCGTGGCCATATCAGGACGGTTCAAACCAATGTTTTGTGCGGTTAGCGAAAGCGACCAGCGAGAGCATCACCGGCACTTCAACAAGCACTCCCACCACGGTCGCCAGTGCAGCACCTGAATGCAAACCAAACAATGAAATAGCAACAGCCACGGCCAACTCAAAGAAATTACTGGTGCCGATCATACAGGCAGGTGCAGCGACGTTATGCTTTAGCTTAATGCGTATAGCGATGAAATACGTAATCGCAAAGATGCCGTAGGTCTGAATCAGCAAAGGAATTGCGATCAGCAACATATCCAGAGGATTCTCTACGATGCGAGGTGCCTGCAAACCGAATAAGATCAGTACGGTGGCCAACAACCCCAGAATAGACAACGGCTTTAACGTCTCTGACAAGCGCCCTACGCCCTCTGCCCCGAGTATTTTTCGAGTGAGCACACCTGCCACTAACGGCAAGACAACGTACAAGGCGACGGATATGAGCAATGTCTCCCACGGGACTTCAATATCCGAGACACCGAGAAGAAACCCTGCAATCGGTGCAAACGCAAAAATCATAATGACGTCGTTCACCGATACCTGTAGCAAGGTGTAATTCGCATCACCGCGCGTCAGGTGGCTCCAGACAAATACCATGGCAGTGCAAGGCGCGACGCCCAGCAAAATCATGCCGGCGATGTATTCCTGCGCGGTGGCAGGTGACACCAGGTCCGCAAATATATGATGAAAAAACAGCCAACCTAATGCAGCCATGGTGAAAGGCTTAATTAACCAGTTAATGATCAGGGTAAGCGCAAGCCCCTGAGGTTGCTTAGTGACATCTTTGATGGACGCGAAATCAACCTGCATCATCATTGGATAAATCATCAGCCAAATCAGAACAGCAATCGGCAGATTTACGTTGGCGACTTCGGCATTGGCAACGATCTGAAAGACATCCGGCATAATAAGACCGGCACCGATACCTGCAACAATCGCAAGCCCGACCCACACGGATAAATAACGCTCAAAAATACCCATCAGGAAACATGCTCCGGTGTAAGAAGCTGCCCAATAGCGGCTTCGAGTGATTTTTTGTCCGTGAATTCATCCAATGAAGTTGATGCCAACAGAGACAAGCGTTGCTGCATCATACGGCCGACCTCTTTAAACATGCCTTGCTGCATGTCTTCGGTCGGTAATTTTGATGGATCAGGTAAGCCCCAATGTACACGGGCGGCATTACCGAACCAGACCGGACAGGTTTCGCCGGCAGCGCTGTCACAGACCGTAATGACGACATTGGGCGCAAAGGCTTCGTGATCATCCCAGCTCTGGCTGACCAGGCCTTCGGTGGAGATATTCTGGCTTTCGAGGTATTTCAGCGTGCCCGGAAATACCACGCCAGCAGGCTGACTACCGGCGCTGCGGGCATCAATTCTGCCCTCAGAAATATGACGTGTCAGTGCTTCTGCGAGGATGCTGCGACAGCGGTTATGAGTACAGATAAAAAGTATTTTCATAGGTCAGACATCAGCAACACGCTGACGATTCTCCCGGATTGATCATGAGTTCAGGTACGGACGTGATTACCATGGGCGCCAGTGTATTGATGACCTCAGCTACCCATGCCGGTAGTTGAGGCGCTAAGGAGTAATAAACCCACTGTCCGCGACGTTCGGTCTCGACCAGACCAGCTTCACGCAATATCGCCAGGTGGCGCGATACTTTTGGCTGGCTGAGTTGCAGTATGTCCATCAGGTCACAAACGCAGCGCGGGCCAGACGTCATGGCGACTACCGAGGTAAGACGTGTGTCGTCTGCAAGTAGCTTCATCAGTTCGACTGGGGTCACTTGTTGTTTCTCTCTTATCGCTTGCCTGCGACAATATATATGTTTTTCCATATATGCAAGATTTGCCAACAACAAACGGCCGGATTGCCCCTTTTTCAAGCATCGAAAAGACTGCTAGTGTTATCTCATCTTTCTCAAACCCTCTTTTGACTGAGCTTAAGGAGCGATACATGCCACGCGGTAAGTATGACGTCATTATCTTTGGTGCCACTTCGTTTGTCGGCGGGATTCTGACCCGCTACATCGCGGCACAGTACGGCTGGAACAAGGATCTGAAATGGGCAATTGCCGGCCGTTCTGAGCGCAAGCTTCAGCAGGTTCGCGGCACGTTGGCGCCGATTCTTGGTGAAGACGCTGGAGATGTTGAATACATTATCGCCGACGCTGCCGACGAAGCCAGCCTCGCCGAACTGTGCGACTCAACCCGCGTGATTGTGTCTACTGTGGGCCCTTACGCTCTGTATGGTGAGCCTCTGGTGAAAGCCTGTGTCGACGCTGGTATCGATTACTGCGATCTGACCGGTGAGCCACAGTGGATTAAACGCATGCTGGATAAGTACGAATCAAAGGCGATCGATACCGGCGCCCGTATTGTTCATTGCTGTGGGTTTGACTCTATCCCATCTGATCTCGGCGTTCGTCACCTGCAAGAGCTGGCTAAAGAAAAAGTCGGCCACACCGTCAGTAAAGTTGAGATGCGCGTCAAAGCAGCGAAAGGTGGTATGTCGGGCGGAACAACCGCAAGCATGATCCAGCTGACGAAAGAGGTGATGGCCAATCCTGCGATTAAGAAAGAATTGGCAAACCCCTATTCGCTGTGCCCCCCTGATCACGGTTTTCGCGTCAGACAACCTGATATCAAGCGCGCTTTTTTCGACCGTGCTTCGAACGCCTGGGGTATGCCGTTCATCATGGCGGCCATCAACACGCGCGTAGTTCACCGCACGAACGCACTGCTTGAAAATGAGTATGGCGATCGCTTCGAGTACAACGAAGCCATGCTCACCGGCAAAGGTTCAAAAGGTCGCCGCATGGCTAAAGGGATGACCTTAGGGCTTGGCGCTTTTATGGTTGGTGCAGCCTTGAAACCAACCCGCGCATTGCTGGAGAAATTTGTCCTGCCGAAGCCGGGTCAGGGGCCATCGCCGAAAGAGCAGGAAGAAGGTTACTTTGATATCCGCTTCTACGGCTACGACAAAGACTACAAGCACGGTAAAGAGCCCGTGATCGCCACCAAAGTCACCGGCGACAAAGATCCGGGCTACGGCTTTACAGGCAAGATGCTGGGCGAAGCCGCCGTCTGCCTCGCTCTCGATTACCACAACCGTGGCAAGAAACGCTGGGGCAAAGGCGGCTTCTGGACGCCGGGTGCCTTGTTCAACGAGGTGTTTATGGAGCGCCTGCAGAAGAACGCCAATATGACGTTTGAAGACATCACGCCGGCTGAGAAGCCCGAAGAGGAAGCGGCGTAAACTTCGTCAATCCGATCCGGAGTCTATCTCCGGGTCGTTTGCCGCCTGCATGGCAAATAATTTGAGAGCAATGTCGTCGCGATTACTCTGAAGTTCACGCAGAGCCTCATTTAAGACACTCTGGTCATCGTCGCCCAGTCGCTCTGTAGACTGATGATCAAGCACCATCAGAATATCCTGAAGTTGCGATTCGATTCGGCGCAGACGTTGTTCGATACGATGTTCCTCACTGTTTCTATGTTTCATCATTACGACCTTTCCTTGATGGGAGAATACCCAAACAGGTACAGCTTATGACTGAAAAGTGAGCAACAGGTTCAGTGCTTTCAGCCTGAAACTATCCAGAATCTAGTTAGAAACTAGTTAGAAACTACGGGAAAAGCCAACGTACCCCAGTCTTCATGCGGGTGCTCAAGCATGATATTCAGTACCACAGGCAACAGTGTCATAAGCAAACTTGAGCCGGTTTCTACCTGCTCACGGTTCACACGACTGTTGAAGGTCGCGCCGCCGCCTATCACCTGTTCCTGCAGCACACTGAGGCGTTCAAGCGTCAGTGCCAGTAACTCAGGGACCTTCTTTCGGCTAAGGCAGTTCAATGCTTCGACTGACGAGCGTTCAAAGCGCTCTTTCCAGTCGCTTTCTGTCGCTGGGTTCACCGCAGCCTGACGCTGAGCCTCCCAGAAGGGGCCATACACAAACTGGTTTTTAAGTAGTGCTTTCACTGAGCCCGAGTACTGATGCCAAAGCATTTCGTAAATGGCCTGCTCTTCATCAAGCGACACCAGTTGCTCGATCAGCTTCAGGAAACTACTGTTGCCTGGCTGACTTTCGTCGGTCAGGCAACAGGCACTGAGGGAAATCCACGCAGTGATGAATTGCAGATCTGCATTGCCCTGCTGATCCTGGGCTGCACGCCACCAACTGATTGCGCGGTGAAGGCGTGTCGAGTGCTCTTCATTGAACAGATCACGCTGTTCACGCAGTCGCTCGTGCAATTCATCAGGTGACATAAAGCTTCCTTAAGCGTTTCGATGACTATGGATATCAATTAATGACAGCAGTCTGAGTGATCATCAAAGTCGATGGCCAGATACAGTTTCGCCTCAGGAAACGCGGTTGGATACGCAACGTAGTAATGCGTTTCTTCGTCGACTGGCCACCAGCAGGAAGCAGCGCGTGGGACTTCGTTCAAGTCTACGCGCTCAACGCTGTAGGCCAGGTTGTATTGCTCGGCTTCCGGAAAATCTTCGAGGAATTCTTTCGGCAAACCTTCAACGGCCGTATCGAGTTTGTTTTCTTCATTTAATCCCTGAAGCTTTTTCGTCCACTCAGGATTCTGGCTGCACTCAACCAGAAACTCAGCGAGATAACGGCTGTGGTGTTTTTTTAGTATACGCGGTTTCATAGTGAATCCTTATGTGAATCCTTGAACGTGACTTACCAAGGTAACGGCTGGCCATTAGAGTGCCAGAAGCTACCTGTAGTTTCGAGTGTGAGATCATCGATGCGGGCTGCGATGCCTTCTGCCGCCTGCTCTGGGGAAATGTCTCCATTAAATCCAACCATACGCGTCTGTACGAAGCCCGGATGAATCTGAGCGACCATAACGCCGTGCTCTTTCAGGTCATTCGCCAGGCTTTTGCCGATGGCATTGACCGCCGCCTTTGAAGCTCGGTAGCCGTAATAAGCCCCCGAGGTGTTGTCTTCAATCGAACCCATACGGCTGGTGATATTCGCAATCTTAGTACCCTCAGCCATTAATGGCAGAAGCTCACGGGTCACCATTAATGGCGCGATGGCGTTCACTTCGAACTGAGCGCGAATGCGATCGCTGTCGAGGTCGTGCAGAGTCTCGTTAGTGAATAATCCTGCGTTGTTGATCAAAACATCAATCGGGTCATCAAGAATCCGATCCAGCACCATGGCGATACTCGGCAGCTGCTCTTCGTTCGTAATATCAATATCCGACAGAACCTGGTCGGCAATTTCTTCGATTTCGTCGTTGGTTTCACGACAGACCGCTGTAACCGAGTCACCGCGCGCTTCATAAAGCTTCGCCAATGCCAGTCCGATTCCCCGGTTTGCCCCAGTAATTACGATGTTTGCCATGATCTGCCCTTCCACAATTTGATAGACGCAAGTCTAACGATTCTGGAATCGTACGTCTTCCCCACTGGTATATTGCAAGCGAAATACAGAAACCTGTATCCAGGTACAATTTAAAGACAATAAAAAAGCCGCATTGCGCGGCTTTTTTATTCACTCAGAACCCAATTCAGGCGAGCGATGCTTTGTATTCAGCCATCAGAGACTTGATACGCTGGCTCTGCTCATGCAGCTGCTCTTCAAGCTCGTGGTACTGCTGGCGAATAGCGTTCTTTTCCCACTTCTCTTTGAGCTGCTTGCGCGTCTCATCAAGTTTGCCGCTCTGGACTTCTGCCCATTCGTTCAGCATTGCGTGGTACTTCTCATACTCTTTCTCCAGCAGTTCAGTCCACTTTTCAGAGTTTTCCGCCTTCGCAAGTTTCTCCTGAGCGCGTTTGAACTGCATCTTCACCATGGCACGACGGATTTTAAAATCCGGAACCGTGCGCAGATTGCTGGTCAGACCCACATATGAACATCCTTTGATGAACCACTTGGTTGGGTCCCAGTGGAACCACCGGATGCCGTTACGGTAGTCAGTCTGGAAGATGTGGTGGTAGTTGTGATAACCCTCACCGTGCGTCAGGAATGCAAAGAATGCATTGTCACGCGCTGTATTTTCATCCGTGTATGGCTGAGAGCCCCACTTGTGGGCAATCGAGTTAATGAAAAAGGTCACGTGGTGAGTCGTCACGATACGCAGGAAGCCAGCCAGAAGCAGCATGCCCCATACGTCACCGAAAATCAGGCCCAGTGCCAGTGGCACACCGATGTTCATCGCAAAAACGATAGGAACATAGTATTTGTACTGCCACATAACGATTGGATCTTTCATCAGATTCTTCACGTTAGCGAAATCAACGCGACCGCTTGGGTATTCGCGAATCATCCAGCCCATGTGAGAGAACCACAGACCACGTTTAGCAGAGTATGGGTCTTTATCTACATCATCACAGTGGCGATGGTGTACACGGTGGCCAGAACACCAGTCAAGGATGGTGTTCTCCAGCGCTGCCGCACCCCACAGCGCGTACCAGACGCGTAGAATCGGGTGAGCATCGTAAGCATTGTGAGACCACAGACGGTGGTAGCCGCCAGTAATCGCCATGCCGGTAATCCAGGTTAATGCCAGATAGGCAACCCAGGTTGAAGTTTCGTAGCCATATGTCATGCCATACCAAGGTACGAGTGTGACGGCAACGCCTGTCGTCACGATGAACATGATGGTCGCCGTCCAGTTTAAGGGGGCTTTTTCTTTTTGTACTGATTTACTCATAGACAACTCAGTTGGTTTACGTCAGTTACTCTACGCAGTGTAGCGATGGAGCATTACACTGTTGCGACATGATACCGGAATTAGTCAGTTATGGATGGCCTGAATGTGGTGTTAAGTCATTGTTTAATGTAAATATGGCGTCAGATTGGCCCACTTCAAATAACTCTTTCCATTTAATCAATAGTCCAAGGCCTGAATGCACAACAAGAGTGCCATTTGCGGACATAAAAAACCGCGCCGAAGCGCGGTTCTTTTTACGGCTACTGCTAATCAACCACCGAAGTCATCAAGCATGATGTTCTCGGGTTCTACACCCATGTTTTCCAGCATGCTGATCACCGACTGGTTCATGATTGGCGGCCCACACATGTAGAACTCGCAATCTTCTGGTGCCGGGTGATCCTTCAGGTACTCTTCATACAGTACGTTATGGATGAAGCCGGTCAGACCTTCCCAGTTATCTTCTGGCTGAGGGTCAGACATAGCAACGTGCCATTCGAAGTTGTCGTTCTCTTCGGCAAGCTGATCGTATTCATCCTGATAGAAGAGTTCACGCAGTGAGCGTGCACCATACCAGAAGCTGATCTTACGCTTAGAGTTCAGACGCTTCAGCTGATCGAAGATGTGTGAACGCATCGGCGCCATACCAGCACCACCGCCAACGAACACCATTTCAGCGTCAGTATCTTTCGCGAAGAATTCACCGAACGGACCGTATACCGTCACTTTGTCGCCTGGCTTCAGGTTGAAGACGTAAGACGACATGATGCCCGGGTTAATGCCTTTGCTGCCCGGAGGCGGCGTAGCAATACGGATGTTGAACTTAACAACGCCCTTCTCTTCGGGATAGTTCGCCATCGAGTAAGCACGGATGGTGTCTTCTTTGTTGACCGCTTTCAGATCGAAGAAGCCGAAACGCTCCCAGTCACCGCGGTACTCTTCTTCGATGTCGAAGTCAGAGAAGTTAATCTCGTACGGAGGGCACTCCAGCTGAACGTAACCGCCGGCACGGAAGTCAACGTTCTCGCCTTCAGGCAGTGCCAGAGTCAGCTCTTTAATGAAGGTCGCCATGTTCGGGTTAGATACAACCGTGGTTTCCCACTTCTTAACACCGAAGACCTCTTCAGGCACTTCTACTTCCATATCCTGCTTAACCGGTGCCTGACAAGACAGACGCCAGCCTTCACGGGCTTCACCCTTGGTGAAGTGCGACGCTTCTGTAGGCAGCATTTCGCCACCACCAGATTTCACGATGCACTTACACTGCGCACAGGTACCGCCACCGCCACAGGCTGATGACAGGAAGATATTATTGGCTGCCAGTGTGTTCAGCAGCTTGCCACCGGCTTCTGTTTCAACGGTACGCTCACCGTTCACCAGAATTTTTACCTTACCGGAGTTAACCAGCTTGCTGCGAGCACCCAGGATGATGAACACCAGTGACAGTACAATCACGGTGAACATCACAACGCCGAGTATGATTTCTATATCCACAACCGACTCCTTACAGTGATACGCCAGAGAATGACATGAAGCCAAGAGACATCAGGCCAACCGTCATAAAGGTAATACCCAGACCTTCAAGGCCTGCCGGTACGTCGCTGTACTTCAGCTTCTCACGGATACCTGCCAGTGCAGTAATCGCCAGTGCCCAACCGACACCTGCGCCTACACCGTAGACCGTTGACTCACCAAAGCTGTAGTCACGCTCAACCATGAACAGAGAGGCACCGAGAATCGCACAGTTCACCGTAATCAGCGGCAGGAATACACCCAGCGCGTTGTACAGTGATGGGAAGTACTTATCGAGCACCATCTCAAGGATCTGAACCATCGCCGCGATAACGCCGATGTAGGTCAGCAGACCCAGGAAGCTGAGGTCGACCTGAGCAAACTCTTCACCGGCCCATGCCAGCGCACCTTCTTTCAGAAGGTAGGTATAGATCAGGTTGTTAACCGGTACAGTAATCGCGAGTACAACAACCACCGCGATACCGAGACCGAGAGACGTCTGAATCTTCTTCGAGATCGCGAGGAAGGTACACATCCCCAGGAAGAAGGCCAGCGCCATGTTTTCAACAAAGACTGCCTTAACCAGCAGGCTGATATAGTGTTCCATCAGTGACCTCCGCTGTGTTCAGTGTTTGGCAGAATTTTAAATTCAGACTCTTCGATCTGGTCTTTCTTCCAGGTACGCAGTACCCAGATGAAGCCACCGATGATGAAGAAGGCTGAAGGTGGCAGCAGCAGCAGACCGTTCGACTGATACCAGCCACCGTCGGTGACCAGAGGCAGAATCTCGAAGCCCAGCAGCTTACCGGCACCAAAGAGTTCGCGAATCACAGCAACCGTAATCAGTACGACTGAGTAACCCAGACCGTTACCGATACCGTCGAAGAAGCTCAGAACCGGGCCATTTTTCATGGCAAAGGCTTCTGCGCGACCCATCACGATACAGTTAGTGATGATCAGACCCACGAATACCGACAGCTGCTTACTGATTTCGTAAGCGAATGCTTTCAGTACCTGGTCTACCACGATTACCAGCGAGGCAATGATGGTCATCTGTACGATAATACGGATGTTGTTCGGAATGTGATTCCGGATCAGTGCGATACCCGTATTAGACAACGCGGTTACCGAGGTCAGTGCCAGACACATTACCAGTGTCACTTGCAGACTGGTGGTTACCGCCAGCGCTGAACAGATACCAAGGATCTGAACAGCAATCGGGTTCTTACTGAAGAGCGGTTCAGTCAGAACAGTTTTAATCTGTGACATCTCAGGCTCCCTGTTCTTTCAGTTTGGTTAGCAGACTGCCGAAAGCACGGTCACCTACCCAGAAACGCACGAGGCTGCTTACACCACGGCTTGTCAGAGTAGCACCAGAAAGTCCATCGACCTGATATGGGTTACCTGGCTCCGCAGGCCCCTTAACAACTTTAATGGCAACGTCGCCGCTGTCGTCGTAAACCTCTTTACCTTCCCAGATCGCTTTCCACGATGGGTTGTCGACTTCACCACCCAGACCCGGTGTTTCTGCGTGAGAGTAGAAACCCAGACCAACGATGGTATCCATATCGCCTTTCAGTGCGATAAAGCCGTAGAGCGTAGACCACAGACCGTAGCCGTGAATCGGAAGAATAATCTTCTCGATTTCACCGTTGTTTTCGATCATGTAGATCTCAGCGTACTTTTCCATGCGCTTAATGCTGGCCGGATCTTCATCACCAGACAGAGGCTTGGACAGTTCAGGCGTTTTAGAAGCTTTACGCTGATCGTACTTCTGCGGATCAAGACCGGCGGCCTTGATTTCAGCCAGCTCGGCTTCCGTCGCAAAACGACCTTCTTCAAGATTCACGATACGGGTCGTGATTTTCTTGAACTGCTCTTCAACGCTAACGCCTGGCTGCAACATACCTGCGGCTGCCAGAACGTTTTTCTTTTTGTCTTCAACTTTGTTGGCAACCTGCAGTGGTTTCAGTGAAACCGCCGCACCTGCAACAATGATTGCACACACCAGACACAGCAGAACTGCAACGATGAGTGTCTTCTGGATGCTGTCGTTATTAGCTGACACGTGCCACCCTCCGTTTAACGTTTGCCTGAACCACGAAATGGTCAATCAGTGGTGAGAACAGGTTAGCGAACAGAATCGCCAGCATCATGCCCTCTGGATAGGCTGGGTTGATCACACGGATCATCACTACCATCACACCGATCAGTGCACCGAAGAACCACTTACCTTTGTTGGTCATTGAAGCGGATACCGGGTCGGTTGCCATAAAGAACATACCAAACGCGAAACCACCTACAACCAGATGCCAGTACCAAGGCATCGCAAACAGTGGGTTAGTGTCAGAACCCACGGCATTCAGCAGCAGGGTCATCGCCACCATACCGATCATGACACCGGCGACGATACGCCATGCAGCAATGTTCATCACCAGCAGTACGGCACCGCCGATCATAATAGCCAGCGTGCTTACTTCACCCATGGAGCCCGGTACGAAACCAAGGAAAGCGTCCATCCAGGTGATGCCAGATTCAACAACGTTCTGAACGCCGCCTTCAGCTGCCAGACCCAGTGCAGTTGCACCGGTGTAACCATCAGCCGCAGTCCATACTGCGTTACCTGACATCTGAGCCGGATATGCGAAGAAGAGGAAAGCACGACCAGTCAGTGCTGGGTTCAGGAAGTTTTTACCTGTACCACCGAAGATCTCTTTACCGATCACAACACCGAAGGAAATACCCAGAGCAACCTGCCAAAGCGGGATCGTTGGCGGTAAGGTCAGAGCAAAGAGCACCGAAGTTACGAAGAAGCCTTCGTTCACTTCGTGTTTGCGGATAGTCGCGAACAGAACTTCCCAGAAGCCACCGACGATAAAGGTCACAGCATAAACCGGCAGGAAGTAAGCCGCACCGAAGACCATATTATCCCAGAGGCTGGAAGCGTCATGCGCTCCACCGCCAAGCATAGCGATAAGCATTTCACGCCAGCCTTCAAGCGGCGTTCCAGCACCGGCTGCAATGGCGTCGTTCGCCTGCAGGCCAATGTTGTACATACCGAAGAACATCGCCGGGAAGGTACATACCCAAACGGTAATCATGATGCGCTTAAGGTCGATACCATCACGCACATGAGCAGTGTTATTGGTCACGCTTGGAGGCGAATACAGACCTGTATCAATTGCCTCATAAAGCGGATACATCTTCTCAAGCTTGCCACCTTTCAAAAAGTGAGGCTCGAGGCTGTCGAGCATACTACGCAGGCCCATAATTAACCCTCCGCTTCAATTCTGGTGAGGTTCTTACGCAGAATTGGACCGTATTCGTACTTACCTGGGCAGACGAAACTGCACAGCGCGAGGTCCTCTTCATCCAGCTCCAGTGCACCCAGAGCAATGGCACTTTCCATGTCCTCAACGATCAGCGCACGCAGCAGCTGAGTCGGCAGAACATCAAGTGGCATAATGCGTTCGTACGTACCGATCGGCACCATAGCCCGCTCAGAGCCATTGGTGGTCGTGGTGAAGTCGAACATCTTCTTCATCAGCTTGGTAACGTAGATCGGCATCGCAGAGAAGCGATCAAAACCTGGACGCAGGTAGTGCAGCATTGGGCGATCACGGCCCTCTTCCAGCACGGATACCTGGGTGTGGTAACGACCAAGGAAGGCAAGATCACCGGCAGCGTTGCGGCCACCAAATACAGAACCAGAAATAATACGGTTCTCGCCGTCTTTCAGCTCACCTTTGGTCAGTTCAGCCAGAGATGCACCGGTCAGAGTGCGAACCAGGCGCGGGTTCTTCACCTGAGGACCAGCCAGAGCAACGACACAATCAGTGCTCAGCTTACCCGTAGTGAACAACTTACCGATCGCGATAACGTCCTGATAGCCGATGCTCCAGACGTTACGGCTTTCACTGACAGGATGCAGGAAGTGAACGTGCGTTCCTGTCAGACCTGCAGGGTGAGGACCACCAAATTCTTCAGTCTGTTCAACACCTGCGCTTGGTACAGACGCGCCCGGCGCTTTACACACATAGGTCTTACCATCAGTGAGGCGACTGATGATCGTAACACCTTGTTTGTAGGCTTCGGCATCGGCACTGATCACAACCTGAGGATCAGCAGCCAGGGGATTCGTATCCATCGCATTGATGAATATAGCTTCCGGACGGCTACCCAGTTCAGGCACTCTTGAGAAAGGACGCGTGCGCAACGTGGTCCACAGACCAGATGCTACAAGGTTCTTCTCAATGTCGCCTGCACTCAGAGTTGCAAGCTTGTCAGCTGGATAACTGTCGAAGGTTTCTTCGTCGTTGCCATCAATCTCGATAACGACGGAGAGGAGAACACGGCGTTCGCCGCGGTTGATAGCTTTTACCACACCAGAAGCCGGAGCGACGTACTGAACGCCATCGGTCTTCTTGTCAGTAAATACCACCTGGCCTTTCTTGACTCGATCACCTTCCTGAACAGTCATTGTTGGCTTCATGCCAACAAAGTCCGGACCGACTACAGCTACCTGAGTAACCTTAGGACCGTCCGAAATTTTCTGTTCAGGGCTACCGGTGATTGGTAAGTCGAGACCTTTTTTAATGTTGATCATATGCCTCGCCTAATCACGTTTGGATTCTGTCTTCCTCAGGCGTACAGAAACACGCTTTGAGGTATCGGGTACCACAAAGCGTAGATTCACGCACGGACCTATGCGGAGACTACCCATTTCCCAAGTAAAAAATCGCGCTAAGTATAATGACGCAACTGACTTTTATCCACTGACGTTACGGTCAATCTCACACTAATGGATAATGCCGGAGGCGTCTGTACCGCTTTTGTATAAATTCTAGACAAAAAAAAGCCGTTGTCAGACGACAACGGCTTTTTTCTGTTCCGGCTTAACCGCGAGACGGGTAAGTCGGGTACTCAACACCGCATACCTGCTGCGCGATACGAACCACCTGACGGCTGTAGCCGTACTCGTTATCGTACCAAACGTAGAGGTTTACACGGTTGCCGTTAACAATGGTCGCTTTGGCATCAACGATACCTGCGTGGCTGTTGCCAACGAAGTCAGTTGATACAACTTCTGGAGAGTTAACCCAGTCGATCTGCTTCTGCACAGATGAGTGCAGCGCCTGATCACGCAGGAAGTCGTTCACTTCTTCTGCGCTGGTTTCTTTCTTCAGGTTCAGAGACAGAATCGCCATAGAAACGTTTGGCGTTGGTACACGGATCGCGTTACCGCTCAGCAGACCTTTCAGTTCAGGCAGCGCTTTCGCTACTGCGCTCGCTGCGCCTGTTTCAGTGATTACCATGTTCAGCGGAGCAGAACGGCCACGACGGTCACCTTTGTGGTAGTTGTCGATCAGGTTCTGGTCGTTGGTGTAAGAGTGAACAGTTTCAACGTGACCGTTCTCGATACCGTACTGGTCGTTCATCACTTTCAGTACTGGCGTAATCGCGTTGGTAGTACATGATGCTGCAGACAGGATCTTGTCAGATGCATCGATGTCTTTGTTGTTGATACCGTAAACGATGTTCTTCAGGTCGCCTTTGCCCGGAGCAGTCAGCAGTACGCGTGCGGTGCCTTTTGCTTCAAGGTGCTGAGCAAGGCCAGCTTCGTCACGCCATACACCTGTGTTATCGATAACCAGAGCGTTCTCGATACCGAATTCGGTGTAATCAATCTCAGCCGGGTTGTTGGCGTAGATGATTTTGATGTATGTGCCGTTCGCGATGATGGCTTCGTTTTCGTGGTCAATGCTGATAGAACCACGGAAAGTACCGTGTACAGAGTCACGACGCAGCAGTGACGCACGCTTAACCAGGTCATCACCTTTACCACGACGAACAACGATAGCGCGCAGACGCAGACCGTTACCGCCACCTTCTTTCTCAATCAGGATACGAGCCAGCAGACGACCGATACGACCGAAACCGTACAGAACAACATCACGGTTCTCGCTGTCACCCGCTTCGCCGTTCAGGCTAGCCAGCTCGTCAGCCAGAAATTCTTTAACGTCTTTGCCGTTACCTTCGGTGCGATATTTAACCGCCAGCTTACCGAGGTCGATGTGTGCCTGAGCAACGTCCATCTCAGTCAGAGCCTGCAGTAAAGGATAGGTATCCTGAACTGACAGTTCTTCGTTTTCCATGTGACGGACAAAACGGTGCGCTTTCAGAAGCTCAATGACTGAGCGATTAATGACCGGACGGCCGTAGATAGAAGAAACGATGCTTTTCTGGCGGTACAGGGTACCAATCAGAGGAATCATTGACTCGGCGATGGCTTCACGGTCCATCCAGTCCTGTAAACAGGCGTCGCGCTGGTCTTTGCTCACGGGGTCACCTTACAAAGAAGTTAATTTAAGAGGAAAAATCGGGGCCGTATTATGCCGATTTTCGAGGCTGCCGACAAATCTTTCGCAGGTGCCGTGCTGCCGCGATTTCATTCGGTTAACAGTGCCCTGTGCTTTGGGTAAACTAGCCGGCCTAATTTGCATCGATCACACCGCTCAGGAGCGCGAATGTCCAGCCCTTTACACCCTGACCTCCCCTCACGTGCCGGTGAACGCCGCTTCTGGGGCCAGCTGACAGGGTCTACCCAGGCCATGGCTCTGGCCAGTGCTGCGACAGAACACGCAGGGCTGACATTGGTTGTCACCACGGATACCAGCTCGGCGCTGCGACTCGAAGAAGAGATCCGCTACTTCGCCCCTGATCTGGAAGTTATGCACTTCCCGGACTGGGAAATTCTGGCGTACGACATATTTTCTCCCCATCAGGATATTATCTCCCAGCGTATTGCGACTCTGAGTCAGCTGCATGATGTCCGCAAGGGTGTGCTGATCATTCCGGTTTCAACCCTGCAGCAGCGACTTCCGCCTGCAAGTTTTTATCAGGGCCAAACTTTTGTGCTCGATATCGGCAGTACCTTTGACGTCGACAACACCCGACGTCAACTTGAGAACGCCGGCTATCATTGCGTTGATACCGTGTACGAACACGGTGAATACGCAGTGCGCGGCTCAATCGTCGACATTTTTCCTATGGGTCAGCCACTGCCGTTCCGCATAGAGCTGTTCGACGACGAAATTGAATCACTACGTACCTTCGACCCAGACAACCAGCGCACTCTGGATAAAATAGAGCAGGTCAGGATTTTACCCGCGCGCGAGTTTCCGCTGGACACCACGGCGATACGCACCTTTAAGGCCCGCTGGTTTGATTTCTTCGAGCAGGACCCGAAAGCCTGCAGCGTCTATACCGACGTTGCCCAAGGTATTGCCCCCGCAGGTGTTGAGTACTACCTGCCGCTTTTCTTCAGTGATGATCTCGGCAATCTGTTTGATCATTTACCGGCAAATACACTGGTTATTCATGATGCGGGCATTGAAGACGCCGCCAAGTACTTTCGCGACGACGTAGAAACACGGTATGAAAGTCGTCGCTATGATATTCAGCGCCCTATCGTGCCGCCGGCGCAGTTATTTCTGGCGCATAACGAATTGTTCAGCGCACTGAATAACTACCCTCGCATTCAGTTGCACAATAAGGACCTTCCAGAACGCGCGGGAGCAGTATCATTCGACACCCGCGCTCTGCCGGACCTCACTGTGGATTCACGACTGGACCAACCGCTGCAGCGTCTACAGAACTGGCTCGCCGATGCAGAAGGCCAGATATTCTTCTGCGCTGAATCCGCCGGACGCCGCGAAGCACTGAAAGAACTGTTGCAGCGCATTAAAGTACTGCCAGATGAATTTGAACGCTGGCCTGATGCGCTGGTGTCTGAGAAACGTATTCTGATGTTGACCGGCCCGCTGGAAGCCGGGGCATCGCTTAACGATGACAAGCGTCTGATTCATCTGATCACGGAGAATGAGCTGTTTGGTCAGCGCATTCGTCAGACTCGCCGTCGCCAGAAACAAAAGACCGACAGCGACATGGTAATCCGTGACCTGTCGGAACTGAAAGAAGGCTCGCCGGTTGTTCATCTGGATCATGGCGTGGGTCGCTATATCGGGCTGCAGACGCTGGACGCCGGTGGTCAGGTAAACGAATTCGTGGTGCTGGAATATTCAGGGAAAGACAAATTGTACGTCCCCGTTTCCAGCCTCCACCTGATCTCACGTTACGGCGGTGGCGCCGAGGAAACTGCGCCAATCAATAAACTGGGCACAGACAAGTGGTCGGCGGCAAAACGTAAAGCCGCCGAGAAAATCCGTGACACCGCCGCAGAGCTGCTTGATATCTACGCCCGCCGCCAGGCCCGCAAAGGCTTTGCGTTTGATGAGCCTGATACCGATTACGAGCGCTTTGCAGCAGGCTTCCCTTACGAAGAAACCCCAGACCAGCAATCAGCTATTGAAGCCGTCATTGGCGACATGTGCTCACCGCGCCCGATGGATCGTCTGGTCTGCGGTGATGTTGGTTTTGGTAAAACTGAAGTCGCCATGCGCGCCGCTTTTATGGCGGTTCAGAGTGGCAAACAAGTCGCGGTTCTGGTGCCCACCACCCTGCTTGCTCAGCAGCATTATCAGAACTTTGCCGACCGCTTTGCCGAATGGCCGGTCAAAGTCGATGTGCTGTCGCGTTTTAAATCCGCGAAAGAAACTCAAGCCGCCCTCGACCGTATGCTTGAGGGTAAAACCGACATTGTCGTGGGTACGCACAAGCTGCTGCAGAAAGATGTGAAATTTGATCATCTGGGCTTGTTGATCATTGATGAAGAACACCGCTTTGGTGTCGCCCAGAAAGAGAAAATCAAAGCTCTCAGAGCTGAAGTCGATATTCTCACCTTAACCGCCACGCCGATTCCGCGCACCTTGAACATGGCGATGGCGAGTATCCGGGATCTGTCGATCATCGCCACACCTCCGGCCAAACGTCTGAGCGTGAAGACCTTTATTCGCCAGCAGGATGACACCGTTACCAAAGAAGCGGTTCTGCGTGAAATTCTGCGTGGTGGTCAGGTGTATTACCTGCATAACGAAGTAAAGAGCATCGAAAAAACCGCACGCGAGCTCAGCGAAGCCATCCCTGAGGCACGTATTGGTGTCGCCCATGGTCAGATGTCAGAGCGCGAACTCGAAAGCGTGATGAGCGATTTCTACCACAAGCGTTTCAATATGCTGGTATGTACCACCATCATCGAAACCGGTATCGACATCCCGTCAGCAAACACCATCATTATTGAGCGTGCGGATAAGTTCGGTCTGGCGCAGCTTCACCAGCTACGAGGCCGTGTTGGTCGCTCGCATCACCAAGCGTATGCGTATCTGCTGACGCCACCACCGAAGCAGCTCACCAAAGATGCTGAAAAACGTCTGGATGCCATTGGCGCATCACAAGACCTGGGCGCAGGCTTTATGCTTGCGACACACGACCTTGAAATCCGTGGCGCCGGTGAACTATTAGGCGATGAGCAGTCAGGCCAGATTGAGACCATTGGTTTCACGCTTTATATGGAAATGCTTGAGCAGGCGGTCAATGCCATTCGCGCGGGTAAAGAGCCGTCCGTTGACCTGGCAGCGACCCACGGCGCCGATGTAAATCTGCACATTCCGGCCTTGATTCCGGATGACTACCTGCCGGACGTGAACAGCCGCCTGACCTTATATAAACGCATTGCCAGTGCGAAAGACGATCATCAACTGAAAGAGCTTCAGGTCGAAATGATCGACCGCTTCGGCCTGCTGCCGGATCAGGTGAAGAACCTTTTCCGGATTGCATCACTCAAATTCAAATTGCAGCCGCTCGGCGTTGCCCGACTGGATGCCAACGACAGTACTGGCAAAATTGAATTCAGCCGTGATACCGAGATAAACCCATTCACTCTGATCAAGCTGGTGCAGACGCGCCCGGATGCCTATAAACTGGATGACGGTAATTCGCTACGTTTCTACGCTAATATGGAAACGCTCGACCAGCGTTTCCGCACCATTGATCAACTTCTGACTGATTTACAGAAGGACCCGAATTCGTGAAAACCCTCTCTGCCCTGCTTTCTGCGGGCCTGACACTGAGCATGCTGCCCAGCGTTGTAAACGCGACAGAATACTATCGTGTCGAAGTTATGCTGTTCACTTATCTCGACGAAAACAGTGCTCGTGAGGAGCACTGGCCTCTGCTGAAGGAGCGCGCACTCGCGGAAGAAGCAGCCATCCAGGCAGCACTGGAAGAGGAAGCATCACCGGACGCCGAAACAGAGACGGCTGGCGGCGCCACTAATGATGCACTTCAGATTTCTGAAGACCAATCGTCAGATCTCACAAGCGATACGGCAGAGGAGATGAACACTGAGGAAGAAGGCACTGAGAACGCCTCACCTGTGACGCTTCTCGACGATCTCGAATTCGAAAACGCAGCCAATCGTTTTGGCTATCGTAGCGACATGAAAATAGTCTGGCACCAGGCCTGGGTTGAAGAGCTTCAGGACTCAGCCAACGCCTATGATCACGAAGTCGCTGGCAGTTACGAGGAAGAAAACTTCCGTATCGAAGTCAGCGGCAGCCTGAACCTGTATCGCAGTCGCTACATCCATATCCGCCCTGACCTTGAAGTTGACCAGCTGATATTCACCATCCCCGATGAAGCACCGCTCTCTGACGAACCTGCCGACGCTACCGAAGATGGTGTCATGACCATGGCTGTCACCCCTGAGACCATGAATAATTCAGACGCCCTGCCCGGCGCCGAAGGTCAGATGATGATTGTTCCATCGAATGAAGGGCTGACCAATGAACCAGTTACCGAGCCAGAGCCTGAATGGATTCCTTTACGCGCAGCGAAAATTGAACGCAGTCGTCGTATGCGCAGTGGTGAAGTGCATTATCTGGATCATCCCCTGCTGGGCATGGTAGTGAAGGTAACGCCTTGGGAAGAGCCGGAAGAATCACAAGAAGAAGCCCCAGAGAATGGGGCCTCGGAAGAAAATACAGTCAATTCAGATCAGTGATAACGAGGCAGCGATAATATCGCGAACTTCACTCATACCTGAGTCGATCACCGCACGGATCTCATCCATGGTAATCAGGTCGTCGCTCTTACCGGCGGCCGGATTAACCACCAGGCAGATACTCGCATACGGTATGCCTAACTCCCGGGCCAGTGCAGCCTCAGGCATCCCAGTCATACCGACCAGATCACATCCGTCTTTTTCGAGGCGGTTAATCTCAGCAATGGTTTCTAACCTTGGCCCCTGCGTCGCTGCGTACACACCGAAATCAAGCGCATCGATTAAACACTTAGCGGACGCTTTAACCAGCGCCTGGCGTAGCGGCTCATCGTAGGGATGGGTCAGATCAATATGTTCAAGCGGACGGTATTCACCATCAAAAAAAGTACTTTCCCGTCCCCAGGTGTAATCAACGACCTGATGAGGAATGACTATTTTGCCAGAGCCCATGTCCGGATGAATACCGCCCACAGCGTTGACCGCAATAATGTGCGTGACGCCCTGTGCCTGCAACGCCAGGAGATTCGCCCGATAATTGATTTTATGCGGTGGAACTTTGTGAGGGTGTCCATGACGCGCAAGAAACACGACCTCCTGTTCACGCCAGCGCCCGATTGAGATCGGTGAAGATGGATGCCCAAGCTCCGTGGTAACAGACAATGTCTGCCTGATATCAGGCCCATCAAGCTCAGTTAAACCAGTGCCGCCAATAACAGCAATTTTAACAGTCGTTGTGCTCACAGATTATCGTCTCTGATAAGTTGATAAGAACCCAGCAGCCTGCGTACTGCGGAAATATCGTCTTCCCCAAGAACGACGCCGTTTCTATCAGGTTTTAAAGATTCCAGTGTTAAAGCGCCAGTTCCGGCTCGGTATAAGTCAGATACCGCACTGACGACATCTTTGGCTGCGTCCCGGTTATTACAGACCACCAATGCGTTGGCTCCGGCCTGAGCGGCGGCAATAGACCGCTGGTAAAAATCCCCTCCACTGGCAGCACCTTCCATCGACAGGTCATCACTGAAAATGATGCCTTTGAAGCCGAGCTGCCCGCGCAGAATGCTCTGTAACCAGGTCGGAGAAAAACCCGCAGTGTTGTCAGCATCGACGGCAGGATACACCACATGGGCTGGCATGATGCCCTGAATTACGTATTCGCCGATCAGGGTTTTAAACGGCGCGATGTCCGCTTCCAATGCTTCAGAAGGGCGCGGGTCAACGGGTAACTCCAGGTGAGAGTCTGCCTCAACGGCTCCGTGTCCCGGGAAGTGCTTTCCGACCGCAGTCATGCCCACAGTTGCAAGCCCCTCACTCCAGGCTCGGGCCAACGCAGTAACCGCATCCACTGTGTGTCCAAAAGCCCGATCACCAATAACTTGTGAAAGATCCCGTTCAACATCCAGAACCGGGGCAAAGGTCAGATCAACGCCATGAGCGATTAATTCTGAGGCCAGGAGTTGACCGCCCTTGCGAGCGAGTTCGAGCGCCTTTTCTGGCGATTCCGCAAAGATCGCTTCATAGCGAATCATGGGTTCAAACAAGGTAAACCCGGCGCGAAAACGCTGCACACGGCCACCTTCCTGATCCACCGTAAGCAGAAGATCAGGCCTGAGCGCCTTTATCTCAGCGGTCAAGGCTTTCAATTGTTCTGGCGATTCGTAATTTCGAGCAAAGAATATCAGCCCGGCAATTTCAGGCTGTTTTAGAAAATTTCGATCTTCAGCAGACAGTGCAGTACCTTCAATGTCGGTAATAACACCGACATCCTGCGATAAGGCACTTGGAACTGCATCACAATCAGGTAAAGAAACGGAAGTCTCAGGCATCATACTCTCACAAATTTATGCACGAAATACGCTGAAAACTGGCGGCCTGAATCCACACCCGGATACCAGCCTGAATCCGTTCAGCGAGGTCAATCACATCGCGGTTACGCATGCGAACACAACCATGAGACAAGGGGTTGCCCATAGGTTCAGTATCCGGCGTACCGTGGATATAGATAAAACGACGCTGGGAGTCGACGTTACCAAAGCGATTCAGCCCACTTTCCAACCCCTGAAGCCAGAGAATACGCGAAAGAATCCAGTCCCGTTCTGGGTGTTCTGCTGCCAGCGCTGAAGAATAGATTTCGCCAGTTGGACGCCGACCACGAAAGACAGCATTGATCGGTTGATCACGGCCGATGACAGCACAAATCCGGTGCCAACCTCTTGGTGTACAGCCACTGCCCTCTTGCTCACCTATGCCATTCAGCGCAGTAGATATCGGGTATTCAGTGATGCCATCGCGCTCAGTCAGGCGAAGAATCTGATCTTCGACGGAAATTTCGATAAATGGAAGGTCGGACATCTTCTTAGCGCGTTCCTTTTGGCGCGTTCCTTCAGGCACCCGCCGGTGACTTCAAACCACTGGCCAGAAACGGCAGCAGCTGTTCAATAACATCCGGCGTGGCGGTGGGTTTACCGAAATCATGCTCCGCCATCGCGGTAAGAGAATCAACCCCGTTCAGAGTAAACATGGTCGCACCCAGCATAAAATGAACACGCCAGAAGCGATCTTCATCGGACAGTTCAGGGGTTGCACGGGTAAGAAGGTCAGAGTAACGGCGAAACACATGACCATACTCAACGCGCAGAAAACGACGCACGTGACCCTGCCCCTGGCTGTAAGCCAGCCCCAGCAAACGCATAAAGATACGCAGACGTTCCGGGCGGTCTGCACCGGAGCGCAGGGCGGTATCCGACAACAGTCTCAGCAAAGACATCAGGTCAGCTGGTTGTTCACCCTGCTCTGCATCACAAGTATTGAGCGCCTTATCAAGCTCAGCTACGAAAGGGGTAAGAAAGCGGGCAAAGACGGCCTGAATAAGAGACTTTTTAGAACCGAAGTGATAATTCACAGCAGCCAGATTAACATCGGCTTTGGTCGTGATGTTACGTAACGAGGTTTCTGCGAAACCACGTTCTGAAAACAACTCTTCTGCAGCATCCAGAATGCTGCGCGCGGTATCTTTCTGCGCCATAGTGCCTTATCCAACTAACAAGTGTTTCAAACATACGTTTAAAACACTTAACACGCAACAGTTGCAGCAATTCAGTAAAAATCCGCACAGATCGTAAATTAGGCGACACTGGGTATTTACACAGTAGAAAGTACTGTATATATTTACACACACTGTATAAATCAACAGACTGGATAAATGTCATGGAAAAGCTCACGGCTCGCCAGCAGGAAGTTCTTGATCTGATTCGCTCAGCCATTGACGAAACAGGCTACCCGCCGACGAGAGCAGAAATCGCAGCAGAACTTGGCTTCCGCTCACCGAACGCTGCCGAAGAACACCTGAAAGCTCTGGCACGTAAAGGTGCCATTGAGATGATGCCAGGCGCCAGCCGTGGCATTCGTATCGTAGGTGAAGATTCTCCGGGGCTGCCAGTGATCGGTCGCGTTGCAGCCGGTGAACCTATTCTGGCTCAGGAGCACATTGAAGATTACTGCGAAATTCCGCCGTCGTTCTTTAAGCCGGAAGCGAACTTTCTGCTGGAGGTGCATGGCGACAGTATGATTGACATCGGCATTATGGATGGCGATTACATCGCAGTGCACAAAGCCGAGACCGCACGCAATGGCGACATCGTGGTTGCCCGCGTCGGTGATGAAGTAACCGTTAAGCGATACCACAAGAGCCGCAATCAGGTAACTCTGTTTGCTGAGAACGAGAATTACGCCCCTATTGAGGTCAACCTGAAAGAGCAGGAATTTGCGATTGAAGGTAAATATGTGGGTGTTATCCGCCGCCAGTAATAAGGCCAACGAGAGTATCAGGTAAACAGTACCCGACAGGAGAGATTGTTATGCGTCAGTTATCTTTCGAAGTATGTCCAGAAGCAGCTCCGCTCAGCTCTGCGGCACCCGTCAGAAGCGTGCCCAAAGGCAGTATGACGGAAGTCATTGTGTCTGAAGGCAGTGCATTACAACCTTTCCAGCTGTTACCTGTATTAGCGCTGTGCAGTGATCAGCAGCGCTGGCTGATGTGGCTTAGCCCCAGCCAGAACCTGAATAAAGAATGGCTGGCCAAAGCCGGTATGAGTGATTCGCCGGTGCTTCACCTTAATACTCAGCCCTCGACTCAAGTTGATCTGTGTATCAAGGCACTGAGTTCAGGTAAAAGCCACCTGATTATTGAATGGTCAGGCGAACTTGCTCCCGATACCCGCCAGCTGTTGCGTCGTGTTGCTGAAGAAAACGGGTCTCATCTGTTTATCGTACGTGGTGAATAAGACACTACCAGCCGTGGGCTGGTAGTTTCTCTGCCCTAAATTACTGAGCAGTTGTGGTGGCAGGCACGCTCACTACAACATTTTCTTCGTGCAGTTCGGCGACACGATCCAGACGTTCAAGCGCTTTTTCAAGTGCGTCCTGGTTGTTCTCCATCGCTTTAATCGCATCTTTTGTTTCTTCAAGCGCTGTGCGGGTTTGCTCGCGGGCTTCGGTGTAAGCCTGAACCAGTTCAGAGCTTTCAGGCTCATCGCTACACGCAGTGATCAGTGAAGCAGAAAGTACAACAGTCGAGAGTGCTACAAGCTTTTTCATTCTCATCCTCAGAAGTCATTTTTCACAAGTACACCCGTTACCGGGGCTCTCATTAGGATACTGAATTTCCAAAAAAAATCCGGTATCAGTCTCCCGATACCGGATTTTTTTATAAATCTATCGTTTTAGGACACATCAGTGCAGCTGCTGACTGCTCTGCGGCACCTCAAAGTCGTCACTCTCGACTTCCATCCCAGAGAGGTCGCCTACGAGGCGTACACCCGCCTCAAGCATGACTCTGGCCACATCCATATGGTGCTCCTGAAGACTTGCTTTCGCATCTTCCGAGAAACAGATACGAACCAGCGCATCGCTTTCCTGTTCGTCGGCACGACGCAGGGCAATGTCACCATTGGATAACTCTACAATTTCGAAAAAACCAGCCATAAGTGCCTCTTCGTTTCTGAGCGCGGATGATAACACAGGGGGGTAACGCTTTATACGCGTGTCGCTGGGAGAATCAGCTTTCCTGCCGATTCTCTCGCTGACTATCGATCAGGTCAGACAGTTGCTGCCACCAGGACTGTGGCTGTATGTCATCGCTCTGTGCAACGGCAATTACGTTGACAGCGCTGGATGCCTGAGGGTTCCCACTGGGACCCGGACGCCAGCGTGTTTCTGCCTCAAGCAGAAACGCACTCAACCATGAGTAAGGGTCTTCGGCGAGAATGCGAATCTCGGTCATCTCGCCGGTAACCAGAGGTGTCTTGTTCAGAAGATCTGAAAATGAACTGACTTCCCCGCGGTAAGTTGCGAGCGTCGCCAGCTCATTCAGGTAGGAAATAAACGCATCCTGCATAAGGTAGAGGCCGGAGGTCTCCAGGCCTTCAGCTAACGCGGGATTACCCGTTTCACGACGTGATTGCTCCAGTAGCAGCCGCGCCTGATAGAGTTTCTCGTTGGTAAAGCTGAGCCACTGACTCATCAGAAGTTAAGCTTCAGGCCGAGATGCAGGCCATCACCAATCTTATGACGACCGCTCTGATCATCAAAAGATACGGATGTCATGCGGAAGCCTGTGTAGAGATGTGCCGTTGGTAAGATATTGAAGACTAAACGGACGTCGGCATCGACGAAGTTATTCACATCACTGAACGACACTACCGGCGGTGCATAGTATGCATGACCACTCACACCAAAGTTACGGTTAAACGGAAAGTTGTAGCGAGCAAAGCCGCCGACACCAATTGCCGCGCCGTCATTATCATCGGTAAAAATTCCGTATGCGTTTGCGCCCACACCAATATAAAGGTCAGAGTTCGGATTGCGTACGTCAACAACATGAACGCCACCCGAGATGACGTCGCCCTGGTCACTCTCGTGCAGCGCTGCCAGATTCAGGTGCATGCCTGTATCCATGCGTGTTGCGTCCCAGCCAACCCGAGCTGTGGTGTCAGCCAGACTGATATCCAGAGATCCACCAGCCATCGCCGGAGAAGTGATTGCAGCGATTGAAGCCATAGCGGCCAGAGAAATGCGACGGGCCAACGTAAGTGTGTTCATCGTGGTACGGCGTCCTGTATTTAGTGATCGACGTTAATCTGAAGAAGTATTTTGTCCCCATGATACCAGCGAGTTTGTCTTTGGGAAAAGTGCGCCAGTGGCGACAGCAGGAACTCGGGCGTCGAGGAGTGTACGGGAGTGTCAGTAAAATGCTCACACACCATGGGTGCAGGCCAGGTGTATGAGCATTTTGAGGCAGGCTTACTTCATCAGATCAAGCAGCAACTTGTTGAGACGGGTAACGTACTGAGCGGGTTGCTTCAGTTGGCTCCCCTCTGCAAGCAGGGCCTGGGCATGAATGACCTGAGCAAGCTCCGTGAAGCGATCTTCGTCGGCTTCCTGATCTAGGCGTTCGATCAAAGGATGCGAAGGGTTCACCTCAAGTGCCACCTCGGGTTCTGGAACCTTCTGGCCGGCAGCTTCCATCAGGCGGCGCATATGACCGCCCATGTCGTACTGACCGACAACCAGACATGCTGGAGAGTCTGACAGACGAGAGCTGACACGAACTTCTTTGACGTCGTCTTTCAGCGCCGCTTCCAGACGCTCAATCAGTGCTTTATGCGACTCTTCAAGTTGCTTCTGTTCTTCTTTTTCTGACTCGTCAGCCAGCTCATCCAGATCCAGTTCGCCTTTGGTTACATCCTGGAATGCCTTGCCATCAAAGTCACTCAGGTGGCCAACCATCCACTCATCAACGCGATCTGTCAGCAGCAGTACCTCGATACCTTTTTTACGGAAGTATTCCAGGTGTGGGCTTGCCGCCACTGCATCGTGGCTTTCACCAGTAATGTAGTAAATTTTCTTCTGACCTTCGCGCATGCGGGCGATGTAATCTGCCAGAGAAACGTTCTGCTCTGTGCCTTCGCTCTGAGTCGTGGAAAAACGGAAAAGACCCGCAACTTTTTCACGGTTGGCAAAATCTTCTGCTGGCCCTTCTTTCAGAACTTCACCGAACTGGTTCCAGAATGTCTGATATTTCTCGGCGTCTTTCTTCGACATTTTTTCCAACGTATCAAGCACACGCTTCACCAGTGCTGAGCGAAGGCTATCTACTTGCTTATCCTGCTGCAGGATTTCGCGGGATACGTTCAGAGACAGGTCGTTAGAATCCAGCACACCTTTAACGAAACGCAGGTACGCAGGCAGGAACTGTTCAGCGTCATCCATGATAAACACGCGCTGAACGTAGAGCTTAACGCCTCGGCTCGCTTCACGATTCCACATATCAAACGGGGCCTGAGTCGGGATATACAGCAGGCTGGTGTAGTTCAGCTTGCCTTCGACCGTGTTGTGCATCCACGTCAGTGGTTCGTTCCAGTCGTGAGAGACGTGCTTGTAAAATTCTTTGTAGTCCTCGTCGCTTATGTCGCTCTTAGCGCGAGTCCACATCGCCTGTGCCTGGTTAACAGCTTCTGGAGTAGAACTGTCGCCGTCTTCGCCTTCTTCATCATTGCTGTCCTGCTGAACGAACACTGGAATAGCAATATGGTCTGAATATTTTTTAATCAGATTCTGCAGGCGGAAGCTGTCAGCGAATTCCTCTTCACCCTCTTTCAGGTGAAGAGTGATGATGGTTCCGCGGCCTGCCTTGTCGATGGATTCGAGGCTGAACTCGCCCTCACCTTCAGATTCCCAACGTGTGCCCTGGTCGGCACTTTCGCCGGCACGGCGTGTCTCAACAATCACTTTATCGGCAACGATAAATGCCGAGTAGAAGCCCACACCGAACTGACCAATCAGTTGCGAGTCTTTCTGCTGATCGCCGCTCAGTTGACTCAGAAATTCCGCAGTACCCGATTTAGCGATGGTGCCCAGATGATTCACCACGTCTTCACGGGTCATACCAATGCCGTTATCGGCAATGGTTAAGGTTTTCGCGTCTTTGTCGAATGTGATATCGACCTTAAGGTCTGACTCTGATTCGTACAGATCGTTGTTCGTTAACGCCTGAAAACGCAACTTGTCACAGGCGTCCGATGCATTGGATACCAGCTCACGCAGGAAAATTTCTTTGTTGGAATACAAAGAGTGAATCATCAGGTGCAAAAGCTGTTTAACTTCTGTCTTAAACCCCAGTGTTTCTTTACTTGCGGCAGTCATTCATCTCTCCTTTCAGACGTATCAGCCCTTTTACTGTGTTCGCCCTGTCGTCCAGCTCGCAGGTGCAGGCTCGACATGGGCTATGTACTGAGCTCTATTTTGGGGCTGAGGAAAACATTTCAAGGGCTGCACGCAGTTCAGCAATATTACGTCGAATCAGAGGCTCGTCATTCCGCTCGCCGGCGATGCATGTCACCACGGCCAGAGAGCCAACGCCGGTTGAGGCTACCCTAGCTGCATTCTCCGGAACGATGCCACCAATGCAGGTTTGCGGCCACGCCCGGTACTTTTTGCTCCAAGAGTCCAGACAATCCACGCCAAGTGGTTGGTATCGCAGGCGCTTAGACAATGGAGTAAATACTGGCCCGAAAGCGATGTAGCTGGGCTTCTGCGCACGCGCGCGGGCTATTTCCCACTCGGTGTGCGTACTGACTCCAAGCCCCACCCCCGCGGCACAGAGAGCGTCGATATCAGCGCAGACCAGATCCTCCTGCCCCAGATGAACGCCATCAGTCTTCAGCTCAAGCGCCAGTGGCCAATCATCATTGAGCCAGAAACTGACACCATGTCTGCGACACATCGCCATTGCCTGACGTGTCTCACTTCTATATTCAGGCCCTGGTGATTTGATACGCCACTGGACAGTATCAACCCCGATGCTGAGTATCATTTCCAGATGTTCGAGTGACTCAGAGAGTGCGTAAAGACCCGGACTGTAAGGCTCAAAAGCATCGGTATGCGGATACGTTCCAATATCGCTGATCAATGGCCAATCCTCACCGTTGCTCGGCAATGGAGTGGCGAGGCAGTTTCTGTAGGCCATACCAGTCACACCAGAGTCTTGAGCCCCCGTGCTCGCGATCAAGGCCTGACGCGCAGCGGCCGCAGCAAGAACAATCGCGTCATAGAGGCGTGTGCCCCTGGCGATCTGAACCGCCAAAGCCGCGGAAAACTGGCTACCTGTCCCGTGTGCCTGAATCGCCTCTCTCTGCTGATGAAGTGCAAACGACGGTCTTGCAACACTCTCGGGATAGTCATTATCAGCACAGCTGAAAATCAGATCAGTTACCCAAGCGGAGTGTTGCTGCTGCTCGTTGTCTCCGCCAGTAATAATGACCGTTTTCACACCTGTTTCCTGTAGGGCAGCCGCGGCTTTATCAGCGTTCAAAGAATAATCCGCCGCCAGCCAGCGCGCCTCGTTAAGGGAGGGAGTCACAACCGAAACATAGCGAAGTAAATCATTGAGGCCGGAGTTGGCGGCAGGCAGATCACCGAGAGTCGCAGAAATAACAGGGTCCCATACGACCGGGATTGCTTCTCCGGAAGCATCGCTGTCAATGTGGCCAAGCACCTCGCACAGATAACGCAACAGCACCGGCTCGGGCGGCAGCCAGCCAATCAGAATCGCTCCGGGCCGACCGTCACGTAACGCTGCATCAACTTGTGCCTTAACCGTTTCCGCATCCACAGCACTGACAAACTCAACACCCTGATGACTCTGCGCGGTAACGCCAACAACGACACTGCGACATTCGCACCCTGCGATCGCTGCCTGCGCCAGGGCAGCCTGCAAGCCTGCGCCACCGCGGCTATCAGACGCGCAGATAACTAATAAGTAACCCGCTGACGAGTAATCAGTCATTGTGATTTACCTTTTCTGTCAACGTCCTGCCGTCCCGTACTCTGACATCCAGCTCTCTGTCGCCCAGAACGGTGCCAGAACGGCAGACCTGCGACAGGCGTGCTCGGCGAGGCCATATCCCGCTCGGCCATAAAACCAGCCTGATACGCTGTGCGACCTGCCTTAACCGAAGCAGCAAAAGCGCCTGCCATCGCTACCGGGTCTGCGGCCTTTGCCACGGCCGTATTAAGAAGAACACCATCGGCACCCATTTCCATCGCTTGCATGGCCTGAGAAGGACGACCGATGCCTGCATCTATGATTATTTTTGCTTCGGGTAAGCGTGCCCTGAGTGTTCGCAGCTGATACGGGTTAACAATCCCCTTACCGGTACCAATCGGTGCGCCCCACGGCATAACGGCCGGACAACCGGCATGCAACAAGGCCTCGCACACCACCAGGTCATCGGTGCAATAAGGTAAGACTTTAAAATCCTGCGCAGATAGCTCCCGCGCTGCACTCACCAGTTCGAATACATTGGGTTGCAGGCTGTATTCGTCGCCGATGACTTCAAGCTTTACCCATGAAGTTTTGAATAACTCACGGGCCAGAACAGCCAGCTGAATGGCCTCTTTCGCAGACTGACAGCCAGCGGTATTGGGCAGTAAGCGAGCCTGACTGGCTCCCAGCCAGTGACTAACACGTTCGTGATAATCATTGTTAGCAACATCCCCAGCGGTCTGTCGCCGCAGAGACATGGTGACAAAGCCCGGCTGCGCGTGGGCAAATGCTGAGACCATCAGGTCAGGTGATGGGTACATTGAGCTGCCCAGCCATAAGCGACTGGAAATTTCTTCGCCCGCAATGGTAAGTCCGTCTGAATCAGCCACCGGTAATAGCTCCCAATACGTCAACAATATCGCCGTCGTTCAAGATCGTAGATGGCCATTTTTCTATGGGTAACAGCTCGCCATTAAGTGCCACAACAAAACGACCACCGTCGCTTGGATAATTCAGCGTACCAATAATCAGAGTCTTCACGTCTTTATCGCTCCCCCACGGCATCGGTTGGCCGTTGACTACAATATCGATCATGCACCCTCTCCTTGCTCGGATAATTTAAATACCGACTTCATCCATCCTTCACCAGCCAGTAAGTTTTCGATTTTTTTTAGTAGTGCAGGCGCAACTAGAAACCCGTGTCTGAACAAACCATTCACGAACAGTGTTTTTGGCTCGTTAGGATGACTGGATAGCGTTACACAAGGCCTGTGATCTTGTGTTGCTGGACGAAGGTTAGTCTCCATAGACAAAATCCGTGCCTCTGAAAAACCCGGTGATAACACCCAAAAAGCACTCAACATTTCCATCGCCGAACGGACACTGACCGGCGAACAATCATCGCTTTCCAGTTCGGTTGCACCCAGCTGGTAACAATCATTACCGCGGGGGACCATATACAAGTGATATCTCGGATGCAGTAAACGCACCGGGCGATGAAATTCGGTTCCCGGGCTGGAAACCCAAAGTGTTTCACCGCGCACTCCACGAATCACACGATCAGCATCTTTTCTCGCGCCCGCACCGCGGCAATCAATTACGATATCGGCCTGCTGCAGTTCTGAATTTTCACGGCGTGCGACATCCAAAGAATAACCACCGTCCGTCCTGGTAATATTACAGTCGTAATAAAAGGCTGCACCATGACTGACGGCTGCCAGCTGGAGCGCACTGAGCAGGGTTCTGTTGTCCACCTGAGCTTCATCAGGCAGCCAGAAGCCTTGCTTAAACTCATCAGAAAGCGCGGGTTCTTTCTGACGAAGCCCAGCATCATGAAGAGCTACGGCGTAAGAGTTTCCCGGAAGTTGCGGCGCCGCCATATCACGCTTAAACAGATCCATTTCGGCCTGGTCTGACGGGTGCGCAACGACAAGGGTGCCCCGACGCCTGTATGGCACACGAATTCCGACGTCCTGGTACAATTCTTCCAGCAGGACTGGCCACAGAGTCAATGATTCCATACCAAGCTCAAAGACTTCAGGATGACACAAAGGCTTTTCGGCAACAGGAGCAACCATCGCAGCGGCCGTCCAGGCCGCACTTTCGGGCTTGTCTTCACTCGAGCGTTCGAAAACAGACACTTCCATCCCGCTCCGACTTAGCTGCCAGGCGAGGAGTTTACCTATTAAACCAGCGCCGATTATTGCAATTGAAGGCATCGCTCAGAACTCTACTGCATCGACATAAAGCTCTGATCCATTTGCACGGAATTTTTCTGACATTTCATCCATGCCCTGTCGCTGATTGCGAATATCGTGAGACAGCTTCATTGAGCAGAATTTAGGCCCGCACATAGAACAGAAATGAGCCACTTTGTGCCCGTCTTTCGGCATAGTTTCATCGTGATACTGGCGAGCCGTATCTGGGTCCAGCGCCAGATTGAACTGGTCTTCCCAACGAAATTCGAATCGCGCTGCAGACATGGCATTGTCGTGCATTTGTGCCCCTGGATGACCTTTAGCAAGATCCGCTGCATGGGCTGCAATCTTGTAGGTAATCAGCCCCTGTTTTACATCCTCTTTATCGGGTAGACCGAGATGTTCCTTGGGCGTGACGTAGCAAAGCATGGCACAGCCATACCAGCCGATAAGAGCAGCACCAATACCGGAAGTGATGTGGTCATACCCCGGTGCAATATCCGTTGTCAGGGGTCCTAAGGTATAAAAAGGCGCTTCATGACAATGCTCAAGCTGCTCTGTCATATTTTCTTCAATCATATGCATTGGCACATGGCCCGGACCTTCGATAAAGGTCTGAACATCGTGTTTCCATGCTATTTTTGTCAGCTCGCCTAGTGTCCGTAGTTCAGCGAATTGAGGTTCGTCATTTGCATCCGCGATTGAGCCCGGACGCAAACCATCTCCAAGCGAAAAACAAATATCGTAGGCTTTCATAATTTCGCAGATTTCTTCGAAATGAGTATAGAGAAAGCTCTCTTTGTGATGAGCCAGGCACCATTTCGCCATAATCGACCCGCCACGGCTGACGATACCTGTTAAACGGTTTGCCGCCATCGGAATAAATTCGAGGCGCACTCCCGCATGTATAGTGAAGTAATCCACGCCCTGCTCTGCCTGCTCAATCAATGTGTCGCGGTAAATCTCCCATGTGAGGTCTTCTGCAACTCCACCGACTTTTTCAAGCGCCTGATACAGCGGAACAGTGCCCACTGGCACAGGTGAATTTCGCAAAATCCACTCCCGGGTTTCATGGATATTATCGCCTGTCGAAAGGTCCATTATGGTGTCGGCGCCCCAGCGGGTTGCCCAGGCCATTTTTTCTACTTCTTCACTGATACTGGACGTGACAGCTGAGTTACCAATATTGGCGTTTACTTTGACACGGAAATTTCGCCCGATGATCATGGGCTCACTTTCCGGATGATTAATATTGGAAGGAAGGACCGCACGCCCCGCCGCTATCTCATCACGTACAAATTCGGGGGTAATATAATCAGGAATCTTTGCTTCAAAACGTTTACCCGAATGCTGCTTTGCGACCTCAGCCGCCATCCCTTGTGGTGACAAGCCGATGTTCTCCCGAATAGCAACGTACTCCATTTCCGGCGTCACGATGCCCTGACGTGCATACCATAGCTGCGAGACGTTTTTTCCGCTTTTCGCTTTGCGAACCCTCTGACGCAGAGAAAGCTGACCTTCTTTGATCGCAATCCTGTTTGATTCACGAGATGTTGCTTCGGTGAATTCAGTATCGGCGCGATCTTCAATCCATTGCTCACGCACAGGTGCCAGACCTTTTGTGACATCAACAGTGATTGCAGGGTCGGTGTATGGGCCTGACGTATCGTAGACACGCAATGGAGAGTTAGGCGTTTTGCTGCCGTCCGCCTGAGTCGTATCCGAAAGGTTAATCTGGCGCATACCGACACGGATGTCATCGCGAGTGCCGCCCAGATATATTTTTTCAGACGCAGGATAGGCGTAAGTCAGGTTAAATTCGGTATTGGTGTTGTCAGCCATGCTCTTTTCCTTTTAAAGGATCAGGCAGGCAGCGACGAGAATAGATGACACGAGAAATTCTTTCAGCGCATTAAGCAACCGTCAGAATTTACGTATTACAGACCACGGGGAGCCCCGGCAGCTCATCTCTGTTCCCTACGCTGGCACTAACCAGATCAGGTTCAACGGGACCCGCATTCGCGATCTCAGCCTGTGTGGTTATCATTGATAACCGGTCAGGCACCCCGACAGATAATTCGCCATCAGTGTATGGCGATTCGCCCCGCGATGACAAGGCGCTTCATAGAATTAATTTACATGGGTTGTCTTTTCAAACGAGAGCACGACACTACTCTTGTACAAGCAGAAAATGCGCTCGTGCGGTTGCAATGGGTTCGCCGGGATCCGTTTGCCACGCATTAATAGCAACGTTGGCTACCCGGCTTCCCTGACGCCATACCTGACAGCTGACGAAGGTATCCTGGAGTCTTCCGGCTCGAAGGTAATCAATAGAAAAGTCGATGATTTTTGGCAACGCAATACTTTCCATGGTCATCAGAAGATGCAAAGCAGCGGAAGTTTCCATACAACCTGCAATCACACCACCATGAATAGCTGGCAGTGTGGGGTTACCAATATTGTCTCTATTCGCTGGCAAAATAAATGTCGGCTGCAGGTCCATCGAGTGCAGTTTTATTCCTAGCAATCCGGCATAAGGGACGGCATCGATTACAGCATCGAAATCACCGTTGTCACGGCATTGTTGCAGAATTTTGCGCATGGCTTCTGTCATTGTTTTGTCCTCTTACTTACTACCAAGACGCAAACCAATGCGCATAAAGTTAGCGGTACATGTAGCAACAACAACGTTATCGCTTTCCTGTCGCACTTCACCTTGCGTGAATACCAGGCTGTTGGCTCGCTTAATGACTCGCGCTTCACCAATCAGGTTCTCACCCGGCTTCGCTGCGCGATGGTAGTCCATGCGCAAATCCAGCGTTGGACAGACTTCTCCATCCTCAAAACAATTGAAGGCTGCGGTACCGCACGCGGTATCCATCAGGGTCGTCAGGCTGCCACCGGCGACGATGCCATTATCAGGGTTGCCTATAATGGCTTCACTGTATGGCAACTTGAGAATCACTTTTTCACCGTCGGCGTATTCCACCGTCATGTTGAGTAAGCGACAATGCGGCAAAACCGATACAAACCGGGTAGCTCTCTGCGTCAGTTGATCTGACATAATGAGGGGCTCCTTAAAAGCAGAATGGTTAAGGTACTTGTCACTCAATTGATGAGCAATGCTGTATCCGAGCTATTAAATTGACATATATGATCACCAAGTCTCAAGCACGGTGATCTTTATAGTAAAACAGGACTCGTAATGACCTCTTTCGATCACTACTATCAAGCCCTTCTCAATGGTGAGATGCCCGCTGTCGATGCCTCATGGGGCCAGGGAAAGACCACGTTTGGCGGAATGTCGGCAGCGCTGGCCCTGACAGCTCTGGAGCGCGATTACCCCCAGTCTGCGCCGCTACGGTCTCTTAGCATCCACGTCGGCGGGGCACTGACGACAGAACAACCTTACGAAATCGCCACGCGAGCCCTCAGAGCTGGTCGCTCGGTCTCACACCTGCAGGCAGAAGTCCTCCAGAACGAAGATTGCGCGACCGTGGTCAGCGCCTGCTACGGCAAAGCTCGGGAGTCTGATGTCGTTGTCGCTGCAGACAAAAGCGACCCCGGAGAGCCCGGCAGCGGCACCCGTCTCGGATACATTCAGGGTGTTACCCCCGAATTTGTTCGTCATATCGACTTCAGCTACGTCAGTGGTGGACTCCCCTTCTCGAACAGTAAAGACAATCACATCCACGGCTGGATGCGTTTCAACGACTGCAGCGGGCCCCTCACCGAAGCGCATCTGGTTGCATTGATTGATTCCTGGCCTCCAGCCACGCTACAGAAACTGAAATCGGTAGCTCCGTGTGCGAGTATCACCTGGAGTCTGGAACTTCTTGATTCACCGTCTGCAGGCGACGCCCCTCTTCAGGCGAATGACTGGCTTTACTACGAAGTAGACATTGCTGAAGCACATGGTGGCTATGCCCACACGACTGCCCGCATCTACCGTGCTGACGGCTCTCTTCTTGCGCTGTCACGCCAGCTGGTTGTGGTTTACGACAAACGCAGCTGATCTTTACAGGGTTCTTCCTTGCTGTAGTCAGTGAGAGCAACTATTACTTAAGGCATAAGCGATGCACTCAGTGACATCAGCAGTGTCTGCAGCTGCCTCTCACCAGACTTACAGGAAGTGAAGAACCGGAATGAGCCTTAATGTACTGATTTGTGACGACTCCAGCTTTGCCCGCAAACAGATGGCCCGAGCCCTGCCCAAAGAATGGCAGGTGGAAGTCCACTTTGCCGGCGATGGTGTTGAGGGCGTCAATGCAATCCGGGAGGGTAAAGGCGACGTCGTATTCCTCGACCTGACCATGCCTAATATGGACGGCTACGGCGTGCTCGAAACTATTCGACGTGACGATCTCCCCGCTATGGTCATTGTTGTATCTGGTGACATCCAGCCCGATGCCCAGGACAGAGTAAAAAAGCTGGGTGCCATGGCGTTCATCAAGAAGCCGATTGATGCCGACAAAGCACGTTCTGTGCTGACCGAATACGGCATTATGACGGGGGCCTGAGATGTCAGTAGCAGCGATTATTAATGAAGATCAGCGCGACTGTTATCAGGAGCTTACCAACGTAGCTATGGGTCAGGCGGCAGATCGGCTGGCGCGTTTGCTGAATGCCTATGTGGTGCTCCCTATTCCCAAAATCAGCGTGATCGAGAACAGCGATCTGAATATGGCGCTTCAGGGCGCCACCAGCGACAGCAGTGTATCCGCAGTATGCCAGGGCTTTATTGGCGCGGGTATCTCTGGCGAGGCAATGTTGATGTTCAATGATGCTTCATTCGCCAGCCTCGCGTCTCTGATGAAGTACTCAGGACCGCTGACTCAGTCTGCAGAGCTGGAACTCCTTATGGATACTGCGTCGGTATTGATCGGTGCTTGCATCCATGGCATCGGCGATCAGCTGGAAATTGTATTTAACCAGGGGCACCCCGTCGTGCTGGGGCAACATTGCGATATGGCTGATTTGGTTGCATACGGCAATAACGGCTGGGACAAAGCCCTGGCGATAGAAATCCACTACACCATTGAGCATGTAAATATAGAGTGCGAGCTCCTCTTGTTGTTCACCGAGGAATCTGTGCGAGCACTGAACAAGAAGATTGACTACCTTCTTGATTAATACCGGTATCCGACAGATAGAGACGCTAACCACATGAGTGATAAGGGCCAGGTAGACACGATTAAAGACATTCACTGGTTGATGGATATTCTCCAGAATATCGACGTCGGCCTGGTGGTGCTTGATCGTAATTACGAGGTTCAGCTCTGGAACGCCTTTATGGAAGGACACAGTGGTGTCAGCCCGCAACTGGCCAAAGGGAAAAACCTGTTCTCGTTGTTCCCGGATCTGGACGAAACCTGGTTTAAACAAAAAGCAGAACCGGTATTCCAGCTCAAAACGCGGACCTTCACCATTTGGGAGCAGCGTCCTTACTTATTTCACTTCAGAAACTCGCGCCCGATCACGGGCCGTAGCAAGTTCATGTATCAGAACACCAGTATCATCCCGCTGGAGTCGGTTACCCGACAGGCTGACCATCTGTGCGTCATTATTTACGATGTGACAGATACTGCCGTCGGTAAAATTGATATTTCCCGTGCAAACCAGACACTCAGTGAAATTCAGGTTCGCGATACCCTCACCGGCTTAACGAATAAATCCGCGTGGCTCAATGTTCTGGAGAACTACTACGCCAGTCAGCAGCAAGGCTGCTTGCTGTTACTCGATATGGATCACTTCCGCGACCTGAACCATGCGCTCAGCCACCAGCAGTGTGATGAAATCCTCCGCCGGATTGGGACAGGCCTCAAAACTCTCGGAGATGAACAGCACGCAGCACGTTTTGGCGGTGAAATTTTCTCTGTCATTCTCGCCGGTAAAGGTGCCGACGAGGCGATGCAGATCGCCGAAAAACTGCGCCGCTCGGTTTTCAGTCTCGGGAAAAACTCGCAATATACCATCAGCGCGAGTATCGGCGTAGCAGAACGTCTTGACGATACACCTAGCGCCAGCGAATGGCTGAGTAACGCGGACAAAGCGCTGTATCACGCCAAAGAAAGCGGTCGCAACCGCACATCCCTGTTTAAACGCTGACCTGCTATCATAGGCCCCTGACACTTCACATCAGCTTGCTGTTATGGCCTCCTTTTCAGTTCCAGCTCCGTTTATTGATGCACCTTTAAAAGGGGTTGAGCGTCATGGCTATGCCCGCGATGCAATCTTGAGAGAAGCCGGAATCGGGCCCGATTCGTTTAACAGGGATGGATCGCTTGCACCCGAGTCATACGCAAGATTGATGCTCACTATCTGGCGCCAGACTAACGATGAAGCGATGGGCCTGAACCCTGAGCCCGTTGTGTTCCGCACCTTTGCCATGATGGGGCGTTCGATTATTACCTGCGCCACGCTTGAGCATGCGATACGCAGAGCCAGTTCCTTCTACCGGCTGCAGCCTCACTCTCCCCAGATTACTGTCGAGAAAGGCGAACACAGAGCCAGGCTGATTATTACCCACGAGACAGACTTCGATCCTGATCATTTTCTTAGCGAGTCTCTGCTGGTTATCTGGCACCGCTTCTGTAGCTGGCTTATAGGCCGGGGCATCCCTTTGTTAAAAGTTGAGTGCCCATACACTGCGCCACGCCATGCCGACCTGTACGATGATCTGTTCGCAACACCGGTAAACTTCAATTGCGATAGCTTGTCTCTGACGATTCCTCTACAGGCGATTCACGCCCCGGTAGTGCAGTCAGCAACCAGCCTTGAGGAATTTCTGGGGCACTCCCCGGCTGATATTCTCGCCCGCCCGAATCCGCATGAAAGCATCAGTGCTAAAGTCCGACACCGCTTGATGAGTATGGCCGGCAGTGACATGCCAGACCTTGCAGGCATGGCTGACGCATTATCATTGTCTGGAGCAACACTGCGACGCAGGCTCCGTCAGGAAGGCACAACGTATCAGACCATTAAAGACAGCGTGCGGCTGATGGAGGCCAAACGCTTACTGACCGGTTCAGAGTTAAGTGTTGCGGACATCGCAGTCACGACAGGGTTCTCGGAGACCAGCGCCTTCACCCGGGCTTTCTCACGCTGGACCGGTGACTCGCCCGCTCATTTCCGGCGCAGGAACGGCAGCCGTTAAGGCCAAAGCAATCAGTGACAATGACAGTACTGCAACTAAACTTTAAACTCAGAACATTTGCGAGAGACTTATCGTGGCGGTAAGGATACTTCTGCTTCTGCTTTTACTCCCCTCTTACGCCGCCCAGGCTCTCACGCTGACGGACGATATTGAGGGTCGCCTGCTGGGAAATTCGCTCCAGGAATGGTCTGAGTCAGAGCAAATAAACCCAGACGACATACACTCGCATGCATTGCCATGGACTCAAGTCAGGGCCATGGTCCCGAATCCCGGAGTATCAAGCCCACCTCACTGGTATCGCCTGCCAATTAATATCAATGAAATCGGAGATCGCTGGTTCGCAGATGTGGACTACCCAAGAATTGAACGTGTTGATATGAAGTTGTTCCGCGGTGATGAACTCATAGCCTCCTCAGAAGATGGCAACCCTGTTCATTCAAAAGCGACAGAAAAAGCAAAACTCTCGTTCAGTTTCGAACTACCATTTGATCAACCCGGTGACTACGTTCTTTATCTGCGCGTTGAAAACAACGTATTGCTGAACCTCCCCTTGCGCCTTTACAGAGATGCCGGGCTGCGTAGCGCACATCAGCAGAAACAACTTTATTTCGGCCTGTACTCCGGGTTTCTGTTCGCACTTCTGCTTTACAACCTGGCGGTCTACCTGGTCATACGCGAACGCTATATGCTCTTGTTCTGTGGCTTTATTTCGACCTACCTGCTGTTCTTCTGGGCCCATACCGGCTTAGGTTATCGGTACTTATGGCCGGGTTGGCCGGGGTTTGAAGAGCAGTCCAGTTTTCTGACTTCCTGCTTTGCCATGCTGTTAATCATATTATTCAGCATGAGTTTTCTGAAAGTCGCAGGGCCAAACAGGCGCGCCCTGACGCTGGTTTATAAAATCGCGGTACTGCTCACCGGTGCTGGTGCAGTATCGGCTCTGTTCACCGATGTACACACCACCGCGCTGATTATGCGGGTTGTTACAATAATGACGCCCATATTTCTGATCATCTCAGCGAGTCTGTCTCAGCCGCTGCTATCCGCATCACGAGCCGTGTATACCCTTGGCGTCTATGCGCTCGCTATCGCGATCGTTATACACAGTCTTGCGCGCCAGAGCGTTATTCCTACGAACGACATTATCGCTCATGCGGCGCATATTGGTGCAGTGAGCCTGATCGCTATACATAGCCTTGCCATTGTCCTGCGACTGTACGAGCAACGCCTCGAACAGATTCGAGCACGCAAAGATATTATTGCAGCACGCAAACGCTCGATTCAAAGTGAGGAGAAGTTACGCAAGTCAGAGGCATCGTTAGCGGAAAAAGATGCCGAAGCGAATGCTAAGTCTGCATTTCTGGCGATGATGAGCCACGAAATCCGGACCCCTCTCAATGGCGTGCTGGGGATGGTAGAACTGCTACAACACACCCGTCTCGACAACCAGCAAAAACGCTACATCAGTACCATCGCCAGTTCGGGCGAAAACCTTTTGTCACTTCTCAACGATGTACTCGATCTTTCAAAAATTGAATCGGGTAAAATGATTATCGAACGGCGACAGGTTGAGCTGGCTCCTCTAATCAACGAGTGTTTGATGCTGCACAGCCAGAAAGCCCTTGATAAGCAACTGACCTTAACGGCCGATTTGGGGACACCGCTGTACACCACCATCAATACGGACGAAATGCGTCTCCGACAAGTACTGAATAACCTGATCAATAATGCTGTGAAATTTACCGAGCACGGTCAGGTTGAAGTACGGTTGGAATGGCGGGAACCTGAGCTGCAGATTCATGTTATCGATACTGGCATCGGCATATCAGAAGAGCAACGCAGTCGCTTATTCCATAGTTTTACCCAAGCGACGCCGAACACAAGCAAGCAATACGGTGGAACAGGCCTGGGGCTCACTATCAGCCAAAGGCTTGCGCATTTATTAGGAGGCGAGATCTCGCTCAACAGCGCTCCGGGCATGGGGTCCACCTTCACCATAAGACTGCCTGATGTTGCACCGGGTGCCCCTCAGGCACTACCAGACTTGTCTGGGCGCACCTGTTTTATCGAGTTATCAAATCCTGTCGAACGACGCTTTGTTAAGATGATTGCAAACCGGCTTGGCCTCGAAGAGATGACGAGTCGCTTCCACACACCGCTGGACTGTATGATCGTCGATACGCTGCCAGTGGATAAAACGATTCCAGAAAACCTGATATGTGTTGTTGACGACTACTGGCCTCGCATCGGTATTGAACGCCAGAGCGAACGTCCTCTGCGCTCTCATGTTCTGTTGCATCAGATATCAAACCTGATACAGGTTCAGGCAGAATCCACCGATGTGACGAAGGGCTATCGCAAAGGCACAATCTGGGTCGCTGAAGACAACATCGTCAATCAAAAGGTAATTTCAGGAATGCTGCGCCACCTGAATATGGAGTGCGAGGTATTTTCAAACGGCGCTCAGATTCTCGCGGCCTATGGAAAGCGTCCGGAGCAAGTCGATCTTATTCTGATGGATTGCGAAATGCCGGTGATGGATGGCTACGACGCCTGTCGCGAAATCCGCCGCTTACAGGACAGCGACTCAAACAGCATCACCCGCCGCACGCCTATTATTGCTCTGACTGCCCATTTGGGCGGAGAGTTCGAACAAATGGCGCGTCACGCGGGGATGGATGACCTGGTGACGAAACCCATTCGCAAGAACACGCTCAGCAACCTGTTCAGCATCTGGCTGCCTGAGACGGAGTGAGTTCAGACAAACGCCGCTGACTTACGGTAGGAGTGCATCGGGTAGCTGCCCAGTATACGCACCTCCCGCGCAAAATAACGCAAGTCCTCCATGGCATTAGCAACAGCAGGTTGATCTGGGTGACCGTAGATATCCAGATGAAAATGACTCGCCTCCATCGTACCGCCATCCATATAACTCTCCAGCTTCACCATGTTCACGCCATTGGTGGCAAAACCGCCCAATGCTTTGTACAGCGCCGCCGGAATATTCCGCACAGAGAAAAGCACACTCGTAAGGTAGCGCTTCTCGGGCTCATACTTCTGATGTTCTGCCTCTTTCGAAAACACCAGAAAGCGTGTGGTATTGCCCATCACATCCTGAAAATTTTCATGAAGAACATCCAACCCGTACAGTTCGGCGGCGAGCGATGACGCAATCGCACCAACGGTAAGATCGCCCTGGTCTGCGAGCCCTTTAGCAGACATCGCGGTATCCACTGCCGCTTCCTGCTTCAGGCCCAGATTGATCATCCGCTGATGACACTGAGCCAGTGCCTGAGGGTGCGAGCGGACCCGCTTAAGCTGGTCAAGTGATGCTCCGGGGAGCGCCAGTAAACAGTGACTTACGGGTTCAAAATGTTCTGCAATAACAAACAACTGCGTTCTCGGGATCAGACGATAAATCTCTTCCACGCGCCCTGCGGTCGAATTCTCGAGTGGAATCATTGCACGTTCAGCAAATCCATTACTTACCAGGTCGAGAGCACCGATAAAATCGTCGCAGGCAAGGTGCTGCCAATCCGGAAAGACCTTGGTACAAGCAAGATGAGAATAAGCCCCTGCTGTCCCTTGATATGCCACTCTACTCATAACTACGCCCCAAAACTGTGCACTCTGAAATCAAACTTACTGAACGCACCAAAATAACGCACTGCAATCCCGTTTTTATCCACAAACCGCGCGCTGTGCCAGATTGCGCCAGTGTATCTCAGCGCCCTCGTAAGTGGCATAGTGCGTGCAAACAATTCAGACAATGAAAAATAACCTCGGAGTCTCGCTATGCCCGGATGGCCTACCTCGCTGCAACCCGATAGCGACACGCTGAAGAAAATACAGCAACATCCCCCGCGCGATGAACGCATACCGCCCGGCTGGCACAGCCAGTGGGACGAAATATGGGCACCGCTGGCCACTTGCCTCGCAGAAAAGATAACAGCGTCTGATACGCCTTTGATCATTGGTATTCATGGCGGTCAGGGCTCGGGCAAAAGTACCTTATCTCTGGCACTGAAAGATATCTACCAACAAGTCTTTGGCTGGAACGTGGTCGTTGTCTCTATTGATGATCTTTACCTGAGTCACGCCGACCGTACTCACCTGAGCCAGACAGTCCATCCGCTCTTACAGACGCGTGGCGTTCCCGGTACCCATGAAGTACAGCGAGGCATCGAACTTTTCAACACTCTGCGTTCTCTGGCGCCAGAGGCCAGATGCCAGATTCCGGCATTCGATAAAGCCAGTGACGACCGCCTTGCTGAAGCTGACTGGCATAGTATCACTGGTCCCGTTGATGCCATTCTGTTTGAAGGATGGTGCGTTGGTTGCCAGGCAGTGGATGATACTCTTCTGACTGCACCGGTGAATGAACTGGAAGCGCAGGAAGACCCGGATGGCACCTGGCGTGGTTGGGTTAATCAACAGCTTGCCGGTGACTACAAAGCCTGGTTCGATATGATCGATTTCCTGCTGATGCTGAAAGTACCGGATATGAGTGCTGTACAGCGCTGGCGTACAGAACAGGAAGTCGGCAATAAAAAAATGGCTAAAGGTGGCACCGACCGCAGCCTGGATAACGCTGGCATCAGACGTTTCATTCAACATTATGAACAGCTGACTCAACAAGCGTTGACCCGGCTCCCGGATGTTGCCAATCTGGTACTCGTGATTAACGACGCGCACAAAGTTGCGGATGTCCAACCGGGAACCCCATCGTAATGAGCTCTACTCCTACATTACCTGTGATCGTCCTGACCGACCTGGACGGGACTCTCCTCGACCATAACGACTACAGTACTTCTGCCGCACGGGATGCTCTGAGTTTTCTGCAGCAACATAATATTCCGCTGATATTCAATACCAGTAAAACGCAGCCAGAAGTGACTCAATTACGGCGTCAACTGGCTAATACATCGCCCTACGTCTGCGAGAACGGTGGCGCCATCTACTACTTCGATAACGAAGACGCGTGGCATTGTGAGCTTCCGGGCGCGGGGTATACGGATATTCTGAAAGTACTCAACCAGTTGCGTAAAGACGGCTTCAATTTCCGTGGTTTTAACGACATGACAGACACCGAAGTCGCTGCCATTACCGGATTGTCTATCGATGATGCTCATCACGCGCGTCAACGAGCAGCCACGGAGCCACTTCTGTGGCGTGATGAAGAGGATAAGATTCCTGCGTTTCGCGAAGCACTAATGGCGCATGGCCTCAGACTGCTCAAAGGCGGACGTTTTTATCACGTGATGGGAGACGCCGATAAAGCCTCTGCGGTGACTTTTTTCAAAGAATTCTATCAACAACACTGGGGGCTCGATGAGGCCCCACTCGTGATTTCATTGGGCGATGGAGAGAACGACCGGGCCATGCTTGAGGCCTCCGACTACCCAGTTGTGATACCGGGCGAATCCGGTACCCTTGAACTGACGAACCCAAGGGCTCAGACAGCCGACTTTAAAGGCCCCAAGGGCTGGAACCACACCTTATTACCATTATTAGAAAAACTGCTTAAGGAGAATTGCGGTGGCTGATTTTTATCAGAACGGCATTGTAACCACGCTACACAACCTGACTGACCGTCCGGTGGAAGATCTTGAACGTGAATTAATGAGCTTTTCACGCCTGCGGCCCATGTCACTGGTTCTGCCATCTCTGTTCTCTGAACTGGAAGGCCCCGCACTGTCAAACATCATTGACGAAGTTGCTCAGGTTCCATATCTGAACGAGATCGTTATCGGCCTTGATCGCGCCGACCAATCTCAGTACGAGTTCGCTCAAAAGTTTTTTTCGAAACTGCCACAACATCATAGGATTCTCTGGAACGACGGCCCACGCCTTCGCAAACTTGATGAAATGCTTGCGGAGAAAGGCCTCTCCCCTACTGAAATGGGTAAAGGTCGCAATGTCTGGTACTGCTATGGCTATGTGCTCGCCAGTGGCCGCGCCGAATCCGTTGCACTTCACGACTGTGACATCGTCACGTACGACCGTAGTCTGCTGGCACGCCTGATTTATCCAGTTGCGCATCCAGGCTTCAATTACGTTTTCGGTAAAGGCTACTACACACGAATAGCAGAACAGAAAATGAACGGTCGCGTCAGCCGCCTGCTCGTGACACCTTTGCTTCGTGCCCTTAAAAAAGTCTACGGTTCACTCGACTTTCTCGAGTACCTGGACAGCTTCCGCTATCCGCTCTCTGGTGAGTTTTCGATGCGTGCCGATGCACTCAACGATATTCGTATTCCTAGCGATTGGGGCCTGGAGATTGGTGTTCTGTCAGAGATGAAGCGTAACTACGCAACCAACCGCATCTGTCAGGTTGATATTGCCGATGTGTACGACCATAAACACCAGCCGCTGTCAGAAGCGGATGCAAGCGCGGGTCTCTCGAAAATGAGCACGGATATCTGTAAAGCCATCTTCCGTAAGCTGGCTACGCAGGGAGAAGTTTTCACAACCGAAACTTTCCGCACCATTAAAGCGACTTATTTCCGCGTGGCTCTCGACTTCATTGAGACCTACCACAATGATGCACGGATGAACGGTCTGGAACTTGATCGTCACTCCGAAGAAAAAGCCGTTGAGCTCTTTGCCGAAAATATCATGAACGCGGGTGAGCACTTCCTGGCGAACCCAATGGAAACGCCGTTTATCCCAAGTTGGAACCGCGTAATTTCTGCCGTGCCTGATATTCTTGATCGCCTGTATGAAGCGGTAGAAGCAGATAATAGTGAGTTTGGTGATATCTGATTAGTCAGGCACACCTATACTGTAAAAACGCCCCGCAATGCGGGGCGTTTTCAGTTAAACACGTCAACAAGCATCATCTCAGGTGTTTGATAGCCACACGGTCTGATACGGATACAGAACCAGCTCATCCTCAACAATGCGTTTCTCATGCGCCAGTAAATCAGACAAACCATTCTCCAGAAAGCCGAGTGTGGCCAGCGGCAACTTCAGTATGCGCTCCGTCACGTTGGAAATCGCGAAGATTCGCTGACTATTGTCTTCGCTCGTTCGTTTCAGAATAAACAGGTCGGTATTAATTTTGACTACGTCCTGGCGAGCATCAGGGCTGAAGGCTGGCTGAGCCCGCCGAATTCTCAGCATTCTGGTCAGCTCAGTAAAGACTTCTGCCTGAGGTGTCACCGGATTCGAGAGCAGATATTCCAGCTCATGTTCCTCCCAGATACGACGATTAATCGACCGCGTACGCCCTGTTTGTTCGACGTGCTCAAGATCGTTAGGAGAGGCCGTTAAGCTGTGAATATACACGGCAGGAATACCCTGCATGGCCAACATGATTGCCTGAGAACACAAGAATCTCTGAACCTGATGATGATCTGGCCCACGGCGGGTTCCCATGCAGGCATCGAACAAAGTGATATTGATTTCATACGGGCTTTCGGAGCCGTCGCTGTTGGCTTTCATACTGACAAACCCACCGAAACGGTGCATGGAATCAATCAGGTCCTGAACTTCTCGCTCAGGCAGCAAACCTTCTACCGGTCGCACGCCAATACCGTCATGCGACGCGGTAAAATTAAGATAAGTACAACCCTCGGGCAGAGGTGGAATCGCATCCGCCCAATCACTCAGAAAAGATGCATTCCCCCGGTTCAGCGCATGCAACACCAGAGGCGGCAGCCCAAATTGATAAACCATATGGGCTTCGTCTGAATGTCCGAAGTAGCTCAGATTCTCTTTAACCGGTACATTGGTTTCAGTAATCACAACGACTTCAGGCGCTACATAATTCACGATGTCACGCAGAAGTTTTACCGCGGCATGGGTCTGACTCAGATGCAGACAGTTAGTACCCAACTGTTTCCAAAGAAACGCCACCGCATCCAGGCGAATAAAACGCGCGCCCTGCTCTATGTAAAAAAGATAGATTTTTACAAACTCGAACAGAACATCCGGATTGGCAAAATTGAGATCAATCTGATCCTCAGAGAATGTCGCCCAGACATGACGGACCCCGCGATGCGTGTGTACAGGCGTCAGTAGCGGAGTGTTCCTTGGCCGGGTAACCAGCGACACATCGGTGCTGGGATCGACTTCAATAAAATAATCGGTGTAAGGCTCACGATTGCCGATATAGTCGATAAACCAAAGGTTCTCACGCGAGCAATGGTTAATCACCAGGTCGATCATCAGATCGAAATTATCAGCGATCGAGGCAACGTCTTCCCATGTTCCCCAATCCGGGTGTACCTGCCGGTAATCAATCACTGAGAAGCCATCGTCCGAGCTGTATGGAAAGAACGGCAGTATATGGACCGAGTTGATAACATCCGCCAGACGCTCTTTAAGAAAGTCCGACAACGTTTTTAATGGCATCTCATCGGCAGTCTGAACACTGTTGCCGTAGGTAATAAGAATGACATCTTCTTCCGACCAGCGCTTGTGATCAGTCGCGGTCGGAACATCGAGTACGCTGCGGGAAGTTTTATCTGCGAAACACTGACAAATGGTCAGAATTTCCCGCGCAATCTGTTGGTTATTCTGCGCGTCACCATAAATTTCTGTAACACGTTGGGTAAATTGATCCAGTGCCGCCTGAGCCATGCGTTTCCCTTAAATTTCTGAAGCCAGATCTTTTATGGCTTGCCAGTTCCGTGCCGACATCAGATTCGACGGTGTCAGCCAGCTACCTCCGACAGCAAATACATTGTCGAGGGCGAGAAAATCACGGTAGGTTTCGGCGCTGATCCCCCCCGTCGGACAGAAGCTCACCTCTGGCATCGGAGCTCCCAGCGCTTTCAGCATGGAGCGCCCACCGCTGGGTACCGCTGGAAAGAACTTCATTCTGCTGAAGCCCGCTTCCCGAGCTTGCATGACCTCACTCGGAGTCGCGACACCGGGGAGAAACGGCCCCCCCCACTCAGCGGCAGCCGCCAGCAGGTTGGGCGTAAAGCCTGGGCTGACAGCAAACTGAGCGCCCCGATTCAGTGCAGCGTGCAGCTGATCAGGTGATGTTACAGTGCCTACACCAATAATCGCCTCTGGTACATTGCGACTTATTTCACTGATGGCAGCCAACGCGGCCGGAGTTCGCAGTGTGACTTCAAGAAGTTTCACACCGCCGGCGACAAGCGCCTGAGCCATAGGCACTGCAGTATCAATGTCATCAATTACGATCACCGGCATCACAGGCTTTGATTGTGTCAGCCACTCATCCCACATAGTTATAACTCCACATAGTTACACGCCTCCGAGGCTGATCGCACCTTCATCCGCTGGCCCTGCCAACGTTCTGAATCCGGCAAATAATTCACGCCCGACACCCTGTGACGACGCACTGACATCAAGCGCCTCACGCGTTTCTTTTAAGCGTTCGTTAAACCCTTCGGTGGCGACCTCAAGTGTTCCAGCATGGCCGTCCAGCCTGATAAGGTCACCGTCTTCGATATAGTGCAGTGGGCCATCGGCCAGGGCTTCTGGGCTGAGATGTATTGCCGCTGGTACTTTGCCTGATGCACCCGAGAGTCGCCCATCAGTGACCAGTGCGACACGATATCCGGCCTCCTGCAGGTTAGTCAGTGCGGGAGTAAGCTGATGAAGCTCCGGCATGCCATTCGCACGCGGCCCTTGCCCTTTGACGACCACAATAACGTCCTGATTAAGCTCACCGGCCTGATAGGCCGCGAGCACCTGTTGCTGATCAAGGAAAACACGCGCAGGCGCTTCAATCACCCAGCGATCATCAGGCACCGCAGATACTTTCATCATCGCCCGACCGAGGTTGCCGCTGACCAGCTTCATACCACCTTCGCGCAAAAAAGGCGCGTTCGCAGGAGCAAGCACCGATAAGTCTGCAGATTCGCTGGCGACATTCTCCCAAATAAGCTCTCCCGCCGGATCAAGCGCAGGCCTCTTGCACCATTGGCGCAATCCTTCGCCGAGAACCGTATTCACATTCTCGTGCAAAAGCCCGGCGTCGAGCAGTTCCCGAATCAGGAACGGCATACCACCTGCCACCTCAAACGCATTCACATCGGCACTTCCGTTCGGGTACATCCGCGTCAACAAGGGAACAACGTCTGACAGTTCGGCCAGATCCTGCCAATCAATAATGATGCCGGCCATTCGCGCTATAGCGACCAGGTGAATACTGTGATTGGTTGAACCTCCTGTTGCCAGCAGACCGACCATGGCATTGACCATGACCTTTTCATCAACGATTCTGGCGATCGGCATATAGCCGGGTTCAAGCGCGGTAATCTCAGCCAGCTGATGCGCTGCGGCTCGGGTTAAGGCATCTCTTAACGCACCATTCGGGCTAACGAACGACGACCCCGGCAGTTGCAGGCCCATGATCTCCATAAGCATCTGATTGGAGTTAGCTGTTCCGTAAAAGGTGCAGGTACCCTCACTGTGGTAAGAGCCCATTTCACTCTTTAGCAGCTCAGCTTCACCGACATCGCCCTTCGCATACGCCTGACGGGTTTTGGCCTTATCTGAATTACTGATGCCACTGTGCATGGGGCCAGAAGGTACAAAGACAGCAGGCAGATGACCAAATCGCAATGCAGCCATCAGCAGACCTGGGACAATTTTGTCGCAGATGCCGAGCATCAAACTGCCGTCGAATACCTGGTGGGATAATGCCACCGCCGTACTCATGGCGATCACGTCACGGCTGAACAGCGACATTTCCATCCCTGTCTGTCCCTGAGTCACGCCATCACACATCGCAGGCACACCACCTGCAACCTGTGCAACATGATGTTTTTCTGCCAAAAAGGTCTTCAGTTTTTCTGGGTAATGACGATACGGTGCGTGCGCAGAGAGTACATCGTTATACGCATTAATGATGGCGATATTGGCGCCGCGGCTACTACTCGTAAGAATCATTTTCTCGTCATCACTGGCCGAGGCGTAGTCGTGTGCCAGATTTGTACAGCTGAGTGCAGTTCTTACTGGCCCCTGCTGTGCTGCGGCCTCCATTTGAGAGAGGTACGCAGCTCTCGTTGCGAGACTTCTTTGGCGAATTTTTTCAGTAACGTCTTCAATAATGCGATGCGTCATTACTCGCTCCGGAAAATACTTAATGGCACCTGTGACTGATACAGCACAGTTCGGACAGGCATGGCACTGATATTTTGTCGCTCATCTTCTTTCTGCGCTTTGGCATAAACGCTATTTTTTTCATCCCCCTCAAAGTGCAGGTAGAGGTGACGGCAATTAGAAAGAAGCCCCCAGGTCAACGTCATCCGAGGTAAATCCACAGGCTCATCGGTGACAGGGCAGCACCATGCAGCGTTGCCCTCATCCAGGCATTTTGGCAATGCCTCGGAACCCGGAAACCAGGATGCTGTGTGTCCGTCATTTCCCATTCCCAGCACCGCAAAATCGAGCCTGACCATCAGTTCGTGGAGGCTATTTTCACACTCCATAAAACCGTCAACCGGATTTGGTGCTGAGTTTTTTAATGGTAAGAAATACGCTTGCTCAGCTTCATTCTGTAACAGGTGCCGGCGAACAAGCGCAGCGTTGCTTGCCGCATCATCGAGAGGTACCCAACGCTCATCAACCAAAGTGATGCGTACTTTGCTCCAGTCGAGCTTACGTTTGGAAAGTTCTTCCATAAACCGAACTGGTGTTGAACCACCGCTCACTGCAATGCAGACACGACCACGAGCTTCGATTGCTTCGCGCATTTTTCCTGCGAGATCATCCGCTAATTGACGGGCAAGTGAATCTGATGATTTAAATCTGTTGTCTGTCATTTATCGCTTCTCCATTTTTATTATCGACGTGCTCAACTGTTCTCATCCCACAGGCGGCCATCGCGCGCAAGTAACAAGGTGGCCGCAGCCGGCCCCCAGCTACCTGCAGTATAAGGTTCTGGTCGTTGTTCCTGCTCTTCCCAGTGCTTAATAATTGGGTCAACCCAGCGCCAGGCCTCCAACAATTCATCGTCCCTTAAGAACAATGTAGCGTTTCCGCTAAGCGCATCAAACAGGAGTCGTTCATAAGCTTCCGGAACACGGGTCTGCCGTTGATTAGACGGATTCAGACTCAGGTTCATTGGCCGAACATTCATGCCAGGGCCTACGCGTTTTTCACACAACATCAAGCGTACACCTTCATCCGGCTGAAGCCTGAAGATCAACTTATTTGCCATGGTATTTTTATGCTGAAGCGGAAAAATAGAATGTGGAATTTCTTTGAACTGCACCACTATTTCACAAGCCCGCTCCGCAAGGCGCTTGCCCGTACGAAGATAAAATGGCACACCCGCCCAGCGCCAGTTATCAATTTCTACTTTGGCTGATATAAAGGTTTCGGTCAGAGATTTATGGTGCACACCCGGCTCATCACGGTAGCGCGGAACGGGCTTACCTTCGGCAACACCGGAGTCGTATTGACCACGTACTACATTCTCATTAATTGCAGTACCGGTAATCGGCTTCAGCGCCTTGAGAACTTTTACTTTTTCGTCGCGTACGGCATCCGGCTCCAGCTTGGCCGGTGGTTCCATCGCCGTAATACACAGCAATTGCAGTAAATGATTCTGAAACATGTCTCGCATGGCACCGACATGCTCATAGAAACCCGCCCGCTGCTCGACACCCAGCTGCTCAGAGATCGTGATCTGTATATGGTCGATGTAGTTCTGATTCCACTGCGATTCAAACAGTGAGTTGGCAAATCGCAGCACCATCAGGTTCTGAACTGTCTCTTTACCCAGGTAGTGATCAATGCGGTAAATCTGCTGTTCTTTAAAGTACTCTGCCACGGTCTCATTGATGGCCTGAGCCGTATCCAGGTCGTGACCGATCGGTTTCTCAAGAACAATCTTGCTGTGACTCTTAATCAGCCCCGCATCATGCAGCCCCTTGCAAACGGGCGTGTACAGGTCAGACCCCGTGGCCATGTAGTAAAGCCGGTTGATGTCTTCCGACGACAGCGTCTTACTCAGGTTTTTATAGCCCTCATGATCATTTACGTCGTGAGTAAGGCAGTGCACCTTGTTCAGGAAGCGATCGAGAGGCTCTTTTTCAAGGTAATTGGAGGGAACATGTGACTTCACCGAGCTCTCGATTTTACTGACAAACTCGTTCCGCTCCATATCACGACGGGTGACTGCGTAGATGGCGCCATCCGGGAGACGTCCATCTCTCTCCAGTAAGAACAGTGCGGGCATCAGCTTACGCAGAGCCAGATCTCCCAGCCCACCGAACAGAACCAGTTCAAACGGTGCATCTATGTGCATTCATTACCTCCGGTGATTCATTTTGGGGCGCAGCTTCATCCTCTCACGGCTTCCACTTACCTTCCAATTAATAGTTGAAGCGTGCCTGCTTCGCTTTAGCCCCCACACAGAATGCTTCATGGGCTCAGGCTAACTTCTCTTTAATAACAAGCACGTTCCATACCGTCGGCATCATACTTGCACCATTGTGACTCAGGGCGAGCGTTTTTGTGCTCGATAAAAAATCAGGGCGATACCGCAGGGTGACGCAAAACGGTAACAAATCTGCCATAATCTGCCCCCTAATCTGAGGTTACAAACTACATGTCTGAACAAGGAAAGATGCCAATGATTCGCAAATGCCTATTCCCGGTAGCCGGCTACGGAACCCGCTTCCTTCCAGCCACCAAAGCAATGCCCAAAGAGATGCTCCCAATCGTTAACAAGCCTCTCGTACAGTATGGCGTAGAAGAAGCAACTGAGGCTGGTATTGATCGCATAGGTTTCATCACCGGCCGTGGTAAACGTGCCATTGCTGACCATTTCGATATCTCTTACGAGCTCGAAAAAGAAATTGAGGGGTCAGGCAAAGAAAGCCTGCTGACCTCTATCCGTACCCTCATTGACGAGAATGAGTTCGCCTTCAAGCGCCAGAACCACATGAAAGGTCTGGGCCACGCTATTCTCTCTGGCAAATACCTGATGGGTGATGAGCCATTCGCTGTTGTGCTGGCCGATGACCTCTGTGTTGCCGGTGACGACGGTGAAGGTGTACTGGCTCAGATGGTGAAAGTCTTCTCACAGTTCCGCTGCTCTATCGTTGCAGTTCAGGAAGTACCGGAAGACGAAGTCCATAAGTACGGCGTTATTGCTGGCGAAGAAATGAAAGATGGCCTCTTCCGCGTCACTGACATGGTCGAAAAACCAGCGAAAGAAGATGCACCAAGCAACCTGGCGATTATCGGTCGTTACATTCTGACGCCGGATATCTTTGATAAGATCGAAGATACCCCTCCAGGCAAGAACGGTGAGGTACAGATCACTGATGCTCTGCTCAAGCAGGCTCAGGAAGGCTGTGTGCTGGCGTATAAGTTCCGCGGTACCCGTTTCGACTGCGGTAGCATTGATGGCTTCGTTGAAGCCACTAACTACGTCTATGAGAACATCTTTAAACAGGGTAAATAAGCCCTCGCTTGAAGTTCAGCGTCGGGGCTGCTCTGCAGCTCCGACGTTCCCTCTATCTTTTTGTTTTCTATGATTTTTTGAAACAAAGGTGTTGACGGCATCCGGCGAAATCCGTAATATTCGTCCCGCTGTTGAGATGTTCCCCGATAGCTCAGTCGGTAGAGCAGTAGACTGTTAATCTATTGGTCGCTGGTTCAAGTCCAGCTCGGGGAGCCAACACAGCATTCGGGGTATAGCGCAGTCTGGTAGCGCGCCTGGTTTGGGACCAGGATGTCGGGAGTTCGAATCTCTCTACCCCGACCATTCTTACACTTCGCCCGCAATGCCCTTCAAACAATACCTTTAATGCTGTATAAATCAGCTTCAACACTTGTTATTGTTTATTTATTGCTTATGTCTTCTGTTGCTTCTGTTGTTCAGTACCCGCTGCCTTGCCCTGAGTGTAAAAACTACACATCACAGCCTGCTGAGAAATTACGGATAGATCGCAAATCCACATGCCGCGTTTGTGGCAACATCATCCGCTTAACCGACCAACAACTGGAAAGTCTGGAGAGAACCCTTTCTCACATGTCTGGTTGTGGACTGCGTGGCGGCCAAGCCGAAGAAATACCGGAAGAAACCGAAGAAGAAGCCTTTGCCCCATAGCATGGCACAAGATGCCGCCAGGCGAAGGTAACTAACAGGCACAAAAAAGCAGACACAAAAAAGCCCTCCGAAGAGGGCTTTTTCTGAAAGGCTGCCTTACTTAACAACTTCCAGAAGTTCTACCTCAAAGACCAGCGCTGAATTCGCTGGAATTTTCGGGCTTGGGCTACGAGCGCCGTAGGCCAGGTCTGCCGGGATGAAGAGTTTCCACTTCTCACCTGGCTTCATCATCTGGAGTGCTTCAACCCAACCACGAATAACGCCGTTAACTGGGAACTCAGCTGGCTGACCGCGCTGAACAGAACTGTCGAACACTTCTCCGCTGATCAGAGTACCGTGGTAGTGAACACGGACAGTATCCGTTGCCGCCGGTGATTCACCCTCTTCTACAGAGGTGATAACTTCGTACTGCAGGCCCGAATCAGTCACTTTAACTTCTTCACGCTCAGCGTTCTTAGTCAGGAATTCTTCGCTGGCTTGAGCAGCTTCATCATCCAGAGCTTTCTGCTTACGCTCTGCGTCTTCACGCAGTGACATAAATGCTGCCTGAATATCTTCATCGCTGACTTGCTGCTCAGCTTTAGATACAGAGTCACGGATGCCCGCTACCAATGCATCAAGATCAATATCTGCGCCTTCACGTTCGATCTGACGACCGATGTTCAGACCCGCACCGTAGCTCGCCTTTTGAGCGGTGGTCTCAAGTTTCACTTTTTCCTCCTGGCCGCAACCAGCCAATAGCAGTGTTCCCAACGCAATCGCTGGAACCAGTTTATTCATTTTCATAGTATTTCCTGATGGCAGTTAAAATCTAAGTACCTATGTGCAGATCAGCACACGAAATTCCCTTTCTCGGCACGCGCATCACATTCCCTTCGAATATTTTTGCACACCTGGATTTCCGGTGCCGATAACGAACTGGCCATCTGACATCTGTAGTTACGCTCTCTCAGCTCTTTGTCGGGAGTATCCGCAAAAGGGCTTTCAACCAGGCCACACCCGGAAATAAAGGTAACCATAACTATCAGTAGAGTTCGCAATTCGCACGTCCCCAAAGCATTGAAAACAGGCTGAAGAGTGTCATAGTCACCATTCTTTGTCCACAGCACGCGGATTCAGTTCAACGAGTCCCCTTTTTCGTTCGTCGACGGTATACTGTGAGCGCTTTTTACCCAGCTGAGGTCAGCATTGCTCCGGGTGGGTCAGTATAATAAGTAAGGAATTAACATGCTCCGTCTAGCTGTATTGGTGCTTTGCGCTATCGTCATTTCTGCCTGTGGTCCATCAAAAGAAGAATTACGCCGTCAGCAACTGCTGGAAGCCCAACGACTCGAAGAAGCCCGCCTTGAAGCCGAAAGACTCGCCGCCGAGCGGGATGCCCGGGTTCAGGAACGCCTGAACGATGCCCGCGAGGCATGGTCCGGCGCTGAGTACCTCTCTGTATCCGACATCGATACGTTATTCAGCGGCGACATTACTTCTGATCTCCGTGCCGGTAAAATTTACTATATCGAACTTGAACTTCAGGCAGCCAAATACAACTACGGCGAACGCAAGCAAAGCTTTGTTATTGTAGGCATGCGGAACCTCCCGAACAGCACTGTATACAGCCCGCTCTTTCCGGATAAAGACGCCGCTTATCAACCGGGTCAGAAAGCGAAATCGGTTCTGGAATTTACGCTTAAAAATCAGCAAACCGAGAACCGTCTTGGTCAGATGGTTGAACGTGAAGATGGCCAGCGCTGGGTTGCTGCGACGCTGAATTTCAAAGACTACGACGTGCTCGCCACCATGCAGAGCAGCTGGCGCTGGGAGCCGGGTTTGTTTGAAGATCTGAGCTGGTACATCAGCCCGGAAAAAGCATACGAGCACACCAGTGAGCGAGCGCTGACGATGCAGATTGGATTCCGCTTTTGCCCGCTACAGCGCTGCCGCCTGGAACATGAGTATCGTAAACATCCGATCAGTGCGATCCGCACCGATGTGATGAGCATTCTGGTTGGTAGCCGGGCATCTGACCGGGTTCTTTCTGAATTCGTCCGCGAGGACAAATAAACAGACAACTGGCATGTAGACCGAAGTGAAAGTCACGCACAGAGCGTAGCGAAAGCGGTTCGGATTAATCGCCACCGGCAAGGCGAACAAAAAAGCCGGGCTGAGCCCGGCTTTTTTTCAAATCAGCATGAGTTATGCGATCAGAAACCTACAGCAAATGACGCTCCGTAGAAGATACCTGAAACATCAAAATCAGTTTCAATATCGGTGGTGTCTTTGTTGGTCTTCATGCTCAATGCGCGGTGACCGACTTCCAGCCCCAGATCAACCACTGGCACAGGAAGATCATATCCCAGCGTCAGAACGGTATCTGTCAGTGAATTACCGTCATAACCGATGGCATTGATTTCTGCTGCAGCGTAGATGCCGAACGGCGTTCCTACCTGTGCTTCAACAAAACCCATAGGCAGAGTGAAATCGAGTTCGACTTCTTCACGACGACCAGTTTTCTGGCCTTCAACGATGACGTCACCACCGAACATACGCGCTGTCAGACCCAGGTTAATATCAACGTAAGGTACTGGCAGCGGCAGCCCCCAGTAAAGAGTCGCATCTGTGTGGCTGAGATCCAGATCACTTTCAACCTGTTCAGCATAACCGATGCCATTGAAGTCTGCAGTCAGAAAGCCGGAACCGTCCATTTCGAGACTGGTCTGACGCAGTCGCACATTAGGAACAACCGGTACAGGGTGCTCAAAGAACAAAGTAATGTTAGTGCCTGAGTTTGAATCCAGCCCAAGGCCGTTATTCTCACCATCCGCAGATACTCCCTCGTCCAGCTCACCACTAGGTTCCGCAGTCCAGGAGTTTGCCTTAGCACCTACTGTGAAAAGCAGGTCAGCCTGAGCGGCGACCGGAGTCATCGCGACCAGAAAAGCCGCAAGTGCTGTCTTTTTCATGAATTAATCCCGTAATTTATTGTGTTCCAGAGCACCGGCCTATCGCCAGCGCCCTTAGTGTGCACAGAGAATCATGAAAAGCCAATAGTTATGGAAATATCCGACAAGGTTAGCCTTGTCGGATACATAAGAAGATAGATTCGGAATTCAGAATTCCATACCGAGACGACGACCAACTTCTTCGTAGGCTTCGACAACGCCACCCAAGCCCTGACGGAAACGGTCTTTGTCGAGTTTTTCGCGTGTATCTTTGTCCCAGAGGCGGCAGCCGTCAGGTGAGAATTCGTCACCCAGTACAACCTCGCCATTGAAGACACCAAACTCAAGTTTGTAGTCGACCAGCAACATATTGCCGTTCAGGAACAACTCCTTCAGAACGCCATTGACCTTAAACGTCAGCTCTTTCATTTTGTTGATTGTTGCTTCGTCTGACCAACCGAACGACTGAGCGTGATACTCGTTAACCATAGGATCACCGAGCTCGTCGTTTTTCAGGAAGAGCTCAAACGTCGGTGGGTTCAGATCCATGCCCTCTTCCACGCCCAGGCGACGTACCAGGCTGCCTGCAGCAACGTTACGAACGACACACTCCAGAGGAATCATATCGAGGCGCTTTACCAACGACTCATTGTCTGACAACAGTTTTTCGAAGTGTGTCGGTACACCTGCTTCGGCAAGCTTGTTCATGATGAACGCATTGAACTTGTTGTTCACCATGCCCTTGCGGTCGAGCTGTTCTACTTTCTTACCATCAAACGCGGAAGTGTCATTACGGAATTCAAGCACCATGTAATCCGGATCATCTGTTGTGAAAACAGACTTGGCTTTGCCTGAGTAAAGAAGTTCGCGTTTTTCCATGGGTTTCTCCGGGAATGAGGGTCGGTTTTAATCGTTCAGTGCTACCCAGTCGGACATCTCATCCTGCGACAGCAGGGGAACATCCTGAGGGGGGCACCCAATTGCTTCAGCCAGAACCTGGGCTACCAGATTCCGGTCATTGTTCTTTTCGCTGATGTGTCCTGCAGACACATGCTTCAATCCAGGCCATTTTACCCGGCGAATAAAGTCAGCGCACTGTTCATTGCTGAGATGACCGTAGGCACCCGCTACACGCGCTCGTAAGCTCGGTGGGTATGGGCCGTTCGCCAGCATCAAAGGATCATGATTGGCTTCGACCTGAAGCGCATGGCACTCACGATAACTGTTCACGACGTGCGGCGTCAGTGAGCCGAGGTCGGATAATATACCAAGCCGGCGCCCTTCTGCACTCTGAATAACAAATTGCAGCGGCTCGTGAGCATCATGTGGAACCACGACGGGCGTCACTTGCATGTCAGCAACACCAACAGGCACATCACTGACCAGACAACGCCACAAAGAATGGCCTGTCCATTCCATGCGCCGGGCAGTGCCGAACGAGGCATAAAACGGGATATTCAGGTACTCACAGAGTGACTGGATGCCTTTTGCGTGGTCACTGTGTTCATGTGTGACAAAGGCCGCCTTCAGGGCGCTGTGCTCGACGCCAGCATCAGTAATACGCTGAAGCATGGTGCGCCTGGCAAAACCACTGTCAATCAACAGGGCCTGCGAGTTGCACTCAACCAGAGTGGCATTACCTCGACTGCCACTGCCTAAGGAACGGAATCTCACTTTTCGAGCTGGAGCTTAACCTGTGTCAGAAGGTCCCGCGTCAGGCTGTCTTCCGCGAGGGTTTCTGCATCTTCCTGCAGAGTCAGATAAACGCCATCACCCGCTTCGATCATTTTCAGCTGATACGGCAGAACTTCTTCAATTTTTTCGCCCCAAAGGCGCCCCCACCAGCTACGCTCATCTTCCTCTGCCGCTGGATTCGGCAACTCAAGAAAGTAGGTACCAATGCTGCGGTTAAGGTCGGTTAACTTCACGTCGGTGGCTGCCAGTGCGTCTGCAACACGCGACCACGCCAACGCAAAACGCGCATTAATCTGCAGCGTCAGAGTGCCTGCACCGTCACGCACAAAACGAGGATTAAGCTCGCGTTTGAAATCGCTCAGAGAGGTTGGCTCAGTATCTTCACGAGCGACGGTCAGAGGGGCTGGAACAGGGATCTTAAACTCTTCTCCCGGACCCGGATTACCCTCAAGTTCAGGCACAGGAAAGCGATCGTAGGTATACAGGGTCATTCCTTCAGGAACCTGCGTTTCTGCAGCTTCCTGAGCATCAAGATACGAAAGCGCCTGGTTGTCGCCGAGAATCCAGCTGCACCCTGTTGAGAGTACAGCCAGAGCAGAGAGAAGAATAAGTCTCATTGTTTTCCGTCAGATGATGCCAGCGTCTTTCAAGGCCAGCTCTACTTTCGGCTGTAAGCGCTCGTCCAGGGTTACCAGTGGCAGGCGAATACCTGAACCACTCAGTCCCATACGCTCAACAGCCCATTTAACAGGGATTGGGTTCGCTTCAACGAACATCGCGTTGTGCAGGTGCATCATACGCTCGTTCAGGTCGCGAGCCTCGTCAGCTTTGCCATCAAGAGCCAGCATACAAAGCTCGTGCATCATAGCGGGCGCCACATTAGCGGTCACAGACACATTGCCTTTGCCGCCCAGCAGAATCAGCTCGTAAGCAGTTGCATCATCACCGGAGTAGACAGCCAGTTTATCCCCCACCAGATCAATCAGCTGACGCGCACGATCCATGTCTCCGGTCGCTTCTTTTACCGCAGTAATCTGCGGCACTTTCGCGAGCTCGGCGATCGTCTCAGGCAGCATATCGATGCCTGTACGACCAGGAACGTTATACAGCCACTGCGGAATATCCACCGCTGCAGCAACCGCTTCGTGGTGTTTAATGATACCGCGCTGAGGTGGCTTGTTGTAATAAGGTGTCACCAGCAGGCATGCGTCAGCGCCTACGCGCTTGGCTTCCTGAGTCAGCTCAATAGCTTCTGCGGTGTTGTTTGCACCGGTACCAGCGATAACCGGGCGACGGCCCGCTGCCGTCTTAACTACACGTTCAATAACCGCAACGTGTTCATCCGTTTCAAGAGTCGCCGACTCACCGGTCGTACCGACCGCGACGATGGCGTCCGTCCCTTCCTTGACGTGGAAATCTACTAATCGATCAAGGTTCTCCCAATCTACTGAGCCATCAGCGTTCATTGGAGTAACAAGAGCAACGATACTACCGGTAATCATAGTTACCTATCTCCTGATTTATTGTTATACGAGGCATTACGTGGTGATAAGGGGCGCAAGTCTAAAGGTGCCCGGTATCTGTGACAAGTCAGCCCGGGGGTCAGAGCCAGCCAATTTATCACGCTCACTGTGCCTCTTCGGTACCAGCTGACAAAGCAACCGGCCATGCACGCAACACCGCTTTAAACAGTGTCGCCAGCGGAATAGCGAAGAATACGCCCCAGAAGCCCCATAATCCACCAAAGACCAGCACTGCAACAATAATTGCCACTGGGTGAAGATTTACAACTTCAGAGAACAGCAAAGGGACAAGAACGTTGCCGTCCAGTGCCTGAATGATGGCATACACAACAAGAACCCAGGTGAACTCATCCCCCAAGCCCCATTGAAAATAGGCGACAAGTGCAATAGGAATCGTGACCACCGCCGCACCGATGTACGGCACCAGCACTGAGAAGCCCACGGCAATGGCCAACAAAGCCGCGTAATTCAAGCCGAGAATAACAAAGGCTATGTAGGTCACGCCGCCGACAATGACAATCTCAAGTGCTTTGCCACGAATGTAGTTGGCAATCTGCTCATCCATCTCTGACCAGACGTTCTTCAACAGACTGCGTTTAGCGGGCAGAAACCCTGTAATCCACATGAGTATCTGGCTGGAATCTTTCAGCAGGAAGAATACAAGAATCGGTACCAACACACAGTAAATCAAGACCGCCATCAACCCTGTAATACCGGTCAAAGAGAAGCTGACAGCCAATTGCCCAAGTGATGCGACTTCGTCACCCACTTGCTTGGTCCACTCTTTCACTTGCTCCACCGACACCAGCTCTGGGTAACGTTCAGGCAGCAAAAGAAGGAGTTCCTGCCCCTTCGAGGCCATCCTCGGAACTTCAGAAATAAACTGAATTAACTGATTCCAGGTCGCGGGCAAAATGATCAGAAGCAAAGTAAGCATCACCGCCATAAACAACAGAAATACAGCGATGGTCGCGGTAAGGTGACTGAGCCCGCGCGCTTTGCAGTAGTTCATCGTGCCCTGTAGCAGATAAGCAATCACAAGTGCGGTCAGAAAAGGAGCCAGTACATTGCCGAGCAGCATGATGACTAGCATCAAGGCAATCAGGATAAACAGTAGCCCCAGCGCTTCTTCATCTGAAAAGTAGCGATCAATCCACCCTTTCACGACCTTTAACATGTCATACTCCGCAGGAAATCAGAAAAATGTAACGATCGGCGTCTGCATCACTCTGACTCAGCAAAGTATGAGGACTCTTCTCCAGATAACGAGGAATATCAACCAGGCTGCCCGAATCGGTAGCCGTCACCTGAAGCACTTCTCCGGGTGAAAGATCGCGCAGGGCTAACTTAGTTTTGAGAAGAGGCATGGGACATTGCAGTCCGGTTGCATCGAGAGTCGAGTCAGGCGTCATCGGGTTAGACACTTGTATCAGGGTTTGTCATGCTCAGATTATACGGAAACAGCCGCGACAATGAACCTAAGACGCTGAAATCAGTCGAATTTTTTACTGGCTCAGGTAAGACTGCGACAGCATCAGGCAAGTTAACGACAAGATAATGAACAGGAACGGGCATTGAACATCAGGAATTGGCTATCGGCACTGGGGGTAACCTTTTGCGCGACTTTGAATCCGGTGCAGCAAGTCAGTGCACAGGATTCGCAGCAACTGCCCTCTCTTGGCGATGCAACGTCAGGACTGATCTCATTACAGGAAGAACGAGCGCTGGGGCAAAGCTGGCTAAGGAATCTGAGGTCACAAGCGCCGACGCTGGATGACCCGGTTCTTCTCGAGTGGTTCCACGACCTTATTTATCAGCTTGTTCCCGACTCTGACTTACAGATCAGTGACCTGCACCTGGTTACCGTCGACAGCCCTCAACTCAACGCGTTTGCGGTACCTGGTGGCATCGTCGGTATTAATTATGGCCTACTCCTATACGCCGACAATGAAGATCAGATCGCTTCTGTACTCGCTCACGAGCTTGCTCACCTCAGTCAGCGACACTTCGCGCGCCAGGTCGAAGCCGCCCGAAAGAGAGACCCAGTCACACTGGCGACATTACTGGCCAGCCTGATCCTGATTGCGACCAGTAATGGCGAAGCAGGTATTGCCGGCATCATGACCTCACAGGCTGCCGCTGTTCAGGATCAACTGGCCTATACCCGCGAATTTGAACGTGAGGCAGACAGACTTGGCATGTCGACACTGGTCAGCTCTGGCTTTTCTCCCGAAGCCATGCCCGCTATGTTTCAGAACATGCTGGATGCCGCTCGCTATCGTGGCGAGGCGCCTGAATTCCTTCAGACTCACCCACTGACAGCAACACGGGTGGCAGATGCCGCCGGTCGGGCAAGTTCATTCCGCAACGTTAGCCCATCAGCTAGCTTCCGCTTCCGGATATTAAAACTCAGCGCAGAGACCCGCTATCAACTGGGCGATGGCGCCATGACCGAACTGCAGGATCGCCTTGAGAACGCCAAAGGCGCTGAGGCCGACGCACTGAACTACATGATTGCCGTGTTGCACCACGACAAACGCCAGTATTCGGCTGCTGCAGAACAACTGGCCCTGGCTGATCAAAGCCACCTTCTGGTGAAAGTATTAAAAGAGCGGATTAACGCGTCCGCGGGTGAGACCGATAGCGCATTATCAGCGCTTGCCTCCCTAAGAAAGCTGCACCCCAACAGCCTTCCGCTGGAAAGCGCTTATGCTGACCTGCTTTCAGAAAGCGGAAATTACCCGGAGGCGACCAGAGTCCTGCGCAAGCTGACCGAAACCTACCCTGATGTACCCTCGTTCTGGGAAGCGCTCAGTCAGAATGCCAGCAAGCAGGGGGATCTGATTCTTGCCTCACGAGCACTCGCCGAGTACTACTTCACAACGGGCAGAAATCAGGAAGCCGCTCAACAGCTCAGAAACGCGATAAGAAAGGCGGAACAGGCGAAAGACCTGCAGCGGGAACTTGCTTTAAAAGAGAGATTGAAAGCAGTGGACGCACTTATACGTCCACCAAGAGGTTAAGTCTGTCAGGCTGCGCTGACAGGCTTGCGGAAGTTCAACATACGATCAAGGCTGCGTACCGCTTTCCGACGGATAGCCTCGTCGACCAGTATTTCCTGATCACCGTTCTTCAGAACATCACGTATGTTTTCTAATTGGTTCATGCCCATCCACGGGCAATGAGCACAACTGCGACAAGTGGCTCCATTACCCGCCGTTGGCGCTTCGATAAGTAGCTTACCAGGTGCTTCCTGTTGCATCTTGTAGAAGATTGCTTTGTCGGTCGCGACGATAAGGGTGTCATTCGGCAAATCACGTGCTGCGGCAATTAACTGACTGGTCGAGCCGACTACGTCCGCCAAAGCGACAACCGCATCGGGAGACTCAGGGTGCACCAGCACAGCAGCGTCCGGGTGAACCTTCTTCAGATCCTGAACGCCTTTAGAACGGAATTCATCATGGACAATACAAGCGCTGTCCCAAAGGATCATATCTGCACCTGTTTGCTTCTGAATGTAGGAGCCAAGATGCTTATCTGGTGCCCAGATCAGCTTTTCACCCTGATCATGAAGATACTGCACAACGTCCAGCGCGATACTGGAAGTGATCACCCAGTCAGCGCGGGCCTTTACCGCCGCCGACGTATTGGCGTACACAACAACGGTGCGATCTGGGTGTTGATCACAAAAGGCAGAAAACTCTTCCGCAGGACAGCCAAGATCCAATGAGCAGGTCGCCTCCAGCGTAGGCATCAGAATGCGTTTCTCAGGACTCAGAATTTTCGCGGTCTCACCCATAAAACGAACACCGGCGACCAGAAGCGTCGTGGCTGCATGATCATGACCGAAGCGAGCCATCTCCAGAGAATCTGAAACGCATCCGCCCGTAGCGTCGGCGAGCGCCTGGATTTCGGGATCGGTGTAGTAATGAGCCACGATCGCAGCATCCTCTTGCTTAAGGAGGGCACGAATTTCTTCTATCAGTGCAGCCTTCTCGGCGTCACTGCGGGGTTCCTGGCTACGGGCCCAGTATTCACGAACTACATTTTCCGGGGTCAGAGTCATGGCTATCGAATCAGTTCATCACGGTAAAGCGCTAAGATCACAAAGCGCAGAGAAAAAATAAGCGCGAAATTTTACCACACTCTTCTTAAATAGGTGCAACTGGTGAAATTTCAACCATTTATAGAGAGAAGCACCGGTCATAAGCCGTCTCAAGACCGCTCACAAGAAGACTCTGACCCGACGCCTGTTACTTCCATCGAATACAACCAGGTTGCGAGACCGTATACAAAGAGACAGCCGAAAAGCCCACAGTCTGCGAGCCTCCGCAAATGGACTACCGAGGGACCATGTATAACGCCCCTCAGGCGTGGCCCGATATGAAAAAACACATAGACCTTAAGCGACAGAATAACAAAAATTTTAGCGCAATCCTGTCAGACCAATGACGCACACCGTCTCATTCTTTGATCAATAAACAAACAAGAGCGTCCTACGGAGAGTAACGCTCTATTTGTATGAACCTGAAAACCGCCTGCTCCAAAAACGAGTATCCCTTTCAAAGCAAGCACCTGATTATTTTAAAAAAATACATTTTTTACCCTTTACGACAACTGGAAGGCTGGCCAAAAAAGTCTGTTTTGCTAAACATTTGCTCAGGTAATTCGGATACCTAATTAGCTAGTCATATTGCGCCTCTCGAGCAATGTCGCCATAGTCCAAGGAGTCCTTGACCCCTGATTTTTTACCGTGTTTTTATCTTTGCCCGACCACAGGCACAGACCTTCGGATCTGGTCGGTAACGCAGCAAAGGAGACTGCATGGCATCGTACAAAGGAGTACAAGGCGTTCTGACCGCACTGGAGGCGTTTTTTAAAAGCCGTCTGCCCAGTGAGCTTAGCGATGGCCCTACAAATGCCAAAGTCGAGGTACTCGGTAGCGCTGATATCGCTAACCGACTGACCGGTAACCTGCTGGGTATTTACCTCCACAGAATGACCATCGATGATCACGGTCGCAGCCGGTACTTTGCACCGAAGGGCACTGATACATCCGATGCCAGTGCCGAGCTGCCATTGAATCTGCATTTCCTACTGATTGCTAATGCGAACAGCGCCGCCATAGAAGCAGACCTGATGAGCTGGGCGATGGTGGAGCTTGCCAACCAGACTCAGCTGGATATTTCTCACCTGCAAACGTCGGACTCAGAGTGGGGAGAGTCAGAAATTCTGACCATCATTCCCGAAGATACATCGACCGAAGACCTGATGAGAATCTGGGATGTTTTTGAATCCCCTTACACCTCCACCATGGCGTACGTTGCAAAAACCGTTCGCTTGAGATTGCAGCCGCAGCGCACGGAAGGCAGCCCGTTGATTACACGGGTGATATCGGGAGGAACCGTCTGATGCGTTCGGTAAATGTACTCGAGTCCACCATTCTGCACGGAAGTGACCAGATATTCTGGCTCGATGGCAGCTCTGCTGAAAGCGTCTCTGACATGCGCAGAGTCAACGGTCAGATCCGCAGCGAAGTTACCGAAAAGCCTTCTGACCTTCATATTCGCGAAGGCGCCGGAAAGACTGTGTTATGGCGACGCTCTGTTGATTCATTTGTGTCAGGCAAACCAACCGAAGGCGAGAAGGATTTTGCTACAGCAGGCATCTACACATTTGCCGGTGTGGCTCGCGACCCCAAGGGCCTGTTTCTGCCGCGTACACTCTCTATCACTGTGGGTGATGCCCCTCCCAACGGGCATGCGGTTGTGCTCTACCCCTCGCCGGTTTCCGTACGTTTTAACTCTGCCGGCGGACTTCGCCTGACACTGGCACGCGACGCGGACGATTCAGCGCTTCCCTGGGCAATTGTGACGGTAACCGTCACCATCCCGGGACTGGGATCACAAGCCTACCGGGGGCAGACAGATCAGCATGGCGACTTGTTACTGCCCTTCCTTCGTCTTCCACCATTGCCGGAAGGCGTGAGTGATTACAGCGCTACCCTCGATGTACTCGGCAGACTCGACACTGACAGTGAAGTTCCCGCTGACCCCGACACCTTTAGCCCGCTTGATATTGGCGAGCTAAACAGCACCAGTTTTTCCCCAACCATCGGATTCTCAGTAGTACCCGGTGACATTTTAACCCTGCGGTCTGACGGCAGGAGTTTTCTTGCCCTGAAACCTGTATGACCCGTCTGAAAGGAGAAGACCATGCCTGAATACTTAGCCCCGGGTGTGTTTGTAGAGGAAGTGAGCTTTCGCTCCAAATCAATCGAAGGCGTGGGCACAAGTGTCGCCGCCATAGCAGGCCCGACCCGTACCGGTCCGCTGCGGGGTAAGCCTGAGGTTGTTACCAGCTTCGCTGAATTCACCCGCATTTACGGCGATGTTCAGGACCTGAGTTTTTCTGGCTCAACGCTACTGAACCACACGGCATTGTCAGCCAAAGCTTTCTTCGATGGCGGCGGTAAACAACTGTTTGTTTCTCGGGTTGCTAATTTCAGCACACCTGCGTCGGGTTTCGCCTCAGCGACTGACACCAACAACCATGTCACCTTTGCCAGCCGCTTCCCCGGCGCCATGGGTAACCTGACTCTCGAACTGGATTGGCGCGACAGTGAGAACCTTCTGCTCTCTGTGATCACCAGCGCCCCCGCTGACGGTGAGGTAGTGTTCCTTGAAGCGACAGGCCTGACCGACGTTGCAACCACCGCAGACACCTCCGCAAGAGCCCACCCGTTTGAATTCCGTGGACTCGTACGCAAGGCTGGCAGCCAGTATGAAATCGTCGACGACCTCGCTGTGATCACCGATGCTAATGACGACAACGTAGCAGTAGCGGATGTTAAAACAGGCATCTATGGTCTGGAGGTGGCAGGCCTGGTGAACGATGGCACAACCAGCGTTACCTTCACCAAAGTCACCGCTCGCAGACCTTCCAGCGGTGCACTTGCTGACGGTACCGAGGCGGTGCTCTCTCTGAGCGAAATCGCAGGACTGAATGGATTCCATGAAGGTGATTGGGGGACGCTGACGACGCTTTACGGCACGTTGAACGCCGCTGGAACCGAATTTACAATCGAAGATTCTTCGCGCAATCCGGCTGTCGTAAATGCCCCCATCAAACTTTACCTGAGCGCGCTGGCGGCAGCACCCGGCAGTGTACGCGCCATGATGGTTCAGCGTTCGTTCAACATTAACGTTCGCAATGGTGGTGCCGATGGCGCGGTTATTTATACCTACGCCGACATCTCCTCTGCACCAGATGCTGAGAACAGCCTGAGTAACGTCATGAGTGCATCGCCAGCGAAGCACTACGACGAGCTCACCAGCCCCGTCAGCTGCACACTGGCGAACAGTGTCACCGGTGATCAGATCATTGCTGCGCTTTATAACATGTTCGACTCAGGGGCAATGAATCCAGGCCCGATGTCGGTTGAAGGCCCACGCTATCTGATAACCCTTTCCGGTGGCGATGATGGCAGCACGCCGGTTGCTGTGAATTATGGTGGTGAATCGGACGAAGTAAACGGTAGTACCGGCTTTGCTGCGTTTGAAGACATCGAAGACATTTCAATCGTGATGTGCCCAGCCGCTGCTGCCGATGAAACAAATCATCAGGCGATTGTCGCTGAAATGCAGAAGCACTGCCGTAAGATGCGTTACCGCGTCGGTATCGTTGACAGCCGCGAGGGCATGTCACTTTCTGAAGTGCGTGAATTCCGTTCTAACTTCGATGATAGCCGCCTGGCACTCTACTACCCATGGGTCGTCGCTGCTGACCCTCGCGGCACTCAACCAACGGTGAACCTCCCACCTGCTGGCTTTATCGCCGGTGTTTATGCCAACACAGACGTTCAGCGCGGTGTACACAAAGCACCAGCCAATGAACCTGTAATTGGTGCACTGGGCTTCACGCAGGAAATCAACCAGTTCCAACAAGAGCTGCTTAACCCTGCCGGTGTGAACTGCCTGCGTTCTTTCGCGGGTCGCGGTCACCGTGTTTGGGGTGGCCGAACGCTGTCGAGCGATCCTGAGTGGAAGTACATCAACGTGCGTCGCTACTTCCTGTACCTCGAGCGTTCTATCGAGAAATCCACTCAGTGGGTGGTCTTTGAACCTAACGGTGAACGCCTGTGGGACAACGTCCGGATTACCATCGAAAACTTCCTTTACAACGAATGGGCAAACGGTCGCCTGCTGGGGACTGCGAAAACAGCCTACTTCGTGCGTTGTGACCGGAGCACCATGACTCAAAACGATCTCGACAACGGTCGTCTGGTTTGTGAGGTCGGCGTCGCCGCTCTGAAACCAGCAGAGTTTGTGATTTTCCGCATCGGTCAGAAAACCGCCGATAGTTAAACAATATCCATCCCGACAGCGGCTTCTGCTGAAGCCGCTGGGACTAAAGAAGGAATAAAATCATGGCACAGTTTCGCGAAACCCCTTATGGCGTTTTTAACTACCTGGTCAACCTCGACGATGGTACTGAAGGTGAAGTAGCCGGAGGTTTTTCAGAAGTCTCCGGACTCAACGCTGAAGTGACCGTCGCCGAATACCGCAACGGTAATTCAGCGGTTAATTACGTCAACAAAGTACCGGCTTTACACAAAACCGGAGACGTCACTCTTAAACGTGGAGTCATCGGCGCTGGCAATATCTACGAATGGCTGGAAGAAGTTCGTGGCGGTAACGTGATGTCCAAGCGCGACGTCACGATCAAATTAAAAAACGAAGATCCAACCAGCTCTGCGGCAGTCGTCACCTGGAAACTCCGCGGCGCTATGCCGATTAAATGGACAGGCCCAACATTAACCGCCAAGGGTGGAAGTGATGTTGCGATGGAAGAATTGGTTCTGTCTGTTGAGCATATCGAGCAGGAATAAGTCGCCAATGATGCAGGATTTACTGGCACGACGGATTCAGCTGACCCCCAGGCCGCAGAACGACTCTGCGCTGCCACTGGAAGTCGCTATGCTCGGACACTGCCCGGGGCGTGTACGCCCTGAGCGGTTACTGGCGCTGAAAGATGCTCTTGCAGCCATTCGTCAGGCAGGGTTCGGTGAGGTCATTGATCAGATCCTCACCAATCCGGCCTGTGCTTCCCTGTATCATTTACCGCTCCCTCTGCATTCAGCGTCGGAGTTTCACGATATCTTTCCGGATGCAGCCAGTGCGCCCGCACAGTATCGAAGTTCACTGGCAGGAAACCTCGCCTGGCTGGCTCCCTGCGTCGAAGATTTCTTTGCTAATGGAGGCCATCGGCTCTGGGTCGTAGTAATACCGGAAGAAGAATCGCAACAAGGCTTTTTCGCGACTGAGAATACCGATCTGACCGACACCAGCACCCTACGGGGCATTGCGACTCTGCTTGCAGTGCCCTCTGTGGGCTCTATTTGTCTTCCCGATCTTGAGCGACTACAGATTCCGGCAAGACTGCCCGACATTCCCCGTGTCCGTCTGGATAATCCAGAGCCAGCCTTTTTACCCTGCTCTCAGTCACTCGACGACGATCATCGCGAACGGCGGAACACCTCAGAAATGGCACTGGATGATCTTCCCGAACCGATAGAATTTCAGCGGGTTTTGCGCGAAGTCTTACACTGGCTTACCCGCTACCGCCCGGATATTCAGTGCCTGCTGACACTTCCTCTCGCCTACGCCAGTGAAATCGACAGCCCGGATGCCGATCCGGAGGCTCTTGAATTACTGACCAACATGCAACTGTCCGATGCTGCGCATCATCTACGGCAGGTACAGTTTTTTTACCCCTACCTTCGTGGTCAGGGGAGAGCACTACTCTCACCCGTTGGTATCGTATCTGGCAAACAAGCGGCGACTGCCAGGTCGGCAGGTCCATGGCGATCTATAGCCGGGCAGCCCATGGTGTCTAAAAACCTGCCCTACCCCCGCATAAAACGAGCCGGTGTCGTCAGCCTCAGGGAAAGGCCAGGAATTTCGATTCTTGAATTACGTAACAACCGGATCGAACTGGACGATGAACGGCTATGCGTCCCTGCCCTGCCTGCCGATGATTATCGCCACGCAGCCAGCCTCGATCGATTCGACGGATATCGCTCTGCCGAACTCATGCGCCTGATGGGATATCTACGCCGACAGTTGCGCCAGTTTGGTGAGCAACTCGTTTTTAATTCCGATGTTAACGACCCGCGGCCGAAACTCCTGATCGAGCATTTTTTACGGCAGCTCTGGCAAAGGGGAGCTTTGCGTGGAGAACGTTCAGAACACGCCTTTAGCTTGCGTCAGATTCCTGCAGGTGAAAGCACTCTGCTTCTGGAAATAGAAATTGCGCCGGCACTTCCGATTGACCGGATTCGACTGACGTTTACCAACTCAGGTACTGACTGGCAAACGGAGGTGCGCAGTGTCTAATCCTGTTGCCGACGTATTTGTTCCTTTCCGGTTTAAGGTCAACCTGTATGACTCAGAAGAAAATACACTCCTGTGCTCTGGAAAGTTCAGCGAAGTCAGCGGTTTCGAACTGACCATGGAACCAAAAACATTTCAGGAAGGTGGCCGTAACTGGGGCGAAATTCACCGCACGGGTCAAACCAAGTTTGCGCCCATGACACTCAAACGCGGAGTCACCAGCATCAATGATTTATGGAGCTGGTTCGATGCAACCACACGCGGTGCTAATTACGGTTATCGTCTCAGCGGCGAAATTATTGTTCTCGGACATCAGACCCAGAACGGTGAAGACAACCCAGTGATGACCTGGAAGCTCACCGGCGTGATGGCAACCAAGTTTAAAGGACCTGACCTGAATTCCACTGCCAGTCAGGTCGCGATTGAAGAGGTCCAGCTGGTTCACGAGGGGCTGGAGCTCGAGCGGACCAAGCAGGCTGATGACCAGTCTTCTACAGCAAACTCCAACACTCAGGGGGCCCTACCATGACGGTACCTGAGCGCGGCAAGCTAATCCCGGTGACGGGAGAAAACGATGAGCCGGATATGGAGAACGCCATTGATGTGCAGTTCAATCCGGTGACCCTGAAAATCAACCTGTCGAACACACTGAAAGCGAGTAAACAAAGTGGCAGCAGCAGTGCTGCTCAGTTCGTGGAAAAGAGCTCATCAAGTCTGAGCCTGGAGCTGATCTTTGATACCACACGGAAAGAAGAAGACGCGAATTACGAACAAGGCTCCGACGTTCGTAATCTGACAGGAGAAATTGCAACCCAATTTATTCAGCCAGAAAAGTCGGGCAGCGACATGAAGGCCCCGAAACGATGCTTATTTCAGTGGGGCGCGTTCGAATTCATTGGCATGATCGAAAGTTACGATGAAACGCTGGATTACTTTTCGCCGGGCGGTACGCCTCTACGAGCCAAGCTGGCCTTAAAACTGAAAGAAGATCGCTTTCAGTTCCGCCAGACCAGCGATTTTTCAGATCCTACAAAACCAGCCATGCCGCAGTTGTCCCCGCGAGGGAAAGATACGGACGCTGAATCGGGTGCTAAACCTGATACTCAGAATGATCCAGACAGCAATCAGCCTCCGGCAAAACCGAAAGCAAAAGAACAGGAAACAGAGCCTGTTCCGGGCCCGAGCGAAGGAAAAAATAATTGGCGCGATACCGCAGAGTACAACGGGATTGAAAATCCGCGCATGCCCGGCGTACCGGTATTAGCGACGCCTACGCCAGATTGTAAGCCACGAGCCGGGCTGTCAGCGGCACTGAAAGCTGCCGTCACACTTAACGTAGAAGCAAAGGTTTCCACCTCGGTTAAATCGCGGATCAAAACGGATAACGGAGTTGGCTTTGAATAAATTCACGTCGATATTCAAGGGAAGGGAGAAACATGCCCGTCATCATTGATGAAGTTATCGCGGATGTTCCTGCAACCCCCGTTCAGACGGCTGCAGAACGACCATCATCTCAGCAGACTGTGCCACCGGTCGCGCAGGACATGCTGCGTCTGCTTGAAAAACAACAACAGCGCCAAGAACGCTTGCAGGTGGATTAATAGCAATGGCGATTCCTGAGGCATTTTACAGCAGTGCTCCGGCGATCAACGTCGACGGGGAAAACCGAGAAGACCTGAGCGATGCAATTGGCAGTATGGTAGTCAATCTGGGGCTTAGCGGCTGCGCACATGCGGAATTACAGGTGAATAACTGGGGACTCAGCAAAGACGCTCAGGAGCCGGATTTCCTGTTCAGCGATATCCTGCCCGGGGCAGCGATTGAAATTCATATCGGCCAGCCCGAGCCCGAGCTCATTTTCAGTGGCGAAATCACCGCAGTCGAAGAAGAGTATGGCCAGGGGGCTCCCCAACTGACACTTTTACTTCAGGATAAACTGCATCACCTGGCCCGCCATCGCCGAAACCAGGCCTGGGAAGACCAGTCTCCTGACGACATACTGCAAACCATCGCCAGTGACGCCGGCCTGCAGAGTGATATTCAGGTATCTGCTATTACCGATACCTGGCACCAGATTAATGAAAGTGATCTCGCCTTTATACTGCGACTGTGTCAGCGCTTCGATATCTCTCCGCGTCTCGAGGGATCAAGTTTGCGGGCCCGGCCTGAGGCTGAAGATAACTCGCCTGTTGCGTTGGATGTTCAGGACAATATTTTACAACTGCGCCTGCTAGCCGACCTCAATCATCAGATCACCCAATCACGTACTCAGGGTTATAACCTCGCCACGGCTGAAGAAGTAAATTTCGACGCCGATAGCATGACGCCGGTCCCGGGCGAGACCTCGGCAGCTGAAAGCCTGGACCAATTATCCTGGGACGGCGAAGAGATTCTGCCCCACCCGTTTGCCCGATCTCAGGCCGAAGCAGAAGCCTACGCTAAGGCACATTTTCAACGTCAGGCTAAGCGGTTTATATCGGGTGATATTGCATGTCAGGGCATTCCACAACTGACCTCTGGACGCGAGATCGAGCTGAGCGGTGTGTCCTCAAGGCTGCTTGGTAAATATCAGGTTATTCACTGCACGCACAGGTTTGATAGACGTTCTGGATTTGAAACACACCTGAAAGTAAATAAAGCCGACTGGAGTACGCAATGAATACGCACTCCGCCGGACAATTGCAGGCATTACAGATAGCCCAGGTCATTGATAACCAGGATCCGGACAGACGCGGGCGCGTCAAAGTCAGAATGCAGGCCAGCTCTCTCGAACTCTGGGCCAGTGTTGTCGTGCCTTCAGCAGGTCAGGATTACGGTACCAGCTTCTTACCGCGCCTCGATGAAATCGTGGTCGTCAGTTTTATCAGTCACGACATGCCCATGGTGCTCGGGAGTGTCTGGCAAGGCGCGGAAAGTCAGCCCGAAGAAGCCACACCCGTCGAAGAAAAATACGCGGTTAAAACACCATCAGGAACGGTATTTGAATTCAGTGATGAGGAGCCTAAAGCATCCCTCACAACACGCTCTGGATACAACATCACCATTGATGAAAGCAGTGGTGGCGAAATTCGTATCGAAAGAGGCACACAAACCGTAACGCTGAGCACATCGAGTATCGATATCGACAGCTCAGGGCCGGTGAATATCAACGCAGCTACCGTAAATGTCAGTGCATCCATGGTTCAGGTCGACGCTGGCATGTCTAAATTCAGTGGCGTCGTACAGTGCGACACCATCATTGCCACCTCCGTAGTAGGGACGACCTACACGCCGGGTGCCGGAAATATCTGGTAAAGGGGCATAGATAATGATGACTAAACGACACTCTCTGCACGATGTAAAACTTCAGCCTGCCTTCTTTGAGAATGGCCAGCAAGCGACATTATTACGCTACCTCGATCCTGATTTTATTAATCGTTTTCAGCAGGACATTCAGCAACAGCGGTTTAATGCCGTTCAGTTTGGCCGCTGGTTAGAGGAAGAGCGACACAGTCAGCACGATAGACACCCTGTGCTCAGATTACCCACCCACCGTGCCTTTCATATTGTCTGCTGCGAGGTTGCCTGTCACCGACCAGGAATGCCGGCGTTAGACCCACAAAAAATCAGCTCGGCGGGCTTTGTGATCCGTAAAGAAAAACCAACGGGACAGCAAGCCTGGATCATTGAAGAAGGGGAAGCAGTGGGATGGCAAAGCCGTCAACGCCCCGTTGCCGACCCGGATATCAACCGCAGGCTGTGCCCTAACGGTCTACTGCAAAAACGGACTTCATCCCCTGTATTCAGTGGTGAAGAAGTACACCCACTTCATCCTGTTAAGGTCCAAGACAGCAAGGGAAAGTGCCGCACCCTGCTCTTTGGATATGTACCCCTGGGTGGCTTCTATTACGAAAGAAACGTTCAGTTTGATACCAGTGATGTTCAGGATATTAATAATCTTGCTGTTGCAAACCTACCCTGGCCATTTGGATATTCAAATGGGGCCAACCAGACATGGAACCCCGATCAGGACCGCATTCACCTTGACCGTGGTCGGCCAACCGCTGCATTTGCAGAACTCTTAATGCAGTTGATACATCGGTATCACCTAGGAGAGGAAGACAGAGCGGATAACCAACAACTCGAAACCCTGTGTGATCAAATCTATTTCTACGACCCGGACGTCTGGAGACGGATTCCGATTTACCTACCAAAAATGCAGAAAATGCGCACTGGTATTCATAACCCATTCGACTTCTCTCATGCAGAGTTTATTCCCGTTTACCGCACCACCAGCCTGATTGACTACCTACGGCTGTGCTTTGCCGATAAAGAAAATAACCCCCTGGTACGCTGGGCCGCACAGGTCAGCGATCTGGCTGATGCAGCGGGCGGCATGAATCGTCTTGGTAATATTCCTGCATTACCATTACATAACGGCCAGGGAAGCCTTAGCGATTCATTGGCATTTACCGAGAGTCAGGCGGAATCCATGCGTTCGTCACTCGGTCAGCGCCTGCGTGATCTGACTCTGGCAACCTCACTCGAAATTCCACTACCGAAATTTGCTCAGGGACCTGACGATTTATTCCGGATTATTCCCTTCGTCAGATCCGTCAATGATGAGCGGCACGAGCAGATTACCTGGGCGGATCAGAACTGTCAGTCAACGACCTTCCGTGTCGCTGCCACGTTTGATCCGGAGGCGAGTCGCCCTTCTCTGATTCCAATGCCCTCTATGCGTGACCTAAAGCGCGGCTTGGCTAAAGGCGCAAGCATACTGACTCCGGGAGACACCTTCTCTCTGGTCAACTCGCTTAAATTCAAAAAAGGCATCAGCGAAGACACGGTCAGCGGCAATTTTGATCTCGGAGCAGGCATTCAATGGATATGCTCTTTCAGCCTGCCTGTTATCACCATCGTCGCCATGATTCTGTTAATGATCATGGTATCGCTGCTGAATATTATTTTCTTCTGGATGCCGTGGGTAAAAATCTGCCTGCCCTTTCCGAAAATGCCAAAAGGATCTGATGGATGACGCTTCGTACACCGGTACCTAAAGTAATCAGCTGGCCTCTGGGTTCAATTAACAGTGACGGCAGCCTGAGCTGGTCGGAAGACGACAACAGTATTCGAGAGAATATGCTCAATATTTTACTAACCCGCCCCGGCGAACGTATTCAACGTCCGGAGTTTGGCGCTGGGCTGCTCAAGTTCATTCATCAGCCCAACAATGAAACGACGCGCAACCTGATTGCGGGCGTCGTAAAAAAATCACTGGCCGTGTGGGAGACACGCGTACAGGTAGACGGCGTTGATGTCACGACAGCAAAGGACAACCTGGCCGAAGTGCACATCAATATTCGTTACCGTCTGCGACATAACCAGACACCAGCGTCGCTGGGGTTGCGCCTGAATCTGGGCGTGTAAGGAGGATTTACGGCTATGCCATTACCTGTTCCAAATCTGGACGATCGCCGCTTTGATGATCTGGTTGCAGAGGCCAGAACACGCCTTGCCGGTCACTTGCCGGAGCTTACCCAAATTGCACCGGGAGATCCGGTGCATGCATTTGTTGATCTGTTTGCCTGGCTTACCGAGACCATTATCTATCGCGCCAACCTTATTCCTGAACGCCAGCGCAAAGTCTTTTTAAACCTCCTCCAGATTCCAGTTCGCCCGGCGGTACCTGCGACTGGCTTTGTAGCAATAGATGCCAGCCCTAACAGTCTGACGTTACCTGATTATCTTCCGGCAGGGAGTCAGCTACGTGCCGGGAAAGTCACTTTATCGACGTCCAACGAGGTGCAGCCTACCTGCCTGAGTCTAAGTGTATTGATTAAAGAATTGCTCAGCCCCGGCGATCTCGAAGCCATGGGGATGACACTCCAGGATCTGCACGAACAGTACGGATTACGTGCAGGCGAGATGCCTAAACCGTTTCGCGCCCGACAGTTTTCGCTGGGGCAGGAAACCCTGAGCATTGGTCATACACTGGATCAGAGTTTCTATCTGGCTTGTATTGCACCGAAACCCTTATCAGATCAGATGACCGCACTGCGCTCGTCTTTTTCAGGCCTGCGGCTTAATGTTGGAATAGCCCCTGCAGATTCGCTTCAGGAAGAAGACTTTATCGTCGACAGCGAAAGCACCCTGTATCCGCGTCATCTGGTCTGGGAGCTGATGTCTGAAACGCCAGACGGAAAAACCCGTTTTCTCCCTCTGGAAGTTATCCGTGATTCCTCCATGGGCGGACGTAAAACCGGTGTTGTTACGCTCAGGTTACCGGCGAATCCGGACTTATTCAGTGGTTTTGCTAATGCAGACCCGATGTTTAACGGTACGAGCAGTTTGCCCCCGGCTCCTGAGGACGATGAGGCCGCAGAGCGAGTGGCCTTCTGGGTCCGCCTTCGCTCTCCTGATGAACCCGACCTGAAGCTTGCTTACCTCACCATTAATGCGGTCGATGTCGTCGCTCAGGGGCAACGTAATGATCTCCTGATCGGCACAGGCACAGGACTACCTGAGCAGGTGCTTCAACTTCCCGATACAGATATTGATGCCGCATCTCTGGAACTTCAGGTCGAAGAAAATGGTGCCTGGTCGACCTGGCGCGGTATGGATTTCACGTCAGGTCAAGGTGAGGATGCCAGGGTTTATCGCCTCGATGCAGCATCGGGTCTTGTCTATTTTGGCGATGGTCTGGATTCTGGTTTCCGCCCCCAAAAAGGCGCTCGCGTACGCGTCGCATCCTATCGTTCGGGAGGAGGAAACGGGGGTAATCTCCCTGCGGGAAAAATTAAAGAGATCGTTGATGGAAGCTCCCGTTTACGGGTGCGTCACGAGTGGCCATTGAGCGGCGGTCGCGATGTCGAGTCACTCGCTCAGGCCGAGAGCCGTATCCCCCAATTTCTCACTCACCGTAACCGCGCTGTTACCGCGACCGACTTTCAGGCGCTCTGCCTGAACAACCCAGTCAGTCCGGTTGCCCGTGCCGAAGTAAAAGAAGGCTTTTTACCCGGCGCAACGCTCGCCGCAGCGCAACGCGACGTTCCCGGAGCCATCAGTATATTTGTACTGCCGCCGACAGAAGTCAGCATTAATAACTGGCCTCGCCCTACCCGTGGACTGTTGAAAGACGTTTTTAATTATTTGATTAACCGCTGCATGGTGGGCACCGAGCTGTACGTGCTCAGCCCGCAATTTGTACCTATGGCGGTCAGTATTCTGGTCACGGTCAGAGATCCATCCACTGAACGCGAAACATTAAATGAAGTGGCCGAAACCGTTACTCAATATCTGTCGCCTCTCGCTCCGGGTGGAAGTAAAGGTACCGGCTGGCCTGTCGGCGCGACAGTCCGTGCGAATGAATTAATGACTCAGGCAGCACGCATTCCCGGCGTTTTGTCGGTTAATGCAATTTCAATATTTGCTCAGGGAACTAATGACGAAGGAAAACCAGCATGGCGCAGACTAACGGCAAATGAGAGCCTGATGCTCGATGATTTTCAGCTGCCTGAACTTGCTGGTATTTATGTGGGCGCCAGTGGCTCTGCTGGTGACGGATCACCGGGCTCGCCGAATGGACACGGCAGTATTGCCAACCATCTGTTACCGCCATTCCCTCAAGGAATTCGCGATGGTCTTACTGGCGATGATCAGGGCGACTACGAAATTGCGATACCTGTTGTTCCGGATGTGTGCTGATGGACGCGAACAATACTCCCTACTTTTTACTCCGTACCGAAGATGAACTGCGGCAAGGCTCCAGCAGAATGGAGTGGCACCCGGATCAACAGGCGTTAATGCTACGGCAGAAACAATCGTTGCGGCTTCCGGAAACTCAGGCAGATGCTCTGACGCAATGGCAGAGCACCGCCCCCATGGCAGTTGATCAGCACTATCAGGTCGCCCTACTCAACGACGACGGCGATACTGTAATCTGCAACGGTGGACGCGGTTGGGAGACACTGGATCACGACACGGGAACAAGTTTCTCATGTCCCGAGGGCTGCCAGTTTACCGATATGACGCTGAATTCGAGCGGCCGTATGGCGTTGCCTTACACTGATAAAAATGAACTGCATGGACTGACCGTATTTCATCTGGGCAAGCGTTGGTTAACGAGCTGCACCCTGCCTGAAGAACCCGTGCGAAGCCAGGTAGATAACGAAGAACGTATCTGGGTGGTGTCTGCGACCAGTCTGATGTTCTGCGATGGGCAACCTTTGCCCGCACCCTACGCGCCTGATTTGTCGCGCTTCGAACCAGAAGTAATTAACCCTGCACCACTAACGTGCCACTGGCAACAGCAGCTACCTGTGGGCTGGTCGCCATTAGGCTTATGCTGCGACGAGCAATACCTTTACGTGTTAGTGCACAACGGCGCTGGGAGCCAACAAATACTTGCACGTTCGTTGACCGATAACCCAGTCTGGCCCTTACATACCTACTCTGTCGACGAGGATTGTCCGTTTGCTATTGATATTGGTCTGGCTGGCCAGGGCCGCCTCGCTTTACTGGCTCCGAGACAGAGTGATGATCCTGGCTTCGTTCAGCGGGACTGTCCGGTCGTTCGCCTTGAGGCGTCCGGTGATGATGGGTCAGGTTCTGCCCGGCTGATTTACGAACGCTACCCTATGGTCAACCTCGCGGTTCCACGTTTTGCCAGTAGCGCAGATGGTCAGCTTCGCTATCAAGCGCCAGAAGATGACGATTATCCGGGGTTCTCACCAAGACCGCGTGAATTGCATGTACTGCGCCAGCCACGCTATGAAGACAGCGCCTCAGCATTGCTCCGGGAAGTTCTGGACTCGGGCACGCCCGGTACTGTCTGGCACAGGGTATATATTGATGCCTGTATACCCGCTGGCTGCAGCGTAGAAATTGGTGCACGGGTATTCGATGATTACGACGCCCGCAGCCAGGCTGATATTCATATGCAGCCTGCTCCAGTATGGAATCCTCTGCCTTCAGAGCATCCTTTTCAGAATGCATTATCAGGTTATGAAAAAGATCGACGCGGACTGTTCGAGGTTCTCCTACAACGCCCAGAGGGGCGGGTCAGAAACCTCGAAGGGCGGTATCTGCAACTGCAATTGCACCTGACTGGTAGCGGACGGAGGACCCCAGAGATTCATGCCATCCGCGTTTATTCTCCGCGGTTTTCCTATCAGGAAGCGTATCTCCCCGAGCTGTTCCGTCAGGAAGAAAGCCCGACACCGGAAAATTCAATCGGCCCTGCCAACGGTGCCGATGTCAGGGAGCGTCTGCTGGCGAGCTTCGAGAGTATTCTCACCCCCCTGGAGGGCCGGGTCGCAGCAGCAGACCAACTCCTTCACCCGATGGCAGCGCCTTCCGGAAATCTGAACTGGCTGGCACAGAGTGTAGGAGAGGCAATTCCGTCTCACTGGCCAGAGCGACGCCGTCGCCGCTGGTTGGAAAACGCGACCCTGATACAACAGCGCAAAGGCACACTTCCGGCATTAAATCTTGCTTTGGATATCGTCACAGATGGAGGCGTTCAGAATGGTAGCGTGGTCGTGACTGAGAATTTCCGCCTGCGCAGAGCCATGGCCACCATTCTCGGGGTACACATGGATGATTCAGATCACCCGCTTACGCTTGGTACCGGAATCAGTGGGAACAGCATTGTGGGTGACAGCCTGATTCTTTCTGAAATGGGCGCCAAAGAATTCCTTGCGCTGTTCGCACCAGAAATAGCAACAGAAGATGAGCGTCAGGCCGTGACTGAGTTCTTCGAGAAATATGCGCACAGAGTAAGCATCCTGTTGCACGGCGATGCCCGTAAGCAACGTCAGGAAATTGAATCCATGTTGGAAGCGCAGCTACCCGCGCACCTTCAATGGCGAATTATCGAAACAGAACAACCCTTTATTCTAGGGACATCACCTCTTCTCAGTATCGATACCTGGCTTGAGCAACGCCCGGGTTATGAGCAAGTGAAGATTAATAAAACCCATATTGGTCGTACCGATCTGCTGATGAACCCATTGGCATTTTCACCCAGCGACATCAATCAACGCCTGAGTTGATAACACAAAATTAAAGGCAGAGTTAAAAGGAGGCCTTATGTCTGAGATGGATAATCTACCGACGCTAGAACAGGACGACCAACTGGCTGAACCCCTGCGTCGGGTGTCTTACGAAGCAGGCATGATGCTTGGGCTTGAAGCAACCCGTGACGAGCAGGCCTATCATCGTCGTAGACTGACACGCCACCAGTACTGGCTACAGGGCTTCGGTACCCTTGCAGGTCTGAACGTCACTATGACACCAGAGACTCATCCGGACGCCAACGACGACGTCAGTGTGCGTCTGCATGTAAGCCCCGGCGTCGCCATCGATGGGCTTGGCCGCGAAGTCATGCTGCACGAAGCCTACTGCATAGATCTGAAACAATGGGTTGAAGCTCAATCGGAAGCGCACCTGCTCGAAGGCTATGACGGCGGGCCAGAAGTATTGTGGCTTAAAGTCTGCATCCGTCACAAAGACTGCGCGATTGCCCGCCAGCCGGTATTAGCCCGCAAACTCAATCTGAATACAGACGCCGTTCAGCCGGCGCGTACTGCCGACAGTGTTCAGCTGGAACTCATCCCCGAAAGACTGCCACCCGAGGATGACCGTTATCACCCGTGGTCCAGTCACGAACCCGTCAGTGATGCCATGCCGCCACTAAGCAGTATTGAAACGCAGACACTGCAGGCTGCGACCGCCACCAGCCCCGAAGCCGAAGCACAGTTGAAGATGCACGCCCGACTGCTTCATGCGCTCGATGGAAGTGGACTCAGCACAACGAACCTCGCTGATGAATTAGATGCTGGCGCAAGACTGTTGCTTGCCCGAATCCGGATTGAAACCAGCCAACCCGGAGACCCGATTATCAACCCGATGCGAATCCAGATTAATAATCTTGTGCGTCCGTTCTTAACAACGCCCAGCCAACTCGCCTGGCTGAATCGCCAATCGCAGAATAACAACTAACGGACTCACAGAGCGCAAGGAGACACCATGACTGAGATACTCTTCCAACCACTGGGTAATCCGTTGGCCGCCAGCCGCCCGATGGAAAAAATTGCAGACATAGATTCCCGTCTGACACGAACGCATTACTTCGATGGACGCCTGCTGACGGCCGAAGATCTAGAGCGCGATCAGATCTACCTGGATGAACGTCTCCGCGAAGCCGGTAAGGTACTTGGTGAAGGTGTTGCCTCGGGTCTCGAACTCAGCTTCGACCGATACTCCGGTCTGCTTAGCCTGGAGGCTGGCTATGGTGTGACCCGACACGGGCGGATTCTTCAGCTTGATGAACAATTAACGGTCAACGTCACAGACTCTGCTCTGATATCTCAACTGAACAAAGGCAAGTACCGCCGTTTTAACCGTGGACTGTACGCCGTGGTTCTCAATTATGTCGAAGTCGCGACGGATCTTGCGGAAGTCTTTCCAACCGATCTGGCGAGCAAACGTGGCGCCGAATATGCGTCGGTAACTGAAGCGGTTCAGCTTGGGCTTGTGCCGCTTCCGATACCACTGGCACAACAGAGTGAACTTCATACCCGGGCCAGCCTCATCCGCGCGCTTCAGGATAATAAGCTAGTCGCGGATATGATTCCCGGCGATAGTTTGCCATTAGGTATTTTAGCGGTGCGTGACGACACTCCGCTCTGGTTGGACTCTGAATTATTGCGCCACCCTAACCGTCGCGATGGTGCAGACCTTTCCATGAAACAAGACCTGTACCGTCAGCATGAAAGTCTGTTTTATGACGTGCTTGAACACAGAGAGTCAGGAGGCCTGGCACTGGATTTTTCAGCCAGTGATTATTTCAGTCTGATGCCCGCAGCCGGTTCTATGCCCAAAGCCTGCGTTGACCCTGAGCGCGCTGTTCAGAGTTACTTTCCCGATAATTACCAGATTCATATTGCTCCGGTGAGAATGGCGGAAGTCGATCTGCTTCTCCAGGAATCATTACCACTTCCTGCGGTCGACCTGACCTCCAGTGAAGCAGTCGATATTATGATTCTGGTGCCACTCAGCAATCAGAACTACGGACGCTATGCATCTCAACTTGAGCGCGATCCCAATATCATTGAGCGCAAGCTGAAAGCTTTTGATCCCTTACGCCTTACTATTTACCCACGACCAGCACCGCACCAGCTGGATACCGATGAAGCCGTATGGCGCGCTATTTTTAATGCAACAGAAGAAGACACCCTACTTTATGTGCGACGTCCGTTACGCGCCGCCGAAACCCAGGTAAGCGGTATTGTTTTAGCGAACGGGTTTGATTTCCCTCCTGTTAAGAAACCAACGAACAGTAATACCACGGTCAGCTCGTCAGACAATAATATTCTCAACATTGCCAACTCACCAACCGACCGAGGCGGCGTTATTGTTGATGAAGACGACGTTATAAAACGCTTCCTGAGCCTGCGTGTCATTGGTGAATTCCGCATGCCCAGAACGGAAGTCGAGAAAAAGGCCTTTACCTGGGTAGAAGAAAAACCTGGGCAAGAAGCAGAGGCGTTACAGCAAATACTGTTTCTATTGCTAAGAATCAGCCCTTGGTATGACCCAGTACTGTGGCGCACGATCAGAGCACTATTTCAGAAAAATCTGATAGAAAAAGCGCAGGAAATTTTATCCGAAAATGAAACAGGTCACCCAGTCATGACCGCGAAATTACTGGTTAAGCTCATGGCTAATCAGGGCGTCAGTAAAACTCTACTCAAGCAATGGGAAGAGTTGGCCATGAAACTGGAAAAAGCGTAAGGAGACGATCATGACGACTATCCTGCTGCATCGCCCTGTTGCAAGCCACCCAGACCTTGAACGGCTGCACCTGTTCGCAGGACGACACCTGGGAGAGGATGAATTCGACCAACAGCAGAACTACGCTGAAGCCCGTCTTTCGCCCATATTAAAACAGCAGTTGCCAGGTGTGGTTTCAGGGTTGCATGTACGATCCCGAGGCGAGCGTGGCCCAGTGGATGATATCCAGCTGGCAGTCAGTCCGGGCAGTGCTGTCACTTCCACAGGCGCAGCGCTCACACTGGAATCCCCCCTCTACTGTACCTGGCAGGATTTAGTCGAAGAGTATCGCGATCGAAAACAAGTGAGTAATGCCAGCGGTGTTTTCTATCTGACCTTACATCAGAGCCAATCGCATATTGACCCTCCCAACGTCGATCCATGCCAGCGCACTGCATTCGACCCGACACGGGATACACGCTTGGTCACACTCGCATCGCTCAGGCTGCGGCGCTTAGATATCGATACTCAAAAGATAAAAACAGAACCCCCTCATCGGCTACAGAATACTATCTGTGCCGATCGCGTCGATCTTGATTTTGCGCGTCAGTTTCCGAATTCTGTACCGCTCGCACTCGTTGCTATTAACGATCAGAATAAAACCACCCTACTTTGGGTATCAGAAGAGGCCGGACGTTACGAATCAAATAACGCTTCGGGTTACCTGACATTATTAAATCAGACTCAGGCAGCGTTCCGTCAGCTCGTTACTCTGCGTAATGAAGGCTCGAACCATCAGTTAACCCTGAAGAAGTTTCTCGATAAGCACCTGCAGCTGGACTATTTACCAGCGTCGGGCCAGTTGCCACTTTCCTGGCTGGAGGACATAGCCAGCAAAAAACCTAAAATGCACGGCCTTCCTGCTTATCTCGGCGTCGATGTAATACCGGTCGCGGCAGATGGCATTAACGAATTAGTACATAGACACCTGCCACGACGCGTCATTGATCTGACACAACCTGCGGGGGATCGCATTCGTCTATTACTAGCGATGAAGCGATCAGTATACAAGCCTGACCTGCTGGATATTCCAGAGCTGGACAACGATCTTGAGCTGGATCTTTACCGCTACTGTCAGAAGGCCTACATGCGCTGGTACGACTGGAAAGAAGTATTCTACAGCCTTTACTACATTGCTCCGACATCAGATTCGAAGTACGACAACAAACTGACCGCCGAAGATGTCAATAGTCTTAATCTTCCTGAGCCGGCGAAATCACCTCTGCTCCCTGATGCATTGTTCAATCGCGTGATCGTCGCAGCTATGAAGCGCTTTGCGCTGGAAGATTCAGAAAATGCTCCTTATCCCTACGACAGAACCGAGTTCGAAATACCCAAATTTTTTGAAAACTGGGCGCCTGAAATTGATGAAGAACGTATGCCGCCGATACCTGACCGCCCGGAGAAGCACGGTCTTATTGGCCAGCACGCCATCACTGAAAAAGATCTCGATACCACCGAAGAGAAAATCCGTGATGAACGTAAAAAGCTTGAGGCAACACGAGATATTCTTCTGTTAAAACGTCAGCAACTGGATTCTCAAACCGTCGCGCTGGCGGCGCTGGCCGGCGGCGTAGCAGGCGATGGTAAAGGTATGCAGGTGGCTCGCTGGCTGCCTTACGCAAGCCTGAATACGGATAACCTGCCAACCGAAAAAAGTAGCATTGCGACGTCAGTGGCTACCAGTTCGACGTCATCTGTTAAGGTAGCGACTGACTCGAAGACGACAGCGGATACTCAATACCGGATTGCTGAAAGAGAGATGTTATCACTCGAAGAGCAGAAGAAACGTGAGCTGCTCGGTACCCGCGACTATCAATATACAGAAGCTATTAAAGGGACTATTTATACAAAAATAGAGCCCGATAAATACTCTGCGTTCGAACTGACGCTGAATAAAGACCGGATAGACCGGCTGCAGATTCCCACCGCATCCGTGAGTAAGCCCGCGTTTAATGCCAAAGAATTCAGCTTTGGCGTCATGGATCACATCAGCCCGGACATTAACGAATACAAAAAAATCTACTCAGGAATGCATGACATTCTGACGACCGTTCTGGATATTTTCGAAGAACCTGATGCAACCGATCTTCATACCAAGCTAACTGGCCTGAGCACCGAACTGAAATCACCGTCAAATCTTGAGACAGACATTATCAATGAAACCAATAATAAATATACGGGCCTGCCTGCCGAGGGTAAGCCCACAAAAGCGCATTTCGGTAATCTGATCGCCAACCAACGAAGATACGAAGCAATCTTTACCGCGGGCAAGATTCTTACTCGCTGGATCAGCGTGGTCGAAAATCGATATAACGAAAGCGAACAGACACTTCAGACCCTGTTAAGAACTCAAAAAGAACTGATTGCGACGCAAGAAAAACGTAAGGCTGAAATTGTACGTACCCGCCAGACTCTTCGCCACCTCGACAGTATTGCCGATGAGGCACTCGGTGATTACACCGTTGCTCAGCAGCTGATTAATGAAGATTGGCAACGCGTATACGAAGAATATAGAGAGCGCGCGCACATCCTCACCACTCAGGTCGAAGGGCTTTACTACGTCCGTGTACGGCAGGCAGAGATAAGCAGACCATTAGCAGACCCATTACCATTACGCCGTGATAACCCAGGCGACCTGGTTCCTGGCTGCTCTTTAGGTGATGATGCTGATCTTCCAGAGGCGCTTCTGCCTTTCTGGCAGGCAACACTGGAAATTCCAGCCGGACACTGGCGTGCAATATCGCCTTTCGCCGCACGTCTTAATACCCAACCGAATATCGACTATCTCGCACAGCTCAGACAAGTACGGATGACTAAGGCGTATCCTGAGTTGCCGGTTCTGAAAGCAAAAGTTGCAACCTCTTATGCCAATGCCGCCATGCGATCTATTGAAGACAGCCCCGCTTTCGTAGAGCTGGCAGCGAATAGCAAGAAAAGAATTCAACGTTGGGCGTCACTTCCACTTCCAATGACTGATTTTGTTCCAGCCCATAAAGTAGCTGAAGTACTTTCGCTGGAAGATCTCAACAACCACAGCCACCGGATTCTCAGAAGAGCAAGCCGCACACTCCAGGAAAAGCTGGAACAGTGCCAGCTTTGCCTTCAGAACGTCCTTGGATCGTTGCCGGGGTCAATCCGGCTGCGCTGGGGACAACTCGCAGAGGACAACCGCTTACCCGTTGAAGCGATCAGTCGCTGGCCGGGGCTTAAGAAAGCCGAAGAACTTGACTTCAACACTACTCGCACATTAGCAGAACTGATTGAGTGGTGGTTTAAGCAACTTGGCGAAAACGCAGACAGTGACAGCCGACAGGCCATGCGGGATATGGTTCGTGCAGCAGTTATCTATGCTTCGCTGGGTAATCCACAGGAAATAGTAAAAGGCAGTATCTTCAGCCCACCACGCCGCATGGCTTTCGGCGAGCGCTTCAGCGTCAGCCTTAACCAGATTGTGCGCATAGGTAAGACGCTGCAATTACTCAATAAAGAACAGGAAGTTGCAGCTGAACTGACCATTGAAGAGCACGATGAATCCAGTACCCGGGTAAAAATTACCAAGGTACTGCGGGAAGACATCGACTTTAAAGACAACATCACCGTCATTGGCCGGATTCGCTGAGCATGATGTTTGATCATCAGGGAGCAGAGACGACTCGCATACGGGCTTTGACTATTAAAGCCCCGGAAGCTTTGCATTCAAAGATCGAAAGGGACGTAGCCACAGCTGACTGGCCATCTACGGATGATGAGAGGATCATATTCATCAGGAAGATCACCGCTACGGGATCAGCCAACGATATCGCTCATTCTCTGCGTGAAGAAACACTGCGCCAGATCCGGGAGCAACCTGGCGATAACGTGCGTATTTTCCCCAATACTCATCAAATGCTTGCTCAGTTACTGATGGATGCCGCAAAAGGCGAGCTGGGTCATCACTGGTATTGGCGAAAATGGAATGAAAGCGTGCTTCGCTCTGCGCATAGCCCTGTGATGAGCATATTATCAGAGCATCTTCCGGCAATGAGCTCTGCGCTAACACTGCTGGCAAAACAAAACAAAGCTGCGGTAGTTATGGAGGCTATTTCAGAGAGAGAAGCCGGCGAACTACTCATACTGTTGAGCTCTCACTCAGGATACTCTTTGAATGCGGGTTACTTAAATAGCCATACAGCAATGGGGCGTGGCAGTCACGTTATCAGGAACACGCCAGGAGAAGACAATCCTCGGATGCACGAAGAATCAAATGATCCAGCGCCCATATCAACGAATCGAATATCTGATACAGAATTGGATGATTTTACCTTCGATAAGGGATACTCATTAAATCAAATCCCCGAACATTACTTTCGTATCTGGCAAGCTACATTAGCCAATACCGTATCACGAGCACACCTGGCGCTTGTTGCCTTTTTGATCTCTCTGAAGCACCTGCCTCTTCCGCTACATAACCAGACAGAAGAGGTGTTATCTGGGGTCGCAGAAAAACTCAATAGATCTGTTTCTGATACGAGTATATTGTCTGAACGACCTGATACTGAGGAGCATACGAGCAAAAGCCATCAACCGCATCCATGCTTTTCGGGAGAGCCAGAAAGTAAACATCGACAACCAGTAGTAGATTCAGAAAACTCATCTGAGACTACAGACCATGGCTACGATAAATGCGCCGAAAAAGACACAACGCTTCCCGACGCGCCTATATCTCTACATAGCTCTTCTGGCAGTACATCATCAAGTAGAGAATCATTAATAAAACAAGCAACTCGTTCGTTAAAAGATGACACGGGAGATACACCTGTTTCAGCTCCGTGTAATAGCTTCGGTATAGATCAGGATGCCGATAGGAGCTTTGGCAGCCAATTCGGCGGAATACTCTACCTGCTTAACTTCTTAAATCGCCAACCAGTACAGGCAATCATCCGTACACATTGGCGAAGTGTTCCTTGCGTATGGACCTGGCTATCAGGCGCGGTAGAGACTTTCGGCGACAACGCAGTACTAAAGAATGACCCTTTATATGACTACATAATCCAACGCACACACCTAGCGCGTGATTTACACGATTCGAAACACATTGAACGAAGCAGTAACAGAAGCAGTGACAGAACCCGTTACACAGATACAGGTACCGAAACGGGTTCAAGCCCGATAAACACTAGCTGTTTACGGCCAGACCTCATCTGTGAGCTACGGAAGACTTCAGAAACTCTGTATCCACGCCATTTATGGAATACCGAATTGCTGTCGCTTTCTTCTGACATTGGTATTTCTCAGAATCGCATCGTCGTACGTGCTGATCTATCTGAAGCCAATATTAACGCCCGGCTACACGGCCTGGACATTAATCCTGGCTGGCTTCCATGGTTTGGATATACCGTCCAGTTCCAATTCGAACATGGCTTTCGACCTACGCCTGTTAAGAGAGGGCAGCATGAATGATCTCGCTGTAATAAAGCCTCAGGCAGACTGTTTCAATCCGCTTCAACAATGGACTGAGGCTGGTCTGGTGTTCTATACAGAATCGCTCACCCAGGATGCTACTGCTCAGCTGCCGTCAGGCGTTCACTTTCAGACACTGACTCATGATATTGAAGCGCAGTGGAAAAATCTTAACGGGCGAACCTCGCATCTCATCCAAGTTCTCAATTTATCTCCTGCCGAAGTCTTCGTTCTGTTTATTGCCGGTATGATGGAGACGCAGCCCAGAATTGCCTTTGCCATCAATGAATTGCAACAGCCTTCCGATCAGGCCCGACTGAGTATTCACCTCGCGCTTGATATGGTTCAGTTTCTGTTTCCGGATACGACAGACTGGGATGTTCTCGATCTCATCAACACACCCCTGTTTAATGAGTCCGTGATCACCGTATCCGGCAATGGCCCGCTCAGCCTCCGGGAATTGGCAATCTCTGTTCCGCTCTGGTCAGTCATTAAAAGCAAACACAACCGCTGGCAGGGCGTGCAAGAACTCGACTCTCATGAGCGGGAATTACTCCCTGCTGCAACACGAAAATTATTGCCTGATTTGTGCAAAAAGCTTACTTCAAGCGAGTTTCTGATTCTGCGCGGACAGGAGCACAGTGGCCGATCAATACTGGCCGCGGAGCTGGGGCTGCTCTCGGGTTACCGCGCCATGCGTATTCCCTACCAGAGCTGGCAAGATGAGCCGCAACTGCGGCTCGCAGCAGCAATCGCCGGCTGGCTTCCTGTCATCACACCACCTGATGTGCCAGGTGAAGACTACAAGCTCATCAGTTCTGGATATCAAACGCCCGCCATAATAATAACGGGGTTGCACACCTGTGTGATTGCAAGCCGCTGCTACAACTACGCGTTACCTATGCCAGATTCGACACTGCGCCAAAAGCTTTGGTCTGAACATGTTGAAGACAAGAGCTTAGCCGAAAAATTGGCAGGCTCCGCTTTACTCAGTGGCCCAATGATTAAAAACATCGGAGAGCAGATTACCCTACCCGAGGGCTTATCAGGGCTAAATCAGGAACAACAAGTTCGTACGTGGCGCTCTTTGAATATCGCCCCTGGGCTCACCCAGCTTGCGCAAGCGGTGACCAAAGATATTCCGAAAGAAGCAGTAATATTTCCAACGTTGATCAATGAACATCTGGATGATCTTATTGCCCGGGCGCTTCAGCGAGAATCCCTGTACCGGAAACTCGGCGATACTCTTGCCGCCAACCAAAACCCTGGATTGCGCGCTCTCTTTGTGGGAGCCAGTGGAACAGGAAAAACACTGGCAGCCAGTTATATTGCGAGCCAGATAGGTGCCCCACTGTTTCGTGTAGATCTTGGTTCTGTCATCAATAAGTACATTGGGGAAAGTGAGAAAAACCTTGGTCGGCTGCTCGACTACGCCGCGGCTACCGACACCATACTATTGTTCGATGAAGCTGAATCTGTATTTGGTAACCGTACTGATGCCCGTAGCAGCAATGAACGCTTTGCCAACAATCTCACTAACTACCTGCTTTCCCGCATTGAGACTCACCCAGGGATTGTCATACTGACATCGAACCACAGGGACCGTATCGACCCCGCGTTCAACCGCCGTCTGGAAATAATTATCGATTTTCCTCAGCCGGGCTTTAATGAGCGACTGGCTTTGTGGGGCAGTCACATGGGGCAACGCAGCCCAGATGACGATTTCCTGAAAGCTCTGGCAAGTCATTGTGATTTGTCTGGCGGGCAGATTCGTAACGCCGTTCTGAGTGCCGCCGCGAACAGCCCGGATTCTGAAGTACTCGGCAAAGCGGCAATTATTAAAGCAATATCCCGCGAATACCAGAAGCTGGGTAAATCCTTGCCCGCGGCATTACAAAGTCATGGAGTGATGTAATGGAATCAAAGTCGCTCAGCAAGAAGGGAAACAAAGCTACTGAACTCGCAAATAAGAAACCTGCGAGAAAGAAAGCCAGTCAACCCGAGTACCTTAAAAAGAAGATCCAGAAAAAAATGGCTGTCAGCGACCCGGCAGACAGCCAGGAGAAAGAAGCCGACAAAGTCGCAGCCGATGTGAAGCAGAACCTTCAGCGAGGCAACGACGAGCCTGCTGTTGCGGCCAGAAGCGTAAGCTCCTCTACGCCTTCCATTAGCCGAACAGAAGAAGACGATGTACAGGCTAAACTATTCAGAGCAGAGGAAGAAGAAGCGCAGACAAAAGTACATCGTGAAGAAGAGGAAGTTCAAACCAAAGTATTCCGGGAAGAAGAGGAAGAAGCCGCTCAGACAAAACTTTTCCGTAACATAGATGAACTCGCTCAGGCGAAGCTGTACCGGCAGGAAGAAGAGGAAGTCGCTCAAACCAGGTTGCACCGGACTGAAGAAGATCCAGTTCAAACCAAATTAATGAGAAAAGAGCGGGACGAACAGAAAGCTCACGATGAAAAAATGGATGAGGTGGAAGCCCGCATCGCCCAGTCACGTGGCAACGGCTCTCCCCTACCGGACGAAGTCCGTCAGAAAATGGAGCAGCAGTTTGGCAAAGATTTCTCGCGGGTTGTCATCCATACAGACATGCAGTCCGACGAGCTTTGCAAAGAATTGAACGCTCGCGCGTTCGCCATTGGTAATGACATCTACTTCGCCACAGGAGAGTTTAATCCGGATAGTGAGCGGGGCCAGGAGTTACTCGCTCATGAGTTAACGCATGTCGTTCAGCAGAACGGAAAAGTTAGTCGTAAAGCAAAAGCAGACGGAGGAGCTGGAACCTACACAAAAGGTAGTGGTGTAATCGTTTTTGATAACATTACTGTACCTTCACCCCATGCAGCTTTCTACCAGAGCAAGGTGCCTCTGATCAGGCATCGTGCTTTTTCACAAGATAACCGAACAACAAAACAACAGCAGACATGGAAGAATGACATTGAAAAGACCGGAAGTATCAGCAAACTTCAGTCGGTACTGAGTTCACACCCTAACGTCGCCAGCTCCTCTCCGCAACAATATATATTTAAGGTGCCCTCACCTCATCAGCAAATCAAAGGAAAGAGTCCAAGATTTGCGATGGGAAGTCTTGATGAAGTTGCGAGAGAGCTATCTGTTCCTAGCTGGGACACAGATGGAAAGAGTGTTAAACCAAAGAGAGGAGACAGGCTTACCTCCTACGATGTTGATCATATTGTAGAGGAACAAGTTGGGTCGGCGTCAGAATCTGGAAAGAAATTTCAGATGAGAGAGGATCTGGATGGTCTGGATAACTTCCAACTTCTTATTGATAGTAAAAATACGGATAAGATGCACGAAGTAAAGAACGCAGTCCGGTCTCAGGTAGATACATTTAAAGAAAACAATACAGAGAAATACCGAAATAAAGAATTCTCAAAATGGAGTACAAATGCTCTTCTCGGCAAGCTGAGTGTTAAGTTCAACTCAACAACAGCTGGAGGGAGCCTGTCAATAGACGATAAAGATCGCTGGACACGCGAGCAAGTGAAAGGTGGCGATCACCTGCAATCGTTAATCGATGCCAACGAGATACAGTACCTGACTGTTGATCAAATGGACGTCAAAGAAAATCATGTATGGATATTTAATAGCCCCAGTGGCGGTTATAAAAATGAGGTTCATAAGACTAATACTGCTGGGTGGAGGAATAAATTATTCAAGCCCTTCAGTATTACCAATGTAAACTTCGAAACAGGTGATGCATCGAAAATCGCAACACTGTCTGTCAATGTTCCGGACAGTAATACCAAACTGAAAAAGTTTTCTTCAGATAAAACCATAGACGTTATGAGCCTGAACGGCTCTGATCAGGTAGGCTATCTTCCGATGGAGCGCTGGAGCCAGATAATGAAGCTCCGCAGAGAAAATAAATCGGAAGGTGCAACACCCTCTGAGTCTTCAGATTCTCTGGAGGCGACAGGCTTTAGCCCACTCACACTGGATAGCGTCGATCTCATACCCGATACTGGTTTAGTTATTAAAGGCCAAATACTTCCCACACTCCCTATAATTGGTGAAGCGGATATTGGCTACGAAATTTCTGGGAATGACTTCACCCTATCCAAAACCTTCAATGTCAGCGAAATAAACCTACCTAAGCCGATAGAGATGGAGAGCTGTGACCTTACAATTTCAGCAGGCTCTAGAGGGTTTGCTGCAAGCGGCCGCCTTGACTTTACTGTCGATGCCCTTGGGGCGGGCTATCTTGCAGGAGAAATTAGGTCATCTGGAGGATTGGGCTTAGAGGGTGGATTCGACTTCGATTCTGACCTTTTCGACAGAGCCTCAATAAAAATGTGGTACCGCGAAGGCAAGCTTGGCGGTGAAGGTGAAATAGGAATCGACAAGCCTGACAAAATAAAAGGTATTAAAAGTGCAAATGTTAAAGCTAGCTATGACGATGGCACCTTCTCAGCGACAGGTGAAGTAAAGCCTGCCCTTCCCGCAATTGAACAAGGTACGTTAGAGCTCAATTACTCAGAGGAAGAAGGGCTGGATATTTCTGGCGAAGTTCAGATAGCAAAAAGCCCGGGTATCCGATCAGGAAAAGTGAACCTGAGGCTACGTAAGCAGGACGAAAACTGGAAAGTCAGTGGCGAAGGTACGGCGCAACCTGATATTCCGGGTATAGATTCAGAACTGACCGTCGGCTATGAAGACGGTGGATTTGTTGCTGAGTTCAGTGGAGGCTTCGAACGAGGCATGCTCTCCGGAGACGTCACTGTAGGCGTGAGTAACCGAGCGGTAGGTGAAGATGGCAAACCCAGTGGCGACCCGCTGCCCGGCGGCGAACTATTGGTGTACGGTTCTGGTTCAGCCACTATTCAGATTGCACCCTGGCTGCAGGGCACTGCAGGCGTACAATTCGACCCTAACGGTGAAGTGACCGTTTCAGGTGAGATTGGCATTCCGGATGAGCTGGAAATCTTCGCCCGAAAAGAGATCAATAAAACGATTTTTCAGGTTGCCGTTCAGGTGCCGATAATTCCAGGAATTGTCGCAGAAGTTGGCGGTGGCCTGTCAGCGGTTGCGGGTATTGGCCCCGGTGTTATTGACGAATTAAAGATCGGTATCGAATATAACCCCGCCCGGGAGCAGGACACTAAAGTCACTGGTGATGCTCATCTCAAAGTACCTGCCGATGCAGGGTTACGCTTATCGGTCAGAGCAGGCATAGGCTTGGGTATTACAGGTGCGAGCGCGACTGGTGGCTTGGATATCGGCGGAACGTTAGGCATTTCCGGCGCGGCTACAGCGGGTGTGCACATTGACTGGACACCCGCTACCGGTCTGGACCTGACAGCCGATCTCGAAGTTTATGCTCAACCTAGCTTTACCTTTGATATCGGCGGTTACGTCAGTGTCAAGGTCTTTGGGTGGAGCGTCTACGATGATCGCTTTGAATTTGCCTCTTATACATTCGGCTCTGATTATCGCTTTGGGATAAAACTGCCAGTACATTACAAAGAAGGCGAGCCGTTCGATATTTCCACCGATGATATCGAATTTGAGATACCTGATATTAGTACCAACGACCTGCTTAAAGGTCTGATTTCGAGGATTACCTGATGACCCTTGCTGACCACCTTCAACAAGGCGTTGCGGCGCTTTCACAAGGCAATATCTCTGCAGCAGAAGAGCACTTTCGTGCCGCAGTCGATATAGACCCGGACAATGCCAACGCTCATAACAATTTGGGTTTTGCGCTTGCGCAGCAACAAGAGTGGCAACCCGCACTCATTCATCTTCGTTCGGCACTTTCACTCGACCCGGATTCGTCCATGGCGCACTGTAATATCGGCCAGGTTCTGATTGCGACAGGCGACACCAATACCGGGATGACACACATTGAGACTGCTGTTCAGAAGAATCCTGAGAATGCTATTGCCTGGGATACCCTCGCCCGCTTCCGGGTTCTGGCTGCAGATTTCACTACCGCTGAATACGCCGCGCAGCGAGCTATTGGTATTGCACCCGGAGAGAGTAGCTTCTATGTTCGCCTTGGCATAACGCAAGCCGCCCAGAGACGTTTCAAAGACGCTCTCTCCCAGTACCAGAAAGCGCTGGAGCTGAATCCGTCGAATTCAGAGGCTTGGGCCCAGGCCGGCATCACCAGCTTTATGATGAACAATATTGGCGATGCAAAAGAAGCACTTCAGCGAGCTCTTGCCCTGAACCCCTCGGATACCAATGCGCGACGTCATCTGGCGCTGGCTGCACTGACTCAAGGCGATAAGGAAGCGGCCATCGACCACTTTCAAACCATTTTGAGGCAAACGCCCAATGACCAGAATGCGATACTCGAATTGGCCGTTCTGTATATTTCAGAATACCTTGATTCAGAAGCCCGCGAATTACTCAACAAACTGACGGAGACATCGAGACAAAGTCCACGATGCCGTTATTACCATGGCCTTTTGTTGCGAAGAGAAGGTTTCACGGAACAGGCAGAAGAAGTATTAAACGCCTTGGCTCACGAAGATAACGATTACGCCATTCGCGCGGCCAGACTGACAGAAACTGTGCACTGAGTGTGCAGTTTCAAGTCTTCGACGCTTAGAAAAGGATCCTGTATCAACATGGATCTTAGCGATTTAATAGATTCTGAAAATCAGGTTTCTCGGACGAGAAAGGAAAGGTGGTGGGTCGTGCTGGATTCGAACCAGCGACCAATTGGTTAAAAGCCAACTGCTCTACCAACTGAGCTAACGACCCCCAGTTGCTGCTGCATTCTACAGAATGCTTTGAAAATGTCAACAATTTCAGCAACTTAACTCCTTCAACCCACCTGACGTGTGGAGGTGGTGGGTCGTGCTGGATTCGAACCAGCGACCAATTGGTTAAAAGCCAACTGCTCTACCAACTGAGCTAACGACCCGAAGGAGCCGCGTATATTACTGATATTTTCGCGGCTGACAACCCTTTTTCTGAAAAAAGTTTCAGATTCAGTAACTTAGACCCTGACAGCCCGTATTACTGTGACATTTTCTTCAGGTATGCCTGTGCCAGAGAAACGGTACTGTCGCTCTTGCCGGCGTACTGGCTGATGACTTCATGCAACAACGCCTTGCTCTCTGCCTTTTTACCCGACTTGTCGAGCACTACAGCAAGCTTGTATGAAGCATCCGCGGCTTTCGAGTGATCATTGTGATCCTCTTTCACGGTTCGGAAGCGTGCTTCCGCAACGTCGAGCTTACCCTCAACCATGCTGACTTCACCTGCCCAGTAAATTGCATTTACGGCCAAGGCATCGCCGGCGTAGTTTTCAGCAAAGCTATCGAAGGCCTCACGCGCTTCGGAAAACTTCTTATCCCGCACCAGCTGCATCGCTGACTTATAGGCCTCTCCTGCAGGCGGGAGATCCTGACCTGTAGTATCAGTCGCACTGTTTGTAACCTCTTGCTGCTCAGCGACTGGTTGTGCCAGTGTCAGCGCAGAAATCCGGCTATCGAGGTCCAGGTAGCGATCTTGCTGTGACGCTTCCATTCGCTTCACTTTGGCTTGCTGTTCTTCAAGCTGACCGCGTAAAGAGGCGATTTCCATCTTCATCTGCTCAACCTGGAGCATCAGTTCAGTCAGGAGATCTCCACCGGGGTTGGCGGATGGGGCAAGTATCGGAGATTGATCGGGAGTAACGACGGGTTCAGAACTGGCCGGGGCAACCACTTGTGTTGACCCGACCGATACCCAGCCGTCATCTGCAAGCGCGCTGACAGACGAAGCTGTCAGCGCCAGAGTAACGACGAGCCGCTTCATTAACGGCTCTGGTATTTAACTTCTACGCGACGGTTCTTAGCGTATGCAGAGCTGGTGCTACCAGTAACTGCAGGCTTCTCTTCGCCAAAGCTAACAACTTTGATCTGGCTTGAAGAAGCACCTTTCGCCATCAGGAACTGACGAACAGCAATTGCACGACGCTCGCCCAGAGCGAGGTTGTATTCAGGAGTACCGCGCTCATCAGCGTGACCTTCCAGAACGATACGTGCACTTGAGTTAGACGCCAGGTATGCAGCGTGTGCGCTCAGCGCAGCTTTGCCAGACTCTTTGATGCTTGACTGGTCAAAGTCGAAGTAGAATACGGTGATGTCCAGCAGGGCCTGCTGAGCCGCTTTTTCAGCGTCAGACATCATTTGCTCACCCTGCAGTGACGCAGACTCAACACCAGTAGTAGCGCTATCAGCTGCTTCGTTTGCCTGCTGTTCGGTAGCAGTCGTTGCAGCGCCTGCACCCTCTTCCAGGTCACCATTGTTGGCACATGCAGTTACCAGAAGTGCGCCGAAGGCGATACCCAGTGCTTTGTACAGTGCTGTTTTTTGCATAGTTGCTTCTTCCCAATTGTGGTTAGTAGTTCAGATTAATTCAGTATCGGAGACCAGGCCGGTTCGCGTACGTCTCCGAATCTGGATGGCAGTCGGAATTTTACTTCCCCATCCACCGATACTGCCGCCAGAATACTTTGTTCTTTCTCAGTTGCCGCATAAATTACCATACTTCCGTTGGGGGCAACACTAGGCGATTCGTCCAAATTCGTGTCTCGGGTCAGTATTCTTACCCGGCCACTTTCCATGTCCTGAGAAGCGATATGAAATTGGTCTCCGTTACCGTGTACGTAGACCATTTTGCGGCCATCAGCAGTCATTCTCGCTCTCGCATTGTACCGACCTTCGAAGGTGACCCGCTCTACCGAGCCATCGACAGTGTCCAGTTTGTAAATCTGCGGACCACCAGCTCGACTGGAGGTAAACAGAATATGTCGATTATCGGTCATCCACTGCGGTTCAGTATCAATACCGTAGTGTTTAGTGATTCTTTCCGCCTTACGGGTGTTCAGATCCATCACGTAAATATCCGGGTTACCCAACCTTGAGTGTACAAAGGCCAATTTGGTTCCGTCAGATGAAAAAGATGGCGCACTGTTCGATCCATCCCACGCTACGACCTTTTCACGTTTCCCGGTTGCCAGTTCTTGGAAAAAGATTTCGCTCTGTCCATTTTCGAATGAGACATAAGCCACTTTTTTACCATCAGGAGACCAGGTCGGCGATAAAATAGGTTCATCAGAGCGGAAGATAAGTTGCTCCCGCGCACCGTCTGCGTCGGCAAAGTTCAGGTTAAAGCGTGAACGCTCGCGGTTTGTCGTGACGTAAACCATCTTGGTCGAAAATACACCCGGGATACCGGTCAGCTGACCAAAAATATAATCACTGATGTAGTGAGCGAGATCACGGAGCTGAGTCGCCTTCCCCTTAACGCGATGGTGAATCAGAGTACGCTGCTGGTGCACGTCCAGAACTTGAAATTCCACCGCATACCCACCTTCGGCAGACGTTATCTGGCCAACCACGAGGTAATCCTGCTTCAGCCTTTGCCAGTCGACATAATTCACGTCTTGGGGAGTGTGAGGTGTCGCCAACATAAGAGAACGATCCAGAGTGCGGAAATACCCTGAACTTCCGAGGTCATTGTTCACAATATTACTGATGTCTTCAGGGAGTTCTAACGCCCCGTTCCACTCAAAAGGCACGACGGTGATCGGCAAGGCACTTTGTTTGCCCTGTGTTACTTCAATCACTAACTCTGCGTGTGCGACCTGGCCCAGTACCAGCGCCAATACAAATAATACTCGTGTTACCAAGAGGCATTCTCCGGTCTGAATTTCATGGTTAAGCGTCGGAAGTTCTGTTCAAACACCCGAATATCGTCGGGAACGGGCAGCGGCGATGCCTTCAGAATCGCCTGTTCTACCGAACGATCCAATGCATCATTGCCACTGCTACGTGTCACGTTGGCGGAAATCACTTCCCCCGTTGGCACCATAACAAGGCGCACTTCAACTTCCAGTTCGGCACTGACATTCGGCGGATAGTTCCAGACGGATGCCACTTGTGCCCGGATAAGGTCCTGATATTCCGCAGTCATCTGCGCCGCTTTCTCCGCAGCTTCTGCAGCGGCAGCGGCTTCCTCCTGACGACGAATCTCTGCCTCTGCCTGCTCAAGCGCCAGCTGTTCCATTAAAGCTTGCTCTGCAGCAGCTTGCTCTCGTGCGGCTTTCTCAGCAGCGGCTTTTTCACGGGCGGCCTTTTCGGCTGCCGCTTTCTCGCGGGCTGCTTTTTCCTTCGCGGCCTTCTCTTTAGCCGCTTTTTCGCTTGCTAACTTTTCCGCAGCGGCTTTTTCTTTCGCGGCCTTCTCTTCCGCAGCTTTCTGGCGCGCTCTTTTTTCGGCTTCAGCTTTCTCTTTTGCCGCCTTGTCAGCCGCTGCTTTATCTCGGGCGGCCTTTTCCTTAGCTGCTTTTTCGCGAGCTGCTTTTTCTCGGGCCGCTTTCTCGCGCGCGAGTTTTTGCTGGCGCAGACGTTCAGCTTCACGCTGACGCTGCAGGTCTCGTTCTTTTGCCGCTTTGTTTTCTTCCTGTACGACTTTCGCAATCATATGCGGAGGCACAGGCTCTGACATGACAGGTTTGTCTCTCTGCCATTCAGTCACCAACAATATGATGGCAATCACATGAATCAGGAGTGCACCCACAACAGGCAGGCTATAGCTGCCCGGATCGCGCCAATTCATATCAGGGGCGAGCCTCCGGATCAGGTGCTTCAGTCACCAGACCAACGTTAGTAATACCCGCACCTTGCAGGTTACCCATCAGAAGAACAACTTTACCGTAGGGCACTGATTCGTCCCCACGAATCATGTAACGCGTGTCGGGCTGAGCCTTTAATAACTTACCCGCGTACTCGGTCACACCTGAGAGAGACATCGGCTCTGGCTCTTCTTCACCGCGCTCAACGTAATACAGACCATCAGCACTGACTGAGATCATCAAAGTTGTGTCGTCAGGGTCTATTTCTGTCGGCGTTGAGTCGACGTCTGGCAGATTCACAGGTACAGACTGAACCAGCATGGGTGCAGTCACCATAAAAATGATCAATAGAACCAGCATCACGTCGATGTAGGGAACGACGTTAATCTCCGCCATTGGGCGCCGCTTAGTCATTTGCTGCTGAAGGGGTTCCATCAGAGAGCCTCCGCTCCGGCGCGCTGGCTCTGACTTACCTTGTGCGCCTGTCGATAAAGCAGCGCACTGAATTCATCGGCAAAGGTGACCAGAGCCGTCTGGAACTTCTCGGTTTTAACCACGTAACGGTTATAGAAAATTACCGCAGGAATCGCCGCAAGCAGACCCATAGCCGTCGCAACCAGAGCTTCAGAAATACCCGGTGCTACCGTTGCAATTGTCGCTTGCTTCACACTGGCTAAGCCCTGGAAGGAGTGCATGATTCCCCATACGGTACCAAACAGACCGACGTACGGACTGGTTGAGCCGATGGTAGCAAGCATAGGCAAATGATTTTCGAGTTCTTCGGTTTCCCGTGTGATAGCAATACGCATGGCACGTTGAACACCAGCCATCATGGCTTCAGGGTCGCCCGGGCTCTGCTGGCGCATTTTCCCGAATTCTTTCAGGCCTGCCATAAAGACTTTTTCCGCCGAGGAGTTTTCCGGCTGCTGCTGACATTCACGATACAGATCGTTGAGGTCAATACCGGACCAGAAGCGCTCTTCAAACTGACGCATCGACTGCTCAGTCGCAGAAATCAGCCGACCTCGCTGAATAATAATGACCCAACTTAATACTGACGCTGCTACCAGCATCAGCATGACCAGTTGTACTACAAAACTCGCATTCAAAATCAGATGCGTAATTGAAACCGATTCGTTCACTTTGGCTCCGTCAGGTTTTCATAAGGGCAGCAATATCAACAGGAATTGCTGCAGGCCGCCCTTCGTTATTAATACACGCGACGCGCACCTGCGCGTCGACTAATAATTCTTCAGCTGTTTCTGCCGATTCAGACCGCCTGATGACCGTCTGGTTCAACGTTAAGCCCGCTTTTGTTATTTCAGCCAACTCTGTTGTGGCGATGACCTGATCATCCAATACGGCGGCTTTGCGATATTGGATGTTGAGATCGCGGACAACAAATCGTACTCCCGCTTCCATCAAGGCCTGCTGTTCGAAGCCGAGAGCACGCAACCATTCACTGCGAGCCCGCTCCATGTAGCGCAGATAGTTGGCGTAAAAAACGATTCCGCCCGCGTCCGTATCTTCGATATAGACTCTCAGCGGCCATTCAAACGCCATCGCTGTCTGATCCGAAGCGTGCGGGAAGATCGATACCAAAATGCAGATACGCCAGTTTGGTTGCCGTACGGCCACGTGGTGTCCGGGTAATGTACCCCTGTTGCATCAGGTATGGCTCAAGTACATCTTCAATGGTATCGCGTTCTTCGCCGATCGAGGCTGCAAGACTTTCTACCCCAGCCGGGCCACCGTCGTATTTTTCCATTAACGTCAGCAGCAGACGGCGATCCATGTGATCAAAACCCTGCGCATCAACGTTCAGCATATTCAGGGCTAGGTCTGCGACTTCTTTGGTCACGCGTCCGTCCGCTTTAACCTGGGCGTAGTCACGCACCCGTCGCAACAGGCGGTTGGCAATACGTGGCGTACCCCGAGCACGTCGTGCGACTTCCTGCGCGCCCTCTTCTTCCACTTCAAGTTCCATCAGGCGCCCGGAGCGGCTGACGATGCTCGACAGATCATGGATGTTATAAAACTCGAGACGCTGCACAATACCGAAACGGTCTCTCAATGGAGAGGTCAGCAGGCCTGCTCTCGTGGTCGCTCCTACTAAGGTGAACGGCGGCAATTCAATCTTCATTGAGCGTGCAGCCGGGCCTTCGCCGACCATGATATCGAGTTGGTAATCTTCCATGGCTGGATAAAGCACTTCTTCGACCGCCGGACTCATGCGATGTATTTCATCAATGAAAAGAACGTCGCCTTCTTCCAGGCTGGTGAGGATCGCCGCCAGATCGCCGGCACGTTCCAGAACCGGGCCGGATGTCGACTTGATCTGTACACCCATCTCTTCAGCGATGATATTGGCGAGCGTTGTCTTACCAAGGCCTGGCGGGCCAAACACAAGGGTATGATCCAACGCTTCCCCACGGCCTTTAGCCGCACCAATAAAAATTTCCATCTGCTCACGCACGTGCGGCTGACCAATGTAGTCATCCAGCATTCGTGGCCGGATAGCACGATCCTGCTTTTCTTCACCCAGCTGCGGCGTCGGTGCGATAAAGCGATCTGTTTCTATCATTTGCCACCCATAGTGTTGCGTAGCGCGATGCGAATCATTTCTTCAGGGGTGCTGCACTGGTCGGCCACTTTCATCAACATTTTGGATGCTTCCTGAGGCTTATAACCGAGCGCTACCAGAGCGCCTTCGGCTTCTGCGAGGGCCTGCTCCTGGGTATTCTTCTCAACCTGATCGGCGGCCGCCCACAGAGGTGCTGGCGCCTGCCATTCTTTCAGACGGTCACGCATCTCAACAATTAAACGCTCTGCGGTCTTTTTACCCACGCCTGGCAAGCGAGTCAGTGATTGCACGTCTTCGTTGTGTACACAATTGGCAAATGCATTCACATCCATACCAGACAGAATGGCCAGTGCCAGCTTGGGACCGACGCCGCTGACTTTGATCAGGGTGCGAAACAAGGTGCGCTGCCCCTTATCACTAAAGGCGTAAAGCTGGTGCGCATCTTCGCGAATTGCCAAATGGGTATAGAGAGTAACAGGCTCGCCAATGGAGCCAAGGACCGCGAATGTAGACAGAGGTGCCTGCACCTCGTATCCGACGCCCTGAACATCAATCAGTAATTCCGGGGCCTGCTTTTCGAGGATGAAGCCTTGCAGTCGACCAATCATGTATGAATTTCGCTTGTGTGCTGTATAAATTAACCGGCATAGACTACCAGCAAAATACAGTCCTGCTCAATCAGGAAGCGCGGCCCCGTCGATAGGTTTTCAAACCAGCGCGGCTGATCAGGCTGGCGTTGGTATGTGCGTGACAAAGCGCGATAGCCAGAGCATCCGCCGCATCCGCCTGAGGCAAGCCTGGTAGCTTCAGCAAACGCTGCACCATGTGCTGAACCTGCTCCTTTCCCGCGCTACCGGTGCCGACCACCGCCTGTTTGATAGTACGTGGCGCGTATTCGTGCACAGGCAGAGACGCCAACTGGGCCGCCAGTATCGCGACGCCACGCGCCTGGCCAAGTTTGAGCGCCGAGTCGGCATTCTTCCCCATGAATACCTGTTCAATGGCGAACTCCTGAGGACAATACTGCTGAATAAGCTCAGTCACGCTCTTATAAATAGTTTCAAGACGCTCTGGCAGCTCGCCGGTGCCTGCGCGAATACAGCCACTGGCGATGTATTCTATTTTACGCCCACCCACGGAGTTGATCAGACCAAAACCGGTGATGCGAGAGCCTGGATCTATACCGAGAATAATCACAAGGCTGAACTACTTGGCTGCGTTCTCAAATACCCATTGCTGACCTGAGTCTTTATTCTCAACCGTCAGACGCTGCCAGCCTTCGGGTAAAGTCACACGGGTACAGGGGCTGGTAATCATCTGCGCCATAATAGCGCCTTCTTTGGGGCCAGATACCTGATAGGCGATACGAACGTTGTCGCCTTTACGGCTTTGCTCATCAAGTTGAACAGCATACCCGGGGGTCGGCTTCTCACCTGCTCCGATAGTGAGCACATCGTCGACCACTGTGACACTGGGAATCGAGCCACAATGCATATCCATGGTGGCAGCAAGATCAAGCTGGGATGTCGTACCGGCACAGGCAGACAATACGACTGCCGACACAACAACCATTAGAGAAGAATAAAAACGTGCGCTCATCATGATGAATCCCTACAAAAAAGCCGATACCCAGAATAGATATCGGCAAGTATACAGGCCGCTCCCTGGCCTGTCAGGGGACACAAAGCACCGAGGTGTTTGTTCGCGTCAGGACTTGTCAGGCTTCCTTGGATGTGAAGATAAACTCATCATTTTCCACATCAGCAGTAATTGTACTTCCCGGCATAAAGCGGCCCGACAGAATATCCTGAGCCAATGGGTTCTCTATCCAGCGCTGAATAGCACGCTTCAGTGGTCGTGCCCCGAAGACCGGATCATAACCTACGTCCACCAGCTTGCTGGTAGCCGCATCCGTCAGCTCCAGAGACAGGTCGCGCTCTCTCAGGCGCTCATGCAGCATGTGCAGCTGAATGTCGGCGATACCGCGAATCTGGTCTTTCTCTAGCGGATGGAAAACCACGGCTTCATCAATCCGGTTGATAAACTCCGGACGGAAGTGGCTACCCACGACTTCCATCACGGCATCGCGCATTGTCTCGTAACCACCCTCTGAATCTGCGTCTGAGGCCATGGCCTGAATCAGATCCGAGCCCAGATTCGACGTCATCACCAGTACGGTGTTTTTGAAGTCGACCCGACGGCCCTGGCCGTCAGTGAGCTGACCATCGTCCAGCACCTGAAGCAGGATGTTGAAGACGTCCGGGTGAGCTTTCTCAACCTCATCCAGCAGGATGACCGAGTAAGGTTTGCGACGCACGGCTTCTGTCAGGTAACCACCCTCCTCGTAGCCGACGTAGCCCGGAGGCGCGCCGATTAAGCGGGCAACCGAATGCTTCTCCATGTATTCCGACATATCAATGCGGATCATGGCGTCACGGCTGTCGAACAGAAAACCGGCCAGCGCTTTACACAGCTCGGTTTTACCGACCCCGGTAGGCCCAAGAAACAGAAACGAACCGTTCGGGCGATTCGGGTCAGAAAGCCCCGCACGTGAACGACGCACCGCATTCGACACCGCCGAGATCGCCTGATCCTGACCAACCACAGAATCATGCAGCACGTCTTCCATGCGCAGCAGCTTCTCACGTTCGCCTTCCAGCATTTTGGTCACAGGCACGCCGGTCCACTTGGAGACCACTTCGGCGATTTCATCTTCGGTCACCTTGTTACGCAGCAGCGTAAACTCCTGCGTACCTGTGGTTTCGGCTTCATTAGCCGAGGCCACCTGCTTTTCCAGCTCAGGAATACGGCCGTACTGAAGCTCTGACATTTTCTGCAGATCGCCAGAGCGACGGGCTGCGTCTAGTTCCAGTTTCGCCTGCTCAAGCTCCTCTTTTGCTTTACTGGCGCCTTCGAGCAGTGCTTTTTCTTTCTTCCAGACCTCTTCGAGTTCAACGTAGGCCTGACCGGCTTTATTGATTTCTTCGTTCAGGTCGCTGAGTCGCTTACGAGCGGCATCATCCTTTTCTTTACGCAGCGCTTCGCGCTCAATCTTCAATTGAATAAGACGACGCTCAAGGCGATCCATTTCCTGAGGCTTGGAGTCAATCTCCATACGGATAACCGATGCAGCTTCATCGACCAGATCAATCGCCTTATCCGGTAAACGACGGTCAGCAATGTAGCGCTGCGACAGCTTAGCCGCCGAAACGATGGCGCTGTCGGTAATTTCGACACCATGGTGAACTTCGTAGCGTTCTTTCAGACCGCGCAAAATGGCAATCGAATCCTCGACACTGGGCTCATCGACCAGCACTTTCTGGAACCGACGCTCCAGTGCGGCATCTTTCTCGATAAACTCCCGGTACTCATCCAATGTAGTTGCACCGACACAATGCAGCTCGCCACGCGCAAGTGCAGGCTTGAGCATGTTGCCTGCGTCCATTGCTCCGTCACTTTTACCGGCGCCGACCATGGTATGAAGCTCGTCGATAAAGAGAATGAGCTGCCCCTCTTCTTTGGAGACATCTTTCAGAACGGCCTTAAGGCGCTCTTCGAACTCACCACGATATTTAGCACCGGCCAGGAGCGCCCCCATATCAAGAGACAGAATGCGCTTTCCTTTCAGGTTCTCGGGGACTTCGCCATTGATGATGCGCTGCGCCAGCCCTTCCACTACCGCAGTTTTACCGACCCCCGGTGGGCCAATCAGAACAGGGTTGTTTTTGGTACGACGTTGCAACACCTGAATGGTGCGGCGAATTTCTTCGTCACGGCCAATCACTGGATCAAGCTTGCCGGCTTCCGCACGCTCTGTCAGATCCACACAATATTTACTTAATGCCTGACGGCTGTCTTCTGCGTTCGCGTCGGTCACTTTTTCTCCACCACGCATATCTTTGATTGCTTTTTCAGCGTTTTCGCGGGTAACGCCTGCTTCTTTTAAGGCCTGGCCTGAAGGGCCACGCTCATCCAGCGCCACCAGTAGAAAAATCTCGCTGGAGACAAACTGATCACCACCCTTCTGGGCTTCTTTATCAGCGAGATTCAGTAAGCGGCCAAGTTCTGGAGCCAGCTGCACATTGCCATCCGGCGAGCTGACTTTAGGCTGGTCACTGAGAATGGCACGTAAACGTCCTTCCAGGTTGCTAACGTTGGCACCGCAACGGCGCAGAACGTCTTTTACTGAACTGTCGGTCTGCTCGAACAACGCCAGCAGCACGTGCACCGTATCAATCTGGTTATGATCCTGCCCCAAGGCAATGCTCTGACTCTCTGCCAGCGCGTTCTGAAGACTCGTAGTCAAACGATCCATACGCATCTTTCTGGTCTCCTACCCCTGACCAGGGGAGCTACAAACGATTAAACAATGAAGTTGCAATCTATATGGTGGCCATTTAGTAAAATTCAACATCCGCCATTAAAACTTTAATTAAATTCATGTTGCGATCTTTGATACAGCGCAAGCTTACTTCGAATACCACTCAATTCATGAGCTGCGGAAATAAATGCGTATAATCCGACGCTTTCAGCGCTCTTCAGCATTGACCATTCTCTATATAGTGCCTGCCCCGCTCAGCTCAAGGGCACAGATACTTTTCTGGATGTTATGACTTCAAATTTACGACAAGCGGCTTTATTTCTGATCGGCGGCGAAGCGCTGTTGGCCATTATGGGTGCCCTGATCAAGTTTCTTTCTGAAAGCCTGTCGACCGAGCAGATCGTGTTCTTCCGTAATGCCGCTGGTCTGCTGATCCTGATGCCTTTGATTCTGCGGCAAGGCACCACCTTACTGAAGACCTCAGTGTGGCACTGGCACCTGATGCGAGGGCTGGTCGGCGTCAGCGCGATGTACTGTTATTTCTGGGCGCTCGGTCACATGCCCCTGACTGAGGCGTTTCTGGTGAAACTCTCCAGCCCCTTCTTTATGCCACTCATCGGCTTATTGTGGCTTGGCGAGCGCGCAGGTAAGTACAGCATAGCCGCTGTCTTTGTCGGCTTTACTGGTGTTGCCTGCATTCTTCGGCCCGACGACAGCACATTTACTTTTATTGCGTTGGTCGCTCTGCTCGGTGCTTTTCTCGCTGCACTGGCCAAAGTCACGATTCGACGTATGTCTGAAACGGAATCCAGCCAGACCATTGTTTTCTACTTTGGGGTCATTGCCGCGCTGGTCAGTGCCCCCGGTGCGGCCGTGACCTGGCAACCTGTGTCTGTGGATCTCTGGGGCTGGATTCTGCTACTCGGTCTTGTAGCAACCCTGGGTCAACTGGCTCTGACCCGAGCCTACCGTACGGCACCGACAGGGAAGGTTGGCGTCTATGCTTATAGCGCTGTGCTCTATGGAGCACTAATGGGCTGGTTGATCTGGGATGAAATTCCGATGTGGACCACCTGGCTGGGGGCCTCGCTCATCATTGCTGCTGGGTTGATCAATCTGTATAAGCCCGCAAAAAAAGCCGCATAGCGAAGGTTTCTATCTGGCTTTTATTATTTCCCTTTGTTTAACTATGGGGCTGTTAAGGCCTCTATTTCAAACTTTGAGGAAAAACCTGAAAGCTCTTTCAGTTAAAGCAGAGCACAGGTAGCCAATCAAAAGGACTCCCCATGTCGCGCGTCGATCCGTTACAAACCTTTGTCTCGGTAGTCAGAGCCAGAAACTTCTCCAGTGCAGCGGAATCGCTTGGAGTAACCCCATCAGCGGTCAGTAAACAGATCAGTGCTCTCGAAGAACGTTTAGGCGTTCGCCTTCTAAATCGCACAACCCGGTCAGTCAGCCCTACAGAAGCTGGACAGATGTTCTATCAGCATTGCGAGAATATCCTCGACTCCATCACGGAGGCTGAAAAGCTGGTGACTGATTTTGACGATACTCCCAAAGGCCGGCTACGAATTACAGCGATGTCCAACTTTGGGCGTAAAGAGCTGGCGCGCATTTTCAGTGACTTTTCCGATAAATACCCCGATGTCAGTTTTGACCTTCACATTTCAGACCGGCCACTGGATATCGTAAAAGAGGGCTATGACTTTGCACTGCGCATCGGTTCGCTGGAAGATTCGCGACTGATCGCCAAGCCTGTCGCAGAGCAAAGAATCGTTATATGTGCCTCTCCTGCTTACCTTGAACGATGGGGAACGCCCACAACGCTTGAAGAAGTGATGAATCATCGCATTCTGGTGGTGGCTAACGCCGAATACGCACGAATCAACTGGCTACGACAGTTCGAGAAGGAGAATAACTTCACCTTGGCGAATATCGAACGCAAGCTCACCGTGAACGACATCGACCTGATTTACGAGGCTTGCCTGGCTGGCATGGGGATTACTGCCCTACCGACCTACGTGGCCGAACGCCATATTCGTAACGGCGAACTCGTTAGACTGTTCAGCGACATGGAAATCCCGGTGCGTACCATCAAGGTGGTGTTCCCACAAAATCGCTATCTGGCCAACAAAAGCCGCGCTTTCCTGGATTTCCTCACGGCCTATTTCAATAACGGTTAACGCTACTCTGTGACGGGAGTTACGCCAGGGGCACAGCGCTCATAGAAGACTGGGGGAACCCGACTGATGCGGCGCTCGTCAAAATCGAAGAAGACAATACCGGTTTTTGCGTTTGCGACGACCTTATTTTGGCTTTCGTTGATCACCATATAGACAAAATCACAGCCATACTTGTTGAAATCCGTGATGCCGACCTTGAAAGTCAGACGATCAGCCACAAATGATTCAGAGACGAAGCTTACAACGATGTCAGTCACCATCAGGCCAACACCGCCGATGTTGAACTCACTGAAGTCGTAGTTATGCAGATAGCGCAGGCGCGCTTCGTGGAGCAGCGAGATCATACGGTCATTGCCAAGATGGTTACCGTAATTGATGTCAGAAACGCGAACGGTCAGATGTGTTGAAAAGGTAAAAACGTCGGGCAATTCAAGATTAACGCGTGCCACTGATGGCTCCTGTTGTCTTATTTGGGTTACAAATTCGGCGTGAACCCGACGCTTCTTCACAAAACAACGGGGATTTACGTTGGTATCAGGCCCTCGGTTAGGGTCTACTATTAAGTATTAACGCATGTCCGGGCCTGACTGGACGAACGGCGCGCATGGTAGCGGCGCTGACTCATAAAGACAATCGCAGGAAACAAAGGATCAGGTAAAGCTATGATGCATACCGGCAAACGCCTTCTTCTCTCAGCCACCGCCGTCGTACTCACCCTAATCGGGATCAGTGCGAACGCTACGATTCCTGAGATCAAATCCGGCACCCCGTTCACTCCTCTGGAACCAACACGGGAAGAAGCAATCACGACTCAGCAAATCATGAGCAACCTGCTGCGCGGGCATTATGAGCGTAAGCGTCTCAATAATGATCTGTCATCTGAAGTCCTGAACACTCTCCTTGATGACCTCGACGGTACGCATAGCTATTTCCTGGCGTCTGATATCGAAGAGTTTGAGCAGTTCCGCAATCACCTTGATGAAGCTCTCAGTCGTGGTGATATGAAGCCTGCTTTTTACATCTACAATCGTTTTCAGCAGCGCGTCAGTGAACGCCTGTCTTTTATGCTGAACGAGCTGGAGAAGAAGGCGAAAGACTACGACTTCAAGAGCAAGGAAGTCCTTGAGCTTGATCGCGAAGAGACACCGTGGGCATCTACCCGAGCAGAGTTAGATCAGCTGTGGCGCAAACGCCTGAAGAATTCGATGCTGAACCTGCGCTTGGCGGGTAAAGAGGATGAAGACATCCTCGAGCTGCTCACCAAACGCTACCAGAATCAGTTAAACCGCGTGCACCAGAGCCGTCCGGTAGACGCTTATCAGACGTTCATGAATGCGGTTACCCGTACCTTCGATCCACACACACAGTACTTCTCACCGCGAAACTCTGAAAATTTCAACATCAACATGAGCCTGTCACTGCAGGGAATTGGCGCGGTTCTGCAGACAGAAGACGAACATACCAAGGTAGTGCGTCTGGTGCCTGGCGGCCCGGCCTCCAAGGCAGGTAACCTGGAACCTGAAGATAAGATCATCGGTGTTGCTCAGGGCGATGAAGAGATGGTCGATGTCATCGGCTGGCGTCTTGACGAGGTTGTGGATCTGATTCGCGGCCCGAAAAGCTCGACAGTTCGCCTGGAGATTCTCAGTGGAGCAGCCGCTACTGCGGAGCCAAAAACGATAGCGATCGTACGCGACGAAGTGAAACTGGAAGAACAGTCTGCACAGAAAGAAGTGATTGAAATTCAGGATGGCAAAGACACCCGCCGTATCGGTGTAATTGATATCCCGACGTTTTACATCGACTTTGAGGGCCGCATGAATAACCTGCCAGACTATCGCAGCACCACTCGTGATGTGCGTCGTCTGGTCAATGAGCTTCTTGATGAGAAAATTGACGGGCTGATCATTGATCTGCGTAGTAATGGTGGCGGTTCATTAGAAGAAGCTATCAACCTGACAGGTCTGTTTATTCCAACTGGCCCTGTGGTTCAGGTACGTGGCGCACGCGGCGATGTTGATGTTTTACGCGACCGCGACCCTGAAGTTCTTTATGCAGGCCCAATGACGGTTCTGGTTAACCGTTTAAGCGCATCAGCCTCTGAGATTTTTGCCGGTGCCATTCAGGACTACGGACGAGGTCTTGTCATTGGTGGTCAGACCTTTGGCAAAGGCACAGTTCAGTCATTACGCCCTCTGACTGAAGGACAATTGAAGATCACCCAGGCAAAATTCTATCGTGTGTCGGGAGACAGCACACAGAATCAGGGCGTGATCCCGGACATTATGTTCCCTTCCCTCTTTGATAAAGACAAAATCGGTGAGAGCGCGCTTGAGAAGGCGCTCCCTTGGGATACGATCAAGCCCGCCCGCAAAACCAAGAGTAATCCGGTGCGCAGCAAACTATCCCGGCTTAAAGAATTGCATGAGGAGCGCATCAACGATAATCCGGACTTTATCTTCGTCCGCGAGCAGAAGGCTCTGGTTTCTGAAATGAGAGATAAGACTCAAGTATCCCTCAACGAAGAAGAGCGCAAGGCAGAGCGTGAAGAAAACGATCGCCGACGTCTGGCACTTGAAAACAAGCGCCGCAAAGCGAAAGGCATGCCCGAGCTGGCCTCTCTCGATGATCCAGAAGAAGACGAAAAAGCTGAAGGCGACGAAGAAAAAGACAAGTCAGACGAGGAAAAAGATGATGAAGAGCCTGACGCCATGCTGATTGAAACGGGTAATATTCTGCTTGATTACATGCGCATGTCATCCCCCGGAATGACTGCTCTGCGTTAAGTCACTCAGGCAATCAATAAAAACGGCGACCTCAGGTCGCCGTTTTTATATCTGTCGTAATAACCTCAACCCGCTGCCAGCAGCTACCAGCCGAGCTCAGACTTCACAAAAGGAATCGTCAGCTTTCGCTTCTCTTTTAACGATGCCTGGTCAAGCTGGTCCAATATCTGACAAAGCCCTGCCATGTCCCGCGGGCCGCGATTCATGATAAAGACCGCGACATCATCAAGAAGATCAAACCCACGCTGACGCGCACGCAGTATCAGCGCCTGAACCTTCTCTTCATCAGACAAGGTCTCGACCTGATAGGTGATCCCCCAACTTAAACGGGACACCAGATCCGGCAACTTACCGCCGCACTGTGCCGGTGGTGTATTCGCACCAATCAATAGATGGCTCTGTCGGTCGCGTATGCGGTTGTAAAGGTGAAACAGCGCCTCTTCCCAATCTGCATCACCCATGACTTCCTGCAGGTCGTCGATAGCGACGAGAGGCAACTGGTCAACGCCCTCCAGCATGCCAGGACCGATCTCTTTCAGCTCAGCGAGCGGCAGGTACATACTCTGATGACCGATCCCTTCCGCGTAATGACATGCAGCCTGAAGAAGGTGACTTACCCCCGAGCCGGTAGCACCCCACAAGTAGATGAAAGGTTCGCCCGCGGTCGTCCACTGTCCTTGCAGTGCATCCCGAACCTGCTGATTCACGCCTGGATAATAATTAGCGAATCTGGCGTCGTCTCTGAGTGTCACCTGCAAAGTCAGCTGAGACGGTTCGCTATTGCGAACTTCAGCGCTGCCAGACATAGGCTACGCCCTCCTCGTCGGCAATGATCTTTTTATCAAGCGCCATACTATCCAGCACCTGTGACCAGCCGGTTGTTAAGTCGAGTGCCAGAGTCACTTCATCCCGATCAGAGGCAACCACGACGACATCACGAACAGCCACATTAGCGCTGAGGTATTCAAGCAGCGCGCGGTAATCAGCAAAGGTGTTAATGCCAGTGACACGTATCAGTTCATTGTTATCTATCCCAGCGAGAGGGATAACCGCGTAGCGCTCTGATAATTTTTCGGCGACCTCAGCAGCAATCTCCAAAGCCAGCAATTCAGGGGTATCAGCCTGCACTGACAGAGAGTGTCGGATATCTGAGTGATGTATATAGCCAGTAAAACTGTAGGCTCCGCCAACGGCCATAATGCGCCCTGCGAGGTAACCATCACTGGAATAGCGCGCGGCGGCAGAGGCAATATCCTCTTCAAAGAGCCCCCACAGGCTGGCAACAGGCAGAGCCATCTGATCTTCGAGATCCCAGGCGGGGAACATCCAGGGTAAGCCACGGCGACGCATCGCACCATCAAATGCTGCTTTCCACTCGCCTTCTTCCGGACCAACGGCGGTACGGCCTTCGTCTGAGTTCACCGCTAACCATAGCTGGGTGCGAGGACGCGAGCTTCCCCAAACAGGCGCAGCCGCCCGCTCAAGTAGTTTCTGCATGGGCCCAGCCATGAATGTGACGCTGAGCAGCAGTTGCTCTTCCGTTCCACGCTCATAACGCAGACTGCTCATATAACTCTGAGCATTGCTCTGCTCGCCCATCAAGACCGGGTTTTCGAGCACCTGCTCAGTCCCCGAGAGACGGACCAGCATACGCTGGAAAGCCCCTCCAATCGCATCACTGCGACTTTCTTCTGTCTGATCTTCAACCGGGACTGCAACATCATAAAGGTCTTTAACAGTCGCGGCAGAAGCTGAAATACTTATGCAAAATATTGTTAGGAATGTCAGGAGACGCACTACTATTCCTCAGTCTTTCGTGTCCGCAGCTATTGTGCCACGAAGCCCGCCGATAAACAGTCTGCAGTTTGTTTTTATTTGCGGGATGCAGGATGACCGACAAATCGTTAGAATACGCGCCTTTCATAAGCCACTACCTGTGACAGACGGCATGAGTGATCAAAAATCCCTGAGCTACAAAGACGCAGGCGTCGATATCGACGCTGGTAACGCACTGGTTGACCGCATCAAAGGCGTCGCCAAACGCACTCGCAGACCCGAGGTCATGGCTGGCCTTGGCGGCTTCGGTGCCCTCTTCGAGCTACCACAGGGCTATCGCCAGCCTGTGCTGGTCTCTGGAACCGATGGCGTAGGCACTAAACTGCGCCTCGCGATGGACCTTAACAAGCATGACACCATCGGTATCGATCTGGTTGCCATGTGCGTTAACGATCTGGTGGTCGCGGGTGCAGAGCCGCTTTTCTTCCTGGACTACTACGCGACCGGCAAGCTGAATGTCGATGTGGCCGCGGCCGTCGTTGAAGGCATCGGCGAAGGCTGCTCCCAGGCGGGTGCCTCTCTGGTCGGCGGTGAAACCGCTGAAATGCCAGGAATGTACGAAGGCGAAGATTACGATCTCGCTGGCTTCTGTGTCGGCATCGCTGAGAAAGACGACCTGATTGATGGCACCAAGGTATCCGCCGGCGATAAGCTGATCGCCCTTGCATCCAGTGGCCCACACTCAAACGGTTATTCTCTGATCCGTAAGATCATTGAAGTATCTGGCGCAGATCTGTCAGCAGACCTTGACGGTCAACCTGTTGCTGACGCCCTGATGGCGCCGACAAAGATTTACGTAAAATCTCTCCTCAAGCTGATCAATGCTTCAGACGTTCACGCTCTGTCTCATATCACTGGCGGTGGCTTCCAGGAAAACATTCCGCGCGTTCTGCCAGAAGGCACTAAAGCGGTTATTGATACCAATAGCTGGCAGTGGCCTGAAGTATTCACCTGGCTGCAGAGTAACGGCAACGTGGAAACCCGCGAGATGTTCCGTACTTTCAACTGTGGTGTCGGCATGATCATCGCGCTGCCAGAAGAAAAAGCAGACGCGGCCATCGCTCTTCTCAACGCTGAAGGTGAACAGTCGTGGATCATCGGTGAAATCCAGGAACTCAATGGTGACGAAGACGCCGTTCAGTTCACAGGAAACCGTGCATGAACGACGTAACGTCACGCTACCCCACTGAAGACGTAGAAAAGCCACGCATCGTTATCCTGATTTCTGGCAGTGGTAGCAATATGCTGACCATTGCCGATCAGGTGCTGAGTGGCTCGATCGATGCGGACATCGCTGGCGTGGTTTGTAACGAACCCGAGGCTGCGGGCGTGCAAAAAGCCCGAGACCGCGACCTTGATGTCAGTGTCATCGATCACCGCGGCTTCACATCAAGGGAAGAGTTTGACGTTGCCTTGATGCGCACGATTGATGACTATCAACCGGATCTGGTCGTTCTTGCGGGCTTTATGAGAATCCTCACCCCGGATCTGGTACGTCGCTACGAAGGAAGAATGCTCAACATTCACCCTTCTTTGCTGCCAAAGTATCAAGGGTTGCACACTCACCGCCGGGCACTCGAGGCGGGCGACGATCTACATGGCGTCACGGTGCACTTTGTGACTGAAGTACTGGATGACGGCCCCAACGTTATTCAGGCGGTCGTACCGGTAATGGACGGCGATACCGAAGAAACTCTTAGGAAACGCGTCCAGCTGCAAGAGCATATTATCTATCCCATCGCTGTAAAATGGTTTGTCGAAGGCCGACTGGAGATGGTTTCAGGCCTCGCTACCTTCGATGGGAAACCAATGCCAGACACAGGTGTGAAACTGGAAGGATAATCCGAGGTCTCATAAGAGATCCTTCAACGACAGGACGGCACCATGATTCAAGGCCTACTCCGCAAGCAGCTGACCAGCGTACTGGTCGCCGTATGTGCCACCATCACACCTATATCTGCAATATCAGATGAAGCCAAAGCTCAGACTCCCCAGACGCTAACGCCCTATTCTGTCGAATACACGAGTGAGTACCGTATCGGCTGGTTCAGCTTTGACATCGATGCAACACGCACCCTTGAGCAACGCTCGGATAACCTGTGGCGAGTTGATTTCGATGCAGAGGCAAGCATTGCGTCGTTACGCGAGACCAGCGACTTCGTTTACAAAGATAACCAGATCACTCCCGTTAACTACAGCTATCGCGCCTCGGGAATGATCGACGAACCCGACCGCACTTTGCACTTTGTTGCTGACACAAAGAGCATTGAAGACTTAGAAAAAGACCGGAAGCGGGATGATCACTGGCAGGAAGGTATCCAGGACAACCTGACCTATATGCTGCAAGCAAGTATCGAAGTAGCGAAAGGCAATACTGAGTTCACCCTGCCCGTGTTTGAAAAATCAAAAACGAAACCCTTCCGCTTCCGAGTAGTTGGGAAAGAAGAAATTAAAATCAAAGCCGGAACCTTCGACGCGATTAAGATTGAACAGGTGCGCGACAGCAAGAAACGAGAAGTTTACGCCTGGTTAGCAGATGCCCCCGGCTACCCACTCATCCGCTTGCGTGATAAAAAAGACGGCAAACTCCGCTATCAAATTCAAGCGACGGAAGTAAATTACCCGCTGCACGACGCTGAACGTTCAGACAACAGCGCACAATAACGAGGCCACGCCATGAGACTCAGCGATGTAGACATCGAACAGAAAATTGCCTCTGGCGATATCATCATCGACCCACCACCTGGGGATGATGCTATTGCAGGAATCAGCGTTGACCTGCGCCTGGATCACCGTTTTCGCGTGTTTAATAATAACTCGGTTACTCACCTCGATCTGTCGGGAGACCGCGATCAGCTCAACCGCGATATCGACCGCATCATGAGCAAAGAAATCGAGATCCCAAGAGACGAGGCACTCTACATCCACCCTGGCGAACTGATCCTCGGCGCGACGATGGAGTCAGTCAGCATTCCGGACAACCTTGTTGGCTGGCTTGACGGCCGCTCGTCACTCGCACGACTGGGCCTGATGGTGCACGTCACCGCTGGCCGGATTGATCCCGGCTGGGAAGGGCAAATCGTCCTCGAGTTTTACAATAACGGCAAACTGCCTCTGGCACTAAGACCAGAAATGATAATCTGCGCCATGTCATTTGAAACACTCAGCAGCCCCGCTGCACGCCCATACAACAAGCGTGAAAACGCAAAGTATCGTGGTCAGAAAGGGGCTGTATTCTCACGAATAGCGAAGGATTGAGCGAAGGATCAATATGAGCAAAACAATTCTGGTAACCGGTGGCGCCGGATATATCGGCAGCCATACCTGCGTTGAACTGATTGAAGCTGGCTACAATGTTGTCGTTATCGACAACCTGAGCAACAGTTCGCCCGAAGCCCTCAATCGCGTTGAAAAAATTACCGGAACAGCCCCTGTTTTTATAGAAGGTGATGTTCGCGACGCCGCCTTGGTGGCAAGTATTTTCAGCCAACATCAAATCTCTGCCGTTATCCATTTCGCTGGGTTAAAAGCTGTGGGGGAAAGCTGTCAGATGCCATTGGCTTACTATGACAACAACCTTGGCAGTACTATCACCCTTTGCGCGGAAATGGAGAAAGCCGGTGTAAAAAAACTGGTCTTCAGCTCCTCTGCAACAGTGTATGGCGACCCAGAAAAACTTCCTTTAACGGAAGACATGCCTCTTTCAGCGACGAACCCGTATGGACGGTCGAAGCTCATTATTGAAGAGATGCTTCGCGACCTTCCCGAGGCAGACCGACTCACTGATTCTGAGCAGTCATGGTCAGTTATCCTGCTTCGCTACTTCAACCCCGTTGGTTCGCACCAATCAGGTTTGATTGGCGAAGATCCGAAAGATATCCCGAATAATCTGATGCCTTACATTTCGCAAGTCGCTGTGGGTAGACGGGAGAAACTTTCAGTATTTGGTGACGACTACGACACTATCGACGGTACTGGCGTACGTGACTACATTCACGTCGTCGACCTGGCAAAAGGCCATGTCAAAGCCGTTGATAACTTACTCAGTAGCAAACCAATAAGTGGCGTAGAGGCAATCAACCTCGGCACCGGCAACGGCACCAGCGTATTACAGCTCGTTAACACCTTCGCTGAGGTTAATAACACACCTGTTCCCTATGAAATAGCGCCGCGCCGTCCCGGTGACGTAGCCGCCTGCTATGCAGACGCAACTAAAGCGAAGCAAATACTTCAATGGGAAACTGAGCTTGATATCGCTGCCATGGTCAAAGACACCTGGCATTGGCAGAGCTCTAACCCCAAAGGCTATGCAGAATCTTAAAAACTCTATAAAAATCAAAATTTTGCGCATTACTGTATTGACAGAAAAAAAGATCCTGACATAATGCGCACCACTTGATTGATGTTCCCCGATAGCTCAGTCGGTAGAGCAGTAGACTGTTAATCTATTGGTCGCTGGTTCAAGTCCAGCTCGGGGAGCCACTTCTTTTGCAAGGTCGGCGGCATGGTACAAGGACACGCGATTGACAGCTCCCTGCAGCCAGCGTCACTCTCTCGAAAATCTTTTCTTATCCATAGCACTACCGTACTATTAGGCCTGTTTATTTGCGCCTCGTTGATAACAATTGGCTCTCTTATATTCACCGGATTAACGTTACAGGCACCTCAGTTTCTGAACGTCCTTTGTGGAGCACTGATTGGTTATCTGATATCTAGTGTCACTCTCCATAACTTAGGAAGATTTCCGGGTAACAGGCCTCTTTCTTACATGATCCCGGTTCTGACAGTTTCTCTGTTGTCTATTACTGCAGTTATCATATTCACTCGCATCGATTACTCTCGCTCGGTTCTACTACTGTCCCTTTTTGTCGTGCCCGTTGTTACCTACACCGAGTTCAAGCTTCGACAGCACTTGCAAACCGGTCGTTATGCCGTTATTCCGTTTGGCTTTTATCAGGAATTAATACGCCTGAACCCATCGAAGTTTTATGCACTTGAAAAGCCAGCATTAACCGCCCCAGACACTGTCGGCATAATTGTCGATAGCAATGAGCAGCTGCCTGCCGAATGGCAACAGTTCATTGCTGCAGAGTTGTCTAAAGACACCCCGGTAATGGACTCAGTGGCTGCTTATGAATCAATTTCTGGAAAAAGCCCATTACATCATTACGGCGAGCTCGCAGGCCACGAGTTACTCCCCTCTCAGGCATACCTCACTGCTAAGAGACTACTCGAGTCTTCACTTATACTAGCAAGCGCTCCAATAACGCTACCATTTATCGTAATCGTAGCAATCGCAGTGAAACTCGAATCAAAGGGCCCTGCATTCTTTGTGCAACGTCGAATAGGCAAAGGCGGTCGTGAATTCAGCATGTATAAAATACGCAGCATGCGCACTGACTCGGAAGTTAATGGTGCTCAGTTCGCTGGCGAAGATGACCCTAGGATCACGCGAATCGGTAAATTCATACGCAAAATGCGGATTGATGAGCTTCCACAATTTCTGAATATTCTCAAGGGGGATATGGCTCTTATAGGCCCACGCCCGGAGCAAGCAGCGTTTGTAAGAGAATTCGAGAAAGTTATTCCCTTGTATAGTTTCAGACATATTGTCCGCCCTGGAATTACCGGTTGGGCTCAAGTCACTCACGGGTACGCGGCTGATGAAGACGAAACCCGAGAGAAACTGGCACATGATTTTTATTACGTGAAGAATCTCAGCGTTTGGCTGGATTTAGACATCGTCTTTAAAACGATAAAGACGATGTTGACGGGGTTTGGTGCAAGATAGACGAATATAACTAATCAGCTAAAAGCGTTAAGCGTTAAGCGTTAAGCGTTAAGCGTTAAGCGTCAAAATACTCTGAAAATCTACTCCGTATATATTTTTAAATAACTCTTTACCATACTGTCGAGAGAGAAATTACTCTCAACATACCTCATAGCACTCTTAGAGGTACTTTCCAATAAGTCCGGATCGCTTAAAAGCTCAAGCAAATGTTCGCTAAAGCCTTTGACGTCGCCGGGACTCGAAAGATACCCTGTGTGTCCATCAATAATTACTTCGGGCACTCCTTCAACATCAGAGGCAATACTAGGCACACCTAGGTATGCAGCCTCTACTATATTTAAGCCAAAAGCCTCCCATAATGAGGGTTGAAGTAGGACATCAATACTCGAAAGATACTCGGATTTATTATCGACCCAACCATGAAATTCGAAATACTCTTCAATTCCCTGATTTTTAACATATGCCTTAACATCGGACAATAAAGGGCCATCCCCAGCCATAACAAACTTAATATCAAGGTGGCCTCCTCCATGATTGATAATATATTCAGCCACTTTTATGAAAGTGAACGGGTCTTTCTGCTCATCAAATCTTGCAAAGAAACCCACTCTATATACATCTTTGCGATACGACCTTTCAGCGCGGACGAGATTGTCAAAATTGACTCCATTATATATACATTTCTTATACCCCAAAAATGTCGGGTAGTATCTCAAATAATAGTTGTTAACCGAAATATTAAAATTTCCAAAACGAACTGAAAACAACTCCAATAAATAGAATAGCACTCTTTTAGGAAGCCGAACATATCGATGGAATGCTACTCCATGGATAGTATGAACTATAATAGGAATGCCAGCGAGCCTCGCTGCTATACGCGCAATAATACCCGGCTTTGTAGAGTTAGTATGCACAATATCAAACTCTTCATTTCGAAAGATCCGATACAAACGAAAGAACGCTCTAAAATCATGAAGTCCAATCTCCCTTTTCAAAGACGGAATGAACACTACCTTAATCCCCAAATCTTGACAGATACGTTTAGTGTTCGAATTAGGTTCACCACCAAAAATTATCGTTTTATCGAATTCACTACCAATATTGGAGAGTATATCTAACGAAACACGCTGAGCACCGGCCAACCCGGAAAATACATTTACATGAACTATCTTTCTCATAAAAACCTATAAAACTACTGCCTGATAAATCTCTTTATTACTGAAAAATACCGAGAGACGAAACTCATCTCAAATATTCTTCTTAGGAAAAACTCGAAGTTAAAATTAAAACTAGAGTTAAGGATTCTATCAACTTCAGAGTCACGAAACTCCGAAACATTCGTACTAGATCGATATGCAGACAAATCCATAAAAACTTTATCAACCACGTCTTTAGGAGTCGCATTATCAAAGTTGTCTGAAACAGAATCCATCTGGTATTCCATTAATTGCTCTTGACAGTTTATAAAGCTTTGAAAGGTATCATCAAATATATCAATGGAAGGAATATTCCATGCTGTTGCAACAGCCGTTGGTTCAGATCGATATATTAACTGGGCAGTTGCCTTACCATGATACATTGAAGTAACTACAACGGAGCTAGGCGTAGATATAACATGGCTATATTTAGAAAGGCAATCCTCAAAAGAGCCATCTACATCATTAGAAACAGAGCCACCATGCAACAAAGAGTCAAGAATAGCTCTATCAAATATTCTAAATGAGAAATCAATACGTTTCTCAAACAAGTAATCTGATAAATCATTAATAAGACCAACGAGACGATCAAATTCTTTCTTACTAAAATAAGCGTTATTGGCTGTAGTTATAAGAATTCTTTCAAACTTAGCATGGATGTTCATCGGTTCTTTCATGGTTAACATTCGACCGGGCATGTAATTTATAAAACTTGTACTACCAGCGTATACATAGACTCTACTAACTGTCGCAAAATATGTAAATGGCAAAAAACCATACAATACCCTGTTGTTACCAGATAAGAGTGGGTTTCTTAATGAATTAGCAAGGTCATATAAACCATCTGAAAAGAATAGCGTCGGAACATCAGCACTCTGACACTTGCAGCATACCAAGTTTGAAATACTAGACGAGTAGTTTGTTGCAACAACAAGATCGAACTCGCGGAAAAAATCAGAATGCTTCCTAAAATACTTTCTACCGTCAAACTGACATTCCCACTCACCAAAACCGTCTAGTAAACCCAGCGACCTGCATTTGTTCTCGGATTCAACAAATAATATTCTCTTTCTCATTCTAGGACACTACTCTGATAAATTCTCTCGCAAATGACAACTTGTCGAATTCATCGGAGAGAGGACTATTTCTTAGTACCTCATAACTCCTCGAGCCTATGATATGCTTAACATCTTCATCCGTAGAACATACGTAACCGTCAACACCGTGCGATACAACTTCACTAACACCACCAAGATCGTTACCTATAGCGGGTAAGCCACAAGCAATCGCTTCTTTATAAACAAGTGGATAGGCCTCCTCAAAATCTGACAACAACCAAAACAGGTCAGCCTGGGCGTAGTAATATAATAGGGATTTTCGATCAACCCTTCCAAGCAAGGTTAATCTATTCTGCAAGCCATACTTAGATATATCGTTCTCAAACTCCTTGCGATAGTCACCGTCCCCTGCAATTACCCAATGGATCTCTTTATCGCCATCCTGAACTATTTCATTAAAAATTTTCAGCATCCGTGCGTACCCCTTCCCCTCGACCAACCTAGAAGCGGTTATCAATACTGTCTTTCCTTCCATGCCAGACAGCTGATATTCAGGAGGAATATCAGTAGTTCTATAAAAGAGAGACTTATCAATGTGGTTTTCTAGTACCTTAACCTTGCTCAAGTCTTGCGGTAAACCTAAATTGAGTAACCATCCCTTGATGAAACTACTAACACAAACAACTCTATACGAATCCCGGATGCTACGGCGGAATATTTTATCAAAAGAAAGTATGGTTGATTTCAAAAAGCCAGAAAACTCTAGATACTTCTCTTTACCATGGATGTAGTGTACATAGGGGAAATCCGATGATTTAGTTAAATAGCTAATAGCAAAGTCGTTGTAGACGAGAAGATCACAATCAGTTGGAACTACACGGCGGAAAATATAAGGATAACTTACAAACCAGGTATTCCGGAAAACGGGAATACGAACTATTTTGAATCCAGAGTCAGAGTCAATAATTACCCTTTTTCGCAAAACACTTAACAAGCTAGCGTCATATTGGGTAATAACTGAAACATAGTATCCGTCAAGCTGACTTAATGAAGTTGCTAAATCTCTGGCGACAATACCAGCGCCCCCAATTCTTGGCGGGTACTCATGGGTTGCGATAACAACATGTTTCATAACGACTTTCCAAACCTGGGCGGATACATGTAACAAAAAACGATATACAGATAGAAGGGAACGGTAAATATCAAATCAAGCGTCAAAAGACTTACAGCATATACTAAGTGGAGCGCGATCAACAATACAGATGTCTCAGTCAAGCCACACAATAGCAGCCTAACCAATCTGAGTAACCATAAACTCACTAACAAAACCGTTAAGCCTAAACCAAAGCAGTATACTAAGTAGAGAACAGTATTGTGTGTCGATTTATGAAACACACCCTCATTTAAGTAGCGAACAACGTCAAAAGTGATCCCATTTCCTATATATCCAACACCAGATTGAAGCGCATTATCCAAGTGTGAATACCAAACCCAAAGCCTGGAGTCTGCAATATCTCCATAATCAAAAACTGAGCGCCCCAGATAGACACTCAGTAGCGCCAGAACAGCAGCACCTAACGCCGCCATTGCTACAACCAATGTTTTCTTAGAGTAACCACTACCGCTCCACCCCGAAGCAAGAAGTAAAAGGAAAAGACATAAAACGCCTGCCCTTGAAAGCGTCAAGACAACCGAAATTATAGATACAATAATAAAAATTCTAGGCACCTTGAAATCATGAATCGCAGCCAGACACAACGCTACACCCAGAAAAATGTTAACGTAAAATGCATAAAAGTTCGGATCTAAAGCGAAGCCGTTATACCTGATCCGGGTACCGTCAAAAAAAACTAATGAGGAAAGTGTATTGACAAGGTCGGCTCGCTCACTGATGTCAGAGTGTATATTCACGTACGTTCCCGTGTATATACAATATGCGTAGACTACGATTCCTGAAATATAAACAAGCGTGTTAGCAAATACTACGGTCTCAAACGAAGCCTTCAAATCCCTTAGCAACAAATAGGAGTAAATCAGTATCATGCCAATAAAAATATAAGCAGAAGCATCAAAAGTAAGAGTTCCATTGTACAAATAAACTACCAGGGCATGAACTAACATGAACGCAGCCACCCCAACAATCACCTTTTTTGCTCTACCTTTATAGGAGAAAATAATAGCAACAACTTGGTATGGCTTAATAGCAACTCCCAGCACCGGAAATCCGATCGAGTGCAAAGCATACACGAAGCCGAGAATAAGGCTGTAAATCCTACCCAATTTCATTTATACCTCGCTTTCATCAGAGATTTGCACATTAAAATTTTAGAATCACATAAAGTGCAAATTGCTTAGCACTAATAAACCTATAGTACATCCATGACCTATCAATAAGAGCTTTGGCAAGATTTCTGTAGTCATTCTTATAACTAACCACGGCAAGCTGAAACAACTCCTTCGATAAGGCGTAATTAATATATTTAAGATCTATATTCTTCAATTCCATGGCTTTAAACGTAGAGACGTACTTTTCAGCCAAGTCTAGTATGTCACTCTCCGTAAACCTGGCTCTTGATTGACTCCATGATGCTTCAGCCTCTACTCGATAAGCCGTAGTTACGTCACAAAGGTACGATGCCCCTTTTTTCGCAGCCCCAAGCAATTGAACAAAATAGTCGCCAACAGGTGCCGATAGAAACCAATCAGGCAAGTCCTGAAGTATATCTCTCTTCACTAATATAGAGGCAGTCGGCATTGCGCCTCCCCCTCTTTTTAGTAAATCTAACACGCCCACAACACCAGTTGACTTATATTCTTTATCATAAAAAGGCGTTACATTTCCTTTCGCATCTACTTTAATAGCATTTGTAAAAGAGATATCTGTATCTGTAGATTTTATTTGATCAAATTGCTTCTGCAGCTTATATTCATCAATCCAGTAATCATCACCCTCACATAATGCAATAAATTCACCTCTCGCTTGACTCCAACAATTAATAAAAGGCAAATGCGGATTTATCGAGAACTGATTACGGGTCTGCAATATGCATTTTAATTTATTCGGATACTGTTTCTCGTAATTTTTTAATAGCAATGCAGTGCCATCGGTGGAGCAATCATCATGCACGACTATATCGAAAAAGAAATCAGTTTTCTGGCTCAGGATACTTTGTAAAGTCTGCTCGATGTAGCCAACCTGATTATAAGTATTAACGCAAACGGATATTCGGATATCAGAAGTCCTGTTCATACTATCTGAATCTCCGAAGAAAATGTAAATGTAGAGCCCTGGAAGATAGGATACTACTTGCAAAAACTAGCAAAGCGACTACAGAAAGAAGTATAAACAATTCTACTCTGTCCATATCAACAGGCAGAAGCAAAGAGATAATAGTTCCGAGAATCATCGGCGGAAAGTACACCCGCAATACATCGTTAAACAACCACTTCAGGTGCAACCCTGGTACAAGCTTCTTATGTACATAGCCCAACCAAAGTATCAAATAGCTAGTGTGAACGGTCAACCATGCCCAGCCGGCACCTTCAGCACCGAAGTTGCTCGCAGCATAAACCATTACTGGAATCAAAATTGCCAGCGTAAAAATATTGCCCGCTAAATGGTACCTTAGATCCCCCATAGCATACTGCAGGTAATAAGGAAATGCGGCAATGGCGAGTACACCATAGCCAGAAGCATAAAGTGTCAAAGTTATGGAAGAGTTTTTCGCAATATGAGCATCCCCGGTCCATACATATAAAATACTCTCAGAAAATATAGCAATGAATATTGCCGCCGACCCTGCGACGGCAGCGACGAGTTGTGTAGTCGCTCGGTAAATATTAATCATGCCATCAGCATCCCCCGAAGAGTATAAATGAGCCATCCTAGGCATAATGGCAGTACTCACAGGTGTACTAAGAGTAAGAATTCCAGCTGCAAACAATACAGCCAAAGAAAAGTAACCATATTCGGCTAAAGGCAATATTCCAGAAAGTACCAGTTTATCTACCTGCGTCACCATAACCCAAATAGAGGAAGTAAGAGCAACACTTAAAGAGAATTTGAGTAACGGTCTAACCGGCTTGAGAGACCAACCAATTGTCCCGCCACAACTCATCGGATCTGGTAAGGCTGACCTTGAAATCAAAAAGAGCGCAATTAATTCTATTACAGCAATGCATAACTGGTGGTAGAAAAAGACTTCTATATTAAAACCCAATACCGCCATGGACCCGAATACACCGATGAAACGTAGACTTGTCACAACGATATTTATAACACTCAACTGAATAATCTTTTCGTAACCGGTTATAACTCCTCTGTAAAGGCCTGAGAGCCATCTGATTGCTACACTAATGGCCATAATCTGGACAGCGAGTATTATTTCACTTACGCCCAAAGTACTGGTTTTCAGCCACTGAGTGGCCACTTCATCAGAGAAAAACCATAACGCGCCCCCACCTACGGATGCTATTGCGAAAAAGATTAAAGAAAGCGCACGATATAACTGCCTATATTGCAACGCGGATAATGAGCCAGCACAAAAACGCGCAGTTTCTCGACTAATGGTAGGGGTCAAGCCCAGATCAAGGAGTGCAAACCACGCCTGGAGCATTGTAAAAAAACCAATCAGACCATATGCCTCTGCCCCCATATACTCGACATACAATGGCAAGATGAATATACCTAATCCTGCCATGTACATCTGGCTCGCATAGCTTGCAACGACGTTAGCCTTAAAAGACATCATAACCCCACTAGTAGTAGTCAAATATGCTATTTGCACTGCTCTCGGTGGAAATCTGTTCGAAGGCAAGCCATTGATATCACATTCTTATATTCCCCTTCCTTATAGACAGACTCTCTGAACAGTCCTTCTTCTATAAAACCGAACTTCTTATAGAGTGATATCGCTGGGGAATTATTCTGCAAAACAGTTAGATACACTCTATGAAGATTAAGATCTGAGAAAGCATGCTCAAGAGCTTCACGAATCGCATAAGTTCCAGCCCCTTTCCCGCGATGCTGTTTCTCGCCTACCATAATTGCCAGCTCACAGTTTCTGTTTAACCAGTCGATCGCGATAAGGTACACGACCCCTACGACCGCCTTTGAAACCTTACAGCATACCGCTAACCTTACGTTATTATTTCTACGCTCCATATAGCTATCAAGCCACCGAGCATCTACTGAAACATCGATATAACGGAAGCCGGCTCCCAACTTAGATATTAGTTCACGATCAGCGCGCCATGAGTTAATAACAACAGCATCCTCTTTACACAGCTCCCTAAGAAAGTATTCTTGAGACATACCTTAACTCCATCAATATATCACTATCGCCTAGTCTCTGATCACAAGGTAAGGCCAAAAGGTTTTTGGCTAAAAATCTTTCTACCTCGCTACCTCTTTCGGTACACTCGGGCCAATAGCTGGCAACATAACACCTTAGATTTATTAATTCCGACTTCACCTTGCAGGAAGTGCCATCAGGAACATAAGGGTAAAGCATAGGACCTTCATTATCTACGGCGCTAACTTCTAACTTATTAGAGCCACACAAGCTATCTCGCAGTTTATTAAAATTCTTGTTACGTCTTTGGAGAACAGATGAATAGTCTATCGACTCTAATACCCGCTGAGTTAACAGAGACATTCTTTTCGGCGAAAGATCATCTAATGACTTTTCCGCTTTTTGATAGCTAGAGTATCCATCTTCAGGCTCTCCCGCTAACCTCTTCAATAAATGCTCGGTGCGATGAATCGAGCTCATATCAATTTCTTCTGGTTCTTTCAAAGGTAAATTTGTTACTAGCAAACCACCGTCCGGCACACCAAAAAATTTTCTTGGAGAGTAGAGTGTGGCTAAACAGTCCTTTGGCTGGGAAAAGAACGCCTGGGAGTGATCAAATACAACCCTTTCATTACCGTACTTAGATAACAATTCATCTTCATAGGATGAGCAAACACCGAAGTAGTTAACGTAAAGCAACAAGTCATTACTACGTAAATCAACCTGGCTTGATATTTCAAACTTTAGATTTATAGAATAGAACTTAACATCGATACCAAGATAAGCCATGGGTGTAAGCATAGAATTGCAAACGTAGTATGGCATCCAAACACATCTGGGCTTTTTATACTGCAACAGTGCTACGAAGGCAGCCCGTGCAGATTGGTATTTCAGTGTATCCGGGTAATAAAGCCCTGGACCTTTAGGCAGTTCAAGTTCGAAGTACCCGCCGATTGCTCTATTCTGTAATGACACGAATATCGTTTTCCATATTGTCAATCATATCGAGCATTACAGCCATATTCGGATACCTAAGTATCATAGTTCCAAGCGTATCATGTGATCCACTGTATCGATTAACGGGATCTCCGGGGCTAACTTGGATATTTTTCTCTACAATATATTTTTTTACGCGATCGGATAGCCATACATCTTTATACCGACCATTCTCTAACGAATGAAGCATGTAACTAGACCAGTATCCGTCTGTTTGTTGCTGCACTAACGCGCTACAATCGTTACCGAGTGCTGCTTCCACTGTGTAAGCAATTAAGTCCACATTTGTGGCATAACGTATGACTTCAGGGATCAAGCACCCACCATTCCTTGGACCGAGCTCAAGGAAATAGAACTCACCTTCGTCAGAGAATACAAAATCGAAGTTCAGCGCACCTGTTTTCATATCCAGCAGTGTCAATAACCTCTGACTATCAGCATGTGCTCTTTTAAGTAGCTCAGCAGAATGGGAGGTTGGGAATGTCTGGCCAATCGGAACCAGTCCATTGCATAACTTATCAAAATGCTCGTCAGCCCAGCAACGAAACACCAACTGCCCATCAACAACGAAACCGTCTCCAGCGACTTGATACCCAGCTCTGTGAATCTTTTCTTCGACCACAACCATCTTCTCACGGGAAAATGATAATGCATGCTCAAATGCAGCCTGAAACATATCATCGTCCTCCAAGTGGGTTACCCCTTTGCTGCCGGAGGAGTCAACAGGTTTTACGAAAACCGGTAAGCCAATCTCATCAAGCCACGCTCTTGCTTGTTCCACTTCGCGAAACGATTTGGATCGTGGCACGTTAAAGCCATTCTCTCTCAAGAACTCGCGAAACAGATCTTTCCGTGCAAGTATTTCAACTGACTTATATGGGTTACCCGGTAGTTCCAGCTGCTCGGCGACATAAGCAGCCGTAGGGGCTGCTGGATCCGAGGCATATGCAACAATTCCATCAATACCCAGACTATTTGCGAGTCTAAGAACGTCCTCTTTATCTGTAGTCGATACATTATGGTACTCATGAGCTAGTTTATGCCCAGGATTGTCCGGTAAGTAGTCGCACGTAATTACATAATATCCCTGTTTCAAGGCGTACTCTATCGGTGGAACCTGGGTAGGCGCACCACCTAAAAAAAGAATTCTTTTCATAACTCAGCCACCGTATTAACTATGCTAATGATCTTTGCAAGAGATAGCTCATCCAACTCCGAATAAATCGGTAAACATACGATCCTTCTTGATACATATTCAGATTCGGGGCAACTTGATCCGCTTCCATAAATAGTTTTATTTAAAGAAGGATAGAAATATCGCCGAGCCAATATACCTTCATTTTTCAGCCGGTCCAGCAACTGGTAAACCTGCGTCTCATCGTCGAATAAAATAGGCATATATGCATTGTTAGGAGTTGACTCATTCAGCTCCTGGACCTTTATAGATTTTGTTAAATTAGTTTTATAGTACTCCGCAATCCTTTTTCGTGCGGCCAGATTCTCATCTATTTCGTCGAGCACACACAATCCCATTGCCGCCTGAAACTCGTTCATTTTCGCATTAATTCCGATCTCGGATATCGTATGGGGATCCGAGAGCCCGAAATTTATTATTTCCTGAGCTCTTTTGAGGTCTGACTCATATTTGAATACTATTGCCCCACCTTCAACCGTATGAAAAAGTTTAGTTGCATGAAAACTTAAGGTTGACGCATCTCCCCAAGAGAGGATACTTTTACCTTTAATTCTCACATCGAACGCATGAGAAGCGTCATAAACTACTTTTAACTTATTTTGAGATGCTATCTTATCTATTTCCTCAACATCGCAAGCGTTACCGAATACATGCACGGGGACGATCACTTCAGTATCGGGTGTGATATTTTCTTTTATACTATCCGGTGTCAGGCACCACCCAGCTGGATCAATATCTCCAAAAACTGGTTTTATCCCTTCCCACTTAAGTGAGCTCACAGTAGCAACAAATGTAAAAGGAGACGTAATCGCCTCAGTAATTGAGCTACTACGGTTTCCAATTTCTAATGCTTTGTACGCAACCTGCAACGCAAGCGTACCGTTAGATACCAGTAACAAATTTTTAACGCCTAGATATTGTTCAAGGCGCCTCGTCAGCTCTTGCTGTAATGGCCCACCGTTTGTAAGCCAACCACGTTCGTATATGCCATCGATATAGGTGTTTAGTTTATCTCTAGAGGGCAAGTAAGGTTTAGTTACTGGAATCATGGCTCCGCACCTAGCAGGGCTAACAAATATTCCCCATAACTATTTTTACTCATACGCTTGGCAAGTTTTCTTAATTCGTCAGCAGCTAGCCATCCATTATTGAAGGCAATTTCTTCTAAACACGCGACTTTATACCCCTGGCGCTTTTCCAGTGTTTCTACAAACTGCGCAGCTTCCAGCAGACTTTCATGAGTGCCTGTATCCAACCAAGCGAATCCACGGCCTAAAACCTCTACATTTAAATCACCCGATTCCAAGTATGCATTATTTACGCACGTTATTTCTAATTCGCCACGTTCGGAGGGTTGTACATTTTTTGCTATATCGATAGCACGGTTATCATAGAAATATAAGCCTGTAACGGCAAAGTTCGACTTTGGATTAACAGGCTTTTCTTCAATAGACAACGCCTTCATCTGCTCATCGAAATCAACTACTCCGAAACGCTCTGGGTCTTTTACCTGATATCCGAATACTGTGGCTCCCTTACCGTCTTTCGCTCTTTTTACTGCATCTTTGAGCTTTGGAGTGAAGCCTTGGCCATAATAGATGTTGTCGCCTAACACAAGGCACACATCTTCTTTACCAATGAATTTCTCCCCTATTGTAAACGCTTGCGCAAGACCTTCTGGCTTCTCCTGCACTTCATATGACAAGTCTATTCCTAAATGGCTACCATCGCCCAACAATCGTTTGAATCCGGCCTGATCTTCTGGTGTTGTTATTATTAAAACCTCTCGAATCCCTGCTAACATCAACACTGACAGCGGATAATAGATCATTGGTTTATCATAGATAGGTAGCAGCTGCTTAGAAACACCCATAGTAATTGGGTAAAGCCTTGTACCGGAACCACCCGCTAATACAATACCTTTCATCAGGCTTCTCCAATTCGGGTTAACCTGTAGTCACCATTTAGAACACGTGACCACCAGTCTTCATTTTCAAGATACCAGCGCACAGTCTTCGCGAGACCTGTCTCAAAGGTTTCGACTGGCTTCCACCCGAGATCACGCTCAATTTTACTGGCATCAATAGCATATCTGCGATCATGCCCTGGACGATCGCCAACATGTCTAACCAAACCTGCGTACCCATCGGCAATGCCTGATTCACCTACCTCCGAGTCCAATATTCGGCATATTGTCTCAACGACATCGAGATTCATCTTTTCGTTATGACCACCGATGTTGTAGGTTTCGCCAACCCTCCCCTTGGTAATAACTAAATGCAGTGCTCTCGCGTGATCCTCAACATATAACCAGTCCCTGATCTGATCTCCGCTACCATAAACCGGCAAATCCATTCCTTTAAGGGCATTCAGGATGACATGAGGAATTAACTTTTCTGGAAAATGAAATGGGCCATAATTATTTGAACAGTTTGTAACAATTACAGGCAAACCATACGTGCGCATCCAGGCACGAACCAAGTGGTCCGAGCCCGCTTTGCTCGCCGAATATGGGGAGCTGGGAGCGTATGAAGTAGTCTCTGTAAAAAGATGCTCATAAGCGTTTTCATCCTCTGACGGATGAGGCAGATCACCGTAAACTTCGTCGGTACTTACGTGGTGAAACCGGAATGTGTTCTTCTGTGCTTGAGGAAGCTTTGCCCAGTAGGCCCTTGTGACCTCCAAAAGCGTACAGGTGCCTACTATATTCGTTTCGATAAAGGCAGCGGGCCCCTCAATAGAGCGATCAACATGGCTTTCCGCTGCCAAGTGCATAACGGCATCGGGTCTGTGCTGATCGAACACTCTCTCAAGCTCAGGTAGATCACAAATATCTACCTTTTCAAAGGCATACCTCTCGGAGCTACTCACTTTCTCCAAATTATCGAGGTTCCCCGCATATGTTAATTTGTCGACGTTAACAACAGAGTCTTCTGTGTTATTTATTATGTACCGAATAACGGCAGAACCAATAAAGCCTGCACCACCTGTTACTAATATTTTCATGATCAAAACCCAAGAGTTTGGTCAAAACCGCTTAAAACTGGTTAAGTCTTATTATCTATTGATCGGCAAACTATAAGCTTGCTTGCGATGACGCCCTATAAAGAAATATAACGCCGATTACAGCGTTTCAAAGATCGAAACCAGGCTTTCTTGAGGGTATTGGCCCTGAGTCACCGGCCTCCCAATGACCATATAATCCACCCCCGCCTCAACCGCCTGTTTCGGCGTCATTACTCGCTTCTGGTCACCTATCTCGGAACCTTCTGGCCGAATCCCGGGTGTCACCGTCAAAAACTCTGATCCGCACACATCGCGGATCAAACCTACTTCACGCGCAGAGCACACAACGCCATCAAGTCCAGATTCCTGAGCCAGTTTTGCTAACCGCTCCACCTGTACCATAGGTTCAACATCAAGCCCAATGCCCGCAAGGTCGCTTCGCTCCATTGATGTAAGAACGGTTACGCCTATAAGCAGCGGCTTGTGGGACTTCTTTTCGAGTTCATTGCGTGCGGCTTCCATCATGCGTTGGCCGCCAGAAGCATGAACATTCACCATCCAGACACCCAGATCAGCAGCAACCCCAACGGCTTTGGCGCAGGTATTAGGAATGTCGTGAAATTTCAGATCAAGAAAAACTTCGTAGTTTCGCTTGTGAAGTTCTTCCAGGATAGCAGGGCCAGTAGCGGTATATAGCTCCTTGCCAACCTTGAGGCGGCATAACGATGGATCGAGCTGATCTGCCATCGCCAGCGCCTGTTTCATATCGGGGAAGTCGAGGGCGACGACAATAGGTGAAGTTGTGGTCATAAGTCTGGCTTTTTCTGAGCAGGCGACGGTACGAATGGTCTTATGCTTGCCCAGTCTTTACAACTCGGGCAGCGCCAATGCGGTTCCTTCGCCTTAAATCCGCAATTTGAGCAGACGAATTTTGGTTCGGCTGCAACGATGCCGCGGAGAATATCATAGAGCTGTAACAACTGCGACTTGTCGAGCTGTTGACGCTGCGTAACGATGAGCTCGGCGAGTGCCAGAAATCCCTGATTCGACGGGCGCAGCCTGAGTTCATCAAGAATTCTGCTTACTGCTTCTTCGGGAGCCCCTTGTGTAACAACAACCCCCATAGACGCCATCAGCGCAGGTACGTACCCGGTCCTGGCCCACTGATCGTGAAGATGCGTTTTCAGCCCCTCTTTGTCGCCACTTTCACTGAACGCTTCGGTCATTCGCTCAACAACACTAACAACACTGCTTTCATCAATCTCAGCCGCCTTGAGGTAACAGCGGACAGCTTCTCGATGTTCGCTCTGACCGAACGCAAGGTCCCCCTGAACGACGTAAGCGCGTGCGCAGGCAGAGTCAATCTTCAGCGCTTGCTTACATAACTGCTGAACCTCAAGGAAGTCAGACTTTTTAAGTGCTCTCTCTGCCAATTCACAGGCCGCATGAGAAACACGGCGATTCAGGCGAGCAGTCGACGGTAGCTTTTTGTCTTTGTAGAGCTCAAGAATATTGCTCCACTCCCCCTCTTCCTCGAGGAGCTCTATCAACAGAGTCGCTGCCCGATCTGAGTTTCGTCCTTTCGCAGCGAGCAGCTCTCGTAATATGCGCTCAGCGCGATCGAGCAATCCGGCCGCCGAGTAGTCACAAGCCAGTTCGAACTGAATTGCATATAAGGCACTGCGCTCAAGGTCAGCGCGGGCAAAAAGCTTTTGGTGAAGATGCATTGCCCTGTCGAGCTCGCCTTTGTCTCTGAGACTCTTACCGAGCTTGAGCAGCAGATCGATAGCCTCATCGTCCATCTGATCTATTTTGATGAGTTTCTCAAGAGCGGCATCATTGCTCTCGGCAAGCAGGTAGTCTACGGAGGGGATCCAATCGGGGTAGTTTACTTTCTTGCCCTGTTGGGCGTAGCGATAGCCAAGGGTCCAACCCAATGCTACTGCGGCAAGTAGCAGGATATATAAGAGTGCGGTGTCGAACAGATCAGCAGACAGCATGGTCGATGGGTACTTCGTTCAATGTCAGTATTCGAGTCGGTATAAACCGATTAATTCCTCAGATCCGGAACTTATGCAGGCATACTGTCATTCACCTGATCACGCAATTCTTTACCCGGTTTGAAATGGGGTACAAACTTCCCCTGCAATTCAACTGTTTCACCCGTTTTTGGGTTACGGCCAACGCGTGGAGCTCTGTAATGGAGCGAGAAACTGCCGAAGCCCCGTATTTCGATACGGTCTCCAGAGGACAAAGTCTGGGACATATGATCCAGCAATGTCTTAACCGCCAGCTCGACATCTTTGGCCGACAACTGCGGCTGGCGACTGACGATTCTCTCTATTAACTCGGATTTCGTCACTGCATTCCCTCCTTGAGAACGAAGCTTTTGGATAATTCCAGTTAAATCATGCAGTTAGCCGATGAGTTTTGCAAGCTACAAGCCCAAGAAACGGTCAATTGTGGGCAATCCATTGTTTTCAGGCACAAAAAAACCCGCCGAAGCGGGTTTCTTTGCTAGCGTTAAGGATTACTCCTTGCCGCGAAGCTGCTCTTTCAGCAGGTCACCAATAGTGGTAGGACCTGTCATTTCAGCTTCTGCTTTCGCACGCTGCTCTTTCAGAGCTTCTTTATCAGCTACTGAGTCTTTCGCCTTAACAGACAGGCTAATGGTGCGGTTCTTGCGATCAACGGAGGTGATTGCAGCTTCAATGCTGTCGCCTTCGTTCAGTGCATTACGTGCATCTTCAACTTTGTCCTGGCTGATTTCTGAAGCGCGCAGGGTTGCCTCAACACCTTCAGCAATTTCAACAGTCGCTGCTTTCGCGTCAACTGCGATCACCTTACCAGTAACGATAGTGCCTTTGTCGTTTTCAGATACGAACTCTGAGAACGGATCGCTTTCCAACTGCTTCACGCCCAGAGAGATACGCTCACGCTCTGGATCGATTGACAGGATAACGGTTTCCAGCTCATCGCCTTTCTTATAGTTACGAACGGCATCTTCACCAGTATCGTTCCAAGAGATATCAGACAGGTGAACCAGACCATCAATGCCGCCGTCCAGACCGATGAAGATACCAAAGTCAGTGATTGACTTGATCTTACCTGCGATCTTGTCGCCTTTATTGAACTTGGTACCGAACTCTTCCCATGGGTTCATGGTGCACTGCTTGATACCCAGAGAGATACGACGACGTTCTTCATCGATGTCCAGAATCATCACTTCTACTTCGTCGCCAACCTGAACAACTTTGCTTGGGTGGATGTTCTTGTTAGTCCAGTCCATTTCAGAAACGTGGACCAGACCTTCAACACCTTCTTCCAGCTCAGCGAAGCAGCCGTAGTCAGTCAGGTTAGTAACGCGTGCTTTAACACGAGCGTTTTCTGGGTAACGGTCATTGATGTTCACCCATGGGTCATCACCCAGCTGCTTCAGACCCAGTGACACGCGGTTACGCTCACGGTCGAACTTCAGTACTTTAACGTCGATTTCGTCACCAACAGCAACGATTTCGCTTGGGTGCTTGATACGCTTCCAAGCCATGTCAGTAATGTGCAGCAGGCCGTCAACACCGCCCAGATCTACGAATGCACCGTAGTCGGTCAGGTTCTTAACGATACCTTTAACAGACTGACCTTCCTGCAGGTTAGCCAGCAGCTCTTCACGTTCCTGGCTGTTAGCAGCTTCGAGAACGGCACGACGAGAAACAACAACGTTGTTGCGCTTAGCATCGAGCTTGATCACTTTGAATTCGAGTTCTTTGCCTTCCAGGTGCGCGGTGTCGCGTACTGGACGAACGTCAACCAGAGAGCCTGGCAGGAACGCACGGATGTTTTTCAGTTCAACAGTGAAGCCACCTTTGACATTACCGTTGATAACACCAGTAACCATTTCATCAGCTTCGAAAGCTTTTTCCAGCTCTTTCCAGCTTTCAGCGCGCTTAGCTTTTTCACGAGACAGTTTGGTTTCACCGAAGCCATCTTCAACAGCTTCCAGTGAGACGAAGGTTTCGTCGCCAACAGCAACTTCCAGTTCGCCTTTGTCATTCAGGAACTGGCTGCGCGGAATAACAGCTTCCGACTTCAGGCCTGAGTTAACGGTTACCCAGTCGCTGTCGATATCAACAACGGTACCAGCAACAATTGAACCCGGCTGCATGTCCAGTTCTTTAAGGGATTCTTCAAATAGATCAGCAAAGCTTTCGCTCATGTATATACACCTGTCTCATAAAACGCGCTGCTATCCGCAGTTCGCGCTGACCAGACTGCCAGCATCTGGGGTTAGTTAATAATAAAACGCTCTGTACCGACTTCCTTCGGGAAGCTGGCAGATACAGAGGTTTTAATCTCAGATCAGTCCTGCCTGGCGGACCAGCGATAGGATGTTTTCACGTACTTCCTCAATAGAAAGAGAGGTACTGTCAATCACTGTCGCGTCACTCGCTGGGCGCAATGGGGCGACGGCTCTGTTGCTGTCACGTTCATCGCGAACCCGGATGTCTTCGATAAGGGCGGGCAAACTAGCATCAATCCCCTTTTCAGTCAACTGTTTGTAGCGACGCTGACCTCGCTCTTCAGCAGAGGCTGTCAGGAAGACTTTAATCTGAGCATCAGTAAACACAACCGTTCCCATATCACGGCCATCTGCTATCAAGCCCGGCGCCTGACGGAAGTCACGTTGACGCTGTAGCAGAGCGTCACGGACTTTTGGCAACGCAGCAACCTGCGAAGCAAGGCTACCAACCTCTTCGGTCCGGATCGTGGTGGTGACATCATCGCCTTCGAGAATCACCTGCACGCCTGTTCCGGTTGGAATAAAACGAACATCAAGATGTGCAGCGACGTCAGCAACTTCGTCTTCGCTATTCAGAGCGATGCCTTTGCGGTCTGAAGCCAGCCCGGTAATACGGTACAGAGCACCGCTATCAAGCAAGTGCCAGCCCAAGGCTTCAGCCAGAATCGCACATACTGTGCCCTTACCCGCACCGGAAGGACCATCAACAGTAATAACAACAGGCAGTTCAGCTGACTTACTCACCGTCACCACCTTCAACGACCAACTCCAGACCAGCGTTAGTTGATAGCTCGACAAAGCTCGGGAAAGAAGTCGCAACGTTTGCACAATCACGAATGACGATAGGTGCAGAGCCTCGCAGCGAAGCCATTGCGAAGCTCATGGCAATACGATGATCGTGCTGACTGTCAATCTCGCCACCACCAAACTTACCTTCAGCACCGAAGCCCTGAATGACTGCCCCATCCTCTGTGCCAACTGCGTTGACGCCCAAAGTTACCAGACCATCAACCATCGCCTGAATGCGGTCACTCTCTTTTACACGTAATTCCTCAGCACCAGTGAGAACTGTCTCACCTTCAGCGCAGGCCGCAGCGACAAAGATTGCGGGGAATTCGTCAATGGCCAGAGGCACCTGATCTTCCGGAATGTGAATACCTTTTAGTTGAGCACTGCGTATGCGGATATCAGCGACCGGCTCGCCGCCCACTTCGCGCTCATTCAGCACATCAATATTGCCGCCCATGGCACGCAGAATATTAATCACGCCGATACGCGTCGGGTTGATACCGACATGCTCAAGCGTGATATCAGAGCCCGGCATAATACTCGCGCCCACCATAAAGAAGGCTGCTGAAGAAATATCAGAAGGGACATCAATTTCAGTAGCCGTCAGCTCTCCACCAGAGCGCAGCGTAACCTTGCTTCCTTCAACCGTAACGTCGTAGCCAAAGCCACGCAGCATGCGCTCTGTATGATCGCGTGTTGGTGCTGGTTCAGTGATCGAAGTTTCACCTTCCGCATACAGGCCTGCCAGCAAGACACAGCTTTTAACCTGAGCACTCGCCATAGGAAGATCGTAGTGAATACCTTTCAGGGCACTGCCACCCTTGACCTTCAATGGCGGGCGACCACCCTCAGCCGTATCCACAATTGCTCCCATGAGAGCCAATGGATCCGCAACTCGTCCCATAGGACGCTTGGAGAGAGATTCATCACCGCTCATCTCAACATCAAATGATTGCCCAGCCATGAGCCCTGCCAGCAAGCGCATTGACGTTCCTGAATTACCCAGATAAAGCGCATTAGGGGGCGACTGCAGACCGTGCAACCCGACACCATGGATGGTAACGCGGCCACGATGTGGGCCTTCGATGACCACGCCCATATCGCGAAATGCCTGCAGTGTCGCCAGACTGTCTTCGCCTTCAAGGAAGCCTGTGACCTCGGTCGTCCCATTTGCCAGCGACCCCAGCATAATAGAACGGTGAGAAATGGATTTATCTCCCGGTACTCGGAAGCTCCCCGAAAGGGCTTTACCCGGATTGGCAATATAAGAAATAGAAGCTGTTTTCATAGGTTCAACGTAGGCCCGGCGGGCAAGTATTTTAGAAAAGTGATCTCGAGCCGCTTTCGCTCGGGTCAGCACACCCATCAGAGTGGTAGCGTCACCTTGCTCAACCGCAGCTCGTAAAGAAGAAAGGTCGTGACTGAAGAGGTCAAGCGTCTTCAGTAAGTGGTCTTTGTTGGCAGCAAAAATATCGCGCCACATGACCGGGCTGCTGGCAGCAATACGGGTAAAGTCACGGAAACCACCCGCTGCGTAATTAAAAATTTCTTTATTTTCATGACTGTTGGCCAGTGTATCAACCAAGGAATACGCCAGTAGATGAGGCAAATGACTGGTTGCCGCTAACACCTCATCATGATGATCCACCGACATATGTTCCAGATCCGCACCAACAGCCTGCCAGGCACGTCTCACCAGAGCCAGCGCCTCTTTATCGGTATGATCCTGAGGAGTAATAATGACCTTATGATGAACATAAAGATTTTCGTTGGCGGCCATCACCCCGCTCTTTTCTGAGCCTGCAATGGGATGACCTAATACAAAACGCGAGAAATTTGCGCCTAAGACCGCTGCCACGTCAGAGGCCACCGCCCCTTTTACTGAACCTACATCAGTCAGTACAGCTGATTCAGAAACGTGATCCCGCACCGACTCAAGTACACTCTTCACCGCCATGATAGGCACAGAGATGATAATCAGATCAGCATCCCTGACAACATCAGCGATATTTTCACTGTATGCGTCAATCAGGCCCTCTGATAACGCCAATTGCATGGAGTCAAGGTTACGGTCATACCCACGAACCTCTTCCAGGCAGCCTCGCACACGAAGCCCCTTAATCCAGGAACAGCCAATCAGTCCAAGTCCGATGACCGCAACACGAGGAATCAGCAGCTTGCCACTCAAGCCAGCACCTTTTTCAACGCACGTACGAATGTTTCATTTTCTGCTTCTGTACCGATTGAGACACGCAGATACTGAGGCATCTCATAATTTGCCAACGGACGAACGATAACGCCCAGCTTCAGCAAACCGGAATACACATCCATGGCACTGACACTTTCAGGGACCCGAAAGCTGATAAAATTACCCACAGAAGGAATAAAAGAAAGACCGAGCTCATCGAACGCAGACGTCAGGTAGGTCATACCCCGATTATTGAGAACAACACTCTCCCGAACATAATCTTCATCAAGCATCGCCGCATTTGCAGCTGCTAAAGCAAATGAATCAACGTTAAATGGCGGACGAACCCGATTCATCAAATCTGCCAGCTCTGGGCTGGAAACCCCAAACCCTACTCGAAGAGATGCCAGGCCGTATGCTTTCGAAAACGTACGCGTAACGACAAGGTTCGGATATTGATCCAGAAGCTCAAGACCATTTGGATAATCTGCCTCATCGACGTACTCGAAATACGCTTCGTCTAACAGAACGACTACGTTATCTGGCACTCTATTCAGAAACTCAACAACTTCGTTCTGAGTGTTCCAGGTTCCTGTCGGATTATTCGGGTTTGTCACAAATACGATACGGGTACGATCATTAATCGCACCCAGCATGGCTTCAAGATCGTGGCCGAAATCCTTTGCAGGCACGGCAATGCATTCTGCACCGACCGTCCGGGCGACGAGACCGTAAATTGCAAATGCATGCTGAGAAACAACAACGTTGTCGCCGTCGTTAACAAACACGCGAACAATGAAATCCAGAATATCACTGGAACCGTTGCCTAATGTAATTTGCTCGGAACGAATATTCAGTTTATCGCTGAGAGTCTTCTTCAGAACAAAGCCTGCACCATCTGGATATCGGTGCAATTCCGCGGTTTCCTGGCGAATTGCCTCCAGCGCAGCCGGGCTTGGCCCCATAGGGTTTTCATTGCTCGCCAATTTAACGATATCTGATTCATTCAGACCAAGCTCACGCGCAAGCTCATCAATGGGCTTGCCTGGCTGATAGGGCTTCAGAGAACGAACCCCTTCAACTGCGAGTTCAGAAAAATTAATTGCCATCATTCACCTCAAAGCACGGCTTTAGGATAAGAACCGAGCCACTTGTAATCTGTCGCCACATCACGCAGTCGTTGCAACAATGGAGAAATCACTTCATCGTCGCAGTGGCCTTCAAAATCAATAAAGAAAAGATAATTCCAGGTACCAGAAGGATCAGGACGGGTCTCAATGCGCGTCAGACTGACATCAGCCTCATGAAAGGGAGCGAGTACCTGATACAAAGCGCCCGGCTGATTCCTGCTCGAAACCATAATCGATGTTTTATCATCGCCGCTAGGCCCCGTCTCCTGACGACCAATAATAAGAAAACGCGTCGTATTGTCCGGGCGATCTTCGATATTGGCATGGAGAGTCACAAGCTCATAAAGCTCCGCCGCCGCTTCACCTGCAATCGCAGCTGCGCCTTCTTCTGCAGCCGCACGTCTCGCCGCTTCAGCGTTTGAGTTCACAGCGATACGCTCGACGCTTGCGGGGAAATTCTGATCAAGCCAGCGCCGACACTGCCCCAGAGACTGAGCATGAGAGTATACTCGCGTAATCTGCTGGTCTTCGCTTTTCACCAGTAAGTGGTGATGAATACGTAGCGTAACTTCACCGCAGATATGCAAGTTGGAATCGTAGAAACTATCCAGCGTGTGGGTAACAACACCTTCGGTCGAGTTCTCTACAGGAACGACACCATAGTTCGCCGCGCCACTCGCCACTTCGCGGAATACATCGGCAATAGAGACCTGTCCTTCGCAATTAACAGCATGACCAAAATGCTTGACTGCCGCCTGCTGTGTGAAGGTGCCCTCAGGGCCAAGATAGGCAACCTGCAGAGGCTCTTCTAATGCCAGGCATTGCGACATGATTTCACGAAACAGCCGGGCCATCGACTCATCACCAAGAGGGCCGCCATTGCGCTCCATCACTTTCCGCAATACCTGAGCTTCTCGTTCAGGCCGATAAAAGACAACTTTCTCACCCGGAGATGCGTACTTCTGTTTTACTTCAGCGACATCCTGAGCACACTGTGCACGCTGATTAATCAGATCCTGAATCTGCTTATCCAGCGAGTCGATCTTATGGCGCAGCTTATCCAGTTCCTGTGCTTCACTCATGATCAGACCTGTTGCCCGTGACGTTTAGCGAAGTCAGACATGAACGCAATCAATGCGTCCACACCTTTTTCAGGTACTGCGTTATAAATGCTGGCACGCATACCGCCAACACTGCGATGACCAGCCAGATTCATCAGCCCCGCCTGCTCGCTCTCTTCAAGAAACACCTTATCAAGGGCATCATCCGCAAGCGTAAACGGAACATTCATACGTGAGCGATTATTCACAGCAACCGGATTCGCATAAAAGTCACTAGCATCAATGAACCCATAAAGCTTGTCTGCTTTACGCTGATTAACCTCGGCCATGCCTTCAACACCGCCCTGCTCCTTCAGCCAGGCGAATACCAGACCAGCCAGATACCAACTATAAGTCGGTGGCGTGTTGTACATAGATGCATTATCAGCAGCCACCTTGTAATCGAACATCGTCGGCGTGCCAGAAATAACGTCTCCCAGCAAGTCCTCACGAACAATAACGACGCAAAGACCAGCAGGACCGATGTTTTTCTGAGCACCCGCGTAGATTAATCCGAACTTCGATACATCGATTTTTTCGGAAAGAATGGACGAGGAATAATCCGCCACCAAAGGTACGTCGCCGGTATCTGGGATATAGTCAAACTCGACGCCACCAATGGTTTCGTTCGGCGTGTAATGCACGTATGCCGCATCAGGATTGAGTTTCAGTTCGGACTGTTGAGGTGCAGAAGTAAAGTTATTATCTTCCGTTGAAGCCACTACATTCACCGTACAGAAGTTTTTCGCTTCTTTGATCGCCTTAGACGACCACTGCCCGGTGTTAATGTAGTCAGCAGAGCTCTTACCGCGTAAAAGGTTCATAGGCACCATAGCGAACTGGCTACTGGCTCCGCCCTGCATAAAAAGAACTTTGTAGTTATCCGGAATATGCATTAGATCCCGGAGGTCCTGCTCGGCTTTATCAGCAACACCAACGAACTCTTTACTGCGGTGGCTCATCTCCATGATAGACATGCCTTTGCCATGCCAGTCTGCCAACTCAGCCCCAGCACGTTCCAGCACAGCAGTAGGTAAAGCAGCCGGCCCTGCACAGAAATTAAAAATACGACTCATAGTTATCTACACACTTAAAAATGCAAAGGGTTGCGTTCGTTACGTCTCAGATGACGGGCAGATGCGGCGGCTATTAAGGCAGCCAGCAGGCCAAGCATAGTGCCACCGACAGCCCCTAAAGCCACAATCAAGAGTTTCCTAGGCTTGACAGGTTTCAATGGCAACAACGCAGGTTGATCAAGCTCAACCAATTCAACGTTTGACCAATCAACTTCTATAGTTTCGAGCGTGGATATATAGTTTTTTAGCATCGAAAGACCCGATACAAAAATATCCTCAGATGCAGAGTCTGAACGTTTACGCAATAACTCAGCTTCCTGACGGAGAGCCTGCTCACCCATCATATACAAGGGTGGCTCGCTGCTTACAACGACATCGTTTGTATTGTAAAACGGTTTTTTCTGGCCAATGCTCGCAGCGATTTGCGCGGCCTCTTCAAGTCGGGCTATCTGGCGTGCTTTTTCTGACTCATAAACTCGTCTGAAGTTATCAACCCATGTCTGATACAGCTCCAGCTCAGCATGCACCTTGCGCTCAAATTCATTCTTCAAACGTTCCTCATGCAGAATTAACGCATAGGCAATGTAATTGTTCAGAACATCGCGTGACAGTTCAGCACTGCTGTGAAGTTCGAACTTGATGACCAGATAAGTATCCGAGTCGTTTTTGCCTGGATCATTAAAAGAGAAACGTTTTAAAAAATTAGCCAGATTCTGTTCGTCAGTAAGCATTGGAGAGGATATCAGTGCTAGTAACTCATCATTCGCCTGGCTTAATAAAAAATTATAGAAAGCCTTTCTTGTGGAGGCCGAGCGCAATACTGACCGGGCACTGGCAAACGCTGATTCAGCGTCCAGCTCAAAAACCGCTTCATCCGTTAAGGTAACGGGCTCATCTCCCGCGCCTTGACCCTGAGTACCTTTGAAGGATGCCGCGAGAGTCAGCTTGTTACGCAATGCAGGCTGATTAAATGGAAGCAGTTCTGAAGGCGCCGCTTCGGTAATGGTTGCTTCGGTCTGGTATTGAGGGGTTGCCGTCATCGCGTACGCGATAGCCAAAGCAACACCCACAACGAGACTACCAAGCAGCCAGTACCATTTATCACGAATATCATCGATAAGATCGAACAAATCGATCTCGTCGTCGTGTGGCTGATGATTCATGGGTTCAGTCATTCAGCTTCATCTCCGTCAGAATCAACGCCATTCGCAGAGTCCACTTGCTCTCCTTCAAGAAGATCAGCTTCGTCTTCATCACAGATGCGTTCGACACCAACAAGCTTCTCTTTTTCAGATACTTTAATGAGCGTAACACCCTGGGTGTTACGCCCAAGCACGGAGACCTCATCGACACGGGTTCTGACAAGCGTGCCACGATCACTGACGAGCATTACTTCATCGCCGTCGAACACCTGAACGGCACCTACGAGCGCGCCATTGCGCTCGCTAGTGACCATAGCGATGACCCCCTGAGTGCCACGCCCTTTGGTGGGGAACTCTTCTACATTTGTACGTTTACCGAAGCCACGCTGAGACGCGGTAAGGATAGTGCCGTTTTCTTCTGGCACAATCAGCGAAATCACTCGCTGATCTTCAGCCAGTTTGATACCACGTACACCACGTGCAGTACGGCCCATGGCACGGACATCCGATTCTTTAAAGCGCACGGCTTTACCAGCATCACTCAGCATCAGGATGTCTTGCTGGCCGTCGGTAATGGCTACCCCAACCAGCCAGTCGTTCTCGTCCAGCTCACAGGCGATCAAGCCGGATGAACGTGGTCGACTGAATTGATCCAGCGTAGTTTTCTTAACCGTGCCGCGAGCTGTGGCCATAAATACGTACAGGTCATCACGGTATTCTTCCACTGGCAGAATTGCAGTAATGCGCTCACCTTCAGAAGACAAGTTGAGTACATTCACAATAGGACGACCACGAGAGTTGCGGCTAGCCTGAGGGATATCGTAGACCGTCAACCAGTACACTTTACCAGCGTCTGTAAAACAGAGAACGGTGTCATGGCTGTTAACAACCAAAAGATGCTCAATGAAGTCTTCATCCTTCATCGACGTCGCCGACTTACCTTTACCGCCGCGCTTCTGTGCCTGATAGGCATCCATCGGCTGAGTCTTCGCATAACCCGTGTGTGATAGCGTCAGAACCAGAGTTTCCTCAGGAATGAGGTCAGCCATCGTCAGATCACGTTTTTGTGCAATGATCTCTGTACGACGCTCATCTCCATATTCTTCGCGGATCAACTCAAGCTCTTCGCGAATCACTTCCATCAGGCGCTCGGCACTACCGAGAATTTCCAGATATTCAGCAATTTCTTCGAGCTTCAGCTGATATTCAGCAATCAGTTTTTCATGTTCAAGGCCAGTCAGCTTCTGCAGGCGCAAATCAAGGATTGCCTGAGCCTGAACCGGTGACAGGTGATATTTACCATCACGGAAACCGTACTCTTCTGGCAGATCATCAGGGCGACAAGCGTCTTCCCCTGCGCGCTCCAGCATATCCAGTACATCGCCTGGTGCCCATGCCGCCGCAATCAAGCTTTCTTTCGCTTCAGCTGCTGTTGGCGACTTCTTGATCAACTCAATAACCGGATCAATATTAGCCAGAGCCAGAGCAAGACCTTCGAGAATATGGCCACGTTCACGCGCTTTGCGCAGATCGTAAATTGTGCGTCTTGTAACAACTTCACGGCGGTGCTTAACAAACGCATCAAGCAGTTGCTTAAGGTTCAAAGTCTTAGGCTGGCCATCGACCAGGGCAACGGTGTTGATACCGAAAACACCCTGCAATTGGGTCTGAGCAAACAGGTTGTTCAGCACAACCTCTGGCATTTCACCGCGGCGTAGTTCAACAACGATCCGCATACCATCTTTATCAGACTCATCACGCAGCTCAGTGATGCCTTCTATCTTCTTGTCTTTAACCAGCTCAGCGATCTTTTCGATCAGTCGAGCTTTGTTGACCATGTAGGGAATTTCAGTGAAAACGATGGAAACTTTGCCGTTCCTCTCGTCTTCTTCAAACTGATGACGAGCACGAAGATAAATACGACCTCGTCCCGTTCGGTATGCGTCAACGATACCATCACGGCCGTTGATAAATGCCGCCGTTGGGAAATCCGGCCCTGGGATGTACTCCATCAGGTCATCGACGGTCAGATTTGGATCATCAATTAAGGCGAGGCAGCCATTCAGTACTTCCGTCAGGTTATGAGGCGGAATGTTCGTCGCCATACCGACAGCAATACCCGACGAACCATTTACCAGCAGGTTCGGAATACGGGTAGGAAGTACTTCAGGAATCTGCTCGGTACCATCGTAGTTCGGCACCCAGTCAACGGTCTCTTTATCGATATCAGCCAGCATGTCATGACTGATCTTCTCCATTCGGATTTCCGTGTAACGCATCGCCGCAGCAGAGTCACCATCGACTGAGCCGAAGTTACCCTGTCCATCGACCAGGGTGTAGCGCATTGAGAAGTCCTGAGCCATGCGGACAATCGTGTCATAAACCGCAGAATCACCGTGCGGGTGATACTTACCGATCACATCACCAACAACACGTGCTGATTTTTTGTAAGGCTTATTCCAGTCGTTACCGAGAATGTTCATAGCGTGCAACACTCGGCGGTGTACAGGCTTAAGGCCATCTCTGACATCAGGCAGTGCCCGACCCACAATTACGCTCATCGCATAATCCAGGTACGATTGCTGCAGCTCGTCTTCAATATTAATTGGCAGAACTTCTTTGGCTAAGTCACTCATATAAACTCGGGCCTGTACTCTCTCCCGCCAACGGCGGATTTCCTTTGAATGGAGTTGCCGCTCACAGAGCGACAAACAAGGGTTGCGATCATACCACAAATCGAGCTGATACCTAATGAGAGCTCCTGAATGGCCCTCTGAGGCGTTTTCGCTTCTGAACAGACGTTCCCTACTGTTCAATTAACAGCCAGCCCTGCGGAACAATTCGCACCCAGCCCACTGCATTCGCTATAATCGCGGGCAAAGCGAAAGAGGAAGCACCATGCAGGCTGATCTGCGTATTGATGCTCGCTGGGTACTGCCCCTTGGCGACAACAACGAAGTGTTCGAAAACTACTCGGTGTACATCACCGACGGTCGGATTGTCGGGCTTCAACCCCAGAGCGAGCTGGGCCCGGAAGTAAAAGAGCACATAAAGCTTGAAGAGCATGTACTTCTGCCCGGTTACATCAATGCTCACGGACATGCAGCCATGTCTCTGTTTCGTGGTCTGGCCGACGACCGGCCTCTTATGACGTGGCTTCAGGATCACATCTGGCCGGCGGAAGCGCAGTGGGTCAGTGGTGACTTCGTTTACCAGGGCACCCAACTTGCCATTGCAGAAATGCTACGCTGCGGCACGACAACCTTCGCCGACATGTATTTCTACTCGGGCGACAGCATAGAGGCAGCGATTGATGCCGGCATAAGAACCGTCAGCCTCACGCCAGTGCTGGATTTTCCGACAAACTTTGCTCAGAACGCCGACGAATATATTCGCAAAACTCTGGATGTTCACAGCAAGTACCGCCACCAACCGCTGGCCCATGTAGGCATTGGTCCACACGCCCCCTACACAGTCTCAGACGAGCCCCTGAAAGAGATCGCAACCACCGCCAGCCAACTGCAGATGCCTGTTCAGATTCACCTTCATGAGACCGGATTCGAAGTAAGCCAGAGCATTGAAGAACGGGGGATGCGTCCGACCCAAAGACTGGCCGAGCTGGGCTTCCTTAACGAAAGTGTCAGCTGCGTGCACATGACTCAGATAGACGAAATCGATATCGACATTCTCAGACAAACCGGAGCCAGTGTTGTTCACTGCCCGGAATCAAATTTGAAACTGGCCAGCGGATTTTGCCCCGTCGGAACCCTACTGAACGAAGGGGTCAACGTAGGTATCGGTACAGACGGTGCCGCCAGCAACAATGACCTGAATATTCAGGGTGAAATGAAAACAGCAGCCATGCTGGCAAAGGCGGTCGCAAACGACGCGGCCTCCCTTCCCGCCATGGCTGCTCTGAAAATGGCAACCATCGGCAGTGCCAGAGCACTTGGCGTTGATGAGCTGACAGGCTCAATCGAGCTTAACAAGTACGCCGACCTGCAGGCGGTGCGTATGAGCGAACTCACGCAAAGCCCGATGTACGATCCCGCGTCACAGCTTGTCTATACCGACAGCAGCCGTTACACGGAATACGTATGGGTGGCAGGTAAAGCTCGACTGAGTAAGGGTGAACTGACATCCATCGACGCCAGCCAGATACTCGAAAATACACGACTGTGGCAAAGCAAGATTTACCCCTGACCGGTTGTCACGAAAGGCACAACAGACCAGAGTCTAAAAGCGGAACAGAACAGCGGACACCTTATGACTGAACTAAAAAAACTGAATGTAGATCGTGCTGAAGTCGCCAAGTTTGAGGCCCTCGCCTCCCGTTGGTGGGATCGTGAGAGTGAGTTCAAACCTCTCCATGACATTAACCCGCTGCGAACCAATTACATTGACCGTCACGCATCTCTCGCTGGTAAAAAAGTACTCGATGTCGGCTGCGGCGGCGGCATCCTCAGTGAAGCCATGGCGCAACGCGGCGCAGACGTAACCGGCATTGATATGGGAGAAGCCCCTCTCAATATCGCTAAACTGCATGCGCTTGAGAGCGGTGTCACTGTGAAGTACCAGCAAATACCTGTGGAGCAGCTCGCCGACGAAATGCCAGCCGCGTTCGACATCGTAACCTGCCTTGAAATGCTCGAGCACGTGCCAGACCCTGCTTCTATTATTCGGGCCTGCTATAAACTGGTAAAACCCGGCGGCATGGTGTTCTTCTCAACCATTAACCGGAATCCGAAAGCGTACGCCATGGCCATCATTGGGGCTGAATACATCATGCGTATGCTTCCTGCAGGAACGCACGACTACGACAAGTTCATCAAACCCAGCGAACTGACACGCTGGTGCCGGGCCGCGGACCTCTCGGTGCTTGATATGACCGGCATGATCTACAATCCGATCACGCAGAAGTACAGCCTCAAAGATCAGGACGTCGACGTGAACTATCTCGTTGCGACTCGCCGGGAAGAAGTATGACACCCGAAGCTGTTCTGTTTGATCTTGACGGTACCCTGGTCGATACCGCTTTAGATTTTTTCAGTGTCGTAAACTCTCTACGACAAGAAGAGGGCCTCCCCGCGCTCACTGATTGCGCCATCCGCGAGCAGGTAAGCAACGGTGGAGTAGCACTGGCTTGCCTGACCTGGGAGATAGACCGGAACCACCCGGATATCCAGAACTACCGCCAACGCTTGTTAGATCGCTATGAGAATACCGTGGGCAAGGAAGCGCAGCTCTTTCCTGGGTTTACTACGCTCCTTAATGAACTGCAGCGCAATTCCATTCCGTGGGGTATCGTCACCAATAAACCACGTCTGTATACCGACCTTTTACTAGCAAGAATGCCACTGGCATGTGAGTTCGTCGTTTGCCCGGAAGATGTTGAGAGAACCAAGCCAGCACCAGATAGCCTGCTGCTATGCGCGTCCCAGATGAATGTGCATCCATCCAACTGCTGGTATGTCGGTGATCATATTCGCGATATCGACGCTGCCAAAGCCGCTGGAATGACCAGTATTGCCGCACTGTTTGGTTATATTGAGGAATCTCAAGATCCTCAGGCCTGGCAAGCTGATCATAATGTCAGTGAACCCAATGAAATTACGGTCCTCCTGAGCGGCAAAGCCTGACCGGCAGTTGCCACCCTTGTCGCACAGAAGCCCAATGACTTATCAGAGAATCAAACGGAAAACAGAAAATGACCGCAGATAAAGAGCACACCTTAAAGAATCGCGTCATATTAGTGACAGGCGGTGGTTATGGTATTGGTCGCGAAGCCGCTCTGACATACGCCAGAGCGGGTGCTACCGTTCTGTTGCTCGGCCGCACAGAAGAGGCACTGAACGACACCTACGACCTGATCGAGGCCGAAGGCCTGCCACAGGCAGCCGTACTGCCGTTTGATCTTGAGTCAGAAGACGAGAACCTGTTTATCGAGCTTACTCAGCTCATCGGCACCCACTTCGGCCACCTCGACGGTGCACTCCTGAATGCATCCGTTCTGGGGCAACGTACAATGCTCGACAACTACCACTGGGATACCTGGCAGAAAGTGATGAAAATCAACGTGAACGGCCAGTTTCTACTGACTAAGCACCTGATTCCCCTACTTCGTGAAGCCCCGGCAGACGCGTCCTTAATCTACACCACCAGCAGCGTAGGGCGTGAAGGCAGGGCCTATTGGGGCGCGTATTCTGTCTCTAAATTCGCGACTGAGGGCCTCATGCAGGTCGCTGCACAAGAACTTGAGAACACCAGCAATATCCGAGTGAACTGCATTAATCCCGGCGCGACGCGAACAGGGATGCGTGCATCTGCCTACCCTGCCGAGAACCCTGCGACGGTCAAACCGGCCTCAGAAATCATGGATCTGTACCTGCACCTGATGAGCCCAGCGTCGATTGGAACACACGGACAAAGCCTGGACGCGCAGCCAAAGTAAACGAGATCCTTCCGGCGGCAAACTTAGTCATCAATTTGGCTCGATTTTGCCGCTTTTTTCGTCAATGAACTGGCGTAAAATTTTGTCCATGCTTGAAAAAGCTCATAACCATTTGTTTTAAAACAACTTTTAAGATTCTAAAACACTGGCACAGAAATCGCTTATTACCTCACATTGATATCACCAATGTATGAGGTAGCTCATGGTCAGCCCAATGAATGGCAGAGCGGAACTGCGAGACGACAAGGTCATTACACCTTTCGGGGATCTGGCACCCCGGCCAGATATCCGCCCTGAAGTGCTGTTACGCCTGTCTGGCAAATTGCAGACCACGCTCGAATTAAGTCAGTTACTTGAGATTTTTCTCGAAGAAATTCAACAGGCGGTTCTGGTCGACGGCCTGACGTTTCATCACGAGCCTACCAATACAACATTAGCGGTTGGGCGAAACAGCCTGCATACCGCCAACTACCGACTTCAGACGCAACAGGATTACATGGGTGATATGACGTTCCATCGCTCTACTCGCTTCCGCGAACACGAACTGGCTAATATTGAAGGCTTAATGACAACCCTGGTATACCCATTGCGCAATGCGCTTCGGTATCACGAGGCATTGGCCGCGGCCTTCAGGGACCCTCTCACAGGTGCCGGTAACCGGGTCGCACTCGACAAAACACTCAGCCGCGAAGTCGAACTCTCTAAACGTCACGACCAGCCTCTCTCTGTGCTGATGATCGATCTTGATCACTTCAAGCAAGTGAACGACGAATTTGGTCACAGCATGGGTGATAAAGTTCTGAAAGAAGCGGTGAAAGCCATGACCGGCTGCATTCGCCAGACCGACATGTGCTTCCGCTACGGTGGCGAAGAATTTCTGATTATGTTGAGTAATGCAGACCAGTCCGGTGCTTTGCGTATTGCCGAACGTGTGCGCATGGGTATTGGTCAACTGTCGTTCGCAGGTAAGAAAGATAAGCTGCAGGTTACCGCCAGCATTGGCTGTGCAACGCTACAACCAAGCGACGATACAGAAGAACTGGTATCACGGGCCGATACCGCACTGTATGTCGCCAAAGACAGCGGCCGTAATCGCGTTATCAGCGACCTTGATATCGAATACACGCGCCAGGGCAACGCCAACGAAGAGCCAGGCCAGGAGCCAAGTAAAGAAGGTAGTAAAGAAGCTAGTAAAGAGAGCAGCGGCCACTGACCAACCCGATCAAGCCGCAACAAAAAAGCCGTGCAATGCACGGCTTTTTCAATTTGCGCAGGTGTGATTACCGCTTTCTGCGACTCGCAGTCTGGCGAACTTTCTGTCGGCGCATCTGACGCAAATACTGCTCTTTTTCTTTACCGACAAACTTCTTCACGGTGCGACGACGCAGATCCACCAGATCATAAAGATCGTTCACTTCTTTTTGCCCAAGCTCGACCCAGGTCCCAACCGGAACATTCGCAGGCATAAAGATACAGCCATAACGAACACGCTTCAGACGACTGACTGTAATTTCCTGGCTTTCCCAAAGGCGACGCACTTCGCGGTTCCGGCCTTCCATGAGAACAACGTGGTACCACTTATTCTGACCTTCACCATCAAAATATCGGACGTCGGTAAAGCTTGCCATGCCGTCTTCGAGTAGTACGCCCTCTTTCAGGCGGTTAATCATGTCCTGATCAACATCACCACGAACTCGCACCGCATACTCGCGGTCGACACCACTGGATGGGTGCATCAGCTTATTCGCCAGCTCTCCGTCGGTGGTAAAAAGCAACAGACCGCTGGTATTGATGTCGAGGCGGCCGACATTGATCCAACGCTCATTCTTTGTTTTCGGCAGATGGTCAAAAACGGTCGGTCGACCTTCAGGGTCATCACGAGTACAGACTTCACCTACGGGTTTGTTGTAGGCGATCACACGGGTATTGACCCCTGCTTCTTCAACAGATACCGCACGCCCATCAACGCGGATATCATCATTACGCCCCGCTCTGTCTCCGAGCTTGGCCCGCTCACCATTCACTGTAACGCGACCATCTGCTATCCAGCGCTCGGCTTCCCGACGAGAAGCGACCCCCGTCAGTGACAGTAATTTCTGAATACGCTCATTCATTGTCAGATTCTTTTTCCTGTGCAGTAGCGTCATCATGTTCGCCACTGCGTTGTGTTTCACCATGATCTACCGCGGTTTCCTCCGCAGTAGAATGTTGTTCTTCGAGTCGCTGCAATATCTGCCCCAGATCACGGACCTTACGCGGTTCGCCTTTACCGACCTTGCCTTCAACCGGTTCGAATACGTTGTCTTCTACTTTATCGACCAGGGCCGACGCGGCTGCCAGATCATCTTCCGTCTGACTGAGCACTTCTGCACCGCGCTCTTCGCGCTCTTCGTCACTGGTAAAATCGTAACGATCAGGCGTTGGCCGTCGCGCCTCAGCATCATCGCCTAACTCAAGTCGGCGGCTGGTGTCTTCCAGTTCGCGAATCTCCATTAAAGATGGCAGATCCTCCAGCGACTGAAGGCCAAAATAGTCTAAAAACTCTTTCGTAGTGGCATACATGGCCGGACGGCCAGGCACATCTCGGTGCCCGACAACACGAACCCAATCACGCTCCAGCAGTGTACGAATTGTCGAACTGCTGACCACCACCCCACGGACATCTTCAATGTCGCCGCGAGTAACCGGCTGACGGTACGCGATCAAGGCCAGTGTCTCAAGCAAAGCCCGCGTATATCGCTGAGGTTTCTCCTCCCACAAACGAGCAACAAATGGAGCCGCGTCGCTACGAACCTGTAAACGAAAGCCAGAAGCGACCTCTGACACCTCGATTCCACGTCCGAGAAGGTCTTTGCGCAATTCAACTATCGCATCAAGAAGCTCAGACGATGTCGGCTCCATACCCTCCGCAAACAGGGTTTTCATCCGCTCAACAGACAATGGGGCACCGGCGGCCATCATGGCGGCTTCCAGTATATTCTTAAGCGGTGGCGTGCTCATCCGTACCCCTCAACTTTACATGTATCACGCCGAGCACCTCATGCTGCACAAGGTCGAGTAAGCGCTCTTTGATCAGCTCCAGTATCGCCAGAAAACTGACCACAACGCCCAGCTTACCCTCCTCCGGCGCAAACAGCTGACTGAAAGGAACAAAATGTCCGCCTTTCAGTTTTTCGAGAATATCAGCCATTCGCTCGCGGGTTGAGAGTTGTTCGCGCTCAATCTCATGATGTTCAAAGCGCTCTGCCCGACGCATAACCGCTGCCATAGCCAGCATGATTTCGCGCATATCGACCTCTGGGTGAATACGCTCCTGAATTCTGTCCGGAGCATCAACGTCAGCGACAAAGATATCGCGCTCAAGCCGGGGCAGCTCATCAATCTGCTCCGCTGCAGTACGGAAACGCTCATATTCCTGTAGGCGGCGAATCAGTTCAGCTCTCGGGTCTTCTTCCTCGCCATCCTCTCCCTCGACTTTTTGCCTCGGCAGTAACATCCGGCTCTTAATTTCGGCCAACATGGCCGCCATTACCATGTATTCGGCGGCAAGTTCGAGCTGGAGGGCCTGCATCATACTGATGTATTGCATGTACTGCTCAACAATATCCGCGACATGCACTTCAAGGATATCGAGATTCTGTTTACGGATCAGATAGAGCAGCAGGTCGAGCGGCCCTTCAAACTGTTCGAGGATAATTTCCAGAGCGTCTGGCGGAATATACAGATCGAGTGGCAGTTGCGTCATTGGCTGCCCCTGCACGAGTGCAAACGGCATTTCGCTCTGACGGGCTTTACTGGTTTTCTCTGATCCGTTTTCTTCCATAGTGATCTCAGCGATAGGCTAAGCCCATCGCATCACGTACTTCTTCTAACGTTGCCCGGGCAGCATCCCGAGCACGCTCTGTACCTTCAGCGATGATGCTGTGCACCAGGTCAATGTTCTCTTCGAAGTCCCGGCCCCGTTGTCTGATCGGTGCTTGTTGAGCAATGATCTTGTCAGCAACGCATTGTTTACATTCAATGCAGCCCCAGCCAGCACTGCTGCACTTATCGTGCACTTCGATGAGTTCAGCCCCTTCGGTGTAAACCTTATGGAACTGCCATACAGCACAGGCCTCTGGCGTCCCAGGGTCCGCAAGCCTTACCCGGTTAGGGTCTGTCGGCATATTACGGAGTGCCTTCTCAACCGTTTCTGGCTCCGCTCTCAGCGGAATAATATTATCGTGGGTGTTGGACATCTTACGTCCGTCCAGCCCCGGCATTTTCGCCGCCTGTTCTGCCAGCACATGCTGAGGTTCCGGAAGGATGGCGACACTGTCTCCTTCAAGATACCCGAGCAGTCGCTCTTTATCTGACAGCGTCAGCTTATTCTGCTCACGAATCAACGCCTGAGCCGTTGCCAAAGCGTCTGTATCGCCGTGGCGTGTGTGTGCAAGACGCAGCTCGGTATAAAGCTTTCCGGTCTTCTTGCCCAGTTTCCTGATTGCCGCCTCTGCATTGGCAGCAAAATCTTCTTCTGAGCCGTAAAGATGATTAAACCGACGGGCGATTTCGCGGGCCAGTTCGACATGAGGCGTCTGGTCCGCACCCACCGGCACCAGTCCAGCACGATACGCAAGCACATCGGCACTTTGCAGTAATGGATAACCCAGAACGCCGTAACTGGCCTTATCCTGCTCCCGGTTAGATTCAATGAACTCTTTATAGGCTGGCGCCCTTTCTAGCCAGGCGAGAGGCGTGATCATAGACAGAAGAAGGTGCAACTCCGCCTGCTCTGGCACACGACTCTGAATAAACATATGGCTAGCACCAGGATTCACGCCGGCGGCTAACCAATCAACCACCATTTCCCAGGTGCTTGAAGCGATGTCTTCCGGGGAGGCGTAACCGGTAGTAAGGGCGTGCCAGTCGGCAACAAAGAAAAAGCAATCGTACTCGTGTTGCAACTTAACCCAGTTTTTCAGAACACCATGATAGTGCCCCAGGTGTACCGGGCCAGTCGGGCGCATTCCGGAAACCACCCGCCTCTGCGGATCCACTGTACTCAAGCCTGCTTCCTCTCTTTGCTTCGTATGTATTCGTTTTTACGCTGACTCGGCAGCGATGTCACGCTCTGGTAACCACCGCTACCGCTCAAAATTACTTGAGACCGGAAATACCGATGGCTTCACGTACCTGCGCCAGCATAGGCTTGCTGACGGCACGCGCTTTCTCAGCTCCCTTTTGAAGCTCAGCCTCAATGTCCGCTGGGCGCGCAAGCAAGTCTTCATAGCGCTCGCGAGCCTCGGCGATTTCTTCATTGATCAGTGCAAAGAGTTTCTTCTTAGCGTCACCCCAGCCAATTCCCTCTTCAAAAGCACGGCGCATTTCAGCCGTCTGCTCTTGAGTCGCAAATGCTTTCCAGATCTGGAACACGGCCGATGTATCCGGGTCTTTTGGCTCACCCGGCTCAAGCAGGTTGGTCTTAATCTTATTGATATGCTTTTGCAGTTTCTTCTCGGGCAGAAACAGAGGGATGGTATTGCCGTAGCTTTTACTCATCTTACGACCATCCAACCCTTGAAGAATGGCACTGTCTTCGTCCACCTGATAGTCGGGCAAAGTGAGCAATGGTTCTTTCTTGCAGTAGATATGGTTAAAACGCTGCGCCATATCACGGGCCATTTCAACGTGCTGAATCTGATCCTTACCGACAGGTACCTTATTTGAACCGAACATCAGGATATCCGCCGCCATCAGAACAGGGTAACTGAACAGCCCCATGGTAATGGCTTTATCAGCGTCCTCACCCTCTTCAACATTGGCATCAACAGCAGCTTTATATGCGTGAGCACGGTTCATGAGCCCTTTCGCACAGACGCAGTTAAGCACCCAGGTCAGTTCCGGAATCTCAGGGATGTCAGACTGACGATAGAAAACCGCATTATCGGTGTCGAGACCAAGAGCCAACCAAGTAGCGGCAATCTCTTTCGTCGACTGATGAACGGCTGCTGGGTCCTGGCACTTAATCAACGCATGGAAATCAGCCAGAAAGTAGAAGGACTCATTATTTGTATCACGGCTGGCTTCAATCGCCGGACGAATCGCACCGACATAATTACCCAGGTGGGGAGTCCCGGTGGTTGTGATACCGGTTAAAACACGCTGTTTGCTCATTGGTAGAACCCGTTACATCCGTTCAATCGTAAAGGGCGCAATGATAGCGGTTTTAACCGGTGAGTCACAGGGCTGGAAACTGAGGTGCTCTAACTCAATTACTCGGCGAATGCACTGGCATCGCCAACGCCCTGACGTGCAACCTCAGGAACGTCGCCCGTCATGTCGACGACGGTTGTTGCTTCGAAACCACAGAAGCCACCGTCAATCACGACATCAAGCTGATGCTCCAGCGTTGCGCGTATGTCGTAAGGGTCAGAAAGAGGTAATTCATCACCTGGCATAATAAGCGAACTGGTCATCAGAGGCTCTCCGATTTCTTCCAGTAACGCCATCGCAATCGCGTTGTCCGGCACGCGAATACCAATCGTCCGCTTTTTAGGATGCATTAACAGACGAGGTACATCTCGTGTGGCTGGCAGAATAAAAGTAAACGCTCCGGGCGTGTGCGATTTGAGTAATCGATACTCCGTGTTATCAACCTTAGCAAAAGTCGATAACTCAGAAAGGTCCCGGCACAGAAGAGTGAAATTATGCTTAGAACCCAACTGACGCAAGCGCATTACCCGCTCGGTCGCGGCCTTGTCACCCAAGCGACAGGCCAGCGCATAGGCACAGTCGGTTGGAATAACCGCCAGCCCGCCCTCACGGATTATATCCGCCGCTTGCTTAACAAGGCGTGCCTGAGGGTTCTCTGGGTGAATCTGAAAAAACTGGCTCAAAATAAGTCCTTCAATAGTTCAATACGACTAATTGTTGTTCATTGCCACAGAGACCAGACCGGCGTGACGTCCTTAGGGAACGCTGGCATGACGCCCAGGTCGAGACCAAAACGATTAGGCCCATGAAAATCACTACCACATGAGCCCATCAGGTCCATTTCTTTAGCAAGCGTCGTCATCTGACCACGCTGATTGTTGTCCATCTGCCCGTAAGCGACCTCCAGCGCACAGCCACCAGCCTCTTTAAAGTCTGACATGCATGCACGAAGCTTAGTTCGGGTCATTTTATAAAGATGCGCATGCGCCATCACAGCCACGCCGCCACCATCAACAATCCAACGAACGACCTGATCTAGCTCAGGCCAGCTGGTCTTTACATCACCGACCTTCCCGGAGCCAAGATACTTCGTAAACGCTGCCTGCATCGACGGTACCCACCCCTGATCGACCAGGTAACGGGCAAAATGGGGACGACCCACAATATCACTGCCCGCATACTCACGAACCGAGTCCATACAGATATCCTGCTTCAGCTTTTTGCCGACTCGCTGAGCAATTAACTCACAGCGCTCATTGCGCGCCTTCAACTGAAACGCCTCGGCTTCCTTCATTGCCGCAGAATCTACATCCATATTCAGACCGACAATATGAATAGTAGCCCCGCCCCAGACACAGGAGAGCTCGATTCCCGAAATCAGACGGAGATTCTTTTTTTCAGCCATCTCACGCCCCTGACGGAACCCTTCCAAGGTGTCATGGTCTGTGATGGCCAACGTTTGGATACCGCGATCTGACGCCCGTTCCACCAGCTCGGCTGGGCTCAGGCTGCCATCGGAAGCAGTAGTATGGCAGTGAAGGTCTATCACGGAGTTCACGATTGGACGCTCTGGGTGGCTTACGACATAATGCAGACCATTGTAAATGCACAGCCGCCACATAGCGAATAAGCGATTTTGAGCCGTATTTTCTCTTGTGAACGAGAAAACCTGTGCATACCTTCCGAACAACAGAATAAGTGATACAACGAGGAAACCGTAATATGTGGTACGCCATTATCAGTCAGGACATAGAAAACAGCTTGCCACTGCGGAAACAAGCCCGCCCAGCCCACCTTGAACGACTCGAAGCGCTGAAAAACGAAGGTCGACTCCTGATTGCAGGCCCACACCCTGCCATTGATAGTGACGACCCAGGTGAAGCTGGCTTCACTGGCAGCCTGGTCGTTGCTGAATTTGACTCACTTGATGCGGCACAGGCATGGGCAGATGCCGACCCTTACGTTGCAGCTGGCGTATACGCAAACGTCGTCGTCAAACCGTTCAAAAAAGTATTACCTTAAACAGTACCCACTGAAGCTAAGAAGACTAACAAGATCAGTGATGGAGGACTCAATGAAGTACATGATCAGCCTGCTACTCGGACTCATGCTTGCCAGCCAGGCAGCACAAGCTATCGAAAAGCGCTATGTAACCGATAAACTGTATATCCAGCTACGCTCTGGCCCATCTAATGAGTACCGGATTCTAAAAGTCGTTCAGAGTGGCGAGCACCTTATCTACCTTGGCGAAGAAGGTGACTTCACTCATGTGAAAACGACAAAAGGCGTTGAAGGCTACGTTCGCACTCAGTACCTCGTTAACGAGCCTGTCGCCAAAGAGAACCTGATTCTTGCAAATCGTGAACTCGACAATATCAAAGCCGAACTGACTACAGCCCGGAACCAGGTTAAAGAACTGACTCAAGAACTCGAAACGGCTAAGTCTGAACGCGCAGATGCCAGCCGCTCCAGTACAGAATTAGAACGCGAGCTGGAGCGCATCCGCTCTATTTCTGAAAATGCCGTCGCACTTGACGAAAAAGCACGAAAGCTGACGCGAAAAACGCAGGAGCTGGAACTTCAGGTCAGTACATTGTCAGCGGAAAATCAAGAATTGCGTGGCGACAGAAGTCTCTCCTATCTGATCTACGGCGGCGGTCTGATTGTCGTCGGTATTATCGGTGGACTTATTCTACCGGGTCTTCGCGGCCGTCGTAGTAACAGCGGCTGGGCATAAAGCAGATACATTTAATAAAAAAGGAAAATTTCATGCGTAAGTTTCTAATGCTGGCACTCCTGGCGCTTCCTGTATTTAGCGCCAATGCAGCAGACAAAAATGCAGAAGAGAGTATCCATATCGGGCTCAATACCAGTGAAGGTTACATTGAACTGGCGCTCGACAAAGAAAAAGCTCCAGTCTCTGTAGAAAACTTCGTGACCTATGTGGAAGAAGGTCACTACGACGGCACCATCTTTCACCGTGTCATCAAGAACTTCATGATACAAGGCGGTGGCTTCGATGCCTCAATGAACCGCAAGCCGACCCGTGCAGCGATCAAAAACGAAGCCAAAAACGGCCTCAAAAATAAACGCGGTACAGTAGCAATGGCTCGCACCGCAAGCGTTGACAGTGCCACAAGCCAATTCTTTATCAATGTCAAAGACAACAGCTTCCTTGACCATGGCGTTCGCGACTATGGCTACGCGGTATTTGGTGAAGTGGTAAAAGGTATGAACGTGGTCGATAAAATCGCAGAAACTCGGGTTGGTCGCCGCGACCAGCCAGCCAACGACATCGTGATTAACAGCGCTGTCGTCGTTGAAAAAGAGGCGAAAGAAGCCGCCGCGCCTTTAATTGAAAACTAAAAGTGCCAGCGAATGGTCGACCCGTGATCATTGAACCTGTCCCTGTCACAGCAAAAGTGCCAGGAGAACCGGCAGAAACGCAAACGACATAAAGGTCGATACAACAACTAACCCGGCCACTGCGCCGGGTTCTTTGTTATAGCGAACCGCAAAAAGATAGTTAAATACCGCAACCGGCATAGAACTCTGTATCAATACCACACCTCGAGCGACACCCTCGAGTTCCATAAACCAGCAAACCAGTAGCCCTGCGGACAACCCACCCAGTATGCGTATCAGGCTATATAACAATGCCTTGTTCCACCCACTCACCTTCAGGCCGTATAGCGACACCCCGAGGGTAATCAACATAAGGGGAATGGTCATACCTCCAATTAACCCCACTGCGTTATTCAGAAACTCGGGCAAGCGCGCGCCGGTTATGACCAGAATCACAGACAGTAGGATCGCATACATAACAGGCATGCGCGCAACACCGCCCAGCCCGCCAGCGTCTTTGCCTCCTGCAAGCAAAATTCCCACGGGGAAATGCGCAACAGACAGCATCATAAAAAAGGCCAAAGCCAGTGCCAGCCCCTGCTCTCCAAAAGCCAACATGCAAACGGGAAGCCCCATATTGCCGACATTAGGAAAAAGAAAGGACGGTAAATACGTACGAACACTGTCCCCCAACAGGCGTGGCACCAGGATGCCCGGAAGCGTCATCAATATCATTACCAGCACGCAAGCCAAGGCTGTCTGACCAAAGACCTGTGGGTCAATATCGACCTGCCCCAATACCGACAACATCAGACAAGGCGCACCTATATTCAGCACCAGGCGGGAAACAAAATCACTGTCGTAGCCAGTGCGGGTGTGTGCCCATATTGCGCCCACTAAAGCACAGAGCACGACAGGAAAGAGTACGGTTGCTATTTCAATCATCATGACCGGGAGTATACCGCTCCTTCGTCAGCTTTATTACAATACGCACCGAGAAACCGGACGGGTGAGAAATTTGAGCATCAAAGAAACAACCACGGGTGATACCGATACGGTCCTGAAGCATCCAGACCTCACCTGGAACGAGCAAGGGCTCCCGATGGCTGATGATTTCGACGACCCATACTTTTCAGTTGAGAACGGCTTAGAGGAAACCCGCTACGTTTTTCTGAAACAGAATGGCCTCCCGCAGCGCTGGCAGTCGCACCAGGCGCCCTTCCGCATTATTGAGACCGGCTTTGGCACCGGGCTCAATTTTCTTGCTACCTGGCAGGCATTCCAATCCACTCCTGGCAAGAATAACTGGCTGCACTTTACCAGCATCGAAAAATTCCCTTTGAGCCGGGAGCAGCTGAACAGAGCGCTGCTGTTATGGCCCGACCTGAGATATCTGGCAGAGAAACTGATTGATGCCTATCCACCAGCAATTAAGGGCTTCCACACCCTGCGCTGGCCAGAAGAACGGGTCACGCTGACGCTGATTTTCGATGACGTACACCAGGCTCTCCCGGAGTTAAACGGCCCGGTAGACGCCTGGTTTCTCGACGGCTTCGCGCCGTCCAAAAATCCAGCAATGTGGTCTGACGCACTGTTTTCTGAGATTCGGCGCATTAGCAGAAACCCTCGCGCAGATAGAATACCAACGGTTGCGACCTTTACCGCAGCAGGCATAGTCAGGCGGGGTTTAAAAGGCGCCGGTTTTAACATCTCAAAAGTACCGGGCTTCGGCCGCAAACGAGAGATGCTCGCAGGTAGGTATGCAGCAACTGCTGGCCCAGAGAAAAGCCGGTTGCACAACCATCTCCCATGGCAGCTGTTCCCTGCACCACTTAAAGACGCCAGTAAGGTGATCGTTGCAGGTGCCGGTCTGGCAGGCTGCACCACAGCGCGAGCGCTGGCAGAGCGTGGTTTCCGGGTCACGCTGTGCGACCCACAAGGTATCGCCAATGGAGCCTCAGGGAATCCACAAGGCGGACTTTACATAAAACTGGCCGCAGACGACCAGGCAACCCATTCTGATTTTTATCGTCAGGCCTACCTGCTCGCTCTCAAAGAAGTAGAGCGTATTCTGGGAGCTCCGGCAGAGAATAATAAATGGGATGCCTGTGGCGTACTACAGCTCGCTTACAGCGCTAAAGAAGAAGTGCGTCAGCAACGCTTTATTGAGCGGCACCAACCACCCGCTGAATTCGTTGCTTCCGATAGCGAAAAGAAAGGGCTGGTCTTCCCAGCGGCCGGCTGGGTGTCTCCGGCTGATTTTTGCAAGGCCCTCGTCAATCATTCCAATATTCAGTTTATTACCGCGAAAATAACGAATATTTCCGGCGACCAGAATGCGCTGACCATTACGACTGATTCTGGTGACCTTGATGCCTCTGCTATCGTCATAGCAACGGCCCACCATGCGAATGAACTTGTCGGTGATAACAGCTATCTGCCAACCAAAAAAATTCGTGGGCAGTTGAGTTATCTGGATGCTGATAGATTACCAGCGGTAAATACCGTGCTGTGCGCGCGAAGCTACATGGCACCGCCAGTCAACGGACGCCTCGTACTCGGTGCTACCTATAACTTAAAAGATGAAGAAACAGAGCTTCGGGACTCGGATCATCAAACCAACCTGAGCCATCTCTGTGATTTTGGTTCTGAATGGGAAGCTGCTGCGAACTCCGCTGAAATTATTGGAGGGCGTGTGGGCTTTCGCTGTACAACACCAGACTATCTGCCGATGGCCGGGCCTCTGGTGAAAAAAGACGCCTTTATAGAATGCTTCCGCCCGATGACGAAAAACGCGAAGCGTATCCCTCGTGAGCCTATGCCCTGGATGAGCGGAGTCTGGTTGAATATTGGCCACGGCTCGCGAGGACTGGCGTCCTCTTCTCTATGCGCAGAGCTCATCGCCGAGCAGATGACAGGCGATGCCGTCAGTACCAGTCAAACCGTCGTCGATGCTTTGTCGCCAAACCGGTTTCTGTTGCGTGATTTAATCCGGAATAAGTTATAAATTCGAGTGTTCAAATCCCCGGCGGTAACTGATTTGCTAGCGCCAGCTGGCAGGTTTCTCCGACGGGGTCAAACAGGATCACAACCAGTCCACGACGAATCTGTTCGCGAACCTGTTCTTTTTTGTCGTCAAAGGAATAGTTGTAGTCGCCGTAATCGGTGCCCTCACGGCTGATAAACTCTTCGATGATGCCATAAAGGGCATCTGCAGACAGGCGGTCATAGGGGACACGAATAACGCCCTCTTCCGGAGCCTGTTCATCGCCAGTATGAATGTCAGATGGCAAACGCGCCCTCCCGCTCCCACTCGCAGCTCATCCGCAGTTCAGCGTCCGACGGTGTATGACCGTGCTCGGCCTGCCAATTAAAGGTGTGCTTTCCTGACAACTCAGTCTCAAGGTGCACCGTCGCGGAAACCCAATGCATCGCTTTCAGCAGGCTTTCAAACTGACGCAACCAGTTTTCCCATTCATACTCGACAGCACGGTATGAGGCGGCAAAGTGGATGATCTGAGTCTGGTAAGCGCCACTGAAAATATCATCGCCTGAAATTGAAAACATCTCTCGCTTAAGTAGGGAGAAGTCATCATCCAAACCGACAGGTAAGGTCTGGATCGCCCCCCAGTTGGTGCGGCGCTCGCGACGGGCTGCGAGATCTTCTGTGGAAGGAATATGGCGAATCACGCCGTAGACGATCGATTCCTGATCAAACTGAGACACGAGCTTCTCTCAATGCTGACTAAGGTTTTGATGATACCCAAAAGTTGCTCCGACAGAAACTGCCTGAGCAACTATGAGTGGAATCATACAAACACCATTCAACGCCCGACAACGTCTTGAATACGCATACGAACATAGCTACCGGGGGCATCTTCTATGGCCGCCAGCGGGCCGTCTCCCGGTTCCCGGGCGGGTACACGCTCTGCACCACCCTGCTCCTGAATCCACGCTTCCCAGTCCGGCCACCACGAGCCTCGATGGCTCTCAGCTCCCTGGAACCATTCATCACTGTCGTCAGGCAAAGCATCGTTAGTCCAGTAATTGTATTTGTCAGCCGCTGGCGGGTTGATAACACCTGCAATATGGCCCGACCCACCAAGTACAAAGCGAGGCTTACCTCCCAGCACTTTGGCACCTTCATAAGAGGCCTTCCAGAGTGCAATGTGATCCTGCGAGGTCGAAAGAAAATACGTTGGAACTTTAACGGCGGACAGATCGATTTTCACGCCATCGACCTCCAGTGCATTCTTCTCTCGCAGCCGATTATTCAGGTACATATTGCGCAGATAATAGGAGTGCATCCGCGCCGGCAGGTTGGTGCTGTCTGTGTTCCAGTACAGTAAATCAAACGCTGCCGGACGCTCGCCTTTCAGGTAATTATTCACAAAGAAAGACCAGAACAAATCGTTCTCTCGCAGCGTGTTAAAGCTGAATGACATCTGGCGACCATCATAGTAGCCAAGCATGTCCATTTGCTTTTCTAGTCCTGCAATGGTCGTTTCGTTAATAAATACGCCAATTTCACCAGGCATAGAAAAGTCGATCAGTGTTGCCAGAAAAGTCGCTGACTTAATACGCTCTTTGCGCTTTTTCTTCAAGTAAGAAAGGGTTGCTGACAGCAGGGTTCCGCCAAGGCAATAGCCGATAGCGTTAACGTCTTTCTCACCGGTAATCTGCTCGATCACGTTCAACGCTTCGACCGGCCCTTCCAGCAGATAATTATCAAACCCTTTATCGCGCAATGACGGACCGGGGTTAACCCACGAGATGACAAACACCGTGTGTCCCTGACCCACCAGCCAACGAAGCAGCGAGTTATTCTCGCGCAGGTCCATGATGTAATATTTATTAATAAATGGCGGGACAACCAGAAGCGGTCGTTTGAACACTTCTTCTGTCGTTGGTGAATACTGAATCAGTTGCATCAATTCATTCTGATACACTATTTTTCCGGGCGTAGTGGCTACATTAACGCCGACCTGAAATGCTGAGGTATCCGTCATCGCAACATTCAGTGCACCATTTGCACTGGCTTCCAGGTCTTCCGTTAATTGCTCGATGCCATGAGCAAGATTAGCGCCACCGGTTTCAAGTGTTTTGTTGATCACATCAGGATTGAGACCGGCGAAATTAGAAGGAGCCATCGCGTTTGTATACTGACGAATCAGATACTCGACTTTACGTCGGGCGTTATCGCTCAGGCCGTCTGTATCATCAATCATCTTTTTCAGGGTATTCCCCTGAATAAGGTAAAGCTGCTTTAGGTAATCAAAGAATGGATTGGCTTCCCATTCCGCATTTTTGAATCGTTTATCGCCTTTTTCTGGCTCAACGACGGGCTCAACCTCTTTGCCCATCAAGCGAAGCACAGTGTACTGAAATAACGCCTGCTGCTGTTTAAGCAGATACATCTGGTCATCGATAAGTTTATCCGGGTGCTCCATCATGGCTTCGCCCAGCTCTTTAAGGGCTTCTGAGAAATCGTTCAATACACACGCTGCCGGGTCTTCTGCTGAGGTCGGCTGCTTTATGAATTTTTCCCAAACTTTGCCGGTATGCTCCGCCGCCTGTATAGCCATATCATAATAATCGCTAACTGCAGCCGTCAGCTGCTCAGACACATCACTCATCGACGTTCAATCTCCATGCAATTAATAAACAACTCAGTTAGTAAGACGTCCAATCAAAAAAGGCCACCGCAAAGGGTGGCCTTATCTACTGCAGCCGCCAGATTAAGCCGCTTTGGCTTTCGACGCTGCAGTTTTAGCTGTTGTTTTCGCAGTCTCTGCCGCAGTGTTACGCATCTCTTCCATGATGCCTTCCATCTGGGTTTTGAACTCCATAGTCATGTCAGACAGTGTTTTAACGTCTTCCATGATTTTCTTGTTCATGCCAGATGCAACTTCAGCCTGAGACGACGCGAACGTACGCATTGATTCCAGGTCCTGTACATCAGCCGCAGATTTCATCTGGCTCAGTCCCATTTCAGCGTAGCTCTTAACCGCGTTGATCTGATACTCAGTCAGCTTCTCCATGTTTTCAACGAACAGACTGTTGAACTTCGACATAGGCGCGTACATCGTTTTTGCCTGTTCAGCGAATGCATTAAGAATATTCTCTTGCATGGTCTTGCTCCTTCAATGGTTGGTAAGAACAACTGTCACTTCCACATGCTGCAGAAGTAACATTACACTTGGGTGACAGCCGTACGATTAAAGTAGCAGTCACAGCGGTGATTGCACCCCTTGAACCGCACCGGAATGAGCAAAGCTTACATTGCCCGTCACTGTGTCCGAATTTATCCAATTAAGTCAGTCTTTGGACTGTCCAGCCATCATCATAGACATCAGATTCTGCTGAAAATTGGTCATTGCACTCATGCCTTTTTCCATCATTGGCTGGTAGATACTCATAGGATCGTATCCCTCTTCTCCCGCCTTCATTTTTTCCATCATTTGTTCAAACACATCTGTCTGAAATTGCTGAACGTCGGGTAAACCAAGCAGACGACGGAATTCTTCTGGCGTCATATCGAATGTGACATTCACTTTCATTTCGTGTTCCTTTTTGTGGTTATTGGCGGCTCTGTCGCTGCTCGTCAGGGGACAAACTAAGCCAGGCTACGACCGCACCGGCCACAGATGCGCCCCCTGCAAGCACAAATACCAGCGTGCCACCCAGCGGCTCCCAGAGCAAGCCACTGACCCAGGCACCAACTGCACCTCCTAAGCCAAAACTGACACTGCTGTACAATGCCTGTGCGCGCCCCTGAAGATGATCAGGGAAAAGTGCCTGAACGTAACGCATGGATACGGCATGCATCACGCCAAAACTGAACGCGTGTAAGATTTGCAACAGCAGAAGCACCCAGAGAGATCCGATAAGGTATCCGGTCAACGTCCATCTAACGGCCGTCAGGGCCAGACTCAGAACAATCCACGCCCTCCAACTGAGAAGATGCATGATGCGTCCGAACTGCCAGAACAGAATGACTTCGGCAATTACCCCGACTCCCCATATCACACCGGTCAGACTGGCACTGTAGCCGGCCTCCTCCAAATAGATACTGAAAAAGGTGTAATAAGGGCCGAAAGAAAGCTGAAGCAGGACATTAAGAAGAATAAAGCCGGCCACAGGGCCCTGAAGCAATCGTCGCCAGAACTGCTGGTCCGTCGGACTATCAGGTTTGACCGGATGGTTAACGTGTGGCATCAGCCAGGCATTACCGACGATGCAAAACATGAGTGCCCACATCACCGCAGGTAGCACTGAGATACTTAACGCCTGAAGCACCGCACCCAGCAATACGACACTGACGATAAAGCCAACCGACCCCCACATGCGCACACGACTATAACGATCAACTTGATTCGACAAAGACTGCATACAGAGCACTTCGTACTGCGGCAGCATGGCTGCCCAGAAAAAGCCGTACGCGATCGTAACCGCAGCCACACCGAAGTAGCTCTGCGTCATGTAAATCAAAGAAAAGCATATCAGAGTCAGAAGCCCAGCCATTCGCACCATCTGAACCGGGCCACGGAACCGTCGGCTTTGAGCCGCCCACATATTGGGTGCAAGAATTCTCACAACACCAAACAAGGCCATGAGGCTACCGATCTCAACAGCTGTAAACGACAGGTGCTTCAGGTAAAGCCCCCAGAACGGAGCAATACACCCCAGGAGGGCGAAATACAGCGCGTAAAACAGCGCAAAGCGTGATGGAGAAACTGGCATCAGCGGACGACCAGACATGTATGATAACTGGAGTTACCAGCGGCCAGGCGCTGCCCGCTGGTATTAAGAGAGTGTAGCCCGGTGTTTATTCTGCTGCCTGGCCTGGAATGACTGGCGTGGTACATACCACATCCGCATTCTGACCACGATCACGCATCAGGTGATCAAGCAGAACAATCGCCATCATAGCTTCAGCAATCGGTGTTGCACGAATGCCCACACACGGATCGTGACGCCCCTTCGTGATTACCTCAATCGAATTACCGTCGGTATCCACTGAGCGGCCCGGCAGAGCCATGCTCGAGGTTGGCTTAAGCGCGATATGCGCAATGATATCCTGCCCCGTTGAAATTCCACCAAGTACGCCCCCTGCATGATTACTCAAGAAGCCTTCAGGTGACATTTCGTCACGGTGCTCAGTACCTTTCTGTTCGACAACGTCGAAACCGTCACCAATTTCTACGCCCTTCACTGCGTTGATACTCATGAGTGCATGAGCGAGATCAGCATCGAGGCGATCAAAGATCGGCTCACCGAGCCCCGGCTTTACGCCTGTCGCTACGACGCTGATGCGGGCACCGATAGAGTTACACTCTTTGCGCAGCTTATCCATGTACTCTTCCATTTCTGGCACTTTGCTCGCGTCAGGACAGAAGAAAGGATTGTTGTGCACCTCATTCCAGTCAAAGGCTTCAGCCTTGATCGGGCCTAATTGTGAAAGATAGCCGCGAACTTCGATGCCCTGTCCGGCCAGAACTTTCTTGGCAATCGCGCCGGCAGCAACGCGCATCGCAGTTTCGCGTGCAGATGAACGACCACCGCCGCGATAATCACGGAAGCCATACTTCTGCGTATAGGCGTAATCGGCATGTGCAGGGCGGAAGGTTTTGGCAATGTTCGAATAGTCTTTAGAACGCTGATCTGTATTTTCGATGATCAGACCAATAGGAGTACCCGTAGTCTTGCCTTCGAACACACCAGACAGAATCTTCACCTGATCAGGCTCGCGACGCTGAGTTGTGTGACGCGAGGTTCCCGGCTTACGACGATCCAGATCGGCCTGCAGATCTTCTTCAGTCAGTGGAATACCCGGTGGGCAACCATCAACAATAGCCCCAAGGGCCAGTCCGTGACTCTCACCGAACGAGGTGACTGTGAATAATTTTCCGAAACTGTTACCAGACATAAAATTTCCGTCGCAGCGCTCAAGCGCCTGTTGTTAATTCTTCAGTTAATACATCAAGATCTGACGCTCTCAGAACACAGACGCCGTGCCCGCCATGTTCAAACTCAGGCCACTCGAAAGCCAACTGGGGGTAAGCTGCCTGCAAAGCTGGGAAGCTGTTACCGACCTCAAGGATAAATATACCGTCGTCGGTCAGGTACTCCCGGGCTTCAGCCAGCATAATTCTGACCAGATCCAGACCGTCTTCTCCTGCTGCCAAAGCCAGTTCAGGCTCATGGCGATACTCTTTCGGCAACTCAGCCATATCGTCGGCATCGACATAAGGAGGATTCGACACAATGATGTCGTAACGTCCACTCGCTGCAGAAAACAAATCCGACTGCAACGCAAAGACGCGATCGTCAACGACGTGCAGGCCAATATTTGCCTCAGCGACTTCTAAGGCCTCAAACGAAATATCGAGCAGCTCCACCTGAGCATCGCCGAACTCGTGCGCACAAGCGATGCCGATACAGCCAGAACCTGTGCAAAGATCCAGAATACGCGCAGGCTCTGCACCTTCAGGGAGCCAGGGCGAAAAACGCGCCTGGATAAGCTCGCCAATCGGCGACCGCGGCACCAGCACCCGCTCATCCACCAGATAGGGTTTGCCACAGAACCAGGCTTCGCCAGTGAGATAAGGCGTTGGTACTTTTTCGTGTATACGTTGACCGAGCAGGTCGATAACACGTTCCCGCTCGGACCGGGTCAGCTTCGAAGACCGCCAGTTGTCCGCCAGCTGCCATGGTAAGTTTAGTGCGTGCGCAACCAGATACAGCGCTTCATCCCACGGATTATCGGCGCCATGACCATGGTAAACCTCATGTTCCGCCATGCGACTGACTGCCCAGCGCACAAAATCCTGCAACGTAGACAGTTCGTTGATGGCTTCCTGAGCAAGTTGGTCGAATTTCATCAGGTCTGGCCCGTGTAAAAAGGCAATATTGTATCAGGATCAGCAGCGCCGCTCACCATAGAGACTACTATGGCCATGCTCGAAAGCATCCAGAGCGTCATTCGCAATCTGGTAACCCAGATCCACCATCTCTTGGGCACGATAGAATTCGTACATCTCGCAGCTCTCGGTGGGAATGCGGATCAACAGATCAGGTGGATATCCTGCGGTCTTAAACCGGCTAAGCGAGGACTGCATGACCTCAAACATCCGGGTGAGAGTCTCTAATTTACCGAGATTCTCATCTGCTTCTTTTCGAGCTTCGTTGGTACGTTTACCAAGCCATTCAGAAGCACGATCCATAACGGTATTAAGCCAGGCTTTCTTTTCGCTCTCTGATTCAGCGACATCACGGACGAGATTCTGAGGGGTGGGAACATCAGCATTAATATCGACCGCCATAATCAGATCCGCGTGAGCAGATACACACGGAGTAATAGGCAGAGGATTAAGCACCGCACCATCTACCAGCATCATGCCATCGGTGATGACTGGCTCAAGGATCGTAGGAATCGCCGCCGATGCGCGCATCGCCTCAACCAATGACCCACGCTGAAACCATATCTCTTTATCATGCTTCAGATCGGTCGCCACCGATGTATAGGGAATATTAAGATCTTCGATATTAATCTCGCCGAGCAACTCGCCTATCACCCCGTACACCTTCTCAAGCTTGATAGCACCACCCGATAGCAAGCTGAAATCGACCAGTTTCAAAACATCGATGTAGCCGAGACTCGTTACCCAGTCACGATATTGAGGAAGCTTGCCGGCAGCGTAGAAGCCACCAACAATGGCGCCCATTGAGCAGCCAGAAATCTTAACAATGTCATAGCCGCGCTCTTCAAGCGCCTGAATGACTCCAATGTGGGCGTAACCGCGCGCACCGCCACTGCCCAACGCGAGCGCGACGGTTTTTTTCTCGTGATTCATCGGGTTGTCTGTTCCTATCCTCAGGCAGCTGCCTGACAGTGATCTGATTTAACGGCCCGGCCAGAACGTAAACCGCACAGCCGGACGGCGGTCAGCCGAAGGAGCAGGAGTTAAGGCACCATGCGCTCGGACATCAATGCCCGGTAACGCCTTGCGCACCTGCTCGGCCAATCTTTCAGAGCATTCTAATGTGTCCTTGATATGGGCACCATCATAACAGTGCACCATTAAGTGCAGACGAGATCTAAGACCAACCGATAGTCCCTGAACCGCGTCAAAAAGTATCTGACTCTCGGTGATATTCACACCGCGGCTGTCAGCGACAAAGCCTGGCAACCACCCCGAAGTAACAGATAACGAAGCGAGCACCTCGTCTTGAGTGACCTGCCCTATTTTGAGTGGCGTCCGGGTGACCACCTGATCAATCAGAACTTTGGGCTGGCGACCACCGCGCATTGAGATATACACCATGGTCAACTTCTGAGTATCGGCATAGGGCTCAATGGTGACGAAATACGCCTGGTCCTTGTCTCTACTGACCAGACTGGAAACATCAAACACGTCGTTCGCCCAGAAATTACTGCTGCCACAATCAATGCCGATACATTCATAGAGAACTCTCTGGCCATCGGTCTGGCGTCGAAAGTACACGCGGACTTCTTCAAGACTGACACCGTCGGGCAAGTTGTAAAGGGAACGCAGGCGCTCACCAGACACACGCATCTCTCGCTCGCCAAAAGTATCCGCGCGTTGATGTTTCAGTTCTGAAAGAACCAGCCGGTAACGGGAAACGTCTTCTTCGGAACGATCAATTAATTCACTGTCGGGGAATGGTGGCGGCGCTGCCGATGCCGCGAATGGCACCAAGAAGACAATCAATACCGCCAGATGATAGAAACTAACTTGGGTGTAGCGGGCAAAGTGAAGCATAAGCAACCTGTTATCTGACACTCTGCCCAATGTATCAGAATCTCAGGCTGGCACCCAGCTGCCAATACCCGTTTTCAGCCGGGTCTGCACTGACCTCGACTCCGGTACTGTCTGTAGCTCTGATCGTACGATTTCGTAGTTGACCCACTTCGGCATTTAACCAGACGCCATTGCGCCAGCGGAACTCTGCACCGACGCCCATTCGCCAGTTGGTGTAAGAAATGGTAGTGACTTTCGCTGGCGTCAGTCCATCCACTTCTTCCTTCCAGTAGCCGCCGTCCGGATAGAAACGGGCGTACGTTGAAAACTCCTGACTCCAACGCGTCTGTATATTTGATTTTGGAAAGCCCAACCACATCTCAGTATCTGATGTCAGCTTGGTAGCCAAGGCCAGTAATGGACGCGGCTTGCGGTCGCCAAACTTACGGTCTACGAGGATACCGTACTGCCAGAAGGTTGTTCGACCAGTATAAGTTCGCCCACTGATTTCGACATTCAGATTCAGATTTTCCGTGCCAACGGCATCGAGATCAGTCATAACACCGGGCTCAGCCATCAGATGAAATTCTGTGCTGCCAGTGCGCTTCTGACGATATTTGATGGGTACCGATAACCAGATGTACTCACCTTCGGCAGCATTAGCGCCTTCCCAGCGAAACTCCGTGAGCTCCAGTGACACATCCGAAGTGAGAGATTCTGTTCCTCTGTCGGCCCGCTCTAGAGGCAGAGAGATAGCAACGGTACTGGTCGCAAACCGAGTGCCAACGCCAGTATCGGGCGCCCCTGAAATCTCCTGCCCCCATTGAAAGGTAGAGGCTTCTGCCTGAAGCACCGCCGCTGATAGCAGCAGGCTAGTCGTTATTTTTCGCATACACATTTCCGATAATCTCTTCAACACGGGCAAAACTGCAGAGTTGCCCCGAGGCTGCTTCCTGTTTACGGGCAATGTCGGTTGCTGCAAGAACATCCGCGACCAACTTAAGATCAGAAAGAGCCTGCCCGCGTATTCCAGCCTCTGCCTGGCTTTCAGTGTAGTCGGCTATAAAGTCATATGCGTCAGATTCGGCACGTCGACGGAGTGTGTCGGTCGGTTTGCTCAGCCCGTTGAGCACGTCGCGTACTCCAGCCAGTGCAAACGCGCTCTCGTGATCACCCGCAAGAAGTGCATCGCGGATAAGAAGTGCAAGCACATCCGCTGAACGGCGGACGAGAGAATGAGGAGTGCCGGTTGTCGGTATCGACGCTACCGGCTTCTGTATATGTTCAGGTAACCAATTCAGCATACTGCACCCTCCACTGAAGATGTGGAGGATTCAGCAATTAACAAGCCAAAACCCAAATTCCCTTTAAAATCAGGCAAGTAAAGAAGGGAGCGGTCATTCCTTACCGCACAGTGTCAGATTACTGCCGGTTGCTCTTTCCGCCCGGAGTATCCGCTGTCCGGTTACGGCGCGTGATATGTGTACGTACACTGCGCACACCCAGCAGTACCAGAAGCAGTACGACGGGCATGGCTATTCCCTTCGCCAGGCTGACGTCAATAGGGACACCGACCGCTTTAACGCCATTGAATGCTATCTCCAACAACGACAGCAGATAGTAGCCAATTGCCACGACAGATAGCCCTTCCACCGTCTGCTGCAACCTCAGCTGTAACTGGCTACGACGGTTCATAGAGGACAGCAGGTGTTGATTCTGCTCCTGAATCGACAGATCAACTCGCGTCCTGAGAAGACTTGTGGTCCTGTGAATACGACGGGAAAGATCCTCAAGGCGGTCTCTGACAGAGTTACATGTTTTGATGCCGGGCGTGAGTCGACGCTCAAGGAATTCCTGCAAACTCTGAACACCATCCATCGGAACTTCCTGGAGTTGTTTGATCCTGTCACGAACCAGATCGTGATAGGCCACGGACGCAGAAAATCGGAAGTTTGTATCAGAGCGATGACGCTCAACCTCAGCTGCAAGATGCGACAATTCCTGTAGAAGCTCCCTCTCATCTTTCTCTTTATCGATTTCTGAAATACTCAGGTTCAGTGTCGCCAGATTATCTTCAATGCGCGAAAGCTCAGCGCCCATTTCGCGGGCGACCGGCAGAGCCAGCAGAGACATTAAGCGATAGGTTTCAAGCTCACACAGACGTTGTACCATTCGCCCAGCCTGATACGCATTAAGGTCCCGGTTCCAGGCCACTATTCGCCCAAAACCATCACTATGTAGTTTGAAAGCCGTCCAGACCTGAGCCTTGTTTTCGGCAACTTCAGAACCAGAAACCCGCTGCCCTTCAAACCAACGTTTCAGATCCACTTCGCTGGGTTCTGACTCAACCATCACCAGATTGACGGCAACCACAAGTTCGCCCGGCATGCTGGCCAACCAGTCTTTTGGGATAAACGCCAATGCATCATCCGAAAACGGCGCGGCATCTTTACTGATAAAGGTAAAGTTCGCGAACTCAAGGTGCCTCTCCCAGCGCAATTCAAAGCCACCAAAATCCTGATACAGACAACTTGAGCCAGTGCCAGGCACTGGCACACTGTAGCGCCGACACAGGTCGTTTACATGCTCAAGAATCTCTTCACGATTGTTGTCGAGCATCACGGTAAAATGAGTGACCTGACAGCCTCCATCAATAATGGGCGATGGACGGTTATGCAACTCTTCATAGAGCGAAGATCGCTGCGGATGCACGCGCAACGAGACCGCTGGAGCGCTGATCTCTGGCGTACCTGCCCCACTCGGTACGTCCTCACTCGCTACGTCCTGTATCGCATGTTTCATTCCGGTCTCCTGGTATATCTGCTCATCGTTCCACTGGCCAGGCGGCAGGCCTGATCAGGCGCTGAATAACGGCCTCAGTCAAGTAATTCACTGAGTGGTACATCAAAGCGCTCTTCGAACTCTGAGCTAAAGTCGTTTTGCCATTGGCGCAATTTCACCAGCTTTTTGGCGTCTCCGGCATTGGCCTTGCACAGCTCTTTCAATGTCTGTCCGGCAAAGAACTCAGACGTTTTAATCGTCTCTGGGGCACGAACCCATGCCCAACGGCCCTCTTCGGTGAACACCACCCAGCCTGACCGGCGGAATTCATTAAGCATATTGGTAACACGCCCGGCATCCACGTCGCCCAACTGACGGCGAATATCCAGTTCGCGGTTAAGTGTCTCGCCACTGCGTGCCTTGATAAGAATCTGAGCCAGACGCAAACGCTCGTTAACAGGAAAACGTCCTGCACCGGGACGGCGATAGTGGCTCAGGCCATAACTCAACTCAGCGCCCAACAGTAAAAGCATCCAGGATACGTAGATCCACAACAGAAACAGCGGCACAGCAGCAAACGCGCCGTAAATCAGTTTGTAAGAAGGGAACAATCCCAAAGCACCACTGAACAGGAACTTACCCAGTTCGAATGTCGAAGCTACAATGACAGCAGCAATCAACGCGTGTGGCACAGGCACCTTACAGTTGGGGACCATCAGATAAACCACGGTCACTGCGGCGATGGTCAGAATCCATGGAATCAGCCGCGCCAGAATGGTGAGCGGCCCTCCCGGAGAGCTCTCCCAGAGCGGCATCGACGCCAGAACCGACGATGTGGCCACCCCGGCACCAAACAGCAGTGGCCCCAGGCTCAATACCGCCCAGTAGCGGAAAAATGTCTGAATTTTCGAACGAGAACTTTCAACGTTCCAGATACGATTAAACTGCCCTTCGATGGTCTGCAAAAGAAAAATGCAGGTGACAAATAAGGCTGCAATACCAATCCAGGTCAACTGTCTCGCCTGCTCACTGAACTGGCGCAGGTAATCCGTAATCACTTCACTGCCTTGCGGCAAAACATAACTAAGCAGTTGCTGGTTCGCATCCTGCCCCCATGCCTGCAACGTTGGAATGGCGCTCAGAATTGAATAGCTGACGGTGATCACTGGCACTAATGCAAACAGCGTTGTATAAGTCAGAGCCGCCGCCTCTTTACGACGCTCCATACTTTCGAAACGCTTCAGTGTCTGCCATAACACGCGCCCCACATGGGCTGGCTCAGGGATAAAACTCGGCTTCATAGGTATCCTTAACGGGTATCCTTGTTACAATGGCGACCAAATAACTGTCTACCGGAATTCAGAAAAAGCATGAGCGATATTACCATTTATCACAATCCCCGTTGCTCCAAGTCCCGCCAGACACTGGCGCTTTTGCAGGAAAATGGCGTCGAGCCTTTGGTGGTCGAGTATCTGAAAGACACGCCCGATGCGGCGACCCTGAAAGCGGTTATTGATAAGCTCGGTATCACACCTCGTGACCTTTTGCGTACCAAAGAAGCCGAATACAAAGAACACGGCCTGAGTGATAAGAGCATTAATGACGATGCCATCATTCAAGCAATGATCGAATCTCCTAAGTTAATAGAGCGCCCGATTGTGATCAAAGGCAATCAAGCCCGTATCGGCCGTCCGCCAGAACAGGTACTGGAGATTCTCTAATGGCTACGCCTTATGTTCTGGTGCTGTATTACAGCCGCCATGGTAAAACCGCCGAGATGGCAAAGCTGATCGCACGTGGTATTGAATCCGCGGGGGTGGAAGCGCGTTTACGAACAGTGCCAGAAGTCAGCCCGGTTTCTGAAGCAACGGCAGCTGCCGTGCCCGACGACGGCGCCGTCTACTGCACGCTCGACGACCTCAAACACTGCTCTGGTCTGGTGCTGGGTAGCCCGACCCGCTTTGGCAATATGGCGGCCCCGTTGAAGTATTTCCTCGATACCACCAGCAACCTCTGGCTGACTGGCGCGCTGATAGATAAGCCCGCCAGCGTCTTCACCTCAACCTCGTCTTTGCACGGCGGCCAGGAGACCACGCTAACCTCCATGATGACACCACTGATGCATCACGGCATGGTCATCGCAGGCTTGCCATACAGCGAAGCGGGTCTTTCAACGACCTCCTCAGGAGGTACGCCCTACGGCGCTACCCACTGGGCAGGCTCTAATGGTGATCACGATCTGAGTAAAGAAGAAATCGGACTTTGCAAGGCTCAGGGCGCACGCATGGCCACACTGGCGAAACGACTGTCAGGAGCAGAAGCATGAAGTCGAACCGGGCTTGGTGGGCGATGTTACTCTGCTACGTGAGTCTTTTTGGGCTTCTACTGACAGGTACCTACGCCAGCGCGCCAGAGCATGTAAAAGGTGACGAGGATATTCTCGGAGCCACACTGGTATTCTGGTTACTCAAGTGCATTCCCTTGCTACTTTTCATTCCAGGCATCATCAAGAAATCGCACTATGCCGCCTCGTGGCTTTCCTACATGGCAATGTTCTACTTTGTAGTCATCATTGCGACAGGCGCCGGCATCTGGATGTGGCTTCAAGTACTGACCATAGCGCTGATGTTTATCGCAGCACTCATGTTTACCCGTTGGAAAAAAGCAGAAGAACAGGCTTAATTCTGCGACCAAGACCTGCTCGCTAAGGATGGGATGACGTTACTCGTCGTCCCATTCACCGTCAGTATCGTCGTCAGCAATCTCCGTGGTCACCGTACTGCCGCACTTCACACACTTACCGTCGATGTAAACCACACCATCAAGCTCGTATTCAACCGGATCTTTCATCCCCAGATCCACTTCCATACAGTTATTGCACCAGGTTTGCGTCAGAAATGCTTCCTGATCAGCTTTATCCCGCGCGTAAAAATCCCGCTCTGTCCGTTCCATTATCAACTACACTCTTTTTAGCCAATCAGGCCACACTGTTAACCGGGGGGTAGTGTCAAGTATGACACCTCCTCTCGCACTCAGCCCGGTATTCTATTCCTAATTAGGCAGATCGTTAAACGGAAACTCCCATGAGAATTCAACAGCAAATCACACTGAGCGTTATCGCCTGTACTGTCGCCGCCGTTCTGGTCACGACCCTGGTTACGGTAACAACCTCTATCAACGCCTCATCGGAGCATGCAGAGCGCCTGATCAACGACAATCTGACAGCTCAGAGAGAGCAGAAGAAAGCCCAGATCGAGAATTACTTCAGTGACACCGACAAGCAGCTGCGCCTGCTGGCAAAAAGCCCCTTCATTCGTGAATCCCTGACTGAGTTGATTGCCGGTTTCGATGCCTATGCGACAGAAGTTAACTATCAGTCCGCGAATGAACTGACGGCTTATTACAGCGAAGAATTTAATTCACGCTATAAAGACATCACTGGGTCCGGAGCCGACATTGGCGGCCTCACGCAGAACCTGAGTAACAATACGCTGGCATTGCAGAACAACTATATCGCCCGCAATCCAAATCCGCTGGGCGAGAAAGAGAAAATGACCCGCGCGGCAACCTACGCTTACTACGACTCCCTACACGAAATGGTTCACCCATTTCTGCGCGAATATTTACAGAGTGAAGGCCTCTACGATGTGTTTCTGGTGTCTGAACGTGGCGATATTGTCTACAGCGTCTACAAAGAGCTGGATTACGCGACATCTCTGGTCAGCGGGCCTTATCGCGACAGCGGTATCGCAGACGCTTTCCGCGCAGCCCAGCAGCTGAGCGAAGGGGAATCTGCATTTGTCGACTTCCGTCCATACACACCGTCTTATGAAGCTGCGGCTGCTTTCCTATCAACCCCAGTCCACGTCGGAGAAACCCGCATTGGGGTCATGATCATACAGCTGCCTATTGATACGATTTCGGGAATTATGAGTAACGGTAGCCAATGGCGGGACATGGGCCTGGGCGAAACCGGTGATAACTTCCTTGTTGGCGGTGATCATCTGCTTCGGTCTGAAATGCGCGGCTTTCTTGAGACTCCGGATTCGTTCCTTAGCTCACTACCTTCCAGCGCCGTTCCCGCGGGTGCTATGGAAGCGATACGCCAGCGCGACTCACTCGTTGGCTACCTGAAACTAAAAACCGATGTAATTAACAATGCCAGCACTGGCACTAGTGGAACAGCACGCCAGATAGACGTCACTGGCACACCGGTTCTCAGCTCGTATACGCCCGTTTCCGTGTTCGACAAAACCTGGGTGCTGATCAGTCAAATGAGTGAGAACGAAGCCTTCGCCAGCGTCTCAAAAACCAAATCAGACCTGATCCTTTATAGCCTGATAGCCTCTCTTTTAGTTGCCGGTACCGGAGCGCTACTGGCCACGATACTTGGCCGATCTCTGACCCGGCCTATCGTCAGCTTCATTCGTCAAATACGCACCAGTGCCAGCAATAAAGACCTGAGCATCCGCTTCAATGAACAAGGCGCACAGGAAATCAGCAGTCTGGCCAAATCTCTCAATGAGCTGATGTCTGATCTCGACAACTTCATGAGTAAAGTGAATTCGACATCGACGTCTCTCAATGAACATGCCCGAACACTGGAAGACGTCACGTTGTCGACCAGCACGAAGGTAAATCGCCAGAATGAAGAGGTAAATGCGGCAGCGAATGCAACCCGGGAGGTCAGTGAGTCTGTCGGCGAAGTAGCGGTTCACGCAGATAACGCAGCGAATCATGTACGCGATACTCGCGGGCGAATAATCAATGGCCATAAGTTGTCTGCCGAAGCACGTAAATCGATACGTCATCTGCGCGAGAATATGAAGCGCTCAATGACCTCCATTGAAACGCTCGAAACCGAAAGCGAAAGCATCGGTGCCGTACTTGATGTTATTCAGACAATTGCCGAGCAGACTAACCTGCTCGCCCTCAATGCTGCCATTGAAGCAGCCCGAGCTGGCGAACAAGGTCGCGGGTTTGCGGTAGTCGCGGACGAAGTAAGAACCCTGGCAAGTCGTACAGGCGAAAGCACCGATGACATCAGGAATAGAATTCAGGCGCTGCGCAACCAGGTTCAAAATGTGCGGGAGGCTATTTCAGCCTCAGAACAAGATACACGTGAATCACTGGATGGCATCGAAAAAACCGTCGAAGAAATGGACGAAGTTGCCTCCAGCGTCGATGGCATAGAGCAGATGAGCATGCAGATTGCGGCATCAGCAGAAGAGCAAAGCCAGGTGACATCCGTGATCGAGAAGAACGTCGCGCACGTGCGAGACCTCTCTGATGAGGTTCTCAGTTCAACGGCTGTTATAAGTACCAGCAGCAAAGAACTCGGGGAGCTGGCGGCCGTGATGAAGTCACACCTCGCCCAGTATCAATTCGGAAATCACTGAACCTGACCGTTAACTTATCAAGCGGAACACTCTGTTCCGCCATTACTTCACCTTGGCTACCCACAATCTGCCACCCTCTCTGATAAGGCACTTTCAATCCGAATGCGTGTCCGTTATAACGTTGGATAAATTTTAGTTCTAAACGGTCCTCTAATTATGGTCACGCTTCATCACCTTGAAAATTCCCGTTCTCAGCGCATTCTATGGTTACTCGAAGAACTCGGCATCGAGTATGAAATCAAACTTTATAAGCGCGACCCCAAGACTAACCTTGCGCCTGACGAGTTAAAGGCAATCCACCCCCTGGGCAAATCTCCGTTGATTACTGACGGTGGCAAAGTCATTGCTGAGTCTGCTGTCATCGTTAATTACCTGATTCGCAACTACGACAAAGACGGACGATTTACCACCGCGCCGGACTCAGAAGCGGCTCAACAGAACGAATACTGGCTGCATTTCGCTGAAGGATCATTGATGCCCTATCTGGTTATGAGCCTGGTATTTACCAAAGTAAAAACAGCGCCGATGCCCTTCTTCGTACGCCCTGTCGCGAAAGGTATTGCCGACCAGGTAATGAAGAGCTTTATCAGCCCGAACGTTGAAAACTCTTTGCGCTTTATCGAAGACCACCTGAGCAAGAATATGTGGTTCGCCGGCGAAAATATGAGCGCTTCTGATTTTCAAATGATCTTCCCGCTGGAAGCCGCTATGACCCGCTCAGGTATTGCCTCGAAGCTTCCAGCCATCAATGCCTGGGTGAAAAAAGTGCACGCCCTTCCTGCGTACCAGAACGCCCTCAAAAAAGGTGGACCATACGATTACGCCTGATCGTAAATCCTGACTATGAAACATTTTTTCAAAAAAACCTGGCTCGTCTGGATAATCGTCCTGACGGGCTGCGCGACTGCAGGCCTGCAGTCATTCGATACTGAAGAGTTATTCGGTAAATCCCTGTTGGTAGAACGAAGAGCAGACTTCAACACTGACGAAGCTGCCTGGTTCAGAGAAGAGGTAAAGCCTGTTCTGGATCAACGCTGCGTTGTCTGCCACGCCTGTAACGATGCACCATGTCAGTTAAAGCTTACATCTGCCGAAGGCATTATGCGGGGCGCCAATCCACAGAAGGTCTATCACGGCACACGACTGACGGCTGCAGAGCCTACACGTCTGGGCATTGATGCAGACTCTACTGCTGAGTGGCGGCAAATGGGCTTCCACCCGGTTTTAAATGAGCGTACTCAAAGCCCGGAAGTTAACCTTGCCAACTCTATGATTTATCAGATGCTGGCGCTGAAAAAGAACGCACCCGCTCCCGAAGATGCCCTGCTGAGCGACGACTATAATCTGGCGCTTAATCGCTCGCAGTCGTGCCCGACACGGGAAGAATTCAATGAGTACGCTGAAGAACACCCAAAATGGGGGATGCCCTACGGCCTGCCCGAAATCAGCGACAGCGAATACAACACACTGGTGCAATGGCTGAGGGCTGGATCACCCATGTCACAGCCTGAACCTCTTTCCGCGGAAACGAAAAGCACCATCAAAGCGTGGGAAGATTACCTGAACGACGATAGCCTGAAGCAACAGCTGGCCAGTCGGTATATGTATGAACACCTGTTTCTGGCCAGCCTCTACTTTTCAGATGAGCCATTATTCCGGGGCATAGATCCGAAACAGCGCCCAGAGAATTTCTTCCGTCTGGTGCGTTCGTACACCCCGCCCGGCCTGCCCATTAAGGTTGTTGCCACGCGCCGCCCTTACGATAACCCAGGCGTTCAGCGTATCTATTATCGACTAGAGCGTATAAAAGAGACAATCGTCGCCAAAACTCACATGCCATATCGCCTTAACGATGAGCGCATGGAATGGATGAAGTCACTGTTCAACGAGCCCGACTATCAGATTTCCAGCTTGCCTGGATATGAAGTAGAAATTGCATCCAATCCCTTTATCGCATTCCACGATTTGCCAGTGACATCCCGGTATCGATTTATGCTTGAGGAGTCCGAATACATTATTCGCGGATTTATTAAAGGGCCTGTTTGCCGTGGGCAAGTAGCACTCAACGTAATCGACGATCACTTCTGGGCTGTATTTGTCGATCCTGATGCGATTGATTCTGGTGAACTCGCTGATTTCCTGAGCGAGCAAAGTAATAATCTTCGTCTACCGGGTGAGGCAGAAAGTGACGCCGGTATTTTAACCAACTGGTTGAAGTACTCCGACCTGCAAAAAGATTACCTTGAAGCCAAGAACCAGAAAATGATTGAGCACTTTCCTGAAGGGAGAGAACTTAACCTGGATCTCATCTGGGATGGTGACGGCCACAACCCAAATGCAGCACTCACAATCATGCGCCATTTTGACAGCTCATCAGTCGAGCAAGGCTTTATCGGGCAACCGACCAAAACAGCCTGGGTCGTGGATTACACCCTGCTTGAGCGCATCCACTACCTGTTGGTCGCTGAATTCGATGTTTATGGAAACGTCGGCCACCAGCTGATGACCCGCCTCTATATGGACTTTCTCAGAATGGAAGGCGAACACAACTTCCTCACCTTCCTGCCGCAGAAGAAGCGCATTGAACTGGCCAATTACTGGTATCGGGATGCCAGCGATGAAGTCGATGAATATCTGGTCAACTACGAAGACTCGGTTATTACCGATCCGGGGATTGAATATCAGACTCGGGAACAGAAGATCGAACTGTATGGCCTGCTGAAGAATCACCTGAAAGGTGCCACTTCGATGCGCTACGAGTTGTCAGGTGCTGTCACTCCTGAGCGACTTTCAGCACTCTTGCCGGTCAATGATGTTACCGGCAAACAAGCCACATTAATGCCTGAGATTTCATTCGTTATGATTGATCAGGTAATGGGTAAGCCACAGGTATTTACCCTACTGAGAGCAAGTGGGCACAGTAACCTGACCGGCCTGTTGTATGAGGAGAATAATCGCCTTCCTGAGGAAGATTACCTGACGATCGTACCCGGGCTTCTTGGTACTTATCCAGCGGCTATTTACCGTGTACCTGAGTACAAGCTAGGTGCCTTTATCTCCGACATTAAGGCATTGGAATCTGAAGACGACTATAAAGCGCTGGCAAGCCAGTTTGCTGTTCGTCGCACCTCACCAGACTTCTGGCAAAAGAGTGACGAATTGCATAGCTGGTTCCGCAAGGACAGTCCGCTGAACTACGGCGTGCTCGATTATGCTCGCCTCGAAAACAGATAATAAATCTGGGGGCAAGGATACCTCGAATACCAGTGCCATATCAGTACAGGTCATCAGCAACAAAAAAGCCGCATAGAATGCGGCTTCTTTGTTTTTTCACAGACTGGATGATGTATCTATCGACGCGCGATAACCCAGACCGCGTGGATAATACCTGGCAGATAACCCAACAGCGTCAGTAAAATGTTCAGCCAGAAGGCCCCACCAATACCAACCTGAAGAAATACACCCAGTGGCGGTACCAGCACTGATAGTAAAATCCGGATAAGATCCATGTCCTACTCTCCATCATAATGAACGTAAGGATATAGATGGCTTATCCGGTCTGAAGTTCAAACTGTTTTACAGACCAGCACTGCTCAGCAGATTTTCGATCACTTCTTCATCCGGAATCCGGAAGCTTGAATTAGAGTGCACAACCTTACCTTCGGCATTAATCATATACTTGTAAAAGTTCCAACGCGGGTACTGATCCTGACGTGCGACTTCTTTGAACAGAGGGTGCGCATCGTCCCCTTTCACAGGTACGGTTGATAGCATTGTGAAGCTGACGCCAAAGTTTTTGAAACAGACTTCAGCGGCTTCTGCTTCATCTTTGGCTTCCTGATTGAAAGAGTCAGATGAAACACCCAACACCACCAGGCCACGATCTTTGTACCTTTCATGGATTGCCTCAAGGTCACCGAACTGGTCTGTAAAGCCACAGTGACTCGCCGTATTAACGAGCAATACTGGCTTACCATCAGTCACTTCACACAGATTCAGCATATTGCTGCTGTGAAGCTGTTTCATCGTGTGGTGATAAATCTCAGGGCAGGATTCGGGGTAGCTGCCTTCGCTTTCTTCAGCCTGAACGCCAGCACTCGCGAAAGATAGGGACATTGCCCCGAGAAACAAGGACTGCTTGAGTGAACTACGCATGGTTTTCTCCTCAATGTGGTTATTAAGGATAGCAAAAACGCTGGCAAGTAAGGAACAGGCCCTTCTATCGCTGACATGATATTATCCGGCCACACTTCATACGCGCCCGTCAGGCGTGATGTCAGGAGATAGTATGGCGCTCAAGCACTTCATCACTCACAAAATAGCTAAGCTGGAAAAAGAGCCAGCAGCCACTGTGACCTACAGCGACCTCGAGGGCGAAGTAGGTGAAGATACTCTGTCGGGTTACTACCAGCGTTGTGCCTCCCAGCTAAAGGGCATTCTGTTGCAGCGCAGCGGCAAACGTTACGGTGTATTCAACCCGGAGTCGCCAGCATTCAGTGCGCTGATCCGCAACTGGCAGAAAGACGCAATGCCGTTTTCAAGCTGGGCTCGCAAGGCCGTCGCGCACATCAGTGCCAGCCTTGATAGCACCGACCTGCTCGTCGATGGCTACCTCGCTGCATTCCACGAAGAGTTAGCAGACGCAGACAAGCTGTACATCTTTCATCTGCGCTACAAAGATAGCGTTACCGTCGACGCCAACCTGAACCTGTCTGAAACCCGCTACCTCGACTTCTCAAACACAGGGTTTGGTGTTTGCGTCAACCTCACGGACTGGGCCCAGGATGAAGACGCAAAGTACATCACCTTCTCTTTCGGACGAGGTGACCGACCTCTGCAAAATGCCATTCTGGATGCCATCGGCTTTACCGACACTCTGAACACCACGGCAGAAACTGAAGAATTCCTCGAAATTGTCGATTCCTACAGCCGTACCTTGCCTGAAGAGCAAGCCTTTGAGTACAAGTCGAAGGTTGTGGATTACTGTATTGAACAAGACCTGCGCGGCGAGCCCGTGGTATTCGAAGAACTCGAGAACCACCTCGCCAGTGAGACAAATACCAAACCCGCCGAGGCTTTCTCACATTATGTGATCGAAAAGAAAAAAGAGCGCCGCAAGCAGCCTCTTCCGGCTAACGCCACATCAGAAGAACTGATTGCCGCTGGAGCGCCAACCGCAGACGTTGCCGACGCGGTTAAGGCTGAGCTGATTCCCGACAGAAAAAAACTAAAGGGATTCATCCGCTTCAGCGGAAAAAACAAAGACCTGAGCCTGAGTTTTTCCGCGGCGCTACTTGGTAAAGACATTGAATTCAACCCGGCAAACAAGTCTCTGCTGATTCACAAGGTTCCGGAGAGCTTACTGAAACAACTGTCGGCCAAATCTTCCGACAGCGACGACTAAGCATAAAAAAACCCGGCACTGGCCGGGCTTCTTTTCTTCATCGAACAATCATCAATCTTCGTACTGCTGGTAGCTATCAATGGTGACGGCTACCTGCGCATGCATAAAGTCGCCGTCATGCGGCCATAAAAATGCAGTCCATGGAGTAAGTGCTAACGGATTAATGACATAGGTGTTGTCTATGACTTCGTAGTTAATATCGAAGCTCACACCGGCGATCGAGTTTGACGATGTTTCTGTCCACTCAGCAGCGGCGCTACAGGCTGTTTCGCCATTACCGCAAGCGTTTACGTAAAGGGTAAAGACCTCTTCGGTGTTAATAATCGCACCCAGCGACTCTGTCACCGTATCGCCGCTGTTCTGGTAGAAACGATAATACTGAGTCTGACGATCACTCTCGTCATAAAAGGTATAAATATTTTCGGTGTAAATAAAGTCATCACCGCCCTGCTCAGTCACCTGCTCACCGTATTCAATACCAATACAGTTAGCCACCGCACTATCAACGACACCAGCATTGCCCAGGTTGGTATAATCCAGACCATAGCTTGAGGTCAGTTCCGGAGCCTCTTCAAAACTGGTGCTGTCACTGACTTTTACACCCTCCAGAGTCAGTGTCGTACTCTCACCTACTGGTGTCGTAACCCGGCTCCCCTCAGCCGACAACGAGCGATTATTGCTGGCAAAGGTTACGGTTAAATCCGTCAGGGTCATGGCAGTAACACCGGATTCGTCCATCTCGCCCGTCTCGGTCAGTGATGCTTCGTAACCGGTTTCGGTCGCCGTCACTTCATAGTCTTTACGCCACTCGCTGTCACAACGAGTGAGTTCGTAAACACCCTGCTCATTGGCAGTCACCTTCACAAACTCCCGCGTCATACCGGTGTATGAATAGGGATTCATGCTGTCTTCAGTATTAGGGATACTTGAGTTTTCTTCCGTGACAATCATCCAGATACCCTCTGGTGATTCCGAGCTCAAACTACGATCTACTAATGGCAGGCCTGTAAACCCCTGAGGAAAACAACCCGCTAATGAAAGCGAAACACCAGCAACAATGGCAGGCGCCAGTGCAGGTTTAATAAGCTTGAGCATGGGTAACTCCATTTGATTTGTTATTCGAATCGGACAACAGAATACCTGATAAACGTCTGTCTATTATCTCAAAAGGTGCAAAGTGGCCTTATCTGCCCCAAACCAGCAAGACCAAGTGCGCCATCTATCAGGTATAGGTGGTTCAGAGTCCGTCTGTTATCAGAGTTACAGCGAGTTGAGTACGCATAAAGTCGCCATCATGTGGCCACAAAAAAGCGGTGAAAGGTGTCAAAGCCAATGGGTTAACGACATAAGCGTTATCGACCACCTCGAAGTTGATGTCAAAGCTAACCCCCTCAGCAGAAGCGGAACTGGTTTCGGTCCACTCAGCTCCCGCCTCACATTCCGTCTCTTCATCTGAGCCAACAGAGCAGGCATGCACGTACATAGTCACCGCACCCGGCTCTGACTCAGTACCGCTCACATCTATTACTGCGCCCAGTGAGCGGGTTAACTCACCTTCAGTGTTCTGATTCAGCTCATAGTACTGAATCTGATCAGAAGGGCCGCTCCGCGGCGTATTAAGAATGACCGTGAAATAACGCTGATCGAGTTGCCACTCATCCGTTGTTGATTCAGTTGTCTTCTGCCCAACAGATGAGCCGACACAGTGAACAGGCAAATCGCTGTAGGTTCGAGGCGCCCCTTCAGGTTCGGCATCAGCGTTACCGAGTTCGACATAAACGAGCTGAGCAGAGGCAGTAAACTCATCAGCAGCATAAAAGTCAGGGGCGTCACTGACTTTTACCCCCTCGACGGAGAGAGTCAGGTCTTCTCCGGCTGGTTGCGTAGTTTTGCTTCCAGAAACGGCTAATGTCTGGTTATTTTCGCCGTAAACGACACTGAACTGGGTTGTAGTCGTGTACTCGACGCCACCCTCGTCCGCGCCAGACGTTTCAGAATACGTTGCGTCGTAGCCTGTCTCAGTTGCGGTAAGTTCATACTCATCCCGCCAGCTGCCATCACAGCGGGTAAGAACATAGATGCCCTCGGCGTTTTCCGTAACAGAAACAAACTCCCGGTTCGTTTTCTCAAATAAGAAAGGATTCATAGAATCTTCTGCATTGGGGATTTCAGAAAACTCTTCAGCCACCAACATCCAGATCCCCACTGGGGACTCCGTGGTCAGGTTATTATTTACGTCAGGTAATGTGGTCGAGAATACCGGGTTGCCGGTACCACCATCGCCCTGGTCACTGCTTTCGCCGGCCCCAGAGTCTTCTTCTGGAGCTTCCTCTGCTACCCCATTGAGAGAAGTATCATCTGAACTATCAGCCACGTCATCGCTGTTGGTAGCGCCACCAGATGAAGATCCATCATCGGCTCCGCATCCATGCATTAATGTGCTGAACGTAATCACAAGGAGGAGTGGAAAAAGAGCACGCCACCTTACTGTTTCTGAGTTCTGCATTGTTGTTATCCTTATCATATTGAAGAGACCTTTCAGCTCGGATGGATCTGTATAAAGAAGAGTTCCGTGCTGGTCTCCAATTTCTCAACGAAAGCGTATCAATTCCAGGCCCAAATACGACAGTGCAGGTTACGCCATTATCCTGTGGCCTGATCCGTCTGTGTTCGTTATTGTAGGCTGTTAATCCACCACAAACTCTGCAAGGATGCAGCTATGAACATGATCCCAGACTGGCAAGCGCCACTAAAAAGCACCTTTGGTTTTGAACAGCTTCGCGAAGGCCAGCAACCTGTTGTTGAGGCCATACTGGCCGGGCGCTCAGCCGCCGCGATCTTCCCGACGGGCTCTGGCAAGTCATTGTGCTATCAGCTTCCTGCACTGCTGTTGCCTCATCTGACCTTAGTGGTCTCGCCGCTACTGGCGCTAATGCAGGATCAGGTCGCCTTTTTACGCAGCAAAGGGGTTGCCGCTGCCAGTCTGGATTCCACGCTAAGCCGCGACGAACTCACCGCCACACAGCAAGGTGTACGCTCGGGCGAGATTAAAATTCTGTTTATCTCGGTAGAGCGTTTAAAGAACGAACGCTTCCGGGAGTTTATCCGAGGTGTGGCGATTTCGTTGTTAGTCGTTGACGAAGCCCACTGCATATCAGAATGGGGGCATAACTTCCGCCCGGATTACCTCAAGCTGCCCCACTGGCGCCGGGAATTTAACATTCCACAATCTTTACTGCTGACAGCGACGGCGACAAAACCCGTGGTTGAGGATATGCGCCGCCACTTTGATATCGCAGAAGCCGATGTTATCAGTACCGGTTTCTATCGGCCCAACCTCCGACTATTAGTTCAGCCTACGCCGGTACACGAGCGTTTAAACAAATGTGCTCAATGGTTAAATCACCGCATCAAAAAAGGCGAGCCATTTGGCAGCATTATTTACGTCACCCAGCAAAACACCGCGGATGAAGTTGCAAGCCATTTAAATAACCTGGTGAATGTTCCGGTCGAGTCGTATCACGCGGGTTTACCCAGCGAAACGCGTCAGGACATTCAGCAACGCTTTATGGCAGGCACAACGCCCTGCATAGTAGCCACCATCGCGTTTGGTATGGGCATCGATAAAAGTAATATCCGACAGGTGCTGCACTACGATTTACCTAAATCAATAGAAAACTACAGTCAGGAAATTGGCCGCGCCGGGCGAGATCGCAATGCATCCGATTGTGTGCTTCTTGCCGATTTAAGCGGCTTAACGGTGCTCGAAAACTTTACCTACGGTGATACGCCCACACTCGGGGCAATTAAGCGTTTGCTGACCACCATCAATACAGACACCAGCGTCGGAAGCACCGGTACAGGCCGTTGGGAAACCATGATGCAGCCGCTGTCGAATCAGACCGACATTCGACCACTACCGCTAAAAACCTTACTAGTGCATCTGGAGATGGCCGGACGCATCACACCACTCTACAGCTACTACGCAGAATATCGCTTTAAGCCAGAATCCGAGAGTGCCCTGCTTTCGCAGTTTACTGGCGAACGTCAGCAGTTTATTCAGACCCTGTTAAATCACAGTAAAAAAGGCCGCACCTGGTACAGTCTGGATATGGATGCATTAATTCAGAACCTTGGACCGGATGCGCGCTCGCGTGCAGTGAAAGCCTTAGAGTATTGTGCTGAGCAGCAATGGTTAACGCTCGAAATAAAGCAGATGACCGAGGTTTATGAGGTAAAGCCTTGGCAAGTATCCGAAACCGACGCCATTGCCGATGAACTGCACCAGAGCTTTATGGCTCATCAGAACAGTGATATTCAGCGCCTGCACAATATGGTGAGCCTGTTTCAGTCACAGCAGTGTTTAAGCCGCCAGCTCGCTGTGTATTTTAATGATCATTCGATGACTCAGGACTGCGGGCACTGTTCCGTATGCATGGGTAAGTGGCAGCCCTGGCCGCAGAACAGTGTCGCTACTGCACCAGAGCCTTCTGTTATTGAGGGGATGCTGTCTGAGTTTGATCAGGCGTATCAAACGATGTTTAACCAGATGCCTGAGCCTGAAACTCAGACCCGGTTTTTAAGTGGTATGACGAGCCCGTGGCTGACCAAAGTAAAAGCCAGAAAACTTGCGAATTATGCAGCACTCGAGCAAGTACCGTATGCTGCCGTGCTGAATGCGTTACAGAGCTAACGCTCGGACATTAAGATTTTTTACCGGCGTTATCCGCAATCCGGCGGATAACCCGCGACGCTGCCACAAAGCCAAACGTGCCCGTGACCATAGTGGCGGAGCCAAAGCCACTGTTGCAGTCGAGGCGCGTACTTTCGCCCGCGAAGGCTTTCGTCTGACATACCGTGCCATCACTGCCCGGGTACACCAGCTGCTCGGTCGAGAACACACAAGGAATCGAATAATTACGCGACGCATTGCGTGAAAACCCATACTCACGGCGCAACAGCGAACGTACTTTACGCGCGAGCGGATCATTGAAGGTTTTATTCAGATCACCGATCTGAATCTGCGTCGGGTCCGTCTGACCACCAGCCGCCCCCGTGGTAACGATACGAATCTTGCGACGCTTACAAAAAGCAATCAGCGCGGCTTTGTTCTTCACGCTGTCGATGCAATCAATCACGTAATCCATATCCGGCGTGATCTGCTCTTCGAGGTTCGATGCCGTGACAAACGCCATGCGTGCATCGACGTCGATCTCTGGGTTAATGTCTTTCAACCGTTCGGCCACCGCTTCGCTCTTCAACTTACCAACCGAGCTGGTCATGGCGTGAATCTGACGATTTGTGTTGGTTACGCAGATGTCATCCATATCAATCAGCGTGATCTTACCCACACCGGTACGCGCCAACGCCTCCGCCGCCCAGCTACCGACACCACCAATACCAATCACGCACACATGCGCATCGTGCAGGCGCTGAAGGCCTTCGGCTCCGTATAAGCGGCCAATACCGCCAAAGCGGTCGAGGTAGGATGGAGTCATCGAAGAAGACATGGTGCAACTCAGAGATCAAAAAACGTCGGTGGATTATATCAGCTTAACTGCTGACTCTCTTCTTTGCGAAGCGTCAGCATCTCGGCAAGGCGACCGAGATGCGTTACCTGAAGTGCTTCACGCACTACGCTCATAACCGTTCTTGCCACCTTTCTTTACCCGATACATGGCGGCATCTGCGGCTTTCAGTAGTGACTCAAGATCGTCTCCATCGTCTGGGAAACGAGCAATGCCGATACTGGCGGTGACGCGAACTTGCTCACCCTCAACGGGAACCGGCTCTTGAACGCGGTCCAGAATACGCTGGGCCAGGGCTGTAGCTTCTTCGTGGGTGCTAGCATGAGACAGCAGTACATATTCATCGCCGCCAATACGAGCCAGGAGGTCTTTCTCAGGTATAACCGCTTGCAGGCGTCTGGCGACTTCACACAACACCTCGTCACCAGCGCTGTGACTGAAGTTATCGTTAATGAATTTAAACCCGTCCAGGTCAATAAACATCACTGAAAGAGCCTGTTGATGAACTGCCGCATGTGTCAGTTCAATGGTTGCTGCTTCTTGCATATAGTGCAAGCTATGCACGCCCGTGAGTGCATCTTTCATTGCGATATCATGCAGCTTGGCGCGTGCGGTTTCGACCTCTTCCAGCGCCTCATGCAATTCAGTGAAATCGTACTCCACGACCAAGAACAAAAAGTCTCCGTTCAGCGGGTGGCGAGTACGCCGAATATCCAGGCTGTGCCGCCGCGGGCCGTCTAAAGTTTGCATGATGAAATCCCAGCGCCCTTCTTCTCCTGCCTTTACTCGCTCAAGACACGCGCGCCCTTCGGCAGGGTCGGTAAAGCGGGCAACAAAAGGGCAAATGTCCTTTGAGACTGGCTGGTTATGAATATAGTTGTAGGCATCAGTCGCGGCGGGGTTTTCGACCACTGGATCGCCATTCAGCGTAAAGGTGGTTGCTGGAACCCGCGTATAGCGCATCGCTTCCATCAAGAGCAGATTTTCGGGCTGTTCGCCCATATTCACCTGCTCATTGATATAAGCAATGATGCCACGATGCTTGCCTGGCCCCAGCAGCACCGCTCTGTGCATCATCAATAGCGTTTTAGGTTTGCCGTTCGGGTAGGTTGTCCAGGGGTCAACCGTCAGGCCTTCGCGTACAGCGAGTTCAAAGGTTTGCAGCGTACGATCACGTGCCCCCTGAGTATCCCCCGACAGATCCTTGTCGATCAGCGATTGCAGGGAATCCAGCCCCCAGAAATCTATCGCTGCCGGGTTGCCCCACCACCAACCGTACTTATCAATATCAAACACCCAAACAACGTTGGGTATCAGCTCATAGAGCTTCAACTCCTCAATGGTCTGGATATGAACCAGGTGACCATACTGACTGAGATTTGCCACAGTTGACCAACGACCTCGGCGATGCAGGAAGATATTTACGGTATTCGTTCAGACTCACAAGCTCGCCAGTCAGGTAGCATGTAGGTAACGATCACATTCAACTATAGCAGGAGCCTGCCAGACTGACAGTTGATCTCACCCCTACAAATTCACCAGATTGATCTTCGGCCCTTCATCCAGCATCTGCCGGAATAGTTTATCGACGATCTTAGGATTACGGACGTCTTCGAGCGATATACGCCCCATCATCTGCATAATGAGTTGGTTGATGCCGCCCCACCCGTCAGACAGTGTGCAGGTGTCAGTAATGTCACAGACGTTGTCGTTCTGGGAGCATTCGGTCAGGGCGATGGGGCCTTCGAAGGCTTCTACAACGTCGCGCAGGCTGATGAGTTGTGGAGAACGGGCAATCCGATAGCCGCCTTTGGCGCCGCGACGCGCGATCACTAAGCCACTATCGACCAGTGATTTCATGACTTTGCGGATGGTCGGGACGTTGAGTGCCGTTGCAGCGGCGAGATCGTCTACTGATTGCTGAACCGCCCCCTGCGCTGCGAGATGGTTGAGCACCAGTATGCCGTAGTCTGTCAGTTTGCCAATTCGTAGCATCTGGCCTTCCTGTTGTTATGCAGTTCTGCCTGCCCTATTGAGAATCATTGTCGATTCGTCAGCATTCATGGGCTTTGATACAATCCTGACACAAAGCATACCAACTTGGTATTCTTTCTGTACAGACAGAGAGTACCTGAGTAAAATACTCAGTTATTGGCGCCAGTTCTGGTAAACTGCGCGCGATAACGACGTACCCGATGCACCTATGATGCGATGCGAGAGAAGTAGCTATGGCCACCAACGCTGAAATTGAAAGCCAGATCAAAGCCCGTGAATACAAAGCCGGCTTCGTCACTAACATTGAATCCGAGACCCTTCCGCCGGGGCTGGACGAAGATGTGGTGCGCTTTATTTCAGCTAAAAAAGGTGAGCCCGAGTGGCTGACTGAATGGCGTCTGAAGGCCTACCGCGAGTGGCTGACGATGACTGAGCCCGACTGGGCGCACATCGGGTATCCGAAAATCGACTACCAGGACATCTCTTACTACTCTGCACCAAAGAGTATGGACGACAAGCCTAAGTCGCTTGATGAAGTCGATCCTGAGCTGCTTGCTGTCTATGACAAGCTGGGCATTCCTCTGCACGAGCAGATGGCCCTGGCAGGCGTGGCTGTCGATGCGGTATTTGACTCTGTATCCGTGGCAACGACCTTCCGCGATAAGCTCGAAGAGGCCGGCGTCATTTTTATGCCTATTTCAGAAGCCGTTCACGAGTATCCAGAGCTGATTAAAAAGTACATGGGTTCGGTAGTCCCACAGCGCGATAACTATTTTGCGGCACTGAACAGCGCCGTTTTCTCGGACGGGTCGTTTGTATACATCCCTAAAGGTGTGCGCTGCCCTATGGAGCTGTCTACGTACTTCCGTATTAACGAAGCCATGACCGGCCAGTTCGAGCGTACTCTGATTGTTGCCGACGAAGGCTCGTACGTGAGTTACCTCGAAGGCTGTACTGCACCAATGCGTGATGAAAACCAGCTGCACGCGGCCGTGGTTGAACTGGTTGCTCTTGATGGTGCTGAAATCAAATACAGTACCGTACAGAACTGGTACCCCGGCGATGAGAACGGCAAAGGCGGTATCTACAACTTTGTGACCAAGCGCGCGGTTGCTCATACCAATGCCAAAGTGAGCTGGACTCAGGTTGAAACCGGCTCTGCTGTCACCTGGAAATACCCAAGCTGCGTATTAAAAGGCGATAACAGCATCGGCGAATTCTATTCCGTCGCCCTGACCAACAATTATCAGCAAGCCGATACCGGCACCAAGATGATTCATATGGGCAAAAACACCAAGTCGACCATTATTTCGAAAGGTATTTCTGCCGGTAAAAGTCAGAATGCTTATCGCGGTCTGGTTCGCATGGGGCCAATGGCAGAAGGCGCGCGCAACTTCACTCAGTGCGACTCGTTATTGCTGGGTGATAAGTGTGGTGCGCACACATTCCCATATATTGAGAGCAAACACCCAAGTGCCGTGGTTGAACACGAAGCGACCACATCGACCGTAAGCGACGACCAGTTATTCCTGTGTCAGCAGCGCGGTATCGACACCGAAAAAGCGGTGTCCATGATTGTTAACGGGTTCTGCAAAGAAGTATTTAAAGAGTTGCCGATGGAATTTGCCGTTGAGGCAGGGAAGCTGCTCGAGATTTCTTTAGAAGGCTCCGTAGGCTAAATCTGCTGTTGCGCTCGGCCGGGCATTGTTAAAAATTTTTGCCTCCCCCGGCCTTCGCTCACGACGCAGATTGTTTTACTCAAAAGCGCATGAATTAAGGGAGATCGGAATAAGTTGAGGCTTGGCCGATCTTCTTCCGGTTTCCCGAAAGAAATCAAAAATAGAAATTTGAACACTAACCGTCTGCCACCAGACAAAAAGGTTACAGAAATGATCGAGATTAAAGACCTCAAGGCCAGCGTTGAAGAAAAAGACATTCTTAAAGGCCTGAACCTGAACATCGGCCCGGGTGAAGTTCACGCCATCATGGGCCCGAACGGTGCTGGTAAGAGTACTCTGGGTAATGTACTGGCAGGTCGTGAAGGCTACGAAGTGACTGGCGGTTCAGCCACGCTGAACGGCAAAGACATTCTTGATCTTGATCCGGAAGAGCGCGCTCGCGAAGGTCTGTTTCTGGCATTCCAGTATCCAGTAGAAATTCCAGGCGTTTCTAACCTTGAATTCCTGAAAGCGTCGGTCGATGCCGTACGTGAACAGCAAGGAAAACCTGCTCTGGACTCGGTTCAGTTTTTAAAACTGGCGCGTGAAAAGTGCAAAGCCGTTAACCTCGATCAGAGCTTCCTCAAGCGGGGCGTTAATGAAGGTTTTTCTGGTGGTGAGAAAAAGCGTAACGAGCTGATGCAGATGATGCTGCTCGAGCCAAGCCTGTGCATTCTCGATGAAACTGACTCAGGTCTGGATATTGATGCTCTGCAGGTGGTTGCCGAAGGCGTCAACGCCATGCGCGATGCGAACCGAAGCTTCATAGTCGTCACCCACTATCAACGTCTGCTCGACTACATCGTACCTGACTACGTTCACGTTCTGGCGAACGGCCGTATCGTAAAATCCGGTGGTAAAGAGCTGGCACTCGAGCTGGAAGAAAAAGGTTACGGCTGGCTGGAAAACGGTAACGACAACGGAGCTGAGTGATATGGCCGCTGAATTTATTGCACAGCAGCTTACGCTTGCTAAAAACATCAGCCCCCTCGCCTGGCTAACCTCGACTAACGAACGCGGCCAGCAGGCTTTTTCGCAAGCAGAGTTGCCGACGAAAAAACACGAAGACTGGAAGTACACCTCGCTGTACAACCTGTCTCAGGCAGGCTTTGCAGCGACTGCACCAGAAGCTCAGGCCCATGCGCCGGTCATTCCCGGGCTGAGCGCACATCGTATTGTGATTGCTAATGGCGAAATAGATACCAATGCGTCAGATGCGGCAGCACTCGAACTGGTCGTTCGCTTCCGCGACGCTCGTCCGGAACAGCAGGAAATTATCCGTGGTTTACTAGGCGAAGTTAAAGCCGACCGTGGGCACCTGTTCGCTGATCTGAACGACGCCAGCATTAACGATGGTCTTTTCCTGCTCGTTGAAAAGAATCAGCGCCTGGAACACCCGCTGCATATTGTTTATGCCAACAGCTGCTCCAGTACTGCGGGCGATGAAGCATTTACAGTAAACACCCGTTTGCTGGTAGCACTTGAACAGGGTGCAGAAGCCACCGTCATCGAGCACTACGCCGGTGATGATACCGTCGATGGCGTGCAGAATAATTTTACCAATGCCGTGACTGAAATCCGCATTGGCGACAACGCTAAACTGACTCACTACCGTCTGCAGCTGATGTCAGAGTCGGCGTTCCATATCGGCGGAACCTTTATTGATCTGCAACGCGATGCCCGCTATGAAGGCTTTCATTTGGGTCTTGGTACAGCACTTACCCGTAACGACATTATCGTGAATCATAATGTCGGCGGTTCGCATTGCGAAATGAACGGGGTTTATGTTCCGCAGAATAAGCAGGTCATTGATTTCCATACCTGTGTTGAACATAAGGTGGCGCACTGCACGACCAATGAAGTGTTCCGCGGCATTATGAATAATAAGGCCAAAGCGACGTTTAATGGCCGCATTCATATTCACCCGGATGCGCAGAAAACACTGGCAGAACTCAGTAATAAAAACCTGCTTCTGACCAACACCGCCGAGATCAATACCAAGCCTGAGCTTGAGATCTATGCGGATGATGTTCAGTGCGCGCACGGTGCAACCGTCGCACAACTTGAAGAGAAAGCGCGTTTCTACCTGCAAAGCCGTGGCATCAGTAAAGAAGACGCTGAAATCATGCTCAGCTTTGGTTTTATTAACGAACTGCTGAATGGCCTTAATCACGAAGAGATCGGTTTGTGGCTGCGTCCACAACTGGCACAGCGTTTTGGCCGCAGCGATGATCTATCCGCGCAATTGACCGGAGAACTGTAAGAATGACTCAGGCGTTGATTAACCACATCCGTGCACAATTTCCGGCACTCCATCAGGATGTGAACGGCAAGCCTCTGGTATATCTGGATAATGGTGCAACAACGCAGAAACCACAGTGCGTAATTGATGCCTTGAGTGAGTATTACCGCCTGAATAACTCGAACGTTCACCGCGGTGCGCACACGCTGAGTGACCGTGCGACGCAGCAATTTGAAGATGCCCGCAAAACATTACAGGCTTTCTTGAACGCCGCCAAAGCGGAAGAAATTGTCTGGACCCGAGGTACCACAGAGTCGATCAATATCGTCGCAGCCACCTGGGGTCGTCAGAACATTAAAGCCGGTGACGAAATTCTGGTCACCGGGATGGAGCACCATTCCAATATTGTGCCCTGGCAGATGCTCTGTGAGCACACCGGTGCAACGTTGCGCCCTATTCCGGTCAAAGACAACGGCGAGCTGGACATGAACGCTTACGCTGACATGCTCAGTGATAAAGTTAAACTGGTTTCAGTGGTTCACGTATCGAATGCACTGGGCACCATCAACCCGGTCGCAGAGATCATTAAGCAAGCCCATGCGGTTGGTGCGAAAGTGATGGTCGATGGCGCGCAGGCCGTGTCGCACTGGAACGTTGATGTGCAGACACTCGATGTCGATTTTTATGCTTTCTCTGGCCATAAATTATTCGGCCCAACAGGTATCGGCGTCTTGTATGGCAAGGAAGACTTATTGAACTCTATGCCGCCTTATCAAGGCGGTGGCGAAATGATTGAGCACTGCTCGTTTGATAAAACCACCTACAATGTTCTGCCCTACAAGTTTGAAGCCGGTACGCCGAACATTGCAGGTGCCATTGGTCTCGCCACCGCGATCAACTACCTTAACGGGCTTGACCGCGTCCTGCTGGAACAGCACGAGAACAACCTGCTGGAGCGAGCGAACGAACTTGCCGATAAGCTCGGTGGTCTGCGTAAAATAGGCACCGCATCAAACAAAGCCAGCGTATTCAGTTTTCTGCTCGACGGCGCGCACCCAGCAGACGTCGGTACTTTGCTCGACCAGCAAGGCATTGCCGTGCGCACAGGGCACCACTGTGCGATGCCCATCATGGAGCAATTCAATGTTCCGGGCACGGTGCGAGCGTCATTCAGTTTTTACAATACAATGGATGATGTTGAACGCCTGTTTGCTGGCCTTGAAAAAGCCAAAATGTTTTTACTCTGAGGTGATCCGCTTATGAATATTGAGACTTATGATCCAAATGCTAAAGCAGAAGTCTCCATGACGGAGGCAGCGATTGCACACGTGCGTAAGCAACTGAGCAAAAACCTGGACATGAAAGGCATTCGCCTGGCGGTCAAGAAAAGCGGTTGCTCGGGTTTTAAATACGACGTGGAGTTTGTCGACGAGGAAAAGTCAGAGGACGATGCGATTCAAGTCGCCGACGACGTCACCCTGTACGTGGCCGCCGATGCCCGCGCCTACGTGCGCGGCACCGTAATCGACTTCACCAAAGAAGGTCTTAACAGCACGATTACGTTTAACAATCCGAACGCCAAAGACCTCTGTGGTTGTGGTGAGAGTTTCAGCGTCTGAAACCCTGTAAGAAGCACCGCTTACAGCGGTGTGATCTTTTTTCTCATTCCAGTGCTATCCCCGTTGTATTCACTCGAGTTTATAAAGTGAAGATAGTCTTCTTTCTTTAAAGCTCTCCATGAAGATTTATAGCTTCCATCATTATTCAGGAGCCCATTGAACCGTGCGGGCTGATTGTAAGCTTTAAAAATTATCTCGTATTGATGAAGATTGATTGTGGCACCATCAATCATTCGCTGAAAAGCGGCTTCTACCACTTTAGAACGAGCAGCCTCTGACGTTGCTGCGACGACGGTACTGAGTGACTGATTCATATTGGTTGAAGTACCTCCTCCATGCCGAAGGTCCACTTTCAACATTTCAATACCTTTGGAGCTGGACAAGGTAACGTGATTGTAATCAGTGAGATCAACTCTGCCCCCGCCAATATCGTATGCGACCAAACAAAAATTCGGAGCTCTGAAGTAGTATCGCTTATTGTCCTCGAAAACTACTTCCGTCTCTCCATTTGTATCTGCGTTATCCTGGTCCGACTGACGAAATTCGATGAGGAATTTACGGTATTTACTCTTCGTAAGTATCAGATCCATAGTGGCCTCCTTTTCAGATCAGGTAATGAATATACGCTGATCTTGATTTGAGTCACCCCGATCAATGGCATTTTTAACCCATCTGAGCAATGGAGACAGACGAGCTACGCTAATAGTTCAAGGCTGGCAGACTTAGTCTCTATATGCTTCCTACTGACACATTGCGCTTTAATCGAATCAAATACTGATCACAGGAGCGTACCATGCTGTCCCGCCCAAGAGCCTCAAGAGCTTCCCTCAGTAAGGTATAAGCGTCAACAAGCAGCTGGTTGTCTGAGCATTCCTGATGCATTCCATTGATAAGTCGAACAACAGCTGGGTAATCTCCAAACGAAGCGTAATCCTTTGCTAATGTAAATCGCACTTCGCTGCCTGTCGGTTTAAAGTCAGTAATAACACTACGGACCTGATTATAGATTCGCTTAAGTTGTACCTGCTGCCCTTTGTGGAGCTTATAACTCATGTACTCATCGGCGAACTCAAGAAGACTTTCTTTATTACCGGTAGCCATTAAGAACTCAAAGTATTCATCGTTTAGCGACATGTCCTGCCCATTACGATCGAGCGTCTTCTGATAGAGCCGGTTAACGGCTTCGTAATCACCTTCTTTGACCAGCACGCTGATTTTAGCCCGGCTACGCTCTACTTCACTGCGATAAACTGGCGCATCACCTGTCTGTGCCCGTGCGTAGAAACCAAGCTTTTCCTGATACTGAAAAACCACGTAACCGAGCAGATGAAAGATCACCACCATATAGAAATTGGAGATAACCGACTGCAAAATCATGCTGGCCCACTCAAAGCCCGAGAAAACCATATAGGAAAGCAGGCCAACGGAAGAGCTCATCAGCAGAAGCAGGCCTATCAGAATACCGTACGGCAAGCCGACAGCACCGACGATACGTAATATATTCTGCGGAGCAAACGAAGCCAGTACCCGATCAGTTAATGCAAAGTTAATCAGAAATGCCGGAATACTCAGCACCACAAACGCCCCAAGAAGCCCGGTAATACCGGCTCCCAGATAATGGTATGAGCCAACTCCCCCGGCAGTAATCAGAATGATGAGCCCGATCATTTTAAAGATAATAATGATGCCTCCAGAGAAGGCTTCACTCAGACCGGGGGGAGACATGTTTCCAGAAGCCGTTTCTTCCAGGCATTGAAAACTGTACTTAGTAAGAATACCCGCAGAAATCAGACCTGCCACCGCACCAACGATTGGCATAAAGAACAGAACGCCACTGATCGCAGACAGGATAATGATCAGAGTCATTACCGGCACGGTCAGTGGATAGCGGAAGGTCTCAGAAAGACGTTCCCAGAACGGTTCAGCGGTATAGGCAGACCCTAATGACTCAAGTGTCGCACCACATTTACAGCAATAACGATCGTCACCTCTTTCAGATTCCTGCGTACAGGTATCACATACCTGACAATCACAATGCGTGCAGTACCAGGTAGCGGCTTCAGTCGGATGATATTTGCAGTATTTCATTTATGCCCCCAGCGCCAGTTGCTCAGCGACATTGATATAGTATTTCTGTTTATCTGCGCGGTTCTGCCGACTGTGTGCTTTGGCCAGGCTGGTAGCCACACGGCTTAATTCAGATGGCTTTGCGTTGCGCTTTTTCAGTAAAGAAAATATCTCCTCGGAGAAACTGAGATCCTCTAAGTGAGAGAAATTGGAGCCGCATACCGCCAATGTTTCAGAATCAATATGCTTCAGGTATGGGCGCACATCTGCCCATATATCCCGCTGGCGGATTAACTCGTCATCAGAGGTACCTTCATAACTCAGTACTTTCTTGAGGCTGGCCAACCAGGTTTTATTTTTGCGCAGTTTCAGCAGGTTGTATTGCAGTAACAGCAGCTCGAACTCCTCACCATAAGTCGCGATCGCTTGCTCTATACGATGTTGAGCGGTATCGAACCGATACTTTTCAATGGCGGCATATATCTCAGCAAGCTGTTGACGATAAGGTTCTGTGTCGTCTTCAGGTGTTTCTATGTATTCAAACTTAAGCAGTTCGGGACGCACAAAGGCTAACGCGCCAACCGACAATGCACCAGCAACAAACCCACCAGCGTGCGCCATAAATGCCACATTACTATCTGGGTCTGTGTAGAAGCTGATGAGTTCCTTGCCTATATATACAGGCAGTAAAATCATCGCTGGTGCTCGGAAATAACCGACAATCAGATAGAACCAGTAAAAGAAGCGAATGCTCTGCCATCGATAGATGATCAAATACATTGCCATGACCGCTGACAATGAACCCGAGGCGCCCACCAAAGGCTGCTCTGAACTGAAATCTACAGCCGCGTGCGACAACCCGGCAACAATTCCGCCAAGCAGGTACAGCCCGAGAAAAGGCAGGTGCCCGAGTACGGCCTCAACAACAAAACCACAGATCATAAGAAACATCATATTCCCCATGAGGTGCATAAAATCACCGTGGAGGAACTGATACATAAACAGATCAATCACTGACAGGTCATTTGGTTTTACACCGAAACGCACACTACTGATGCTATCTATCTGATCATTAATCTCGGAGCGCCGATCAACCCATTCATAATAGAAGCTCGGATAAAACAACGAAGGGCCATTTGCCTCAAGGTAACGATAGAAACCGCGATCTGTCACCACCGCTGTCGCTACCGGAAAGATCATGTCATCGTCGTGGTACGTACGCAGCTCTTCGAGCTGCTCTATCTCGCCCAGCTCTTCGAGATAGGTCTGATAGTGCGGCCATTCGTCTTCAAAATAACCCGACTCGTTATAGGCAGTCAGAGCTTTGATATAGCGCTCTGTATCACCACTCTGATACAGAAAGAACAAGAGGATGTTGAATAATATGATGCCTATCAGAACGACTGGCGGATGGTTCCAGTTCAGGCGTCGCTCAACAGGAAGGATAATCATGTGATAGCAGTCCTTGTCGCTTATGGAGGGTTTCCAGCCCACCAACGTTAAACTCCGTCAGCTTAAACTGCTTCCCGACGCCGGACAACTATGTGGCGACAGATTCTGAGCGGTGAGAAGGTGAATAAACTGGCGCTAATCCTGTTAGAATACGCGCTTTCTTCACATCACAGGTTGAGTCCATGTCTATTGAACGTCGAATGGTGGTTGCCAACGATAATTGTCCTGCTCGCATGGTGCCGTCTGGCACGCCGACGACAATCAGCGCAGGCACCTTCGTCACCATCAATCAGGCGCTGGGTGGCAACTATACCGTCACTGTTAACGGCAACATGATGCGCGTTGATGGCACGGATGCAGCGGCATTGGGCCTTGAGTCAGAAACCATCGCCTTTGATGATCCTGGTGACGGCAAGGTGCACAAAGAACAGATCGAACAGGCGCTGCGCACTATCTTTGACCCCGAGATTCCGATCAACCTTCTGGACCTGGGACTGATCTACGGCGTCGATATCAACGACAATGCGGTTCACATTCGTATGACTCTGACGGCACCTACGTGTGGCATGGGCCCGGTTCTGATTTCTGACGTGAAATACCGTGTCGCGAAAGTCCCTAATGTCACTTCTGTCGAAGTTGAACTGGTCTTCGATCCCCCATGGAGCCGCGACATGATGACCGAAGAAGCACAGCTTGAGGCAGGATTGTTCTTCTGATTCTCTGACCAGTCGTTCGCAGTAAACTGGCTATTTCAGCAGTGGCCGGATATGATGTTACCTGATTGGCAACATTGCCAATGCATCAGTAATAATAAAAATAAAATGATAGTAATAAGCGGCCGTCCGGCCCAGGCGAATAATGAACGACTTGTATTTTACGGCGCTGACCGAGGCCCTACATGAGGCCGAGATCTGCACACCGACTCTGGTGCTGGATAAGGAACGTCTGGATCGAAACATTGACCACCTTATCGACGTACTGAATAAAGGGTTCGACTATCGCCTTGTCACCAAGTCATTGCCGTCGATTCCGCTGCTCCAGTACATCATGCGGCGCACCGGCAGTCAGCGCCTGATGTGCTTTCACTTGCCATTTCTGTTGCAGATTGTGAATCAGATTCCGTCCGCAGACATCCTGATGGGCAAGCCGCTTCCTATCCGTGCCGCTCGCCATTTTTATAACTGGCATAAGAAACAAACAAGCAGCATGTGCTTCTCGCCAGACCTACAGTTGCAGTGGCTCATCGATAGCCCCCGCCGACTTGCTCAATACGATCAGTTTGCCCGCGACAACAACCTCACTATGAGGGTAAGCCTGGAAATCGACGTCGGTATGCACCGGGGAGGCTTCCATAACAGTAGCGAGTTCATTGCAGCCTTACAGATTATTCAGAGCTCTGAACACCTGATGCTGACCGGATTGATGGGGTACGAAGCTCATATTCCACATATTCCTGGGATTCTGGGTGGCGCCCGGCGAGCGTTTGCCGACGCCCGGGGCCGATACAGCAATTTCCTTCAGGCTGTAGAAAGTGAGCTGGGCAAAGAGGCACTTGAAGATCTCACGCTAAACACTGGTGGCAGCTCAACCTACGCCATGTACACCGATAATAGTTTTGTATCGGAAATAGCCGCAGGTTCGGCACTGGTCAAACCGAAAAACTACGACGTCGACACACTGGAGCATCATATTGCCGCCGCTTATATTGCTGCCCCAGTACTGAAAAAGGTCGACCGACCAGAAATCCCGTTATCTCCTGCACTGTCAGCGATCCTGCGCTGGACCGGCTTTCTTCCAGCCAAAGGGGCATTTATTTATGGCGGCAACTGGCTTGCTAAGCCCGTTTACCCTCGCGAAACAGAGCAGGTACACCTTCATGGTCGCTCCAGCAATCAAGAACTGTACGGTTTCCCCAAAGATACCATGATTGATGAAGATGACTTTATTTTCTTAAGGCCAACTCAGAGCGAGTCTGTATTCCGCCAGTTTGGTCATATGGCTATCTATGAAAACGGTAAGATTACCGACTGGTGGTCAGTGTTCCAGGAAGAACATAACGAGGGAAATTCGGCCGACTCTCTGCTTGAGTCGGCTCAAAAACGCAGCTACCGCCTATAACGAGAATCTCTCGGCCTGATCCTGTAAGGTGCGCGCCAGTGTGCGCTGCTCTTCTGCGGTTTTGCGCATAAAGTTTCCGGTAGCCGCGGTATGTCGGGAGATATTAAATATATTCTTCGCCCGCATCGATACTTCGCCGTTGGTCTGCACTTGCTCTTCTGCAGCCGCGGCGATCTGATCAGACATATCACGGATACCTGCAACGGCATCCCGTATCAGAGACAATTCCTGACTCAGGGTTCCAGACAGAGAGACAGCGCCGGTAACAACATCTTTCGAGCCCTCAACCGCTTTAAACGCTTCCTGGGTTTGCGACTGAAACTGACTGACAATCTGCTCAATCTCATACGTTGATTCCTGCGTTCTCTGAGCCAGGCTGCGAACCTCATCTGCCACCACAGCAAAGCCACGCCCCTGCTCACCAGCGCGCGCGGCTTCAATAGCAGCGTTAAGCGCCAACAGGTTGGTTTGCTCGGCGATCGCCTTGATTACACTGAGCACGCTACCGATAGACTCGCTACGACCATGCAATTCCCGAATCACGCCAGCAACAGACGTCATGGTTTCATCCAGGCTAGCGATCTTGCCGACACTTTCTTGCACAACACCGACGCTTTTCCCTATCGTCGTATCAGCGGAGTCAGTTTGTTCAGACATGTTATGAATATTGACCGCAATATCCCGCGCGGCTATCTCAAGCTGCCCGACCGATTCAACCACTGAGCCGGTTTCCGTCTGTTGCTGCGCCATTCCTTTCGTGCTCAGCGAAATAGTCGCATGATTCTGAATTGCAATCAGGGTCAGTTGCTTAGAGGTACTGTCGATAGAGCGGATCATATCCGCAATCTGCGCCTGCATACTATTGAATGCCCGCGCTGCCTCACCGAGTTCATCGTCAGTGTGCACGACGGCTGGTATATCAAGTTGCAGGTTGTCAGAAACCCGTATCAGACCTTGTACCACTTCTCTGATCTGATTAACCAACATAGCGACAATCAGCCACACCAACAGGATGGATGCCGCAATAACAGAAATCGCGATCGTGAGCATACCGAAGAACTCACTCTGAGCCAGTACACCGCCCGTTTTCGCATTGCTGATGAGGGCAGATGACAGGGTGTCTTCAATCTCTTTAAGTTTATTAATACGGGCTGTAGATGCCGCAAACCAGTCAGGCGCCTTGACGCCAAAGCCACCCGTCGTCGATTTGCTGTCAGCGATACGCCGATATTGCTCCACGGCGGCAACCTCTTCCGTTGCGTTAAAACGCTCCCAAAGCGCTGCGCCGGCATCATCGGTAAATGCTGCAAACTCGCGGAAGTGGCTCTCTTGCTCAGACACCAGCCGCACGAACCTTGGATACAGGGCTCCATTAAACTGGTCAGCGCCAAATGCATTACTCAGCACCGCGCGCTCGATACCTGCGCGCTCTTTACCTTGCAGGAATGAATAGTATGCAGACAGACTGAGAGTGGCCTTAGCGTCTTCAGAGTAGTGAGCAGCCTGTGCAGGAACACTCAGAAGGTGGGCAATGGTTCCGGTGTAGAACTTAAGCACTTCGCCGAGCTCAACCGTTTGATCGGTGACCGACTTTCGCACGGAAGTAAGGCGCTCCAAACGTTCTTCAGCCGCAGCAATCTCTTGCTGAACGCCCGGATAATCAACTAATGAGTGCTCACGCAGGTAAGCCTCCCACTCTCCACGACGAGTATCTACCAACTGGCGCTGCTTGATGATCGCCTGAGCAAATGATTTACCCCCACTGCCCAGATAACCTGCAGACATGCCCCGCTCTTTCTGCATTTCATGCGCAAGATTGCTATTGAGCTGGGTCAAGGTTACCAGCACTTCGATATGGCTGAAGCTTGTAATACGTGCGCTCATCGACTGCAATAAACGTACGTCGGTGACAACCAGCGCCGCCAGCAGTGGGCCTATCAGTAGCAATAGTTTTGCGCGAATGCTCAGGCTTTTGATTAACGACATGACCCACCTCCTCTTTGGCTTTAAGACTAGCCCCACCCCAACACTCTGCAAGCAAGCCCTGACGCTATAAAAACACTGTGAACAATTTTGGTAATCAGGTTGGCCCGGCAAAGCACAGCACCTGCTGATCCAGCCTGCCCATTCTGGTATCATCCGCACCGATTCAGAACATGAACAAGGGATACCCCGTGCTGACGATTTACGGCATCAAAAACTGCGACACCATGAAGAAAGCCTTCAAATGGCTCGCTGACGCAGGCATTGAGTACCACTTTCATGACTATAAGAAAGAAGGTGTACCGACAGAGAAGCTGGATGCATGGCTGGATGAGCTTGGCTGGGAGGCAGTAATCAACCGTCGTGGCACGACCTGGCGCAAGCTTGACGAAAGCACCCGTGACGCGATGGACAACGCCACGGCGAGAGCAGTCATCCTCGACAACCCTTCTATCATTAAACGCCCACTGCTGGATACTGGCAGCGAGCGTGTGCTTGGCTTCAAGGCTGACGACTACGAAGCTCGCCTGAAATAACAACATTTAAACGACTACTTGAGGAATACTCATGACCACATTCGCAATCGCCATTGGTGTTGGTACTCACAACAGTAAAGGTGAATGGCTGGAGGTTTTTTACCAGAAGCCTCTGCTGAACCCGGCTGACGGTATCGTCGAAGCCGCCCGCTCTGCACTTGGCTACACCGGCGGCAACGAAGCAATTAGCGTGAACTCAGATCAGCTGAGCACCTTTGCTTCTGCCGTTGAAGGCGCCGACAGCGAGCAGGCAAAGCTTGCACGCGCATGTACCGAAAGCAAGCGCCCTGTGGTTGTGACCATTCTGGAATCTGACGACCAGGCGTCATCGACACCTGAGGTCTACCTCAAGCTTCACCTGCTTTCTCATCGTCTGGTTAAGCCTCACGGCGTAAACCTGGCAGGCATCTTCGGTCTGCTGCCAAACGTTGCATGGACTAACAAAGGCGCTATTGACCTGAATGAACTGGCTGATGCTCAGCTGCAGGCGCGTATTGAAGGTGAGCTACTGTCAGTGAACAGCGTTGATAAGTTCCCGCGTATGACGGATTACGTAGTACCTGCTGGCGTACGTATCGCTCACACTGCTCGCGTTCGTCTCGGCGCGTACATCGGTGAAGGCACGACCATCATGCACGAAGGTTTTGTTAACTTTAATGCGGGTACCATGGGTGTTTCTATGGTTGAAGGCCGTATCTCTGCGGGTGTTGTTGTGGGTGATGGCTCTGACCTCGGCGGTGGCTGCTCGACCATGGGCACTCTGTCAGGCGGTGGTAACATCATTATTTCTGTAGGCGAGAAGTGTCTGCTGGGCGCAAATGCAGGTATTGGTATCCCTCTGGGTGACCGCTGCACCGTCGAAGCGGGTCTTTACGTGACTGCGGGCACTAAAATCCAGGTGCTTGATGATCAGAAAAACATCGTTGAGACCGTAAAAGGTCGTGACCTGGCAGGTAAATCAGACCTGCTCTTCCGTCGTGATTCGATCACCGGCGCGGTTCAGTGCGTCACCAACAAGAGCGCTATTGCTCTGAATGAAGAGCTTCACGCGAACAACTGATTCCGCGAGCTTGCTCTACTGTCCGGCCGGGCTCGGCCCGTCCGGATAATCTCTCTTTTTTCGCTTAGTCCCTGTTTTCAGCCCTAACGTAACCAGTGTTACTGCACTGTAATCACTGAACGTATATTTTGTGTATTTGCACAAAATCGCCTTTCGTTACCCATTTTACTGACTAACCTATAAATACCGGCCAGCGAGACACTATTCCAAAACGCGGTTGGGAACACCACGTCGATAAGATGTAGCGAATAGGCAAAGCTGGCGACAATAAAAATAACAGCCGCTGAATAACGAGAAGTAAGCCTGTCGATCACCACTAAGCCCTGCTCTCTCCCCGGAGGTAGGGCTTTTTCCTTTCTGTTCGTTTCAACTGTTATCATGGTCACACAACCTGATGTGATGACTATGAACAAAGACAAACGTATCGAAATTTTCACCCGGCTCAGAAACGAGAACCCGAACCCCGAAACTGAGCTCGAGTACACCTCTCCGTATGAATTACTTGTCGCTGTCACCCTATCAGCACAGGCAACCGACGTAAGTGTTAACAAGGCAACACGTAAGCTGTTTCCCGTGGCCAATACCCCCGCTCAGATCCTCGCGCTAGGTGAAGAGGGCCTGAAGAACTATATTAAGACCATCGGTCTCTTTAACAGCAAAGCGAAGAACGTGGTCAAAATGGCAGAGCTACTGCTGGAGCGCCACGGAGGTGAAGTGCCACAAACACGGGACGAACTCGTCGCTCTGCCCGGTGTCGGACGCAAGACAGCCAACGTGGTACTGAACACAGCTTTCCGGCAGCCGGCAATGGCCGTCGACACCCATATATTCCGGGTATCCAACCGAACTAAGATTGCACCGGGTAAAAACGTGGATGAAGTCGAGGCACGACTGATGCGACTGGTTCCGAAAGAATTTCTGATGGATGCCCATCACTGGCTGATTCTACACGGTCGCTACACCTGCATTGCGCGCAAGCCAAAGTGCGGTTCGTGCATCATCGAAGACCTGTGTGAATTCAAACAAAAGACATCTGACTGACAGAAGTAACCTGGCCCGAGACAGCTTGGGGTACCTGGATAAAGGAGATAGATAATGAGAATACTGCACACCATGCTGCGAGTTGGCGATCTCGATCGCTCAATAAACTTCTATACAGACGTAATGGGTATGCAGTTGTTGCGTAAAAGCGACAACGAGCAGTACCGCTATACCCTGGCTTTCGTAGGTTACCAACCAGAGAAAGAAGGCGCGGTTCTCGAACTGACATATAACTGGGACGAGTCAGAATATGACTTGGGAACAGGCTACGGCCACATCGCAATTGAAGTCGATGATGCCGCTGATACCTGCGACGCTATACGCAACGCCGGCGGAACAGTCACCCGCGAAGCTGGCCCGGTAAAAGGCGGTAGCACGGTTATTGCTTTTGTTCAGGATCCGGACGGCTACAAAATCGAACTTATCCAGAAAAAGCAGCCAATTCCTATTGAGCTCTGATGCCGAATGGTAATTGACTCAGATACGCGACTGAACTGACACCCCGGTCAAAAAACGAGCAGCCTTTCGGGCCACTGCTACACTGAATGCAAGTCAGTATGAGGTAGTAGCAATGTTCAACCATTTATCGATAAAGGCGAAGCACAACCTGATCGTCGCGGCGACCCTTGCCGGGCTGATTCTGCTTGGCCTGATCACCAGTGTGCAACTCACCTCGATAGAACATCTGGGTGAAGTGCGCCAGGATATCGCTGACGTAGAGAACGGAGTCCTGACGCTCAGACGGCATGAAAAGGATTTTCTGGCGAGACTGGATCCTTCCTACCTTGATAAACATGCCAGTACAGCCGCTACTCTCTCAGACAGCCTTACCAGATTAAGAGCAGATATGAATGCCCTGGATATGGAGACCTCTGCCGTCGACAGCCTCAGGCAATCATTGGATGGCTATATCTCGTCTTTTAACACCCTCGCCGCTCTGCGAACCGAAGCCGGCCTGACGCCTGAGACCGGCCTGTACGGTAGCCTGCGTGATGCAGTGCACCAGGTCGAAGAGTCGTTGAAAACAGGGAATGACTACGAGTTGTTGTACCAGATGCTCATGCTCCGTCGCCATGAAAAAGACCTTATGCTGCGCCTCGATGCTAAGTACATTGATCGTTTTACTAACCGGATCAATGACACAATGCCCATGCTACGAGAGCGTGGTTTTAATGCATCTGTGCCACTCATGGAAAAGTACAAAGCCGATTTTCTGGCACTGTCAGATAAGCTGAAAGCCATTGGCCTGACTGCAGATTCGGGCGTATCAGGTGAAATGCGTCAGTCTGTCAGTGAGTCAGAGGACGGGCTTGAAGTCATGGCAACGGCGGCAAAAAGCGAGACAAGTAGCCTGCTGAGTGCTACCTATCAGGCGCTCTTTATTACGTTTGCTATGATTATTGCCATCATGATCGCGATCACCAAATTGATCTCGAACAGTATCTGCAAACCAGTGATCACTATCACCGAACGAATTCAGCACATATCCAAAGACCTGGACCTGTCTCAGACACTGGCTCATGGTTCATCCGATGAACTGGGCAAAATGTCATCGTCTTTTAACCACCTGATCAACAGTCTGCGAGAGACCATCGATCAGGTATTGAAATCATCCAGTACAGTAGACGAAGCTGCAGTCGCCCTTCGCTCCATCACAGCCTCACTGAACAATGTGACCGACGAACAGGAGCAGGAGCTTCAGAGCGCAGTGACCTGTATTGATGAAATGTCTCAAACAGTGCATCAGGTCGCACGTAACGCCTCAGATGCAGCTGATGCAGTGACCTCGGTCGGAAAAGACATTAAGGAAGGCAAGAAAATTGCGGACGAAGCGCGGGATGCAATTCAGGGCTTAAGCAACGACATTACCAATACGTCCGCTGCAGCCCAGCAACTCCAAAAGGACAGCGAAAGCATCGCGGAAATTCTCGGTGTGATTAATGGCATCGCTGAGCAGACAAACCTCCTCGCCCTGAATGCGGCGATTGAGGCAGCGCGGGCGGGAGAACAGGGCCGTGGTTTCGCGGTGGTTGCTGACGAAGTGCGTACCCTTGCCAGCCGGACTCAGGAATCCACAGAGTCTATACGCAGTACGCTGGAGCAGTTCCGGGCAGGCACGACCCAGGTGGTAGAAACAGTCGAGCGCTCTCAGGCGCAGTCGACATTCGGCATCGAGAAAACCACTGAATCAGCCGCTATTCTGGACCGTATTTCGGAGGTCATGCTCAGTATTAATGATGTTAATACTCAGGTCGCGACCGCCGCCGAACAGCAAAGCCAGGTCGCAGCAGAGATCAGCCAGAATATCCACAAGATAAATGGGCTGACTCAACAATGTAGCGAAGAAGCATCAAAAGCTGAGCATGAAGGCAATGTACTGAGTGGGCTGTCAAAAGAGCTGGCTCAGAAATTAAGCCGTTTTACGCTCTAGAAGGGGTAGTCATAACGCCTGCCAATATCAGAAGAATAAGCTTCGCTGATACTGGCAGGCTGGGTAAACAAAGATCAGTCGCGAATCATACGACGCAGCGTATCGTCACGACGGATAAAATGGTGATAAAGAGCGCCAAGTACGTGCAGCGCAATTAATGCCATCAGAACTTTAGAAACAATGCCGTGCATCAATCCGGCAATCTGGTTGACCTGTTCATTTTCACCGATCAGCATAGGAATCTCCCACCCGAACATTGCTACGGGATAACCAGCAGACTGACTCATTAAAATCCCACTCACAGGCATCAGAAGCATTGAAAGGTACAACAGACCTTTTACTGCACTGGCAGCTATCAACGTACTTTTAGGCACGCCATCAACCGGCCTGACCGGGTTGATGATACGTAGCGGAATGCGCAGAAAGAAAAGCAGGAGAGCCAATACTCCTACTGATTTGTGCAGCGACATCAGCTCAAATTTGTCGGGTCCATTTTCCATATTCTCCAGCAGCGTTCCCACGACGAGAAGCCCTATAATGATAATAGCCATCAACCAGTGGATCATTTTGGTTGCCGGGCTATAGTACTTTCCACCTTTCCGCATTGTTATTTCATTTCCTGTTTCTGGTTTTGGCCAGCGACTGGCCCTCTCTCATCGGGTGCTATATTGTCACCCCGGCGAAGACCTGACAATGTCATCACGCTTTCTTTCTGCGATCAGGCTGTATCAGGCCAACGGATAGACGACTTCATCGTGGTAGCCAGTGATAACGGACTGAGTACCAGACCAGCGCCGGTCAAGCTCTGCGTCACCGCTATCCATCACCAGAGGTCGCCCTTCCAGCCCTACCAGCTTTGTTTTTGTGGTAACAACACGCAGATTCTCTTTCCCCAGAGCCGTAAGAATACGCGGGCTGAATTGCTGATTTCCGCGCCCGAAGATATGACCCTGCCCTCCCATAACACTGATGACAGCATAAGCTTCTTTGTATTCTTGCAATAGCGACCAGATATCTGACTCGGTCAGATCGCTAGCGATGACCTGCTCATCAACAACGGCATCAACGCCCAGCAGGGTGGATTCGAGATGCAGCTCATCAAGAACCGCTTGGGTGGTTTTTCCAGAGCCAACCAGATAAAGAACACCAGGCTCCATTTCTTCAATGATATGGGCGGCTATGTCAGCGAGTACCAGTTCTTCAGATTCTGTACCGCCCTGCTTCACCGATTGAACAAAGTGACCGCTCTGAACCACACGCATTTCACCATACTGCCGGGCACGTACCTGATTCTGTCGAAACGCGTCTTCATCAAGATCACGCACTTCGGCATCACGGATGTCGACAAGCTGACCCTGAACCAGACGCAGGAGTACCTCACCACTCGCAGTTGGCGAAATACCATACACCCCAGAGTGAATCTTAACGCCGGCAGGAATGCCAAGAACGGGAATACGATCAGCAATGACGCTGCAGATATCGCGAGCAGTACCATCTCCACCTGCAAACACCAGAACGTCCGGGCGCTGCTGGGCGATCAGCCCGGCAGCAGCCATGGTATCTTCGGCAGTACTTGGCTGCTGCGGTTGAAAGTCGATAAGGTCATACTCAAAACCCAGCTCATCCAGCACATTCTGTCCCATATCGCCGGAGCAGGAAAGAAACCGGAGCTGCTGAGAAACAGGAAGCAGTATTTCAAGCGCCACCTTTGCCCGTTCTGCCGCGCGCCTGGTTGCTCCGCGACGGAAGGCCTCTTCAACAATACTCTGCCCGTCGCTGCCTTTTAGCCCCACCGCGCCACCGATACCAGCAAACGGATTGATCAGTAATCCCAGTGTCAGCATGTCAGAACCAGTCGGTTAACTTAATTCCGATACCGAACCGTTCCTGATACCGGTCGTAGTCGATAAGGCTTTCACCATAACCGTTAAAATATTGTGCATAGCCTTTGATTTTCTTCGTCAGCGGGAAGCTGTAGCCCAACTCAACAGCCCCCCGATTTTCAGAAAAATCCATATTATTGCGAACCATAATGGAAAACTGATGCTTTTCCATTAATTTTACGTAACGCAATTCACCATAACCGAGATAATCATCTATATCGGGATTATCGTTATCTTTAGGATCCTGGGGATCAGCTTCTTTGCCTTCAGGAATGCGCCACCACACCTTCGGACTGAGTACACCACTGCCTATGATAAATGCCGTCTCGGCGATGATCCTATTCCAACTACGTGATAGCGTACTGGTCTGACCGTTCGACTGGTGATTCAAAGAAAGACGAACATAATCCACGATTTTATCTTTCAGCATCCAGCTCACCATCAGTTCAGGCTCATGATTACTCTCGCGAAAAGGTCGGGAAATATCACTGTTGTACACCTGCCAGAATGAGCGGTTGGTATAACCCAACTCGATACGGCTGAAGTTGCCCAGTACATCCTCAGCGATAATGTATTTAAGGCTCAGCTGTACGATAGCCTCAAGATGATCATAACCGTCCTCGAGAGGCACATTCTCATCGGCGTATTGGTTTAGTGCCCTCTCAAGCTCATCATTACTGGGTCTGGCCTGCCACGTTAAAGGGAGGAAATAGTTGGGCCTGTGCGGTAGCAGTACATAGGGGTTCTCTGAGGCAAGCATTTCAGTACGTACTTTATCGATTAACGTCGGTAGGTTTTTCGCTTCATCGGGGAATTCATCTTCCGAAACGACCTGAACTTCCATGGTCTCTGTTTTGATACCGGCTGGAATATCCTCACGAACGATAGGCTCCCTATCTAGCTCGGGGGCTGGCGTTTCAGCAGAGTGTACAGGGAACGCACAAGCAGCAATGCACGCCACGAGAGCGCTTCTGAAAATGATCATAGTCGGAGCCTTCAGGTCGGGTAATCTTTCAACAGCAAAGATTACCATGAATCGCCTGAATGCGCCTGATCAGGCCACGTGAGCAGCCTCAAGGAATGGCGTTCGTACAGCCTGAAATTCATTTTTACAGTGAGGACAGGTACGCGTGTCACGCGACAATATTTTGTTATGAAGGTGGAATAGCTGGCTGTCTTTCTCCCAGCAATAAGAACAGTATGGCTGGCCAAACGGGCGTCCATCCAGTGTTTTGTAATAACCATCCCCCCGTCGCTTGAGGTTGCCTCGATAGACGATCGCCTCGTGCATACGGATTAACTCGGCGTCTTTTTCTTCAATCACATCCTGAAGCAGGGACAGCTCCATTTTTGCCTCAGACACTGAAGCCGTCAGGTCGGCGAGTAATCGTTTAAGATCACTTTTTTCAAGCAGGTAACCCGATTGACGGATCGCTCTGGCTACATCTTTCGCCCCTTCGAGGGTGTCCATCACAGCTTCAACAGTACCGTGCACTGGCATAGTCAATCTCCCGACAGATTTCACTAAAAAAGCGCCGCTTTTCCGACACTTCTTACAATATGAAAACTATTGAGCAGATTTAGTGCCAGTTCAGGTACTCACCTTTCACGGACTGCACAGACCAAGCGCTTATTTTTCAACGAAGGCACGCTCAATCACGTAGTGGCCTGCCTGTCCGCCACGAGCTTCTTTAAAGCCCAGATCATCCAGCATGCCAGTCAGCTCATCGAGCATGGCCGGGCTGCCGCAAAGCATGAAACGATCGTTTTCGGGATCAAGATCCTGCAGACCAATGTCTGATGTCAGCTTACCGCTGCGCAACAGATCCGTTAAACGCCCGGTGTTACGATACTCTTCACGGGTAACCGTCGGGTAGTAGATCAACTTTTCACGAACGATATCACCGAAGTATTCGTTGTTTGGCAGCTCGTTCTCGATCCGATCCTGATACGCAAGCTCGGACACATAGCGCACACCGTGAGTAAGAATGACCTTGTCGTACTGCTCGTACACATCCAGATCTTTGATGATGCTCATGAATGGCGCCAGTCCGGTGCCAGTGCTCAACAGATACAGATTCTTGCCTGGCAACAGGCTGTCAGTAATGAGCGTCCCCACTGGTTTGGTACCGACCAGAATCTCGTCACCGACCGCCAGCTTCTGCAGATGTTTGGTCAAGGGGCCGTCCTGCACCTTGATCGAAAAGAATTCCATCTCCTCTTCGTAGTTGGCGCTGGCAATGCTGTAGGCACGCAGCAACGGCTTATCCTCTACTTCCAGCCCGATCATGGTGAAATGGCCGTTCTTGAAACGCAGGCCCTGATTGCGGGTCGTAGTGAAGCTGAACAGTGTGTCGTTCCAGTGATGGACGCTGGTGACTGTTTCACGAATCAGGTTGCTCATAATGGCGACTCCGTTGTTTTGAGATCGTATAGAGCGATTTGCTCAAAGAATGATCACAGGTTACGCCTATTATTAAATTCGATAAAACAACTTATTTTGATATAATCAATCGAATATACCGATCATAGTATTCCGGGGCTGAAACCAATGAGATACACACTGCGCCAACTGGAGGTTTTCCTCGCGATAGCCCAGGCCGGCAACCTGACCCGTGCAGCAACTGAATTGAGCATGTCTCAGAGTGCGGCGAGTAGTGCACTGAAAGACCTCGAAACCCAATTCGACGTGCTGTTGTTCGACCGGGTCGGCAAAAGACTGCAGCTGAGTGACCGGGGAAAACAGTTGCGACCTGCAGCAGAACGGCTCATGGGCATGGCCGACGATCTGGAGCAAAGCCTGCTCAACAATGCCGACGCTGGCCCACTGAATATCGGTGCGACACTATCTATCGGTAATTACCTGGCGGTACAAATGGTCGCAGAGTATATGAGTCTCCACCCTGATGCCCCGATTACACTTGACGTTGAAAACACCGAGCATATCGCCGAGCGGGTTCTGAATTTTGAGTTGGACGTGGGCATGATTGAAGGCGAATTTCAGCACCCTCATCTGGATATCAAGCCTTGGCGCAGTGATGAGCTGACCGTGTTCTGCAGCCCAGAACATGAGTTAGCTCATAGCATGCAAGTCACCGATAGACAGCTGATGGCAGCCTCATGGATTCTGCGTGAAAACGGCTCAGGCACGCGACAGGCATTTAACAGAGCAATGCGTGGTCTGCTTCCAGAGATGAATATCGCATTGGAGTTGCAGCACACTGAGGCAATCAAACGTGCTGTACAGGAAAATCTGGGCGTTGGTTGCCTGTCACTTATGACACTTGAAGATGAACTTCAAAGCGGACGCCTGGTGCGCATCAATACACCTGAGCGAGACCTTCACCGCCGCTTGTATCTGATATTGCACAAACAGAAATACCAGAGTGCAGGTATACAGGCGTGGATGGATATATGCGACAGGTGGTCGTCATAAGACAGTCTGCAGCAAGCCGATTTATGGTAGTCTCAACTGACTTACGCCAGTTGTAGAAACCGATGCTGTTTTATCTTATCGATGATCATCAAATGTTTGCTGAGGCCCTGAAAAATATCATTGAGGGCTTCGGGCACAACTGTACAGTCAGCGTATTCTCCGATGCTCGCTTTGCTCTCGAAAAGCTTAAGTCGGAAAAACCTGACCTGATCATCCTCGATCTTGAGATGGAAGGCATAGGCGGTACAGACATGCTGAAAATCCTCTCTCAGCATGGTCTCGATATACCTGTTCTGGTTTGTTCAGGTAATCTCACTCCGTTGAATATGGCCGAAATCAAGGAAGCAGGCGCCCGTGGCTTCTTACGAAAGTCAGAAAGTATTGCACAAGTAAAAGAAGCCATCATCGCTGTCGTCGAAGGCGGTTACTACCCAGCTGAATTTCAGGAAACGCAGAGCGGAAAAGCAACGAAGCAACATCCCCTGTCTCCCAGACAACAGGCCATACTTACACTGATGAAATCAGGGATGAGCAATGGCGAGATTGCCGATATGCTGTTTCTGAGCCCTAATACCATAAAGACTCACGTCCGGCTTATGTATGACACACTTAATGTCAGTAGCCGCATTGAGTGCCTGAATAAAGCCCGGTCACTCGGGCTCTGACAGCTAACCTCTGGAAGGCCTTTCTGCATTATCTGGCTATTTATGGAAGATCCAGCCGCGTAATCGCTGAAGTGATTTCAGCGTTGCTCACAGGTTTAAACAAAACAGGATAGCCGCTCGCTTTCAATGCCTGAATTCTTTCCGGTGACGTATTCCCAGTCATGATGATGGCAGGTACAGGTCTGCTGAGATGCGAATTAACCTCTTCAATCATATCACCGGAAGCAAGATTCCCCGGTAAACGATCATCCGACAAGATCAACTGTGGGATAAAACGCTCAGATGTCAGAACGTCTCTTAACTGCTGCACATTATGCGCAACTTCAACATCATGACCAGCCGCCACCAGAATCATAGAAAGTGAATCTGTGATCTGAGGTTCATCATCAATGACCAGAATACGAAGCGAAACTTGCGTTCTGGGTGCATGCTCATCAGAAGCATCCATGCTGTCCTCGAAAGCCCGTGGTAAATAGAAACGAAAAGATGTTCCGACGCCAACTTCAGACTCGAACTCAAACGGAATCGCATGCAATTCGCATAGGCGCTTTACAATTGGCAACCCTAGTCCCATGCCGGCACTGCCCGAAACGACTTCGGGGCCTGAGTCCAACTGCACGAACTCTTCGAAAACAATGGTTTGCTTTGATTTAGGAATTCCCTGGCCTGTATCTTTTACGGTAAGACAAACACTTCCCCCGGAAGAGCGTGCCGATAAAGTGACCTCACCCTGCTCGGTATAACGTACCGCATTGCCAATCACATTATCGAGTATTTCAATCAGGATGCTTCTATCTGCCGAGACGAGACATGGTTCTCCCTCAACACGCAAATGAATGCCTTTTTCCAGCGCATGCACAGAATGAACAGCCGATATTTCATTGAGAACTTTCTGCACACGAATCGTCTGACGATTCACTTCCAGCACTCCTGCATCGAGCTTTGAAATATCCAGGAGCCTGTCTAATAGATGACTCGCCGAAGACAAGCTTCTGGCCAATTTTTCTGAAGTTTCCTGATTTCGCATATCAGGGTTCGAAAGCATTGCTTCTGCGTACAGGCGAGCCGCCTGCACAGGTTGACGAAGGTCGTGGCTGGCGACAGCAATAAAGCGTGTTTTCGCAGCTGTCCGCTCATCCGCTAATTCCTGCGCGTTACGGTGCTCGAGACGGAGAATGATCGACTCCATATGAGTTCGATGAATCACGATACTGAACAGCACCAACATCATCCAGGTAAGTGGTGCGATAATCAGGGGCAGTATTTCACCACCAAAATCTACTGACAGAAGGTGCCAGCTGAAGCTGAAAAAAACAGGCGTAAGAAACGTAATATAAATATCGGGATAACACCCCATAGTGACTGATGGCATGGAGGAAGCAACCACCACCAGCAACAACAATGAAAGTATCTGGATCTGACTGGCATCAGGGAAGAACAAAAACGGTGTCAGCGCCCAGAATATTCCCCATATCACAGAAAGGTATAGATTGACCCAGTGCCAGGTCCGAACATAACTTAAAGAGCGGTTTTCATGATCCGAGCGGTAATGCCAACGAATCAGGAGCAAGGAATTAATGGCGACAAAAAGGATACCTGAAAACCAGACCAGCAGTGCGTTCGCTGTCGCCGATGAGTAAAACATCAGGCCGACAATACAGGCAACGATAACCGACCCAACCATTCGGGAGCCGACTTCGGCCATAAAGAGGTTGTGCCTTTCCCACTGCAGGTCTTCCGCCAGAGGGTGTTCCTTAATCGGAGGAAGAAACTCGTTTATAAGTCTCTTTAGAAGTCCTGCCAATGCGATTACTCCTTAACATCACTGTACTTCTGGCGCCATAAGAGGCCCATAGGGCCTCTTATGAAAGGATACTATCCAGTCTTATCAGCTACCTGGGTGTACCGGCGAGTATACCTCAATGATATTACCGCTATCAGTAGCATCATGACACCAGAGCTTTTGCCCAATACCCTGATCGGAAACGCCGGTAATAACATCAGAGCAGTTCTGTACCAAAGTATCAGAAGACAACGTCATTGCTTGCTTTAAGTTCATATCCCGACGATAACCAGCGACTACAATACCTGACGCATCTGAGTCTGACACCATATAGATATGATCAAAGTCTGTGGTTGCCTCACCCGGCACTACAAACATATCTTTCACCAGCATCTGCTGCGCGACGCCCGTTACAAAAGGATCATTCGCCGACCAGTCAACATTACGCACTGTTGCCGGAGATGAGCCTGAATTGGCATACACAAGATTGTTAGTCTCTTCTGAGTCATCATAATAGGTGTAATAAACATGGTCTCCGAACCCGGTAACACCTGACATGAAGTCTTCAACCTCAGAAGCACGCGTTACAGTAGAGATATCATCCATCACAACCGCATCCGTCGCATCAACGTCTGCCGTCGTATCTATCGTGAATTCGACTTTCATGACTCGGGCGTAGCGGTACTGTGCTGAACCCGATGTTGTCATTGTGGCACCAGCGTAATAAACCACAGCACCCATTGCGTCATTCGTGCCTTGGGTAAACCCTGCAGAGATTTCGCTGCATTCGCGCGCCTCGACGCTACCATCAACCAGATCAATTTCAGCGACTTTAGATGTATCTGACGTTTTATAGATATGCAGACTAACAGCACTGGTATAGCCCGGTGTATCACTACCATCCTGACAGGCAACCACATAACTTTCATTATTGTGCGAGATGACATCCATATCCTGAAAGTCGCGACTATCGGTTGGGTTGTCAATATTCTTGATCTCGCTCAATTCTGTCGCTGGGTAAGTCACTGAGCGAATCGAAAATACGTCGCCGTCCTGTCCTGATACGGGTGCGCCTTTCATCATGGTAATCTCGGGTGTCTCTGAATTTCCGTTAAACCCAAGACCAAGAACACGATCTGTTCCGGCACTCCATGTGGTATCCGACAAAACGACCGGTGTGTCTGTGTTGTCTGTGTTGTCCGAAGGTGTGTTATCAGAAGGTTCCTGAGCGGTGTTTGAAGAGCCGCCGGAGCCGCCTCCACATGCTACGAGAGAAACACTAAATGCCAAAATACCGGCACGAAAAATAAAAGAATTATTCATAAAAAATCCCGTAAGTATTTAGCAATCAATAATAAATAACGATACTGATTCCAACTTCACCCAAGCGGGTGAAATACAGAAAACTGACAATAGAGGAGTATTAAAAAAGTGAATTTAACTAAAAAAAAGCCCTCATAAAGAGGGCTAAAAGAGATTGGTGAGAAAAAGTGATATCAGTGATTATTTCACTTCTACTTCAGCACCAGCGCCTTCGAGTTCTGCCTTGATCTGCTCAGCTTCTTCTTTACTTACTTCATATGAGCGAGCAGCAACTCTATCAGGAGCTTCGACTACCTCTGACTGCGGTACCGTTGGAGCGGTAAATTCAATCAACGTGCCTTCGTCGGTAGAGTCGTGGCACCACACCGTCGTGCCATTTACAGCCAGCTGATCCACGCATCGGGTGAAATCACCATCACTCAGCATCACGTACTCACCTCCAGTGAAGTCAGCACCGGCAAGGCCAGCATCTGCTGAAACAGCCAACAAGTTTTCACCGCTGTATATCAGGTCCAGGATAACTGCCCCATTTTCGGTGTCAGATGTAAATGGATTGCCGTCACTGTTCAGCTTAATGCCTGCCGATTCCAACGCACTCAAAAGATAAGTATTGTCCTCGACAGTCATGGCAACCAGGAAGTCATCTTCAGGATCTTCTTCAACTGCCGACACAATAATATCGCCGTCAGTTGCCAGTACCGCAAAGTCACTTTCGGTTACTTCATTATTTTCATAGTTATAGATCAGGCTGGCTTCAAAGACTGCGACCTCTCCAGTGCTATGTTTACCAGTAATGAAGAAATCAACCTCATAGGCTGACGTGCCTTTACTGCTCAGATCAGATGCCGATAGACCACCTAATGAATGACAGTCAACGAGGAATCCACCCTCCGCACCTGTATCAATTGCAAGAGATTCATTTATATCTGTACCGGCCAGATAAATTTCGAGAGTTGCTGGCGTCTGAGTTTCGTCTTCGATAGCAACTTCTTCTTCAATGGCAACCGCTCGAGGGCCGACTTCACCGCGCGTCGGGATTTCTCCACCTTCGATCATGCTGGCTTCTTCGTACCCACAGGTCGCAATCAGAACAGTGTCGATTTCTTCGCCTTCCACAGTGCCAGACACAGGCAACGCCAGAACATCACGGTAGTAGTCCTTCTCGAGTGCAACACCCTCGACTGCAGTAAATTCTTTTGTCGCTGCAGGCGCAACCATCAGGGTGTGGGAGACACTGTCATCAGAGCCAGTTGAACGTTTAAGCGCAACCATGTCGCCGTTGGTCGCATTCTGAGGATAGGTCAGGCCCACCAGCTCATCTGCCCCAGCAGACCATGCTGTATCGGTATACACCGCCAGAGGATCAGGTGTAACGATGTCGTCGCCAGTTTCATCATCACTGGAAGATGACGAACCGCCGCCACAGCCAACCAGAGTCATAGAAGTCGCGGCGAGCACCGCCAGTGTTAGTTTATTCAGTTCCATTCTGCTCTCCCGAACGTTAGTTTTTGTCAACGCGAGAAGTAGACCAGAAGGGTATTCGGGCTTTCTTCACCCGTTTGGGTGAAAAGAGGTTGGTAAGGCGACTTATAACGGCCATTCTGAACTTATTTACCTTTTACTGACCGTTAGCTCAGCTTACCTGAAGCGAGTGCCACCACATCACTAACAGGCGTACAGCCAGCAGAGTAAGAAACCAGCGATATAGCCACCTGAAGCGCGCTTCAGGCAGCTTCCCTAATAGTTTAAGTCCGGCTTTTGTACCCAGATAGCCCAGCACAATCATGCCTGTCATAATCGGAACCCAAGCAGAAAATGCGAAGCCGATGGCACCAAAGACAATGATTTTAAGAAGATGCTGAATGCTCATTGCCGTCGAGAAAAGTGCTGTATAGTGCCACTTATTGTGAGCATCTTTACTCAGCCAGGCTGATACAAGTGGGCCTGATGCACCAACAAGAAAGCTGGCTAATGTCGTAATTAGCCCGCCGATCGCTAAGCCAACCCGCGTGCGGCCAAGACCAATCATGGGCATAGGTAACCAGGTAATCCAGAGTACGAATAAGGCAATAAACAGAGGAATCAACTGGGTATCGAGACGACCAACCAGCCAGACCCCACCCACGACCGCGATCACGGCGCCAGTGACGAACCAGAACAGACGTTGGCGATCAAGATACTGGCGGGAAAGATATGCTCTCGATGCGTTAGAGCCTAACTGCACAACACCATGCACCGGCACCAGGGCTAACGGCGGTAAGATACCCGCCATCACAGTGATAAGAAAGGCGCCACCTCCCACTCCCAGCGCCGCTGTTATCAACGAACCGAGAAAGGATGCCGCAAAAAGAAACACGGTGTCCGTGAGGGTCAGGCCGTCAGGTATAAATTCGAGCATGTCCCCTCACAGAGTAACTTAAGTCAGAAGTTAATACCCTTCTGGCTTGATAAAGCCTCGGAGTGACTTCTCAAGCAGCGATGCAAATTTAATCGTTGTTTTATCATGATATTTACGCCCGAGAATCTGTATATTGACCGGTAGTCCGTTCTTTGTAGACCCCACGGGTGCACTGGTTGCAGGAAGCCCCATCAGTGTTGCAGGAGCAATCCACATAAAGATGTCAGTGTAAGGGCCAGGCAAACCATTAACGTGCAATTTACGCTTGTGCATCGCAGGCTTAGGCTGATGCTTAAACGCAGGCACATGAACAACCGGTGTCAGGATCACATCGTACTGATCGAATAACTTATCGGCTTTCTGCGCAATACGCAGGCGCGTCTCGTGCTGCTGCAGCCAATCGGCATGAACCTGAGTCATCCCTTTCAGCAGCTTATCAATATGAGCACTGAGTTTGAGTTTTGCTCCGAATTTTCCTGCGATTTTACCGATCAAAGCCGTTATACCACGCTGAGCCGGTTTCAGAGTTCCGCTGAGCACCGAACCAAGCAGGTTCATGTAAGTAGGAACAAATGTCTCCAACGACATCCCCTCTGGAGCACCGGTTGTGACATCAACGCCCTGAGACTTAAGATGCGCAGCAAGCTCGGTATAGGCAGCCTGTAACTCATCATCAATCGGACTTAACGGGTCCTGCGTCCACAGCAATACTTTATAACCACTCAGGTCTTTTTGAGGCGCTTCGGGGAGAGTCAGCGACCAGGTATTCCCCATGAGTGGCCCCGGTGCAGCCAGAACATCAAGCATGACGTCAAGATCTTCAGCATGACGTGTCATCGGTCCCGGCGTCGAAAGGTCAGGCTCAAGTAGCATACCTGGAGGGCCTGGAATATGACCGCGGCTGGCGATAATGCCGTGCGTAGGTTTGTGACCATAGGTGCCGCAGAAGTGCGATGGCGTTCGGATAGACCCTGCCAGATCGGAGCCCAGTTCAATGGGAGTCAGCCCCGCTGCCAAAGCAGCGGCAGCACCACCGGACGAACCGCCCGGAGTGCGACTGGTGTCATGTGGGTTGTTCGTGGTGCCATACACCTTATTGAAGCTCTGCAGATCTCCTGCAAATAAGGGCACGTTTGTTTTACCAAAAGGAATCGCCCCCGCATCAATCAGGCGCTGTACCGTGAACGCATTGCTTTTTGGCATATGCTTGGCTAAAGAGCGTGAACCCGCAGTGCAAGGCATGCCAACGACTTCAAACGTATCTTTGATCGTCATTGGGATACCATGCAAAGGGCCCCATGACTCGCCTTTGGCTCTGGCGTGGTCTGCAGCATCAGCACGGGTCAGCGCATCATCATAGTTCGTTGCTACTACCGCATTCAGTGCTGGATTCAGCGTCTCAATACGGTCTCGGAAGTACTCTACCAACCCACGACTGGTTACCTCACCAGCAGCCAGTGCTGCCTGAAGTTCTGCGATTCCGCAGAAAGCCCACTCTTTAGACACAGTCATCCCCTCTATTATTGTTAGCGATTTTTTCAGCGACTTCTATTTTTGAATCTGGAGCGGTTCTCAGGTTACCGGACCCGGTAGTGGCTGCCAATGTGCAAATGTGCCGCGCAACAGTGAGGATTGACCCGCACTCTGTGCCGTCATACTCTCCGGTGACAGGATGTCGGAGTTGGGTGAGTGGAGTCTATGAGGCAGATGTTGTCGCAACACCTTTTTAAGCACGTTGTCAGCGCCCTGGCGCTAATCTCATGCGTCACAGTCGTGGCCGAACCACCAGTATCCCCCGAGAAACTGAGCTGGGTAAAAAACGATGCTCCTCCTTTTTACATCATAGGCCCCGGCGGTCAGCAAGGGAGCACCGACCTACAAGGGTTCGGGGACAGAATCCAGGCTCTCATTGAACGCTCTTTGAATAACTACCAACACGAAACGCTCCGCATCCCTTTGAGTCGACTATCTTCGAGCTGGAAGGCGTACAACCCACTTTGCTTTGCTACCATGATTCATGAAGCACCTCTGAGCGATGACTATCTGCTATCAGTGCCTAACGCCATGTACCTGCCCCACGGCATCATTACCACGAACGAATTCGCAGAACGCCTGCCGGTGCTGGACGATGGCAGCGTGTCGTTAGAATCCATCATCAGGGAGCAGAAGATCAGCATGGGCCACATCAGCGGCCGCACGTACGGCGAAAAACTCGACAGAATGCTGCGCCGCTACCGACACAATATTGAGGTCAATGCACGCGCGGGCTCGACAGAGACTCGAGGTATCCTCACTATGCTGAATAAAGGCCGCTTCGACTTCATCATTGATTACGAATTCGTGCTTAACCACCATGTGGACTCTGCTGAACAAGCAGAACAACTGCGCTTCCTTCCCATCAGCGAGACCCGTGGTAACTTTATTCTGGGCGCTGTAGGTTGTACAAACTCTGAACAGGGGCAAAAAGTCATTCAGAGTATCAATAACGTATTACCGGAAATCGTTAATAGCCGCTCATACCGACGAGCCGTGGCAGCATGGCTGGTTCCTGTTGGCGACGAAGCCTACTACTGGAATAGATTCGACGATGTTCTCAGAGCCCACCTTGGCTCTCCCACTCCGCCAAAGAAAACGGCCAGACGGCCCTTTGCCACATCGGAATAAAGAGCAAGCAGCCCAAGCCGTCAGGCCCGGGCTGCTCTGTTGTCGGTTCGCGGCTACTGTGGTAATCCATCATGAGACGGCTGAAAATACCCGGCTGAAGCTGGACTGTTCCTGAATATTCACCGGCAACCTCAACTTGCGGGAAATATCGCTGGCAGAAAATACTCCCCGGATCTGATGCGTATCCTCATCAATGACCAGACAGTGTTGCTGATAGTTGCCCTGAAGAAAATCAATCACATCACCGATCGTTGATGTATTTACCTCATGAATATTCAGTGCCAGCAGGTCTTGCTTTCTTACCATCAGATCACTGACACGCACTTCGTTGCGGGATACTCCTGAGGCCGCGGCTTTCGCCAGAATATTCTGTTCAGACAGATCAGCAGCCGAAACGACACCGGAGAAATGTCCGGTGGCATCGAGTACGATTTTGAGCCGGACATGAGTCCGAATCATCAGACTACGTGCTTCAGGCGCGGGAACCGGCCCTTCAATGACCAGGGGCTCCACATCACGAAAGTCAGTGAAGAAATCCATCGCCGGGCTGAGCACAGTTTTCTCTTTAAAGTCAGCAGGCTGAACCAGCTCATCAATTTTCTGTACAGGGTAGAGAGTCAATTTTTTCATAACACGATCTCCGGGCACCGCATATTGTTGTGCAGTACCGATTCTTGAATTTTTTATTAAATGGCCTGAAGAATCAGAGCGCAGGAGGAGCGCGTATGAGCGAGTGGCGACCGACAGAATGGCCTGCCGTAAAAACGGCATCAGACATTTCCGCTGAAGTCAGGATAACTTCCGAAAGTGTCTGCCTGGAAAAAGAAGATTTGCCGTCGTCATCAACACCGCTATCAACTGCATTCAGCAGTGTATCGGCAAATGTCTCAGCGACCAGAGTCGCAGAGCTAACGTCAGATAAGGCAGCATTGTGCGCCTTACCTGAACTTTCATAAGGTCGATAATCCAGCGCAACGGCGGGTAAGGAGAGGTTCAGAAGAAGCAGCAATGCTGATGCTAGCGAAAAGCGCATATCCCCTCCCCTATACTCAAATGACTTATATCAATATATGCCTGAGATCGGGATTACACCAGTAAGTTTCCGTCAACGAATGGAAATTGTGATGCTTTCGTCATTCCCCCCTCAGAAAACGGAGTAAGTTCAAACGACGCAATAACTTCACAGTGCCTGCTAAGAATTCAGGCTATAACAAATGCGAATAGAGTGATTTCCAATGGCACGTCAACCTGGTTACTACTCCTCAAATAGAAGTATTGAAATAAGAAGGAATTTATATGTCACGCCTACTTCAACAAAGCTACAAGGCATCCACCCGGGTTACCCCATCATTTCCCAGACAGTCAGCATACCCAGGCGCTTTCGTTACACTGTGCCGGAAACATCAACAGCATTGAAGGTGCGATCCTGATGACCTTGGGCGGCCTTGGCGTGAGTATCTTCCCGCGCCACTGCATGCAGCAGCACATCGACGAGGGTAAGTTGATCGTTTTTGAACAGACACACAGTGAACCTCTACTCAACGATATCTATATTTCATCGTTAAAGTCAGACCAGCGCCCCTACCGCGTTGAACTGGTGATCTCCTGGTTTATTGATATGGTCGCTGATCACTGACCAGCAGACATAAAATTGCTTGTTCGATACAAAAAAGGCGCTCAATGAGCGCCTTTTCAGATCGTATCGGCTGCAATTAAAGCAGATCACGACCTTTCTTAGCAGCAGTACGCAGACGCAGAGCGTTCAGCTTAATAAAGCCTTCCGCGTCTTTCTGATCGTAAGCACCTGCATCATCTTCAAACGTAGCGATGGCTTCGTCGAACAGTGAATCGTCAGACTTACGGCCAACCACGATCACGTTGCCTTTATACAGCTTCAGACGAACTTCACCGTTTACAACCGACTGAGTTTCATCAATCGCTGCCTGCAGCATCTTACGCTCTGGTGACCACCAGTAACCGTTGTAGATCAACTCTGCGTATTTAGGCATGAGCGAATCTTTCAGGTGCGCCGCTTCGCGGTCCAGAGTGATCGATTCGATCGCACGGTGCGCTTTCAGCAGCACGGTGCCTGCCGGAGTTTCGTAGCAGCCACGGGCTTTCATGCCTACGTAACGATTTTCTACGATATCAACGCGGCCAATACCGTTAGCACCGGCCAGCTTGTTCAGCTCTTCCATGATGGTCGCTGGTGATTTATCAACACCATCGATCGCAACTGGGTCACCGTTCTTGAAGGTGATGTTCAGGTAGGTTGCTTCATCCGGAGCGTTCTCAGGAGAAACAGACCACAGCCACATGTCTTCTTCTGGCTCTGCCCATGGATCTTCAATCAGATCGCCTTCGTAAGAGATGTGCAGTAGGTTGGCATCCATAGAATAAGGAGATTTCTTGCCTTTCTTCTTCTCTACGTGGATGTTGTGCTCATCACAGTAAGCCATCAGCTTTTCACGGGAATTCAGATCCCACTCACGCCATGGCGCAATCACTTTCACGCCAGGCTTCAGTGCGTAAGCACCCAGCTCGAAACGTACCTGGTCATTACCTTTACCGGTCGCGCCGTGGGCAATGGCATCGGCACCCGTTTCATTGGCGATCTCGATCAGGCGCTTAGAAATCAGAGGGCGTGCAATGGAGGTACCCAGCAGGTACTCACCTTCATAGATGGTGTTAGCGCGGAACATCGGGAAAACGAAGTCGCGGGCAAACTCTTCACGCAGGTCGTCGATGTAGATTTCTTTGATACCCAGAGCTTCGGCTTTCGCGCGAGCTGGCTCTACTTCTTCACCCTGACCCAGGTCAGCAGTAAAAGTAACGACTTCACAGTTGTATTCAGTTTGCAGCCACTTAGCGATTACGGAGGTATCGAGACCACCGGAATACGCCAGTACGACTTTCTTGATGTCTGACATGCGCTTCTCCAGAAATTAACGGCGCTGAAACCAGTCTGCCCATACCAATGTGCAGGACTACGGCAGCGCCGGAGCGAAAATTCAAAGGGGGCATATTGTACTGATTGTGAGCAATAACGCCAGCAGACCGCAGAGGTGACGCCTGTAGAAATCTCACGATTGAAAAAAAATAATGAGTACAATCGGGAAGTAACGATGTCATAGCCGTCTTTCCGGCTGCTCGATCAATCATTAAGGATCAGGGATGCTTCAGATACTCACGACACAGTTCCTCACTGGCCGCGCTTCACGCCGCAACGCTTCAATTATTCGTTCAATGGCATTCCTGCTTTCTCTTTCAGTGCTGATGGTCTTGCAGACCGGCTGTCAGCAAGACCATGAGACGAGCAACGTGCCTGTTCAGCCAGACCCTTCTGGCTCGGCATCCCCTGGCAAGCCATCGTCTGTCACAGATACAGCAGAAGATACCAGTACGACACCCTCGAACAACGATGCCATGTACGCAGATATCCCGCTGACCATCGCCTCAGTAAACGCCAGCAGCTACGACGGTGGCATGACCATTGGGGTTCGTTTTTCGGCTCCCCTGAGCAGAAATCAGCCTTTTCAGAACTATGTACACATCAGTGGTGAAACACCGGCGTGGATTCTCTCCGATGACGGCCTGACCCTGTATCTTGCCGATCCTGAACCAGAGCGCACCTACAACGTGATGGTCAGTAAAGGCATGAAAGCGAAAAACGGCACCGTTCTTCAGGAAGGCGACAGCGCCAATGTCACTCTGCCGCCCGCTCCCCCATCAGCCACCTTTGCCAGCGATGGCCATTATCTGACCACTGATTTGAGCATTGGACTGCCTGTCAACGTAATGAATGTCAATGAAGTGAACGTCAGTTTCTTCCGGGTTCACAACGACAACGAAGCACTGCGCCAGATGCTGCTCTGGAAATCCTCTGATCCCCTTGAGCATATCTACCGACTTGAAGACATGAAGGCGTTTTCTGACTTTGTTTACGATGGCAGGATTGCTCTGACAAGCGATAGAAACCGACTGCGCACGGTGAATCTGCCCTTGGCTTCTATTGACGCCCTGAAAGAAAAAGCGGTCTACCTTGCCGTCATGACCGTGCCGGGTCAGTTTAACTCCAAACTGTCGACAACCTGGTTTACCGTCAGCGATATTGGGCTGCATATTCGCGAGTATCCCAAAAACATTGGCATTTTCACCCGAGACCTGAATTCCGGTGCTTCTAAGGCCAATGTTGAACTCACTGTGATGAGTGGCTACCGCAGCAAGGAGCCTAAAGTTGCCAACCTTAGCAGCGGCAAAAGAGGCTATGTCGAGCACCCGCGAACCGATTTCTACAACACCATCCTGATCGCACGTGACGATGATGCTGTCACCCTGATGCATCTCAACAGTGCCTCGCTGGATATGTCGGACTTCGATACCGGCACCCGCCCCTATCGTGATGCTGAGCTGTTTATGTACGGCCCTCGTGATCTCTACCGTGGTGGAGATACCGTCTATATCAATGGCCTGTACCGGAATGCCGATGGCAAGGCACGGCGGAACAGTCTGCTCAATTACTACCTGCGCCGCCCCGACGGCACGCGCACAGATCAAGTCACCTGGCGCAGTACCGTGCCCGGTGTGTATGAGTTTTCCACCGAATTGGCTGCGGATGCACCCACCGGCCAGTGGAGTTTTAATGTCACTGAGCTGGACGGCAGCACGCATCGGTATAACTTTCAGGTGGAAGACTTTATGCCTGAGCGCATGAAGCTGACATGGAACCCGGATAATAAATCACAGGTATTCACCACTCAGGATGCGCTGAAGATTGATGTTCTCGGAAGTTACCTCTACGGCGCACCTGCTGCGGGTAATAATTTCGAAGCCGACTTCAGTCTGCGCCCCACCGCTCATCCGTTCCAACAGTGGCCGGAGTTTCACTTTGGAGACCCTGACCAAGATGACTGGATTCAGTCGCTACCATCACGACAAACCAAGCTGAGCGACCAAGGTGAGCTGACTCTGCACCCAGCATCTACCTGGAGTGAAGCCCGCGTTCCGTTGGCGTTACGCATCACGGGCAGCCTGTTCGAAAGCGGTGGCCGCCCTGTCGTTCGTTCTCACACCGTCAATATCGTCCCAGAGGGCAAACTGACTGGTGTGCGCCCACTGTTTAATAATCGCGCTGAAAGAAATTCAGCAGCCAGCTTCGAGATCATTTCAACTGATGCCGCGGGCAAGCTCACAGATAACGCCTCACTGGAAATGACGCTCACGAATATCACACTAGAAACACGCTGGAAGCGCGACAACAATCGCGGTTGGTACTACGAAGAACAGCGTCGCAACGTGCGTGAGCTAAATCTGCCTGTGGCAGCCCGCGCCGATGGCCCGGTCACAGTTCAGGTACCGGTGCAGTGGGGCGAATACCTTCTCGAAATCCGCGATACGAATACCGACCTCAATACTCGCTATTACTTTAATGCCGGTAACCGCTGGTACTGGCGGTCACAAGATCAGGCCGCCCGACCCGATCAGGTAAGCCTGGCTTTCGACAAAGAAAGCTATGATGCTGGCGACAATGCACGTCTGAAAATTACGCCACCCTCGGCCGGACGCTCATTGGTGCTGATTGAGTCAGACGAACTGCTTTTCCGTACCGAAGCCGATATACCTGCAGAAGGTGGTTGGGTCGATATTCCTGTCAGCAAAGACTGGCAACGCCACGACATCTATGTGTCGGTGATCCACCTACAACCCTCTGATACTCAGCAGCGAATTACTCCCACGCGCTCGGTTGGATTAATTCACCTGCCACTCAATCGCGAAGCCAAACGATTGAATATTGAAATTGAGACACCCGAAAAATGGCTGCCAGCGAACACCGAACAGGTGACGCTCGATATTTCATCACAGCAGCCAGTAAGCCGCGCCTGGGTAACTCTCGCCGCCGTTGATAGCGGCATATTGTCAATCAGTCGCTTTAAAACGCCCGAACCTTTCGAGTTCTTCTTTGGTCAGCGTCGCTTTTCAATTGATGCTAAAGACATGTACGGCAAACTGATTGATCTGAATAATAACCGCAATGGTGAAGTACGCTACGGTGGTGACGCAGACCTCGCTCGCGGTGGCGATCTCGCCCGCTCCGAAGTACAGATCATTTCTCTGTTCAGCGGCATGGTAAACGTAGAAAACGGAAAAGCGGTGGTTCCGGTCACGCTGCCTGACTTCAATGGCCAGATCAGGTTGATGGCTCTGGCTTTTGACGACGAAAGAGTCGGCAGCGCTGAGAAAAAAGTGACGGTTGCTGCCCCAGTTGTTACTCAGTTGTCATTGCCAAGGTTCATTGGTACTGGCGATAAATCCAGCGTTGCCTTAGACATCACCAATATGACAGGGAAGGATACCGATTTTGAGGTCTCGCTATCCGCCTCAGGGCCAGTGCAGGCTGAAGCACTGGAGCAGACACTCTCGCTCAAGGAGCAACAACGCGACACTCTGCTCTTACCATTTACGGCCACAGGAGCCGGGCGTGTTGTATTCCATGCTGAGGTGAAGCATCAGGGTCAGGTGGTGATTGATCGGGAATGGGGGCTGCAAAGCCGGTACCCATACCCGGCACAGACCTTCCGCGAGTACGACGTTCTTGAAACCGGTGCCTTGCTGACGACGGACTCAGACATCACCGCTGACTGGCTGAGCGATTCAATTGTCGCGGCAGTTGCAGCCAGCCCGTATGAGAACCTGAATGCGGAAGAGCGTATGGAACGCTTACTTCGTTATCCATATGGCTGCCTTGAACAGACCACCAGCTCGACATATCCATGGCTCTACGCAAGCGACGATCAGATTAAACGGCTGAAAAAAACCACCGACGGCGAGTTAACTCGTGCAGCCGCGATTGCCAGTGGCCTCAGTCGCATAGCGACCCGCCAGAAACCGAATGGTGGTTTTGGCCTGTGGCGTCGCGAGGATGCCGACGAGCAGCATTGGTTGGCAGCCTACGTTGCTCAGTTCATGACCGATGTCCAGGCGGCTGGATATCAGATCGACAACGACGTCCTGAGCAAAATATTACTGCGTCTGCGCGAGTACTCCCGCGGCAAAGCACAACTGCGCGAGCTCTGGGCCGACGACGTTGAGCTTTATCGTTTTACGTATCAGGCCTTCGCTCACTTTATCCTCGCCCAGCACAATATGGCCTCACTGGCGGATATTCGCACGACAGCGGCGGCAATACCCGACAACGCCGGAGGTCTGGCGACGCTTCAACTGGCAATAGCGGCGAAACTTCAAGGCGATAACCGACTGGCGGCAGAGCTGTACCTGAAATCGCAGAAACAACGGTCAATACGTCCATACATTGGCGACTACGGTTCAGAACTGCGCGATAAGGCACAGCAAGCCCGCCTGATCTGGAAATACGACCTCGACAGCACCCGGCCTGTTAAGCTCACCTCTGAAATTGCGGCAGACATACGCAACCGCCGCTATCTGAGTACTCAAGAGCAGATAGCCATCGTGCAGCTGGCGCACGAGCAGCAGAAGCACACCGATGGCGAATGGAACCTGATGGTATTGAGCGCTGGCAAAGAACAGACTCTCACCGGAACCGAGCCAACACGGATGATTTTGCGGGGCGCCAATGCTACCGGGCTTAGCGTGACCAATATCGGCGAAGGGAACGTCTACGCCTCTCTTACCTATCAGGGGCACAGCGCCACAGCGCCCGCAGAAAGCACCTCGGGTGACGTCAGTGTATCGCGCCGCTACTGGAGCATGGATGGCGAGAAACTCTCCATGAATGAACCACTGGCAATGAGCACCGGTGACATGGTGATCGTCGAGTTGCTGGTGTATTCGAACAAGTATCGCCCAGATCTGCTGTTAGTGGATCTTCTCCCTGCGGGTCTGGAGATCGAAAATCAGAACCTGAACGACAGCACCAAATTGTCCGAAATCGTTATCGACGGCGAAAAAATTGGCAAATGGCTGCAAAATGCGGGAGTCGTTCACGAAGAATTCCGTGACGACCGCTATGTCGCTGCGCTTCGCACCGGAGGCAACAGCTACCGCGGCACACGTGCTGCGCGCATGTATTACATCGCACGCGCGGTAACTCCGGGTAGCTACAAGGTTCCGAATCCGCTACTCGAAGACATGTATGACCCTGAGGTTCGGGCGATTGGCAGTACCATTGCGGAGTTGATCATTCAGCCGCGTTAATAGAATGGTGAAAGAAGTTCAAACATCGTCACGGTTACCAGCCAGAAAAAAGTTCACCCTTTATCTGGCTGGTTCAATCGCTGGCATAGTGACCGCTCTGTGGCTTCTCAATCTTTTGTTCCCACTGCCCACCCCACAGCAGTCGGGCGAAGGTTTTACGCAAGTTGTGACCGACAGACACAATCAGGTATTGCGAGCCTTCCCCGATAAAAACGGTGTCTGGCGCTACCCCACTACACCCGATGAAGTGTCAGCCGATTATCTGAATGCGCTGCTCAGTTACGAAGACCGCTGGTTCTACTACCATCCGGGCATTAACCCTGTTTCGCTGATAAGAGCAGCGATCCAGAACATCCGCTGTGACTGCATCGTCTCCGGTGGTTCGACCATCACGATGCAAGTGGCTCGAAGATTCTCTCCCCACGCTCGCAGTATCAGCGGAAAACTCCAGCAGATACTCAGAGCATTTCAGCTGGAATGGCACTACAGCAAAGAAGAAATTCTCACGCTATATCTGAATTACGCTCCCATGGGCGGGGTAATTGAGGGGGTCGCCGCCGCAAGTCAGATGTATCTGGGCAAACCGGCTAGTGAACTGAGTCTGGCTGAGAGTGCGCTATTGGCAGTGCTGCCTCAGGCTCCCACACGCCTGCGTCCTGATCGCCACCCTGAACGAGCCCGTGCAGCCCGCGATAAAGTTCTGAAACGCCTCTATACACAGGGAAAAATCACCTTGGAGCAGTTAGAGTATGCCCAGCTTGAAAACATCGTTGCGCTTGCCCCATCAACACCCCAACTAGCGCCTCTGTTGAGCCGTCAGCTGATCAACAGCTACACCAATAAACCGGTTATTCAGACCACTCTCGACGGCGAGCTTCAGCGTGAACTGCAGGCATTATTAGCAGAAGAAATACAACGTTTTCCTGAACATCAATCAGCCGCAATCCTGCTCGTCGATAATCACGAACGCAGTGTCAAAGCATACCTGGGATCTGCAGACTTCACAGACGACAGCCGCTTTGCTCATGTGGATATGATTCAGGCAACCCGTTCACCTGGGTCAACCCTCAAGCCCTTTATTTATGGGTTAGCCATTGATCAGGGACTGATTCACAGCGCCAGTCTGCTAAGAGACATCCCGCGACATCTGCGCAGCTACCAACCCGATAACTTTGCTCAATCTTTCAGCGGGCCTGTCGACGCCACTACCGCCTTGCGCCAGTCACTTAACCTGCCCGCAGTGCAGGTACTGGAGGCACTTGGTCCGGCATCGTTTTCAGCCGCTCTCGAAAACGCAGGAACACCCTATCTGATTCCCGGCGATGGCAAACCCAGTCTGGCGTTAGCCCTGGGAGGCGGCGGATTCAGTGCCTGGAAATTAGCGTCTCTGTATTCTGCTCTGGCAAACGGTGGTGAAGTGCAGGCACTGAGGTTGGTTACAACACCAGAAAATACGTCAGGTAGTCATGGCTCTGGCCATGAGAAGCGCTGGCTTCTTAGCCCTGAAGCATCCTGGGTGACCCTGAATATGTTGCGCCAGTCACGCCCTGATCGCATTCGCAGCGCTACCCTTATGACGCGCCATCCACACATGGCCTGGAAGACAGGAACCAGCTACGGCTATCGGGATGCCTGGGCGGTTGGCGTCACTCCCACCTACACCATGGTTGTCTGGTTCGGTCGCCCCGACGGAACACCCAGCCCCGGTCAATATGGCGCCGTCACAGCACTGCCTCTGCTGTTCCGCTTACAGCAACGACTCGACCCGCCTCCTGCCTGGCCACAGCCACCGGCCGGAGTCAGCACTCAAAGCATCTGCTGGCCAAGCGGGAAATCCGCCAGTGATACGCCGTCAGATCAGTGCCATGTAGCGCATACCGCTACTCTGGTTCGTGAGCAGATACCACCCACTCTCCGGGATATTGATGCGGATGGCACGTCACCGGGCACTCTGACAATCCGGGTAGATAAGAATGGGCAAGTTCTGGGGAGGAACTGCACACTTGAGAACCCTGAGAGTCGACACCAGCTAAAAACACTGGCCATCTGGCCGGGTAACCTCGAGCCCTGGATCGCGCCCCACTTGAGACGTTCAGGTCAGCTACCTGAAAACAGCCCAGACTGTGAGCCACTGACAATCGCCGCTGACCCTCTCCGCATCGTTGGAATTGAAGAAGATCAGACGCTGATGCCAGCCAGCTTCACAAACACTCAGGCGCTGGCATTGAATACATTAGGAGGGTTTGGCCGTAAGGCTTTGTACCTGAACGGCACCTATCATTCAGAGGCAGATTCATCGGGCTTATTCCGGATTGAACTCAGCAGACCGGGCCCACAGGAAATCGTCGTCGTTGATTCTCAGGGAACGTTAGCACGAGTCAGATTCAACTTCGAACTGAGACCTGATCAGATCAACGGCCACTGACCGAACGATTAATCGAAGGTAATACCGCCGCATCCTCAGGAAGTTCAAACACCAGCTCATCCGGTAACGGCATGTCTTTATCAATTTCAAGACGAACGGTTACCCGGCGGTTTTCAGCCCTGCCCTTAGCAGTCGCGTTATTCGCTACGGGGTAACGACTGCCGTGAAAGCGGGTGGTGATGATTTCAGGCGCGATGCCCTTAACCAGAAAATAACGTTCTACGGCCTCGACCCTTCGTTTTGATATTTGCCGGTTATCGTAGCGACGCCCGATATTGTCGGTATGGCCATCCAGATAAACGGCAGTAACCCGTGGATCATTTTTGATGTAGTAAATGATACGGTCCAGCGTATCCAGATCTTCCTGAGCCAGGGCCTCCTGCCCGCTTTTAAACAACACTTTCGATCGCTCGACCTGATCGAAATTGACGTCCAGTAGCTGCGATGCACACAGTATGTAGTCCTGAAACGCCTTTTCAAATTCGACTGCGGATACCTGCACCTGAATAAAGCGTCCACTGTCGTAGTAAGTTTCATGACTGACAGTGGGCATTCTCCCCTCACGCAGAGCATGCATAAACTGATTTGAGCGGCCAAAATCCAAAGCCAGAACCGGTGATGTTTTCTGCATCGGCACCAGACCTAACGGCTCAGAGCGAGTCGAAGGTTGCCAGGGAGGAGGCGCAATGCTCACACGCGCTGGGGTAGTCGACATGAGGTTACGGCGGGTTTCCAGCAAAAAAGACACGTCTTCACCGGCCCGTTGCCTGAAGACCGCTGTCCCATAACCGGGGATGGGTTGCTCGAAACGACACTCAAACACGTTACCGCTCAGCATCCAGAGGGTATCCTCCGGCCCGCCCGAAAACTTCATCGTCTGCGCTAAAGCCAGCTCCGGAGACATCAAGGCTCCGCATGCCAGAATCATCATCGTCAGGCGTCTCACCGTTGTTAACCCTGCTTGTCAGTCATACTCATAATTAAGTTATCGGCCTGATTCTCCAAAAGTTGAATGCCAGCTCTAAGAATGCCGGCCAGAATCCGGTACAATAACGGCCATTCTTATCTTCCCACCTCAGTTTAGAACAAGGTCGAGACCATGACTGATCGTCTTACAATTACCCGCCCCGATGACTGGCATCTGCATCTTCGCGATGGCCCTGTCCTGCAGTACACCGTTCCGGCCACCGCGCGGGTCATGAAACGGGCGATCATCATGCCGAACCTGCAACCGCCGGTGATGAATGCGGAACAGGCGCACGACTACCGCCAACGCATCATGTCGAAGGTCCCGCAGGGGTTGAATTTCGATCCTTTGATGGTGCTCTACCTGACAGACAACACCACTCCGGAAATGATTCAGGAAGCGGCTGAAGCCGGCCACATTGTTGCCGTTAAGCTCTACCCTGCTGGTGCTACCACAAACTCAGCTTCTGGGGTGACCGACCTCGGTAAACTCGATGAGCTTGCGGATGCCCTGACCGAGCACGACATCAAACTTCTGGTACACGGTGAAGTGACGCACAGCGACGTCGATATCTTTGATCGCGAAAAGCGCTTTCTTGATGAAATCCTATCGCCTCTCGTCAGCCGTAATCCTGATCTGAATATGGTCGTTGAGCACATCACAACGAAAGACGCCGCTGAATTTGTTAAGAGTCAGGGCGATAACGTTGCGGCAACCATTACCGTTCAACACCTCGCCTACAACCGCAACCATATGCTGGTTGGTGGCATCAAACCACATTACTACTGCCTGCCGATTCTGAAGCGCAATATTCACCAGCAAGCGTTGCAGGAAGCGGTCGTCAGTGGCAGCAGTAAATTCTTTCTTGGTACTGACAGTGCGCCACACGCCAAAGGCGCAAAAGAGAGTGCGTGCGGCTGTGCGGGCTGCTACACAGCTTATGCTGCCATCGAACTCTACGCAGAAATTTTTGACGACCTTGGAGCACTGGACAAGCTTGAAGGCTTTGCCAGCCACTTCGGGCCTGATTTCTACGGATTGCCACGCAACTCTGATGAAATTACATTGATTAAAAAGGACTGGCAGGCTCCGCATGAACTGCCCTTCGGTGACGACGTCATCGTTCCACTCCGTGCAGGTGAAACTCTGCGCTGGAAGCTCGACTACTGACCACCGGACAATTAAGGACCGACATGACAATTGAAGAGAAACAGGAAAAGTCGTTGATGGCGCAACGCTTCCGCGGTTTTTTACCCGTGGTGGTCGATGTTGAAACCGGTGGCTTTAATGCCGACAGTGACGCCCTTCTCGAAATCGCCATGGTCACCCTGAAAATGGATGACGATGGTTATCTGCACCCGGACGAAACTCTGAGTGCCAATATTCACCCGTTCGATGGTGCTAACCTCGAACAGGAAGCGCTGGACTTCACCGGCATCGACCCGTTCGATCCAGAGCGAGATGCCGAATTTGAGATTGATGCGCTGACACCTATGTTGCAGACCGTGCGCCGCGAAATAAAGCACTACGGTTGTAACCGCGCGGTACTCGTGGGTCACAACGCGCATTTCGATCACGGTTTTCTGCGTGCAGCGATTGATCGTAACGACATTAAACGCGACCCCTTTCACCCTTTTTCGTCGTTTGATACGGCGTCAATTGCAGCCATCGCTCTGGGGCAAACGGTGCTGGCAAAATCATGCAAAGTGGCTGGCATCGAATTTGATAACAATGAAGCTCACAGCGCGGCCTACGACACGTTCAAAACTGCTGAGCTGTTCTGCTACATCGTTAACCGCTACAAAGATCTTGGCGGCTGGCCCCTGGCTGCGGAAGACTGATGGATCACGAGTTTTGCTATGACGAGACGGGCGAACTGGTTGTCCGTCTCGATATGGGTCAGGAAGTCACGGCGTTGTGGCTGAACACCGACATCATTCCCAAGCGGGACATGACGTTTGCGTTGCTCGATCTGCTCAATGACCTGGAAGCTGGCGTATTTAACGAAAAAATTCTGGCTACACCAACATTTGAAGTCTTGTTCAGTGAGGGGGAGGTCAACGTGACCCGCCTTACCGCAGACAGTGACGACGACCTCGATGAGGAGGCTGGCCTGAGTACTATGGAGCTGACCTCAGGCTGCGGCCTCGAGGACTTGAAAGCCGTTGTCGAAAGCTGGATTCAATTCCGCTACTGAAACGAGAAAGCCTGCACCCAACGCATTAGACAGACTGTCTCAGAAACTCATCTTTAACCTGTCTGTCTTCCCGTTAGTATGAAACTCATTCTTTACTGACAGGAGCCGCACGATGAGTGACACTCGCTACACGCCCTCCGAGGTATGGACCTGGAAGCCGGGCAACGGCGGCCAGTTCGCAAATATTAATCGACCTGTTTCAGGCGCAACACACGATAAAGCACTCCGTAAAGGTGAACACCCTTTGCAGCTTTATTCACTGGCGACGCCCAATGGCGTGAAAGTGACCATTCTGCTTGAGGAATTACTTGCCGCAGGCGAAACAGGCGCTGAATACGACGCATGGCTGACGAACATTCTTGAGGGCGATCAGTTTGCTTCTGGCTTTGTCGATGTAAACCCCAATTCAAAAATACCTGCCTTGATCGACCAATCAGGTGATACTCCGGTACGGGTATTCGAGTCAGGCTCAATTCTGCGCTACCTGGCTGAAAAATTCGGGCGCTTTATCCCGGAATCTCACGCCGCACGAACGGAGTGCTTTAACTGGCTTTTCTGGCAAATGGGAGCAGCCCCGCTACTGGGTGGCGGCTTCGGACATTTCTACGCCTACGCGCCGGAAAAATACGAATACCCCATTGAACGGTTCACAATGGAAGTAAAACGCCAACTTGATGTGCTGGATAAACACCTCGCCAAACACACCTATATGGCAGGTGAAGAGTACTCGATTGCCGATATCGCTATCTGGCCTTGGTATGGCGAGCTCGTGCGCGGCAACCTGTATGAGGCTGGCAAGTTTCTCGACGTCACCTCCTACGAGCACCTGCAACGCTGGACGAAACTCATTGCCGGGCGTCCGGCGGTAGAACGCGGACGCAAAATTAATCGCACCTGGGGAGATGCGTCAGAGCAGATTCATGAACGCCACTCCAGTAAAGATTTACCAGAGTGATTTGATTTCGCGGAGCGACTAACTGGGCGATCAGTCGCGAATATCCCAGGCTTCAATGGCCTGGAGGTATTCGCCCATATCATGATCCTTGATACCGTCGATCCCCGCCTCGCGCAAGTCACTCAACGCACCATCCACATAATCAAGAAAGCGAAACCAGAAGCCGGACTCGCGATAAATTTCTTTTTCTTCAGAAATATAAAGGTAGCTGCCGATATGGCTGTATCCCATAACCCGTGCAGGAACCCGCGTCACAATGTCATTGTTATTGTGAAACCTGTAGAAACGGGACTTACATTCCATATTGAAAACCTGAGCAGTCTCACGCGTCATCGCCCGTGGCTGTCCAAAGGTATACACACTGGTGAAGGGTTTATCCATCTGCACGAAATGCGCTGCTGCAATCGTAGCCATTGCGCCGCCCAGACTATGCCCCGTTAAAAATACGGGCCGCTTTTTCTGACTCTGTAATTCCAGACAACGCGTAAACATGGGGCCCCAGACATCCTCACAGCACAACCAGAACCCTCGATGAAATTCGCCGAATAGTTGCGGTGTAGAGAAGGCATTCAGATTATCGAGCCAGTCTGCCAGCTCATTGGTTCCGCGAAATGCCATACATAAATAGTCTTCGTGCTCAATGAGGGCCGCCTGCGCAGAGTTTTTGTCGACCCCCATCACAGAGCGAAAACTACGATCATCTTTTTTAAGCCCAGCCAGAATTGTGGCTTCGTTAGGGAGCTGATCACAATCAGAAGTGCACTCATACACAGCTTCAGCAATCCGCGCCATCCAGTAAGCATTATGTTTATCAAGTTTGGTGTTATACGGTGAGACCTGTCGCATCGCCCTGTCCTTAGCTGCTGTATCGAAACAGCAGGTATATGACACCTACGAATAACAGGTCTATGACAAGGAGCTCTGGCTAAAGTCGTGGCGGGGATATACTCGACAATTGACCTGCATTGCTCACCAGTAAAGCGCCACTATTTCTAACATGGCGCCATGGGACGTATTTGGCAGCAAATTGTACAGGAGCCTCTAACAGAGACAGAGAAAGAAAAAGTGCAGCTTAATGAATAGCCAGTAATTCCCAGACTGCACTGCGCCCACCCAGTGTCAGCTCCACTTCGTCTCCGACAGACAAGCCAATAAGGCGGCGGGTTACCGGCGCCTCCTGGTTAACCACCAGTATTTTCTGACCTTCAAAGTCCAGTTCACGCCCCCCCAGTGGAGCGATAAATATTTGCCGTTCTTCATCGGTTTCGGAGAGGAGTACGACACACGCTCCCATGCGAACGCTATCGTCCTCATTAAAGGTGGGCGCCACCCAGCGACTGAGATTAATTCTGGTTTGCTGTAGCTGAAGTATCCGCTCTGACTGCCCATGCGCGAGATAAGCAGCTTCAAGAGCCAGCGTATCGTATTGATTCTCGGGCTTGTTTTCGCCGTGCGAAGCGGTTGCATGAGCTTCACCGGCGGCCACCAATGCGGCATTGATCTCTTCGTCGAGTGATCTCAGTAACGCGTCTTTAAGTAATTGTTTATTCAACTATTTATCCCACCAGCACTATGTCATCATCGATGCATATCCCCGAATTCGGAACCGCATTATGACTCAGCAGAAGTATAACGCACTGCGCGATCAACTGAGCGACATGAAATACCTCTCCGTAGAAATGCGTGACGCCCTGCCAGTGATTGTCATTCGACATGCAGACTTCAGTGCCGACCTTGCGATACAGGGTGCACAGCTGCTGCGCTTTGCAGTTCAGGATAGCGAGTGGCTCTGGTTGAGTGAGACGGCAGAATATAAAACCGGAACTTCGCTTCGGGGTGGAATACCCATTTGCTGGCCCTGGTTTGGTGATGCAGCGAAAAATCCGCCGTCTGTATCAAACTACATTAATATGGATAACCCGCCAGCGCATGGCTTCGCCCGCTCCCAGGACTGGGCTCTGGGCGAGGTCAGCGAATCTGACTCAACGATTATTATTAACATGCTGCTTGAGAATCCTGCACATACTTCGTGGCGCGGCGATGCCTCTTTGTCTTTGCAGATCAGCATGTCTGCATCCGCTCTGACACTTGCTCTCACGACCACCGCCGGACAGAGCGAAGTTACGGTATCTCAGGCCTTGCACACGTATTTTCCGACCGTCGACATAACACAGACGAGCATCTCTGGACTTGAAGGCGAGCACTACATAGACGCCCTCGACAGCTGGGTAAAAAAAGCTCAGACCGGGCCGGTTGCCTTTGTCGAAGAAACAGACCGCATCTATACAGTGAAAGGTAACCTTACTCTGCAGTCTCCCGGGAAGACCATGACCTTGAGTGGCAACAATCGTACTGCCATCGTCTGGAATCCGTGGATTGAGAAAGGAGCACGTCTGAGCCAGTTTGAGGATGACGCCTGGAAGAGAATGTTCTGCGTTGAATCCGCCGACGTCATGGACGCCGCAGTGTCTCTGAGTCCTGGCGAAAGCCATACCTTACGTATGACTCTGGTTAACCGGTCGATTTAGCCCGGCGGTGTGATTTAGCGTAGGCGGCAGCGAGGTAATGCGCTGTTACTTGATCCAGTGTGTGTATGTGCTGAGTAAACCATTCAGGTAACACGTCCTGCAGATAGCTCAGCATGGGCGCAATGTCCTGAGTCTCGATATACCCCCTGAGAAGCTCAGCCATTTCCTGCAAAACACGATCATGCTGTTTCTTGTGCAACTCCAGACCGGGGAAGTTCGTACGTTGCATTTCGCGTTCTTCATGTGCGAAGTGTTCCTGACAGTGCTGTACAAGGCGCCTGAAGTGCTGAACCGAGAAAGTCCCCATCGTCAGCGCCTGTTCCGCGTCATTCATCAAACCGACAAAGGTCTCGTGCTCGCGATTCATAAAATGAACCGGCAACTGCGGATAATCCCAGAACATCATGGACATGACCGCCTCCTGAATTAACGCTCTTATCAACAGGCTCTATTGTGTCCTAACAGGATGGCTTTAGCTTGATGTGAATCAAGCTGCGTGACAAATCCGGACAATTCGCCACGAGCGGGGTACACCAGCACTACAAGAGCGCTACACCGTAATGCTGCTGGTTAACAGTACTGCGCTACATCAACGATTATACGTCGTAACCAGCGGTGTGCCTGGTGATGTTGAAGTAACGGCGACCAGGCCATCTTCAACTCAAACGGGGGAATCTGAAACGGAGGTTCTTTCACTTGCAAAGAAGCTGACTCTGCCTGCATGTCAGCGACCTTGCGTGGCAGGGTCGCCACCAGATCATTGTTCAATGCAAGCAGGGCTGGCATTTGATAATGCCGGGTAAAAACAGATATTTTGCGCTTCTGCCCTAACTTAGATAATGCATTGTCGACCCAGCCCAGACGCACAACTTTCTCGGGGTCGATCCCTACCCCTGCCCCCATCCCGGTTTTACTTACCCAGATATGTTTGCTGGTCAGGTAGGCCTCAAGATCAAAGCGATCAACGTTTGGATGGTCTGGGTTCACCAGACACACAAAATCATCTTGCCAGAGCGTCATCTGGTGAAACGACTGAGGCATTTCATCAAAGCGGTTGATGGCCATGTCGACCTTTCCGGCTTCGACGTCTTTAAAGGTAACGTCTGACGGGGTCAGAACATCAAGAATGACATCCGGTGCATCGGAGCGAAGGCGCTTAACTAATTCAGGAACCAATGTAGATTCCGCATAATCACTGACCATAATCCGGAAAACCCGATGACTGACTCTGGCATCGAACTCCTCTTGAGGCTGCAACGCCATCTGAAGTTCGCCAAGCGCCTTACGGATAACCGGCTGCAGTTCCTGAGCACGCTCTGTTGCGGTCATTCCTTCGGATGTCCGTACCAGAAGAGGGTCACCAAACAGGTCTCTTAACCGGCGCAGACCATTACTCATAGCAGGCTGGGTAATCCCCAGCTGTTGAGCAGCTTTGGTGACACTGCCTTCACGCAGCAGTACGTCGAGATATACGAGGAGGTTAAGGTCGATACGATCAAGATTCATGGTAGAACAGCGCAACAGGATACATGCGCGCAGCCTACACCATTCACCTGATAAATGGAAAAACGATATTCATTTGCTCAGGTAATAATCCGAGAATACCTCTTCCTGGGTCGCGCGTACGTCAATCTTAGCGAGTCCCTGATTCAGAATATCTGCCAGATGAGTGTTTGCAGAATTAAACGTTACGTAGAGAGCTTTCATCTCAAGCAGCTTCTGGTGAAACTGAAGCTGTTGTTGCACGGCGTTAAGCTCAGGGTTGGTCGATAGCAGGTACTCGAACACATGCTGATCAATGACAGAAAGGTCAACACGGCCATACACGAGCTTCATAAGATTGGTGACATCGGTCATGGCCTCACTGACATTGATAACTCCCTCTGCGGCAAGCGCATCAAAGTCGGTTGTGTTGGCGTAACCCTGCACGGTACCTATGGTATAGGGCGACAGATCTTCAAGGTTATCCCAACTCACTTCAGTATCCAGACGCACAGCGAGACCGAGTGGGCCATACCCTACCGGATCTGAAAATACCCCACCCGGCGCACTGTCTTCACGAAAGTACTCAGGAAAATAGCCATGCAATCCATAACCCGGGTCTCCGCCCATTTTGATGGCTCTCTCCCAGGGGTAAAACACGACTTCCAGCTGGTAGCCCATGGCTTCAAAGGCGCGCCGGACAACTTCAGTCGTTGCTCCGTCATGACGAGCAGACTCGCTCGTGTATGGAGCCCATTCCAGAGTAGCTAACCGGACAACTTTGTCATCGGCCGTCGCAAAAGACGGAACCGCCAAACACAATACTGCGGAGACTACGATTCGACTTAACATAGGCCTTGTCCTGATTGAATAACTACTTATTGAGAATACTCTAAATTCAGAAGTACGCTTCTATTCTGACTGTAAAGACAGCTCGGCAAGAGAAATAAAAACGGAGCCCTTAGGCTCCGTTTTTATTAATGTCGCAATATCGAACTGAAATCAGTCGAGATGCTCAACACGGATACGAGTGATCTTACCGTGTGTGCTATCCAGATTCTCAACGGCTTCGATGGCAGCATTCATCCGAGCTTCTTCTACTTTGTGAGTCAGAATGATGATCTGTGCGAGATCGTTCTCCATACGCGGCTCTTTCTGGATCAGGGCTTCTATGTTGATGTCGTGCTCGCTCAGCGTCGTCGCTATGCTCGCCAGTACACCAGTGCGGTCCTGAACCTGAATACGCAAATAGTAGGCAGTTTCTACCTGCTCAATTGGCAATACGCGCAGGTTATCTATGCTCTCACTATCGAACGCCAGGTGATTAACGCTTGCCGAAGCAGGCGCTTCGAGGGTACGTGCCAGATCAATCACATCAGCCACAACAGCCGAAGCGGTTGGCCCTGCCCCAGCACCTGCGCCTACGTAAAGGGTGTCGCCAACAGCATCACCATTCACGGTCACGGCATTCAGAACACCATCCACCTTTGCAATTGGGCGATTTTCTGGGATCAGAGTCGGGTGTACGCGCAGATCAATACCTTTCTCTGTGCGGCTGCTCACGCCCAGATGCTTAATCCGGTAACCCAGCTCCTCTGCATACTCAACATCTTCCGGTGCAACCTTACTGATACCTTCTGTATAGCAGTGCTCAAATTGCAGCGGAATACCGTACGCGATCGACGCGAGAATCGTCAGTTTGTGGGCCGCATCAATGCCTTCAACGTCAAAGGTTGGATCGGCCTCTGCGTAACCCAGTGCCTGTGCTTCAGCCAGTACATCAGCAAAGTCACGGCCCTTGTCACGCATTTCGGTAAGGATAAAGTTACCTGTGCCATTAATGATGCCTGCGAGCCAGTTAATACGGTTCGCAGCCAGGCCTTCACGGATGGCCTTAATGATCGGGATGCCACCTGCGACAGCCGCCTCATACATCACCGACACACCTTTCGCCTCAGCTGCAGCAAAAATTTCTGAACCATAGACTGCAATCAGCGCTTTGTTGGCAGTCACGACATGCTTGCCGTTTTCGATCGCGCCCATCACCACATCTTTTGCAACCGTGTAACCACCAATCAGCTCTACCACGATATCGATATCAGGGTTGCTGATGACATCGGCGACATCTTCTGTCGTTTTAACAGAGCCGATTTCCACCGCCGGGTTTGGATGACGCATGGCAACCTGCTCGATAATAATGTCCCGACCGGCACGGCGTGCAATATCTTTCGCATTATTAGTCAGTACGTTAAATGTACCACCGCCTACTGTACCTAAACCGCAGATACCTACTTTTACCGGTTTCAAGATCAAATCTCCTGTCAGGTCGATCAGACATGGCCTGTTACCATGCCCATAAGGGTTTGGGGCGTAAATGTATCATATTAGAAGCTGAACGAAATCCTCTGCGACCAATATTTACCGCATTAGCATAGGAAGCCCTATAAGCCTGTGATAACGTTTCTGCTCTAAAAATAATTTGTAAGGATCAAGCATGCCTGACTTTCTCGTTCTAACCGTCATTGCTGACGATAAACCGGGGATTGTTGAGAAATTGTCTTCGGTGATTGCCGATCATCAGGGTAACTGGCTGGAAAGTCGCATGGCGCAGATGGCGGGGAAATTCGCAGGCATTCTGCGTATCAGCATTGATAGCGAGCACAAGAGTAAGCTGGTTGCTGCTCTGTCGAGTCTCGACAGTTCGGGGCTTCTTGTCAGAGTTGAAAACCCGGCCAGCCCGTTAAGCTCGCAAGCAACCCATGTTGTCAATCTGAGCGTGGTGGGTAACGATCGCCCGGGTATTGTTCGTGAAGTGTCACAAGCGCTTGCTCAGATTGGAGTGAATGTTCTCGAACTAAGCACCAGCTGTGAGCCTGCCGAAATGTCTGCAGTCCCTCTGTTCAGAAGTGAGATCCGAGCCAGTGTCCCTGACACTCTGGATCACGAGGACGTCAGTGACGCTCTTGAAGCCCTTTCTGACGACCTTATGGTTGAATTGCTTACCGACTAGCCGACCGACGGAAACTGTGTTCAGCGAAAGCGCTGAACCAGGTCGCGTAGCCCGGTGGAGAGACGACCAATGTCCTGCATCGTCGACGCGGCCTCTGTGGACTGGCTGAGAGACCCCTTGGTCAGCTCAGACACATTACCGACCTGCTCTGTCATTTCATTAGTCAGTACCGCCTGGCGCTTCGCCGACTCGGCCATCGCATCTGACACGCTGGCGATATCATCAACGGCGGACGAGATACTTTTCAGCATCACTTCCATCTCATTCACTTTGCTAAGGCCACCAGCCGCGGACTCCGATCCACCGGCAGCCATTTCAACGGCTGCTGAGACACTGACCGACAAATCATTGATCACCCGGTGAATATCACTCGTTGTATCCTGAGTCTTCTGAGCGAGAGTCCGAACCTCATCAGCAACCACCGCAAACCCACGGCCCTGCTCACCTGCTCGCGCCGACTCAATCGCAGCATTCAATGCAAGCAGGTTTGTCTGCTCAGCGATGTCCTCGATGACGCCCGCTGCGGCTGAAATCCGCGATGTCTCGGTTTCGATGGTTCTGACGGTTTCAGTCACTTTTTCAGTGATTTCATTCAGCGCCTCAATGGCCTTGTGTGTGCTGGATGCCAGATCTGTTCCTGACTTGACCAGAGTCTGAACCTGAACCGAGTTAACCGCTGTTTCATGAATGTTCTTCGTCGTCGCCTCGATGACGTTGCTCACTTCACGCATGGCATATGTAATGCGCTGGCTTTCGCCCTGCTGCTTCTCAATCTGACCGTGCGCACTCATCGACTTACTCAACCCCTCGCCGGTTTTCACTGACATCGTTTGAGCAGCATCTTCAATGCGAGTCAAAATGGTGTCCAGGCGTGCATTCTGACTGGTAAGCGCCATAGCCGCCTGGCCCGCTGCATCATCACGGTTATGATAAACACGAGCAGCGAGCGGATCATTGAAAAAGCCTGAAGATTGCACCGACAGATCCCGTAGACGACGCTTCAGCCGTGCCATTGAGAACAGCAGGACGCCGATAACTCCGAGCGAACCGCCTTCGAGCGCACCGTTATACCCATTGAGCTGATAGCCCACTGCAATCATCAACAGCACCGCTGTTGGTAACAACGCTTGTTGTTTCAACTTCTTCAGCTTCCGCTTTCTGTGCCATGAACCATCAACCAGGCCACGATAAACGGCTTCCGCGCGTACAACCTGATCACGTGAAGGAGCAGTGCGTACGGACTCGTAGCCAACAGCAACACCATCTGCGATGACCGGTGTGACATACGCACTGACCCAATAGTAATCACCGTTTTTACAACGATTTTTCACCAGCCCCATCCAGGGCTTACCTGCCTTGAGCTCCTTCCACATGGACTCAAAAGCGTCAACGGGCATATCAGGATGGCGTACAAGGTTATGTGGCTGTCCAATCAATTCATCACGGCTATACCCACTGACCTCCACAAACGCGTCGTTGCAATGCACGATTTTGCCTTTCAGGTCGGTTGAAGAGATCAGTTTCTGCTCTTCGGGAAATGTCCGTTCCTTATCTGTGACGGGTAGATTCTTACGCATCGTGATTATCCAGGTTGCCTGTCAACCAAAGATTAGCAGCGATTCTGATTTGTGAAAGTTGCGCCCGGGAATTGGCATAATCTCATCTGTCAGGATGAGCCATGCTGTGAAATACTCGCGCCCTGTCCGTCTATATAAGAAGTGCCTTACGTGTCACAGACCTCCACCAGCCCCGTCGTATTCAAAGCTGACATGATGTTGTTACTTGTGACCGTTCTCGCGGCGATCAGCTGGATGTTCTCGAAAGAGGCCCTGGACGGTTTTCCTCCTCTGTTGTTTATCGGCACTCGCTTCCTGTTTGCGGGTTTGCTATTGGCCATCCCCGGATATTCAGGGCTAAGGAAGTTAACGAAGCATCAATGGAAAGCCTCATCGGGCGTCGGCATTCTGTTTGGCATCGCGATGAGTACCTGGATCATGGGGCTTTTCTATGCCACGCACCTCGGTGAAGGATCATTTATCACCAGTCTGGCGGTTGTATTGGTTCCACTGATCAGTTGGCTGTTTTTTGGTGACGCGATGTCCCGAGCAAGCTGGATTGCCCTGCCCCTGGCGTTTGCCGGTATGGGGCTGCTCTCTCTACAACACGGATTCAGACCAGAATTGAGCCAGCTGCTGTTCTTTACCGCGGCATTGTTATTGTCGATGACGTTTATTCTTAATGGCAGGGCAGCTGCGCACGTCCCTGCGTTGGCGCTCAGTGCGATTCAGCTATCCATCGTAGGAATCGTCGCCATCGCTCTGTCAGCAGGCGTTGAAGAGTGGCCCGTAACCTGGACCACAGACATGTGGTGGTGGTTGTTTCTTAGTGTCACTGTCGGTACGGCTGCACGCTTTTTCATCCAGACCTATGCACAAGGAATGACCACCCCCTCTCATGCGGCCGTCATTATGATTGTTGAGCCGGTCTGGACAGCCACATTTGCCGCACTATGGTTTGGTGAAACCATGTCTCTCAGCCAGCTCTTCGGCTGCTCGCTGATATTCCTCTCCCTCGTGGTAAATCGCTGGAGCGCCGTACGGATGTGGCTGGCCCGTAAAACCTAGCGCTAGTAAACTCTATGCTGGGCTTGGCGCCAGAGTCTCAGCCTCATTCGTATCCAGGGAGCGTCGGTCTCCGGCAACAAACAGTACAGCGATCACTCCAAAAATTGGCAAATGCCCCATCACCTCCTCAAGCCCGGAAATAATGCCGGTTGATATAAAGAAGAAACTCACCACCAGAAGAACGTACCGGGTTGCCAGACCGAGCATCAACATAACGCCGAACGCGGCTTCGAACACTCCGGCAGCGAGCGCAAAGTGCAGATGAGTAAAGTCCGCCCAACCAAGAAACTGTGGGAAGTTGTAGTACGGATGCTCGGTCAGAAAAAAGTAGGTTGCCGCTGGCTCATACAGCTTGTTATGAATCGCCAGTGTGATCAGTTGAAGACCTAACCCCAGCCTTAAAATGGTTGGCGCCAGATCTGCCAACCGAGTCAACTCATATTGCGCAAAGCACATGCGATCGAGCGCGTTGATGCGCGTCGAAACAAGGATATACGCGAGCCCCAGTGCTGCGACCTCAAAAAAGTAATCGATGCCACTCTCAAACGAGAAGACAACCACGCCACAGAGCGCAATCACCAACAAGACCACCCCGGTCAATAACAAAGACACAACTGAGAGAATAAGCACCAGAGCCTGAAGCACCACGCCAATCATCATGACATCGGGCATCACAAAAAAGTGCGGTCCAAGAAATTCACCTTCGAGCAGGTTATGAATGAAAACAAGATTCACCAGAAGAAATAGCAAGTACCACTCAAGGTGATGCTTACTGTTCCAGGGAGAGAAAGTTATCCTGCTTAATGCGTCTGACTGAGCCGCTATTCGGGCAACGACCAATACCGAGGCCATAAATATCAATGCTCCACTCACCAGAAGTACCGCCAACCAGTCAGAGGGTAAGCTCATTGCTGGTAAATCTGTTCCTACAGGCACAAACCAGCGCACATGAGCCAAAGCAGGTAATGGAGCAAGGCACAACAGCAATGCTAAATAATGTTTATTCATAAGAAGTATCTCAGGATAAGTAAAAAATCAGTGCTGGCTTGATATCACGACTACCTGCGGAGCTTCTGGCCGCTGAAATCCAGCCTGAGTCGCTCGAAGAACCTCACTGTTCGAAAATTGCTGACGGCCATTGTCGGGAGGTTTAAGCCACTTCAGATCAACGTTGATACCGCCGTCCAACGTCATCAAGAACGCTTCCAGCTGCTCAAGTTCATGCGGGAACATATCGAGGGGAACAATATCCAGATGATCGCCAGCACGTTGCAACGGATGGTTGTAGTATCGGAGCACATCAGCCAGGCGAGGGAATAAACCGGAGTGCATGTAAGGTGCAGTGAAACTGAGATTACGGAGAGTCGGTACTTTAAAAGCTGCGGTTAATTCAGGATCATTCTGCTTGATGTAAATCAGATCGCTGCAGCTCTCCTCTTCTGAATCACTGAACTCACCAAGGCAATTAAACGCATTGCGAAGAACCTGCTCAGCACCGGCCAAACGGCCACGATCGCTCCCTGAAAAATCCGGGACATTAATCGACTTAAACTCATTATTGGTGAACAGCGGGCCGTTATGACACGAAACACACTGCCCTTTCTCGTCACTGATAAAGAGCTTTAAACCTGCTATCTCAGTCCTGGTCAGACGCTCAACTGGAGCAGCGGAATCCAGACTGCCCACCAAACCGGCGACGTAGCGATCAAACCTGCCAGGGGCTGGCTCCAGCCTGGCAATGTAGGCACCGATTGCTTTACCAACGTTAGTAAAAGCACGATCAATGGCAGCACTGTCATCGCTTGCCGGAAGCATTCCAAACAACGCCTCATAATCAGTACGGTATTTTTTTTTGATGAGCTGAATGACTTCCGATCTCGACATTCCATGGTCTAACGGGCTCTCCAGTGCTTCAAGTGCTTGTGACCATAAACTATCACTGCGTCCATCCCAAAATTGCCATGGCGAATGGGCGGCTCCAACGAGCGTGGGGGTATTCCGAGGTGCCGGTTGTAAGTGTGTTGCCGGATGCACTAAACCATCCGTAAAGGCTTTATCGGGATGATGACAACTGGCACATGCCGTCGCACCACTACGGCTCAAGTCAGTATCAAAAAATAGTCGGTGCCCAAACGCCGCAGCGGCCGGTGAGCTGGCGAACTTGTTTGTTTGTTGCTCAAAAGAGTGAGGCTTGTTGCCAGTCGAAAGCGCCAGTGACCGAAGTAGAGCAAGTTCCTCATGACTCCAGATTGTTTCGCCTGCAACGTCAGAGTCGCCAGATGATGAATATTCTTTTATACCTACCAACAGTATCAGCAAGAACAAAAGAACTGTGGTCAATAGCCACAGTATTGATTTGTGTTGATCGCTCTGCATGAAATTTCCTTTTCAATGCTCAGCCTATAGCTCACGAAATTCGGCAGATATAAAGCTTGGTGCCTGACCGTATCGCAAGTCTGTTTCAAATTGCAGTATGACCCCGGTGTCTTTCGTCTCTATCCCGAGAACTAAGCGCCACACTCCTGGCATAGAAAATCGAATGCCCCTTATTTCCGCACCAGACTCAGCAACAACGACCTTTGGTGTCGTCGGCAGGCCATGCCGGTGAGCTGGCATTCCGCCATCAAAGGTCAGGGATTCTATGACGATTGGCGTACCATCCAACCGCATCAGACTAACGTTCCAATGCTGAAGCTGGTTGATCGCCATAAAATGCTCAACGGCTCGAATCTCCACCTGGAGATCGAGTCGGTCAGAGTAAAAACGTTCTGAGACCGGCAGCTGTGATTGTGTCACGCCCTCTGCGTTCACACGTGAAAACACGATAAACAACAGAATCAGTGCCTTTAACACGTTCATATTGCCACTATCCTTGTCAGGCAGATTACTAGAGCTAAGGTGGTTGTGCGGCCGCAGACTATCAAAATCGCAAACCATAGAAAGCACCCGTGGATGCTATGGCGCAATATATCTATTCGAAAGACGGCAATCTGAGCCTAAGACTCAGGTAATGGATGAATGGGGGGTATCAGATAGGAGTTCAGCAATAGCTTACCGTGCGCAACGCCCCTCAGGCTGATCATCTGATCGCCAATCAACCGCAGACGATCGGCCGGCCCCTGGACCAGCAATACAGCCAGTGTGTGGGTGTCCGTCAGGTTGACGCTAAGGTTGCTGATGACTTCGTCGATATAGCGATATTGCAGATCGTATAACTTTTTATGCAGACCCGGCGTTGAGTGGTTGTAGACCAGATTCAACGTCCCTGTCATCACCTCATCCCCCGACTGCGAGCGGTGCTCGTTGATATCGCGGTTGATCATGTCGCAGATGGCCTGCGAGCGACTGTCGAAGCCGCGCCGTGCCACCATTTCATCCAGCCCCCCAAGCAACGACTCGGGCAGCGAGATACTGATACGACTGAGGGGTTCCTTATTACTCATCCGGTACCTTTATCCATTAAAACAGGTGACTGTAGCGTTCGATTTCCCACTCGCTCACCGAGCGGTGGTATTCATTCCATTCTTCGCGTTTGTAGCGAATAAACTCCGCACGTAACTCTTTACCCAGCACTTCTTCAACAAACGGGTCACTCTCAAATGCCGTGATGGCTTCATCCAGTGTGCGTGGTAAAAAGCCAATACCACGGGCTTCACGTTCTTCTTCGGTCAGCTCGTAGAGGTTGGTTTCCTGTGGTTTGCCCGGATCAAGCTTTTCGCGGATACCCTCAAGACCCGCCGCCAGTACCAGCGCACAGGCCAGGTAAGGATTGGTCGCACCATCGGCATTGCGCGATTCACAACGGCCACCGCCCATGGGTACACGAACCGAGTTAGTACGGTTATTTGAACCGAACGAATTAAACACCGGTGCCCAGGTGAAATACGGCATATCGCCCTGACGCACCAGTCGCTTGTAGGAATTCACCGTCGGTGCGAAAACCGCACACAAGGCCGGGCCGTGCTTCAGTACACCCGCTATAAAATGATAACCCAAGTCAGTTAAGCCGAGCCCGTGAGGATCGTCCGCCGGTTTGCACTGGAACAGGTTCTCTTTGGTGTCGAGATCGTAGAGCGACATATTGAAGTGCGCGCCGTTCCCGGTTTTGTTCGAAAATGGTTTGGGCATAAAGGTCGCCAGAAGGCCTTCCTGTTTGGCGTATTCCTTGGCCATCATTTTCAGAAAGGTAAAGCGGTCACACGAGGTTACGGCATCGGCGTAATTAAAATCGAATTCGAACTGACCGTTGGCGTCTTCGTGGTCGAAGGAATATAAGCCCCAACCCAGATCATTGATGGAGGTCGCCATACGATCCAGCCAGCTGAAATTACTGAGGAAAGACTGTGTGTCATAACACGGCTTTTTCAGCTTGTCGTCCGGGTCCTGCGGCGCAAGAGAGCCATCTTCGTTTTTCTTGAGCAGAAATACTTCGGCCTCAATACCGAGGTTCATACCAAAGCCCATTTCTTTGGCCTGTTCGAGTACCGATTTTAAAAGCACTCGCGTATTAAGCATGTAAGGCTCGCCGTACAGGGTGTTGTCCGCTGGCATCCAGGCGACTTCGGGTTGCCACGGCAGTTGAATAATATGATCGAGATCCGGGACGGAGGCGATTTCGTCATCGTTGGGGGCCTGCCCTAAGCCATCCAGCGCATAACCGGTATAGAGTTCTGAACCGTGTGCCATATGATGCAAATGGCTGATGGGTACTACCTTGCCTTTTGGAATACCATGAATATCTACATAGGTACCCATGCAGTACTTAACGCCTTTCTCTTTCAAATCTTCCTGAATTTTATGAATTTCACTGTCAGATTTAATGTCGATCATTGTTTCATTCCCATAAAGAATGTTTTCTAAAGTACAGACTCGAAGTAACTGTGATTAAGAGGTGCCTCTTCCTGTGTGGCGTGGTGCAGGAGCGAAGAAAAGTCTTCACACATCCATTGGTACAATTGAGCGCCTTTTTCGGCACTGGCAATTGAAGGGGTACCGGTCACACCGTTTTTACTGGTGCGGTTGACCGGGTGGCTGAAGACGCAACCGCCGGTGCGGTCTTCATCGTCGGCCTCGGCGAGTTTTTCCTCACGGACGATTTCCGGAAATAAATGCATCATTAACGAGGTTTCAGCATCGTTGGCGTGCCAGTCACCGGCATCGGCAAAATGGGCGTCTTTTACCCGTGCAGAAATCTGTGCGGTATTGACCAGCGCCACCATAAAGCCATCATGACGCGCACGCAGAATCTCCAGTGCACAGCGCAATGGTGCTTCGTTGGTGACGTGGCCATTTACCAGCAAAAGGCGCCGGACACCCGAGTTTTTCACCCAGTCACCGATGTCTGAAATTACATCGATTAAGGTCTTAGGATTGAGCGCAATCGTTCCGGGCCAGCGATGAGAATGCCCAACAGAGCAGCCATAAGGTAAGGTCGGTAAAAGAAATATCTCGCTCTCAGCCGCAACATCACTGCACAGACGATGCGCGATAGCGGTATCCATGCCACAGCCCATGTGTGGACCATGTTGTTCGGTCGCACCTATCGGGAGAATGGCCGTTTCAATGCCAGAACGCACCGCATCCGCGACTTCTTCCCAGGTCATGTGACTGAGCTGAAACATCAGAACACACTCCCGACGTCATCATTCACATGCACCATACGCACAAGATTAAGATGATCGTCATCTTCTTCCTGCTCGGCCGGTGGATGAATTAACTCTTCGATGTGCTGCTTGGTGGCGAGAAATTCCGGGTCCATAAACTGATCGGGTGAACGCGGCTGCGGAACCGGCACCTCTACGATTTCCTGCACTTCGCCAGGGTTGGCTTTGAGCACTAAAATCCGGTCAGCCAGATACACCGCTTCATCAAGATCATGGGTGATAAAGAACACAGTGACATCGATGTTCTTCCAGATCTCCAGCAGATAGGCCTGCATTTTTGCCCGAGTCTGAGCATCCAGTGCACCGAATGGCTCATCCATCAGCAATACTTTAGGCCGGTTTGCTAATGCCCGGGCAATCGCTACCCGCTGCTTCATCCCGCCCGATAACTGATGCGGATAACTGTTTTCAAATTTGGTTAAGCCAATCAGGTTAATCCACTCGCGTGCTTCAGACTCTGCGGTGCCTTTGTCGTAGCCACTTTCGAGCAGGCCAAACATAATGTTCTTTTTTACCGTCAGCCACGGAAATAAGGTATACCCCTGAAATACCATGCCGCGTTCAGGCCCGGGCTGAGTGACCTCTTCGCCATTAAGAAGTACCTGCCCTGAACTGGCTTGCTCAAGCCCGGCCAGAATCCGTATCAATGTCGACTTACCACAGCCCGACGGACCGATCACACAGACAAACTCGCGTTTATGAATCTTTAAATTAATGTCTTTTAATGCGGTAACGTCGCCAAACTGTTTATTGAGGCCTTTCACCTCCATGGTTACCGGGCGTTGTTTCAGTCGGTCAAAGCGATCTTTTACTTCGGGCAACTGATCGAGATAGCTTGGCAGTTCTGAATTTGTCATCGTCGTATCCCCCGATTATTTGGATTCTTTCTGCCATGGGAAGAGACGACGCCCCAACCATGCCAGCAACAGATCAATGGTCAGACCGAGAATCCCGATCATGATGATGGCGGCAAATACATTGTCGAAATTTTTGTAGCGCGCCTGTTGAGTAATAAACCAGGTGATGCCTGAGCTGGTACCAATCAGTTCGGCCACAATCAGATAGGTCCACGCCCAGCCGAGCAGAATACGCACATCGCGATACAGGTCTGGCAGAATGCCCGGCACTACGACACGGAACAGCATGGATTTATTCTTAGCGCCTAACGTCTGCGCCGCTTCTAACAGGCTCGGATCGAGCTTGCGGGTGGTATTGGCAACCACCAGCACCTGCTGAAAAAAGGTACCAATAAAAATGATGGCTATTTTCGGTGCCTGATAAATACCGAGAACCGCGACAGCAAGCGCACCGAACGCCGGCGCTGGCAGATAACGGAAGAATTCAATAAACGGCTCAAAGAGGCGTGAAAAGAAATCGTAAGTGCCCGCTAAAATGCCCAGTGGAATACCGATAATAGACGACAGCACAAACCCCCAGAAGATAACCTGAATACTGCTCCAGAGGCTTTCATGCAGCCACATTTCACTACGCCGTTGCGGTTCTGTGGTAAAGGCAGTAACAAATGCCACCGCAACTTCATGAGGCGCAGGAAGATAGACCGGGTTTGCGGGTTTACCTTCTGGCAGGGCCGTCTCATTGTCGCTGGCTTTGGCGTATTCGCGCTCGAATATTTCACGGTCTACCAGCAGTCCTTCACTAAAGTAACTGACTGAACCTGGCTGGGTAATTTCTACCTGCGGATGCCAGAGAAAAGGGACATAGCTGATCAGCGCCCAAAGCAAAATGGGTAAGGCGAAGCTGGCCAGGGTCACCGCGCGGCGCGGCCCTTGATCAAGCTTTCTGTTAACGGCTATTAGCTGCATGGATATCCCCATTTACTTGCCCGATTTACAGCGCCAGAGTGAGCGATCCCCTAACCTGCCAGGCATGTTTAATCGTGATTCAGAAAATGCCGGCGCAGATCACGCCGGCGTGATTAAGAAGCTGCGATAACCCTGAAGGTTACAGCGCTTCCATCAGGGATGGATCAATGTACTCATCCACCGGTTGCTTCTCGCCATACACATCGTTTGCAAGATTAAATGCATCGGCGATTTCACCTGAGCCATAAATCGATTTAAAGCCTTTCGCTTTTTCCATAAATGGCAGTGCTTCTTCTAAGGTCAGGATTTTGGTGCCGTCGATAAAGCCTTTATATTCAGACGGTGGAATGCCCACGCGTGCCGCCATAATGCTGATGGCTTCATCACGGGTTTCAGGATCTTTCAGGTAATCAACCGCCATGTACCAGACTTTGATCACTTTCATCCACTCCGCACGATTCGCCGCGAGACTCTGCGGAGAAACTGCCAACACGTCATAGATCAGGCCCGGTTCATCTTCACTGGAGTAAATGCGTTTCGAACCCGGAACCAGATTCAGTGCCTGACCAGAACTTGGCTGCCAGGCAACAATGGCATCCACCTGACCAGAAGCCAGAACCTGAGGCGTTTCGTTGGTCGGTACGTTCACCAGTTCAACGTCAGTTTCTTTCATGCCCGCTTTTTCAAGCGCGTTCAGCAGAAGCAGATGGCCAACAAAACCAATCTCAACGCCAACTTTCTTACCTTTCAGTTCTTCAATCGTACTGATACCGGCAGCAGCAACCACCATGTCATTACCATTGCTGTAGTCGTTGACCAGGATCGTGACGTTTTTCGCGCCGGTCGAACCCGTTACCAGTGCATCACCGTTGGTCATTGAAACAGCGTCCAGCTGACCCGCTGCGAAGGCATCCATACTGGCGACGTAGTCGAACCACTCGAACTGAACCTCAACACCTTCTTCTTCGAACATGCCCTTCTCAAGCGCAATCTCCCAGGCTACCCAGCCCGGCCAATCGCTGTAACCGATCTTAAGTGGTTCTGCGACAGCACTTGCCACACTCATCAGACCTGCACAGACAACAGAGACTGCACCTGCAATAAACTTCTTTCTGATCGCCATAGGATTTCCCCAATGTGGTTGTAGTATTACGGTTTTAATCATTCGTAATATTCACTAGAGCATGGGTTGTGCCAGCCCGACGTAGAATGACCAAAGACACGGCTGCATCCGCACCGGTAATCCACCCCGCTCTTCCTGAAAGTGCAACTGAAAGCGCCGTCAGTCGGGGCCTTCAGGCTTATGTCAGCTTTGCGTACCGCGCCCGACAGCGACATCGGCTCATCAGCAGACCTTACGAAATCCAATGCAACAGAAGCGCACCACCAGGTTGCAGGCAGGCAAATTCAAAGCACCAGAATCGACCACTGAGTCATATTCAAAGCCATGAAAGTGCACCAGACCGGGCTTGATTTCCGTGCTTCAGCGCGTTATCAATATAAATAGACATCTGGCACGGCAATCGCTTAGTCAGCTGTACCTACGCTTTGAAAGGCAACGCACATAAACATGCAGAAAAACATGTGCTGCTGCCACAATAAGGGCACTAGGGTTCCGGCAGGTCTGTTCTGATACGTAAAAGTACTTAGAAGAGAGAACACCAGCGACTGGACCGAGAGTGACCGACCTCCAGCGGCGTACTGGCAGGTTACACGGCGGGATAAAAGCCCGGGAGATCAGACAACGTACTGCCCACGTTTTAATGAGCAGCGTTTATGAATCCGTGAACTTGCAGGAGCCCGCACCATGACAAAACCTCATTTCCTTTTATCAATGATTTCCGCGCCCCACGTGTCTGCGCGTACAGGAGTCCTTTATGTCTGAATTTCAGTATGGTGACACTATTTACGAAGACACCCTCGGTGGTGGATGCCACTGGTCGATGCGTGTAAAGAAAGGCACGCTGTTAACACTGACGGATGTTAAAGGCGGAGCCAATCTTGGGGTGCTATTTTTTAACCCGGAAAACCTCCTTGAAAAATACAACGCGCCCGACACATTAAAGGGTCAGCACACCTTTAAGCTAACCCGTGGTCATTGCCTGTATTCAGACATGGGGAGAATTTTTGCGTCCATCGTTGAAGACGACTGCGGCTGGCACGACACCATATGCGGTAACCTGAATAAAGACATGCTACAGAAAAAATGGTCACTGAAAACCTATCAGGAAGCCTTGAACGGCTGGACCCAGAACGGCTATGACGCCTTCCTCGTCGAGCTGGCGAAGTACGGTCTTACCCGCAAAGACATGGCCGCCAACCTGAATCTCTTCAGCAAAATCAGCACCGACGCCGAAGGCAATATGCAGTACAGCGAAGGCTCAAAAGCAGGTGACAAAATCGTGCTGCGCTTCGAAATGGACACCTTGGTCGTTATGCACACCTGCCCTCATCCATTGAGTACCGCTGAAGAATATCCGGTACGCCCGGTGCACTATGCCATCGCTCAGGCGAAACCCGTCGAGGCTGATGATGAATGCATGAACTCCCGCCCTGAAAACCAGCGTGGATTTAAGAACAACGCCATCTACCAGTTTATGGGTCAATAAGGAGTCGCATCATGATTAAAGAAAGCCAACTCAACGTAAACGATGCCGTCTTCCGCCAGACAGTTCCAGCAGGGGACTACTTCCTGCACCGTATAGAAAAAGGTCAGACATTCCGGATTCTCGATCTCGAAGGTAATCAGGCAGCCGATACTCTGTTTTACAACGCCGATGAAGTTTCTGAACGCTATAGCGCTATGGATACCATTCGCGCCCAAGGAAACGTCTACCTCACGGCTGGCACCGTGCTTCGCTCCAACGAAGACCGCCCTATGTTAACGATTACTGCTGACACCTGTGGTCGACACGATACCCTAGGTGGTGCCTGCGCAACCGAATCCAATACAGTGCGTTATTCGCTCGAAAAGAAATGCATGCACGCCTGTCGCGATAGCTGGATGCTGGCGATTAACGAAAACGAAGAATACGGCCTGAGCAAGTCAGACATTACCCATAACATTAACTTCTTTATGAACGTACCTGTGACGCCGGAAGGTGGGCTGACGTTCGAAGACGGTATTTCTGGTGCCGGTAAATACGTCGAAATGCGCGCTGATATGAATATTCTCGTACTGATTTCCAACTGCCCGCAGCTGAATAACCCGTGTAACGGCTACAACCCGACACCGGTTGAAGTACTGATCTGGGAGTAATTATGTTTAACAAAGTATTGATTGCTAACCGTGGTGCCATTGCCGTGCGTGTCATGCGCACACTGAAAGCACTCGGTGTGACTCCCGTGGTGATTTATCACGAGGCTGACAAACACTCGCTGCATGTTCAGCAGGCAGAAGAATCCTACTCCTTGGGTAGTGGCAGCGTTGCCGACACCTACCTGAACCAGGAAAAAATCCTGGGCATTGCGAAAGACAGCGGTGCTCAGGCCATCCACCCTGGCTACGGCTTCTTAAGTGAAAACGCCGGATTTTCTGATGCCTGCGAAAAAGCAGGTGTCGTATTCCTTGGGCCGACCGGCCAACAGATGCTGGAGTTCGGTTTAAAGCACAGTGCCCGTGCGCTAGCACAACAAGCCAACGTTCCGCTTCTTCCAGGCACTGAGCTTCTGACTGACCTGAGCGAAGCAAAAGCAGAAGCCACACGCATCGGCTACCCAGTAATGCTGAAAAGCACCGCCGGTGGCGGCGGTATCGGTATGCAGCTCTGTTACACCGAAGCAGAGCTGGTGAACGCTTTTGATTCAGTAAAACGTCTCAGCGCCAATAACTTCTCGAACGATGGCGTCTTTCTCGAAAAATTTGTCGAGCGCGCCCGCCATATTGAAGTTCAGATTTTTGGTGACGGTAAAGGTACGGTAGCAGCACTTGGTGAGCGGGACTGCTCATTGCAACGTCGTAATCAGAAAGTCATTGAAGAAACACCGGCACCCCGTATTTCAGAGGCAGTCCGCACTGCCCTGCATGAGACAGCGAAACGTTTAGGCGAAAGCGTAAATTACCGCAGTGCAGGCACAGTAGAATTTATTTACGACGAATCCAGCGAGTCATTTTATTTCCTTGAAGTGAATACCCGCTTACAGGTTGAGCACGGTGTCACCGAAGAAGTCTTTGGCGTCGACCTGGTCGAGTGGATGGTACGACTCGGTGCTGGCGACGAGTTGCCGTTAAACAAAGAACGTACCCCCAAAGGCCACAGCATTCAGGCGCGTATTTATGCCGAAGATCCGGTAAAAAACTTCCAGCCTTGTGCCGGTCTTTTAAGCCGGGTGGATTGGCAAGCCAAAGCCACGGATGGAATGCGCACTCGGATCGACACCTGGGTTGGGAGCGGCACACAGGTGCCAGCATTGTTTGACCCTATGCTGGCAAAAGTTATCGTTACCGCCGATGATCGCGCTTCAGCGATTCAGGGGCTTGCAGAGACTCTCGACCAATCTGAACTATACGGCATCGAAACCAACCTGCTTTACCTGAAGTCGATTCTAAAAGACGAAGAAGTAAAAGCCGGATTGGTCTGGACGCAGAAACTGAACAAAATGCAGTTCTCCGACCCAGCCATTGATGTGATCAGCGGTGGTACTCAAACCACCGTTCAGGATGTTCCCGGACGTATTGGCCACTGGGACGTGGGTATTCCGCCGTCAGGCCCATTCGACGAATATTCTTTCCGCTTAGGTAATCGTCTGCTTGGTAATAGCGAAGATTGCGCAGGTCTGGAAATCACCTTAAAAGGCCCGGTGCTTGTCTTCCAGAAAGCCACCCAGATTATTCTGACGGGGGCAGAAACGAGTGCCGAACTGACAAGCGATAGTAAAACAACCAGCATCGCGTTTAATCAGGTCATCGAAGTGAAACAAGGTGATCAGCTTGATTGCGGCACAGTCACCGGAGCGGGTGCACGGGCTTATCTTCTGGTGGCGGGCGGAATTCAATGCCCTGAATATCTAGGCTCTCGCTCGACCTTTACGCTCGGTCAGTTTGGCGGGCATAACGGCCGGGCACTTCTGCCCGGTGATGTACTGCATCTGACCGAAGGTCACACCACCGTTGAGCCAGTCGAAACCGCCAGCAACCTGCTGCCTGATATCGGCAATGAATGGCAGCTTCGTGTGATCTACGGCCCTCACGGGGCACCGGATTTTTTCACACAAAACGATATTGATGAATTCTTTGCGGCAAACTGGGAAGTTCATTTTAATTCCAGCCGCACAGGTGTGCGCTTAATCGGCCCTAAACCCGAATGGGCACGTAATGATGGCGGCGAAGCCGGTCTGCATCCATCCAATATCCACGACAACGCCTATGCCATTGGCGCGGTGGACTTTACCGGTGATATGCCGGTCATTCTCGGCCCGGATGGCCCAAGTCTGGGAGGTTTTGTTTGTCCGGTTACGGTCATTCAGGCTGACCTGTGGAAACTCGGCCAATTAAAAGCTGGGGATAAAATCCGCTTTACACCCGTCAGCCATGACACCGCAGTCAACCTGCGTGCAGAACAAATAAACCAGTTAAATACACTGGAATACGCCCCCTCAAACGTAAGTGAGTATTTACCTGAGTCACCGGTATTAAATACCATTGATACCGACAATCATCCGACGGGTGTTGTTTATCGTCCCGCCGGTGATAATTATCTGCTGATTGAATACGGGCCGTTGCAGTTAGATATCCGTCTGCGCTTTCGTGTTCATGCCTTAATGGAGTCCTTGCAGAAAAAGAACCTGACGGGTGTGATAGAAATGACGCCGGGTATCCGCTCGCTGCAGATTCACTACGACAGTCTGGCATTAAAGCAAAGCGATCTGCTTGATCTTCTGATAAAAGAAGAAGGCGCACTGGGTGATCTGAAAAATGCCGAAGTCCCTTCACGCACCGTCTGGCTGCCATTGTCCTGGAATGATATCGCCTGTCAGCAGGCGGTTGATAAATACGTTAAATCGGTACGTGCCGATGCCCCATGGTGCCCGGACAATATCGAATTTATCCGCCGTATTAACGGACTTAATTCCGTCGACGAGGTTAAAAAAATCGTCTTCGATGCCAGCTATCTGGTTATGGGACTGGGCGACGTGTATCTCGGTGCACCGGTCGCAACACCGGTAGACCCTCGTCACCGCCTAGTAACAACCAAATACAACCCGGCACGAACCTGGACGGCGGAAAACTCCGTCGGCATTGGTGGTGCCTATATGTGTGTTTACGGCATGGAGGGCCCCGGTGGCTATCAGTTTGTCGGGCGTACTCTGCAAATGTGGAATCGCTACAAACAAACCCGTGAGTTTACCAAGCCTTGGTTGTTACGCTTTTTCGATAAAATCCGCTTCTACGAAGTCAGCCACGATGAACTGACGAATATTCGTGAACATTTCCCACATGGGCAGTATCCGATCAGAATCGAAGAGGATACTTTCAACCTTGACGAGTACGAACGCTTTCTGAGCGACAACGCCGAAGGCATCAGTGCCTTCCAGACGCATCGCCAGCGCGCCTTCCAGACCGAACTCGAAGACTGGAAAGCCAAAGGCTTGCTGCGTTTTGAGTCCGATACCGGAGCCATCGAAGAGAGCGACGAGCGTGAACTTGAAAGCGGCGAATTCGCCGTCGAAAGCCATGTCTCGGGCAATGTCTGGCAGGTGCTTGTGGAGCCCGGGCAGAACGTCAAGGCCGGGCAACCGCTAATGGTGCTCGAATCCATGAAAATGGAGATTGAAGTCACCGCCCACAAAGACGGCACCGTTGTCGAGCTTCTGAAAGAAGCCGGTAAAGGTGTGGCTCCGGGCCAGATGCTGGTCGTTTTGAAATAATAACCCTGCTATACTCATACGCGACGTCAGGTAAGCTACTTAGACCTCCTGCCGTCGCGACATCCTTTATTGCCTCTTCATCGACACCCGTCTGATCCTGACAATATCTGAATGCCGCACCCGGCCACTCTCGAACTAACGGCCAATTCGCTGGCTTCAGTCTGATCCGAACACATTTCGTTCTGACTACTGCTGCTTCTGCCCATAAGGGCGACGACTTTTGCTACCGGCTTAATGCGGCTGGCAGCATCTATTGGAATATTATGTCCGACACTATAGATACGAATACTGAGATTACCTTTGATGATCTGGCGCTGGCCGAACCTATCGCCCGTGCCGTAAAAGAAAAAGGCTACACCAAGCCTTCACCGATTCAGGCGAAAGCCATTCCTGTTGTCTTACAGGGCGGCGACCTGCTGGCTTCCGCACAGACTGGCACCGGCAAAACAGCTGCTTTTACTCTGCCGGTACTGCAACAACTGCTTGATAAGCCGCGTGCGTCTGGCAACCGTGTCAAAGCGCTGGTACTGACGCCCACCCGCGAACTGGCGGCGCAGATTCTCGATAATGTCGAGATGTACAGCAAACACACTAAAATCCGCTCAACGGTCGTTTTTGGTGGTGTAAAAATTAACCCACAGATGCAAAAACTGCGAAGCGGTGTGGAAGTACTAGTCGCGACTCCTGGCCGCCTACTCGATCTGCACAGCCAGAATGCGATTAAATTTGATGAGCTGGATATTCTGGTGCTTGATGAAGCCGACCGTATGCTCGACATGGGCTTTATTCATGACATCAAACGCATCCTGAAAATACTGCCGACCCAACGCCAGAACCTGCTGTTTTCTGCGACCTTCTCAGATGAAATCCGTGATTTAGCACAACGTCTGCTGGATAACCCAGCCGAAGTCAGCGTGGCAAAAGAAAACACCACCAACGCTCAGATTGCGCACAAATTACACCCGGTCGATAAAGCTGCGAAAACACGCCTGCTGAGTCATCTGACCCGCACTCAGAGCTGGGAGCAGGCACTGGTATTCAGCCGTACTAAACATGGTGCTAATAAACTCGTCCGCCTGCTAGAAAAAGACGGCATCAAAGCGGCAGCGATTCATGGCAATAAAAGTCAGAATCAACGCACTAAAGCACTGGCCGATTTTAAAGACGGTAAGATTACACTGCTGATTGCTACCGATATCGCCGCTCGTGGCATTGATATCCACCAGCTTCCTCAGGTCGTGAACTATGATCTGCCGAACGTACCGGCAGACTACGTACACCGTATTGGCCGCACGGGTCGTGCGGGTATGCTTGGGCATGCTATTTCCCTGGTCAGCGCCGATGAAATTGAACAGCTGCAGGATATTGAACGCCTGATTCAGAAGCATATTGATCGTGAACTCATCGACGGCTTTAAACCACAAAATCCACTGCCCGAGTCACGAAAGATACTGCCACCCAAGAACAAAAAGCCGAAGAAACCCAAGGCACCTAAAGAGCAGAATCAGGGTAATTCCCAAGCACGCTTTGGTGGTAACAGAAGTTCTGATGGCAACAGACGCCCTGAAGGGAGCAAAAAGCCAGGCGGAAACAACCGTCCGCGTAATCGGCCGGCTAGCAGCACAAGCAATAAAAATAGCTCTGCACCATCGTCAGAGACTAAAAAGCCGCAGATAAAAGTGCGTCGTAGCCAACGTCAAAAGGCAGTTGAAGCCTGATATTCTCCTCTGGGTTGGCCTGATATCCCGTCAGGCCAATCTGCCACCTGTCTAACTACCCCTGCTGCGCCCCCTTCGCTACTGAACAACTAAGCTAATCGGACGGCACCTATGAACTGCCGCCCCTAACTTCAGAATCAGCCAGTATTGAAGGACTCCTATGCGCAAACTTATCCTCCCTTTATCGCCAGTCCGATGCTGGCCGCGTGCGCCGGTGACGATGCCGACTCATCGGACTCAACCACCGTCGTAGCTCCAGAATCTCCGGGCGCAACCTCTCTTGAAGACTGTAGTAACGTCAGTCTCAGTACCACGCGCATCAATGCTGCGGCACGAACCACAGTGAATACCGAGCTTACGTTTGATAATGCTCTCGCCGTATGGCGCATGCCCGTATCTACAGGTCAGGAGCTCACTGCCGAGATGAACGTGCCTGCGGATAAAGACTACAACATTGCCTTCTTTGACGGCTCAGGCAACAAGCTAGCCTGTGCCGATACAGAGGGCAATGGTGTCGATGAAACACTGGAATATACCGTCGCCAGTATCAGTGAAATCTGGGTCAAAGTATGGACGCCTGCTCTACCAAGTCGGTCTGCCTTTACACTCACCATGGTCACTCCTGTTGCCACAGAAATTACTGACGATGAACCGAACGATACACCGGCTACTGCTCAGGTGGTTTCGGACTCGTTTACGACTGTCGACGGAACGCTGGATACGGATAACTCTGACGCTGATGACTATTACAAATACACAGTCAGTGAAGGCGACGTTGTCACAATCAATGCGTCTGCTACTGATGATGGGGCGAGTCTGATTTACGTTGCCTTGTCAGACTCAGACAGCACAGTATTAGAGGAGAATGGCGAGCCGGTTGTACATTACTTTGGTGAGAACGAAATGAGCACGTCCCTTACCTACACGGTACCGGCTGCGACTACCGAAGTGTATGTGTGGATGGCAGCGCAACCAGGAACAGGTAGCTACACACTGGAAGTGCAGATCGACTGATTGTGAACGAAAGAAAAGCCCCCGGATCTGGTGAAGATGCGGGGGCTTTTTTATGCGCTGAGAATTGTCCAGCAGAGCTTAGACCTTAAATTCTCTCACAACAGTCGGACGTATCAACCACCAAATTATTGCCGAATAGATAGCCACAAAAAATACGGAAATACCAAGATATATGCTATTGATTCGTTCAAAATCAATCAGTGAATATGAAAAATCTTTAGCTAGATCTTCGGGCACGGAGCCTCTATCGCCAAGCCAGACGATCTCGCTACCTACGTTGTACAGCGTCATTGCAATTCCAAGAGCAAGCCCAGCCACAAACAGAATCCGAGCCCAGTTCTTTCTTTTCAGAAAATTAATAGAAACGACCAGTACGCATAAAGGAACGGCAAAGCCAACCAGAAAGATAAAGAGGCTCATATTATCTACTAGCAGCGTGAATATGTATGGAACATCCTGAGGTAGTGCTTCCGAATTCATCATCTGAAACATTTCTCCAAATACTGACGAAGCGTGAAACATGATGTTCTGTATTAAGCCGAGAAAGGTATGAAAGCCACTTATTATAATTGCGACCCAAGCGATAAGAGTCACAAATCGGGAACGAGAGTTTGCATCTAGTGACAAGGTATACTCCTGAGAATCTGTTCTACTTCCGTTGAATGATCAACTATACTATTTAACCGTATACAACCATAGCTCAATCATTATCCCACTCTTCGCGAATAGCCTCCGGCTGAATCGCTCCTACACAGGATGTCGGGGATTAGATCTCCTGCACCATTATGAAAGACACCCTGCTTTCTTTTACGCATAAAGACAGCGAAGGACGCCATGAAATTACGGGCACAGCCCGAGAAGATATCGACGACTTAAAAACCCTGGTAGGGCTCGCCCAGAATGGCGAATTTTTGCCAGTGGTGCATAAAACGTTCGAGCTGTGAGATATTCAGGAAGCCCACCGAGCCTTAGAAAAACCCGGTAAGCATGGCAGCCTGGTGATCAGAGTCTGCGACGAAACTTAAGTTACTCTTACTCGGACTTTTCCGGTAGTTCAGGATACTGGGGAGCCGCAGAGAGCTTCCCTACCCAGCTGTGTTGGCGGGCAGTGTAAATGCGCGCCGTGGGCGTGATCTCAATCTCAGTATCAAGGCTACCCGCAGGCACCATCAACACACCGGGTAACTCGCTGCCCGGCACCGCAGAACCACAATGTTTACAGAAGCTTTTTGAATGACGGCTTCCCGGTAAATTGAAGGTGGTTACCTCATCCGCACCGCTGTCCCAACGCAGTACCGCCGACGCAGAGAACAGATTGGCTGCATGTGCGGAGCCACTGTCTTTCTGGCAGTACGAGCAATAGCAGAGATAAAAGCTGTCGAACTTCCCTTCAATCGTGAACGTTACCGCGCCACACAAACACGAGCCTTTATATTCAGTCATACATCTTGTCCTTACTTAAGCGCTGTCAGTACTTACTCAGTCGCACTCAGCCTGATGATATTAAAGCCTTCATCTTCCGACGGCTCAGAGAAGTAACGACTCATCGCCCTGAACATTTCATCCGTATCGGTTGCCGCACGATCTGGTTGTTCAACTCGCTCAGCCACGCATCCTCAGCGAAGAGAACCGCGGAACGCGATGCAACTAACTCAGCAGCTTTCGTGGACTTGCCAGCGGCCATTTTTCCGCAGAGTAAGATCAGCATTATTCGTAGTGGCTCCAAAGCCTGAGAACCTTCACCACACGCTCCTCTTCGAGCACCTGGTAAACCAGACGATGCTGGATATTGATACGACGAGAACAGGCACCGGAAAGGTCACCAATGAGCTTCTCAAACGGAGGTGGCTTGCGATATGGGTCTTCCGATATCAGCGCTAACAGGTCTTGTGCTTTTGGTTTAAGGCCGCTGGAGGCCAGCTTCTTAGCATCTTTCTGGGCTTGTTTGGTATAAACCAACGTCCATGTCACCAGTCCAGCTCCTCATCGCATGCATCTAATGGGGTATCCATTCCCTCACGAATAGACTCCCGCATTCCCGGTACAGAGAGCAGGTAAAGTGTCTCCTGGATAGCCGACCAATCTTCCTCGGACACCAGAACGGCCTTATTCCTCTTACCCATAATGACGATTGGTTGGTGGGACTCGGCAGTTTCATCGATCAACCGATAAAGGTTACTGCGCGCCTCTGTTGCTGTGATTCCGGTCATGATGCACCTCCAACGTGTTCAAATATTAACCAATTGTACGCTTTCAGGTACGTACGTCAAGACGAACGTTATGTGCGGCCCACTGTGCAATGACGCATGAAGTGGTTCTGACGCAGCCAGAACGAACTACTTGTGCTTGTTACTCGTTTACCAGTGGATTTCAATCGGAGTACCGACATCTACCCTTTCCATAAAATCTTCCATGTCACTATTCGTGAGTGCTATGCAGCCATCCGTCCAGTTGAACTTTTGAAAGAGAAATGAGAGCCACCCTAAACCGTTCTTTTGACCATGCACCATGATAAAACCACCAGGTGATACCCCAAGCTCTTCCGCCTTGGCTTCATCTTCAGCGTTGGGATAGCTGATGTGCATAGAACGATAGAATGACGAATCTTCTTTCTTGTAATCCAGAGTATATCGACCTTCAGGTGTCCGCTCGTCACCTTCCTGAACCTTATGCCCCTTTGGGTTCTCTCCAAAAACTACATGATATTCAGCTACGACTTGGCCATTTTCCATCAGCATCATACGGTTTTCTGACTTATCTACTTTAACCAAGTCAATCGACGCATTAAGCACGGCCGGATAAAGTGTCAGAAGCAGCAATATACGTTTCATGGCGAGTAACGCTTAAATCAGGTGCGCCGTAGGCGTCACCTGGATTTACTTGTTACATGCCTGCACTTTCAATTTGACTGAATATCCAGGGTGAAACATGATCTCTTAAATCTGATATTTTTTTTCGTATTTGACGATGGTCCGGATCTTCTTGATCAATATCTGCCAGAGCCGTTTGTTTAATATAAATAGCAGTGTCTCTCGGAATGCCTTTTGCGATAAGGTATTTAGTAACCTTACTGTAAGCACCATTTTCAATAATACTTAGTATGGAGTTCTCATCTTCAGCCATATCCGACAATGGCTTTAATAGCATAGGCAAACCAAAACACACTTTCGATGAGATAGTTTTTACAGCTTTATCTATTTGATCACTAGCATCATCAGTAAAATTTCGCTCTCTTAATATATCTCGAAGGAGGTTTTCTCTTCCCCAGTCTGTAGCATATTTACAGATACTCCAGATATATTTATCTAATTGTTCACTATCTTTCGCTGGGTTTGAAATGTACTTATTGAAGTAATAAGGCATGATTTGTGAAAATGTTATAGTTGCGCTTTTTAAAGAGTCAAGAGTATTTCTATCCCAGATATTGGTCGACAACTTACAAATCATGTTCTTTCTGAGACCTTGATATATGACTTCAAGATCAAATGGATCCCAATACCTATTCTTATATATGACACCAGATGGAACATTTAAAGAATCTAGAGTCTCTATGTTTTTTAGTATTTGTTCTTTACTTATATTTATACCTACCTCTCGAAGGCGAGCATAACTGTTTTCTCTGTGCCTATATATAGTTTGTCTTATATACGTGATGAGATGCTTCTCTTTGCCGTCCTCTACAAAAGTGTCGTTTTCAATTGAACTATCTATATTTTCTTTGAATTTTTCGTAGTACTCACTATAGCCCGTACTTAGCTCTTTTTCGGTGTGTTCAAAAAGAGTTTCGTTCTCTTGTTCAATTTCAAATGAAGATTCATCGAGCACTATAGTCCTACCAATGAATTCTTTAAGAAGCCTTCCTGCTCGACCTCGTAAATTTGAAAACTCATAATTTGATAGTTTAACATTATCCCTGTTTTTCATTCTCTTAGTAAAGAGGTATGGATTTCTTACAATTATGTTTGAAGCAGGGAAATTAACTCCTTGCATCAATGTTGTCGTACAAACAATATTATTTATAATGCCATTTGAAAATGAGTCTTCAATGGCAGAGCGAATATGAAGTGGAAGTTTACCTGTATGATAAGCGACGCCATGTCGTACTAGCCCAACCAAGTCATAGTCTTCATGTACGAACTCTGCAATATATTCTGCCAATGACTCAACTTGCTCTCTATTTTCAACTTGTGCATTGTTGGATAGATAAATGGCTGTCTTTCGTGCTTGGTTGGCTGTTGGAGAAAATATTAAATTACTTTTATTGCTTATGCGACTGATTACAAAGTCTAGATAGCTATGGAAGTTATCATTGTATTGCGTGCCTCCTAAGCCTTTAATTCGTTCATTGTGCTGAATGATAATAGAATTTGGCTCTTCGGAAATATCACTATACTGATTGAAATGGAACTTCCCTTTGAATTTTGATACTGAATAGGTAATGTTGACTACTGGAGGTACTTTTGTTTCTGCTTCATATGACACTTCATCAAATATATCAAACCCGAGGTTGCCTACATTTTTTAGCCTAGGTCCACTTAGAATAATTCTTTTCGTATTGGTCTGATGTTTTATCTCTTTCAGGAAGTCATATAAAATTTTTGATCTCTGATCGCCATCATTTGCAACACGTTCAATGTTTTGAACTTCATCTACCACTAATATATCTAAGTTTTCAAAGTGAGTTTCTTCACTGAACCCTGATATGGCTCTCTCCTGCGTTAATACATATATATACTTTTCTGGCTGCTCTTCTTGAATGTGAGTATATATCTCGGTGTCATGAAGATTAAATTCTTTGACCAAGTTTGAAAGGTCTTTTGTTACTTGGTTAACAAGACTTATTGTAGGGACAACATAAACTACATTTTTATATTCTTGCGTCAGCTTTTGAATAATTTTTAAGTATATTGAAAATGATTTACCAGCTGATGTTGGAGCTGATATACAAACAACTTTGTTGATGTCAATAGAGTCCCAAACGCTCTTTTGAAAATCTGTTAGAAGATAGGTTTTGTCATTAATATTAACTTCATATTTTAATTGGTTTGCAACAACAGAGAGCTTATTGATGTAACTACTAAATGGACTATAGACACCTTCATTTTTGTAGTTTTCATCAACTAACACTGTTGATGGAGCTATGCCCATACGAGTCAATGCTGTGATATATATTTCTCGAAGTGAATCTTTATAATCTTTGTTTGAGTGTTCCCAAGATAAAGCAATTGTCAATATTGCCACACGTTTTGCAAACTCTTGATCATTTCTCGATAACCTATCAACGACAGATATAGCTTCTGCCAGCTCCTTTCTTTCAAGGTGAATTGTAGGAGCATCGACCAGCCCAAGAGTTGCTGCGTAATTTCTAAGCTCAACCTTTAAAAGGTTATTTACAATCTCTTTTTGTGAGTGGGATATATTAGTCATGAATCAAAACCTTCCAGCATCCCGTCAAAATCCCAAAAAGGAAATACTATATAGTGAACTCTTTGAATTAATGGCTTGCTTATATCTTTTGTAATGTCCAAATCTAATGATGAAAACCTCTCAAGAATTATATTCTCTATCTTTTCTTTTATTTCTTTTTCACAATCAGCAAGAGGGCTTTTTAATTCATTGTATGAGATTAGACAGACAAGTTCATATCTTACATTCTCTAACTCACCATCCTTAAGCTTCTCAGCAATATCTTGTAGTTGTGGATCAATGAAGTCATCATATGTATATAATAACAATTCTTCTTGTAAAGAGTTATAAGTATCAATTATGCTGCTGAGAGATTCGGAAAATGCTTGTTTGAATTTATAATTTGATTTATATGCTTTGGATTCACCAATAAAAATAATGTTTTCTTTATCGTTTTTTCTGTAGTGAATTGCATCAGCCCCAAAACGCTCGTGACCTCTACTAGTAGTCAAAGGCATTTTTCTTAATAAAGCAGGAGCTTCGAAAAAATATTGCAGGAAATTGAATAGCAATAATTCACCAAATTGGCCTTGTGGAATTCCCTTTCTGAATTTGTCTCGTGCCAAACTATCTATATGAGATGAAGCATTTTGGTAGTCATGGCCTCTTTTCTCTAATTCTTTTTGGAAAAGAGTATTATATTTATCTTTTCCATAAACCCAGCTACATACAGTATTTTTTAATTCCCGCAAAAAATCACTTCTTCGTTCTTGCAAGTCTGTATAGTTTACACACACGCCTTTATGGGTTTTACCCTCTGGCTTCGTTAAATCAAACGTAAAGTGGCAAGTGTGATTTATTAAAGAATCAACATTAGTTAATAGATTTTTAATTGTTTCGTCATCCATATTCAAAACTTATTTTATTAGAACCGTGTGTTTATGGTTGGAAGCATGTAACGCCTTGCTCACCGGCACATGCTGCGGAGAGCGTTTTATCGGGGCAAGATCAGTGTCTGCGTGCAGCAACTTGTTAGCCGAATCAATTAAAATATACCGAATAGTTTTTTTCTGCCTTGACCTGTTCGTAGATACTCAAGAAGTTGGTCAATTTTTATATATAGAGCAAGTTGTGCCCCAGGATCTCTTGCTATTGCAGAAAATAGTGCTGTAATTGCACCTCCGGAGAACATGCCGCTTATAAAATCAAGTCCTTCAGATTCCTTGTTATCTGGTGAGATAATTAAAAATTCAGTTTCCAGCGAGTAAGGCATAATTTCAGAGACGATAAATGTATCAAAGAAGTGGACGGTATGCGGGAAAGGAAAGCGTTTATGCGCCTTAAATTCATTGGCAAATTCACTAGGAACAAGGGAAAGGATTTCGTCTATCTCAAAGCTTGTTATATATTGATACCTTTCAAAAAAAGATGAAGCTGGTGATTTCATAAGAGTTCCATCTAATTTTATTTCTGGTATTTTATCTGTCGATACATAATCTTTGACTTTATAGTCATCCAGAAGCTTTCCTACAGAAGACGTAATGAGTTTACCAATGAGCTTTTGGTTACTAATAGAGTCCATAAGTAGATCATTGTCGAGAATCATTTTACTTCTCCTAGCCGTAGGCCGGCTAACAGCTTATTAGTGTGCAAGCACGTTTATCCTGGGACACTCTTTCGAGGTTTCCCACGTAACTTATTACCGGTACTGAAGAATCTTCCATAACTCAAATCTCCCTTCCAGAAAAACGCGCACGCCTGTTATTTCGATAATTGCGTGGACATCAACTTGCCCCCCCTCTTTGTCACTCTGGGGGACAAGCTACTGATTACGTTAAGGTTTACGTTACCCCGCTCCGACAATACGAGCAAGCATGAATACAAATCCTGCTTGGTTCACTTGAGAAGTCCAGATCACAGCTTATGGATAACCTTACCCTCGTTACAGTCAGGTTTGCTTTGACAGCTATGCCAAGTTGATACCTTCAATCATCCCGATGTTACCTTTGATCATTGCTCTTAAGGGCACCCTTTGCCATGATCCAGACTCTTTAAGGTCTTACCGTCAGGGTTTCTTATGTATCAGGATATCGAGTATCAGGTTAACGATCGCATCGCGGTTATTTCGATCAACCGTCCGAAGGTGCTGAATGCGATTCGTGTTCAGACTTATAAAGACATTATTGCAGCACTGAAGTCAGCGGATGCTGATGATGCGGTGTCTGTGATTGTAATGACGGGCAGCGAGGGTAAGTTCACCGCAGGTAATGATCTGCGCGATCTTCTGTCTGACGGTGATTTAGAAGGGGTTCGTGACGGCGTTGCCGGTATTTTCGATACGCTCGGAGGTCTTGAGAAGCCGCTGATTCTTGCGCAGGAAGGGGTTGCCGTGGGCATCGGTGCAAACCTGCTGCTTCACGCAGACATGGCGTACGCCGGTAAGAGCATTCGGTATAGCCTACCGTTCGCCAAAATTGGTGTTGCGGCTGAGGGTGGTTCTTCTGTGATGCTAGCTGAAGCAATCGGCCCTAAGAACGCTGCAGATCTGTTACTCACTGGCCGTTTCTTCTCTGCCGCTGAAGCAGAGAAATGGGGTCTGCTGAATGCTGCGGTTGAGGACGGCAAGGCGTTGGAGACTGCGATGGCGACTGCAGCAGAGCTGCTCAAGAACCATCAGGGTTCACTTAAGGCAATCAAGGCGCTGGGCCGTGCTGAAGGGCATCGTGAGCGCTTGAACAAAGCCGTACTGGCTGAAATGAATGCCTTTACGGATCTGCTGGCAACACCAGAAACCCAGATGCGTATTCAGCATGTATTGAAGGGTGGTAAGTGACAGACGCTCGATAGGGGGGAAGGAAGCCCTATCCTCCTTGTGGTTACCGCTGTTTCGTGCTTCTATTCTGTCCTGATCAAACAATCCACAAGGACGTTATTATGTTCAGGACACTCCCCTCTCTTTCTATCATTTTCGCTGCTGCTCTCGTCGTCTCGTGCGGAGGCGGAGGCGGTGGCGGTAACACCGGACCTGATCCTGCGCTCCCTATCCCTGATCCAGCACCAGACAACCGTCCGTCTGTCTCAGCAATGGCTACCGACTACTACACAGGCTCTCCCGTCAGTGACGCCGTCGTTAGCGTCCGCTGGGGTGGCAGTTCTGATGAGTTTTTCTCAGCAGAAACCAATTCAACGGGAAAAGCCACTCTTCGCTACCCTGAGGGTACAAACGCTCTGACGATCTACTCAGATGCTGAAGGTTACGCCGAATTCGGACGTACTTTTAACTTCGACACAGAGACAATTGCTGTTTCTTTAATTCCCGTTCATACGAACGTAACGATAGATAGCGGATCAGAGAATGAGATCCTGGTTGATGGCGAGTCAATTATCTCCCTGCCCGCTAACGCGTTTGTTGATGCAGACGGCAACGCATTCTCTGGAAATATCGATGCTGAGCTTACTGTTATCGACCCTCGTGAAGACCCTGAGTTAATGCCGGGTCAATACGAAGCGTTGGATGGTACAACGGGTGAGATCAGTAATATCGAAAGTTTCGGTGCTATTAATGCGACGTTCGAGGATGCTGATGGTAATCCGCTTCAGCTGGCTTCAGGTCAAACAGCCACTGTTCGGATTCCGCTCTCTGGAGATTCCAGTGATGCTCCCGAGAGCATCCCTCTCTTCTACTATGATGATGAGTCTGGCTATTGGGTTGAAGAAGGTTCTGCCACTCTGACAGAGATTTCTGGCGAATTCTTTTACGTTGGTACAGTGTCTCATTTCACCACGTGGAATGCCGACCGGGTCTATGAAACGATATTTCTTACGGGGTGTGCTGTTAATGAAGACAGCAGCGTTGCAGCCGGCGTCCGCATTACCGCAACTGGCATCGACTACACGGGGACATCTTCTGTGTACACCGATGCATTCGGGAGCTTTACCATTCCCGTCCGTATGAATTCAGATCTCCGCATTCAGGCCTCCGGAAATGGTCTCCTAAGCGGCTCTCAGGAGTTTTCCTCATCAGAGGAGGACGAAACTCTCAGCGATTGCTTGACGCTTTCAGCCGTCGATATATCGATAGAGTTAAGCTGGTCTGAAGAGCCGGAAGACCTGGATACCCACCTAGAAGGGCCGGATGACGCAAGTGATAGCGGGCAATTCCATCTGTACTTCTCAGATGACGACCTGATCGTTGGTGATGAAAGTATCTTTATCGATGTAGACGACACCGACGGCTTTGGTCCTGAAATCACCTACCTGAGCGGTTTCCCATACGATGGTACCTACAGCTATTACGTCTATCTGTACTCTGGTGAGGGGAGTATTCAGGGTTCGCCTGCGCGCGTTGAGCTGAATATTGCGGATAACACCTCTGTCTTTGCACCTCCTTCAGGAGAACCTTCAGAATGCTGGCATGTGTTCGATATCAATGTAAGCGGCGGAGAACCGGCGTTAACAACCGTCGGTGAATGGGTGACCCTCGACGATTGCTACGGCAGCGCAGAAGAAGAAGAAGAAGGTGACGGTGACGTCGCTGCTGCCTCTGCTTCCAGTGCTACGGTACCTGCAAAGTACTACGCAAAATAAGAAGCGTGACAAAAAAAGCCGCTCAATGAGCGGCTTTTTTATTGGTATTGATCAGGCTCTGACTTGCTTAAAGGCCGCCTTCTCTTCGGGTGTCGGTTTGCTGTATTTCAGTACACGTTCAACCACCGTTTTGTACTGACTCCACAACGAGCCTGTGTTGTACGGAATATTGTGCTTACGGCATACCGCCTGCACTTTCTCCGCGACTTCGTTGTAACGATACGACGGCATATCCGGAAACAGGTGATGCTCTACCTGACGGCTCAGGTGGCCACTCATAATGTGCAGCAGTTTCGACCCTTCGAGATTAGATGAGCCCAGTATCTGGCGATAGTACCATTGGCCGCGAGTCTCGTTTTCACACTCTTTTTCGCTGAAGGTATGGACATCTTCGGTGAAGTGCCCGCAAAAGATAATGGTGGATGCCCAGATGTTACGAATCAGGTTTGCACCCATGTTAGCCAGCAGAATGCCGAAGAACATTGGCCAACCCAGAAACAGCGCTACAACACCCGGATAAAATAGGTAGTCACGGAATACACTCTTGCGGATCTTGGCGAAGAAGTCTTTCGCCAGCTGCTTTTTACTTACAACGGCATCGCGTTCAACCTTCTTTTTACCGAAGAATACGCGCTCACCAATCAGCTCGTGGTAGGCAACACCCCACTGGAAGAAGGTGGTGAGGCCGAGATACCAGAAGAACTGGTTTTTAAAGCGCGGCTTCCATGGCGTGTCGTCACTGAGACGCAGCAGGTCGTAACCAAAGTCACGGTCTTTGCCGATGATGTTGGTGTAGGTGTGATGTTCAAAGTTATGCGTACGACGCCAGGATTGGCCATCACAGACGTTATCCCATTCGAACGATGTGCCATTCAGATGCGGATCATTCATAAAGTCGTATGCGCCATGCATGATGTTGTGGCCGATTTCCATGTTATCGAGGATCTTGGCAATGCCAAGCATCACGGCACCCACAACAAACCAGATCCAGTGGTAAAAACCGGCAACCATCACCGCACGCCCACCGATATCCAACACGCGTTGCACCCGAACAACGTTACGGATGTAGCGAGCGTCTTCTTCACCCACTTTGGCCATCGCCTCGTCACGAATCTGATCGAGGTCGTTTTTAAATGATTCCAGCGTCTCCGCACTTGGTATGTGAGTCGTCACTTTATTTCTCCTGAAATGACTATTCTGCTGTTGAGCAATCCATCTGTTGCTACCAGCAAATTGCACTTTACGTGCCACGACGGCAGTGATTGCCAGTGTCATACAGTGAGTGACTGGTGTCGATGAAAGTCACTCTTTCCTCGATTTCATTAATAACCCAGGATAGCCATAAACATGGAGTCTGAGACAAATGAAAGCCCTAGAGAGCCGGTATTTGGGGACATGTGGAGAGAAGGTCTGATCTCCCAGTCTGGACAGTTTTTATAACTAGAAAAGAATTCCTTCCTTCTGAAATAAGATGATGACATAAAAAAAGCGGCATTCTCCTTCCGGAAAATGCCGCTTTTATCAGACACCTGTCAGATATCAGGCGTTTGCCATCTCACCTGTTTTCTTAGGTGGGCGGCTGTATTTGAATACACGTGCCACAACGGTTTTGTACTGATCCCACAACGTACCTGTGTTGTATGGGATGTTGTGCTTAGCGCACACCTGACGCACACGTTCTGCCGCTTCGCCGTAACGATAAGACGGCATATCAGGGAACAGGTGATGTTCAACCTGACGGCTCAGATGGCCACTCATGATGTGCAGAAGTTTAGAACCTTCGAGGTTGGACGACCCCAGAATCTGGCGGTAGTACCACTGACCACGAGTTTCGTTTTCGCAATCTTCTTCGCTGAAGGTGTGTACTTCTTCGGTGAAGTGTCCACAGAAGATGATAATGTTCGCCCAGACATTACGAATCAGATTGGCAACCAGGTTACCTGCCGCAATGGCAAAAAACATCGGCCAGCCAAGGAAGATGCCCACAATGGCTGGGTAGAAGATGTAATCCCGGAACACGGCACGGCGGATCTTTGAGAAAAAATCTTTAATCAACTCAGCGTGAGAGATTGGCAGCTTACCTTCCGGGCGGCGTTTGCCGACGAAAATACGCTCACCAAACAGTTCATGATAGGCCACCGCCCATTGGAAGCTCAGCATCAGTACGATTAAGCGGATGGGCTGCCAACGATAGTGCGCCTTCCACTTCACGTCGTCACTGAGACGCAGTGTGTCATAACCAAAGTCACGGTCTTTGCCAATGATGTTGGTATAGGTGTGGTGCTCGTAATTGTGGGTACGGCGCCATGATTCACCATCACAGACATTGTCCCAGTCAAAGGTTCGCGAGTTCAGATGAGGATCGTTCATCCAGTCATACTGACCATGCATCACGTTGTGGCCAATTTCCATATTGTCGAGGATCTTGGCACAACCCAGCATGACAACGCCGACCAGCCACCATATCCAATGGTAGAAACCAGCAACCATAACTGCACGGCCACCGAGTTCCAGAAAGCGCTGTACGCGAACAATTCTGCGGATGTATCGGGCGTCTTCCTCACCAACTTTGGCCATGAGGTCGTCGCGTATTTCATCCAGTTCTTTGTGGAATGATTCCAGTGTATAGGCACTAGGGATAGGTGTTGTCATTATAATTATCCTCGTTAGACATCCAGTACGACGTCATTGACAGGAACAGACACACATAACTGAATGTCTTCTCTGCCCGTGTCGGAGTACTGACCAGTGAGAGTGTTGAGAACTACGCCGCTTTTCTTTGTACATTTGCACTGATGGCAAACGCCTACCCGGCATCCGGCCAGCGGCTTGAGTCCATTTTGCTCGGCAAGCTCAAGAAGGCTGACGGGATTTTCGGCGCTGGACATTGCAGCGACACCGCCCTTCTCAAAGCTAACGTAAGCATCTTTTGCATCAGCACGGTCAAGCTCAATCGGTGCCGCGCCAAAATATTCAAACATGATGTTATCTGCGGATACGCCTTCGCCTGAGACGACCTGACGCACCAGCTGAATCATAGGTGTTGGACCACAGATCATGACCTTTCGTTCAGCGAAATCAGGACATATTTCTTTAATATGCTCTGCACTGAACACGCCTTTTTCAGCACTGTTCATGAAGGTCACACGAATATTGTCGTGTTCAGCGGTGATCTTTTCAAACTCTTCCTGAAACAATGCATTAGAAGCATCCCTGACGTAGAACATCAGGTGCGCATCACGCTTGTCTCCACTGGCCGCCATCTGGCTGAGCATTGAACGGAACGGAGTGATGCCGCTACCACCAGCAATCATAAGAACCGGCTGGTTGCCCTCAGGAAGGGTAAAGTCACCTTCAGCAGGAGACAGATTGCAGATACCACCTGCGGCAAACGCATCGCGCAGCCAGGGCGTAACCCGACCACCTTCCTGTACACGGATGCTCATTTCGATCAGGCCGGTCTTTTTAAAGTAAGCCGGAGCGCTGGATACAGAGAAAAAACGGGTTTGCAGAGAGCCATTCTGCTCGGCAGTGATCTGCAGGTGCTGACCAGCTTTGAAACCTTTCCAGCGCTTACCAGGGCGGATAACCAGAGTGTATACATCGTTCGTTTCAGGACGTACCTGGATGACTTTTGAACGCACAGCATCGGTGGTCCAGCCTGGCAGGACCACCTGAATCAATGGTTCAAGGTACGCTGTGATCTGATTCTCTTGAGTCAGGCTCTGCGACACCCACTGACGGGCCCGTTCCAGAGGAGTTACTGACTGCACACTAGTTTCTGCTTGGCTCATAATTATTCTACTTTCGTGTATTGAGAACGCGCTTTCTCAGTGTTTGAGATTACCCGCGCAGTGTTAACGAACTGTGACCTTGTGTCTATTGGCGACAGAGGCCACATAGGCTGAACGGAAAATAGCAAAAAGCTTGCCCGTTACTGACAAGTTCATCAGCTACTGCAAATAAATCCTTATAAATCAGTATATTGGACGACTTTGTCAGATAACTACTTGCCGTAGATCAGCGTTATACGCGGTAATTAGTGCTTCTCAGGAAATAATGTTTTTATTCTTGTTGTGATAATGGAAACATTTTCCAAGCTACATAGGAAGAAGTTCTTATGTAAGTGTCAGGAAAATACCACATTCCGTGCCACCCATCCGGAAGCAGCTTGCCGATGTCATTTTACAGTCATTCGGAGGCGATGTCCTGCTGCGACAACCGCGATTGTCGGGGAGAAGCTCCCCTCCTACATATAACCAGACAGCTCGATTTCGCGAATAGCCTTCGGCTGATTCAATCCCACATTGGCTACCTGCCATGATTCGCTCAAGCTGATCATGGTGCATGTAGGAGGGGATCATATCCCCGAACATTCATCGGGTAATAACGATGTCGGGAAGAAGCTTCCCTCTTACAGACAGACATAAAAAAAGGCGACCCGAAGGTCGCCTCTTTAAGAACTTACTAATCAGTTCATCTAAAACGAGCTTAGATGTTGTTGAACTGGTTAGAAGTGTTCTTAGCACCACCGGCTTTCAGTGCGCGATCACCAGCGTAGTATTCTTTGTGATCATCACCGAGGTCAGAACCGGCCATGTTCTGGTGCTTAACGCAAGCGATACCCTGACGGATTTCCTTACGCTGAACGCCAGCAACGTAGCCCAGCATGCCTTCGTCACCGAAGTACTCTTTCGCCAGGTTATCAACAGACAGTGCAGTCGTGTGATAAGTAGGCAGAGTGATCAGGTGGTGGAATACGTTCGCTTCACGTGAACAGTCAGCCTGGAACGTACGTACACGTGCGTCAGCAGCAGCAGCCAGTTCAGAGTCGTCGTATTCTGCAGCCATCAGACGGTCACGGTCGTATGCAGAAACGTCTTTACCTTCAGCAGCCCATGCATCGTAAGTCTGCTGACGGAAGCTCAGAGTCCAGTTGAATGATGGAGAGTTGTTGTAAACCAGCTTAGCGTCTGGGTGTACTTTACGTACTTCGTCCATCATGTCTTTGATTTCGTGAACTGTTGGAACCGCAGTTTCGATCCACAGCAGGTCAGCACCAGCATTGATCGCTTCGATACAGTCGAATACGCAACGCTCGTGGCCAGTGCCCTGACGGAACTGGTACAGACCAGAAGCCAGACGCTTAGGACGAACCAGCTTACCATCACGGTTCAGCAGTACGTCGCCGTTCTTAACGTCTTCAACGTTAACTTCTTCAACGTCGAGGTAAGAGTTGTATACGTCGCCCTGATCGCCTGGCTGGTCAACAACCGCGATTTCTTTAGTCAGGCCAGCACCTTCAGAGTCGGTACGTGCAACGATAACACCGTTGTCTACGCCCAGCTCCAGGAAGGCGTAACGCAGAGCGCGCAGCTTAGCGTGGAAGTCAGCGTGTGGAACAGTCACTTTACCGTCCTGGTGACCACACTGCTTCTCGTCAGCAACCTGGTTTTCGATCTGCAGGCAGCAAGCACCCGCTTCGATCATCTGCTTAGCCATCAGGTAAGTCGCTTCAGCGTTACCGAAACCAGCATCGATATCAGCAATGATAGGTACGATGTGAGTTTCGTAGTTATCAACTTTGTCCTGAATTTCTTTAGCTTTTGCTTCGTCGCCAGCTTCACGAGCAGCGTCGAGTTCACGGAACAGACCACCCAGTTCACGTGCGTCAGCCTGACGCAGGAAGGTGTACAGTTCGTTAACCAGTGACGCAACAGAAGTTTTCTCGTGCATAGACTGGTCAGGCAGAGGACCGAACTCAGAGCGCAGTGCTGCAACCATCCAACCAGACAGGTACAGGTACTTACGCTTAGTAGAACCAAAGTGCTTCTTGATAGAGATCAGCTTCTGCTGACCTACAAAACCGTGCCAGCAGCCCAGAGACTGGGTGTACTTGGTTTTGTCTTTATCGAACTCAGCCATATCTGCACGCATGATGTCTGCAGTGTAGCGAGCGATGTCGAGACCAGTTTTGAATTTGTTCTGCTGACGCATACGAGCAGCAGCTTCTGGACGGATTTCGTTCCAGAATTCGTTGCCACCGATAACGCCTTCAAGCGCTTTGATATCTTCTTGGTAAGTTGACATAAGTCAGTCCTTCAAAGAGTGGGTATGGAAAGTTACACAGACCAGTGAAATTACTGCCCTGTGACTTCTGACAGAGCGAATAGTAGAGGTTTAGATCACATAATTAAAATCAATAGTATCTATATGTACTATTTTTTTAGTGAATGAACATTCTTGAGGATTCAGTCGTCGGCGGGCGGTAGGAAAATCGTGAAGGTTGTGCCTTCTCCGATCTCGCTTTCGACCTTGATACGACCGTTGTGTTCTTCAATAAAGCCGTGTGAAAGCGACAGTCCAAGCCCAGTCCCCTCACCCACTGGTTTCGTCGTGAAGAAAGGCGTGAATAGCAGGTTCATGTGCTCTTTGCTGATGCCATGGCCGTTATCCCGAAAGCGGATTTCGATAGAGCCATTGTTGTAGGTGGTCGAGATATGAATATCGCCATTTTCGTCAACGGCCTGATTTGCGTTGGCGATCATGTTGGTGAAGACTTGATTCAACTTGCCGAAGTAACCTTTGACCTTTGGCAGCTCTCCGTAATCAACATGTACCTGCGCGTGATACTTGGTCTGGTTACTAAGAATATTGACAGCACCACGAACACATTCGTTGACGTCCACCAGATCCATTTCACCGCTGTCTTCACGGGTGAAGGATTTAAGATCGGCAACAATTTGTTTAACCCGCTCAAGCCCTTCAATGGTTTCGGAGGTAAGACTTTCGAAATCCATCAGCAGATACTCGACATCGTATCTGGTCAGACCCTCTCGCCAGGCGTCACGTATTTTCTGGCCATCGGCATCGCTGTTCACCAACTTATCCATAGTAAAAACAAATGTCTGAATGTCGGACATCCCCTCTGACATGGTGCAGAAGTTACTGTAAATAAAACCGATTGGGTTGTTGATCTCGTGTGCTACCCCGGCCGACAGCACCCCAAGAGACGCCATTTTCTCGTTGTGCAACAGCGCCTTCTGGTTCTCTTGCATGCTGTCATGTGCCTGCTGAAGCTTACGGAATGAATCATAGAGCTCACGGGATTTGTCCTCGAGCATCTGTTCCGCCTGCTTCCTGAGCGTTTTCTCCCTCAGGTAAGCCGCGCGATAGTCTTCAGTCATCAGCACCCCCAACGGTTATCACTAAGTGACAGGCCTCATCGCCATGGTGCATACACTTGGGTTGTTCAATCGTTACCGTCTCGTTGAAGTGCCTGGCCGAGCCATTGATCAGGCCTTCTGCAAGGTGACACAACTTGCGATCCGACTTATAGATCATCGTCAGCGTGCTCACTCCCTCTTCATAAGAAAAAGACGGCAGATTGGCATCGGGATAGAACTTTAGTACTTCACCATGCACGATTTGATCTACGGACTTCAGAAAATCAATAAGACCGTCACAGTTGTCGAAAAAAACGGGGAATCGGACAGAGAATTCAGTCACCATGTATTCACCGAAGGTTTTAAGCAAGTTCGGTATATCCTGGCCTGTCATTTCTGAAGCCGCACCCAGCAGGGCGACCATCTCACTGTCGTCGTAGCTTTCAGAAGACAGGTACATACCGTGAGATCCTGCTTTTTCAAGAAGCTGGTTCCAACCTTCCAAGCCGAACTTCTCTTCGATCATGTCTCTGAGGATGTCGAACACTACGCCTTTCATGTCACCCTCCTATCTCTTTGGTTGAATCGGTTTGCTTTTCAACAGCCACATCCAGTGTTCGACCCGACCAGTTCTGCAAGTGACTCAGCCGATTGATCAATTCACTGGTAAGTGCGTGCCCTTTACGTAAAAGAATCATGCCTTTCTCGCTGTAAAGATCCTGAGCTAACACCATTCCAGCTTCGAGTTCATCGGTTCCCAGATAACAGGCATCGTCGGCAAGGTTGGCGGTATCAAAGGCGCCGCACTCCTCACAGAATATATTCAATATGGCCGGGTCGTACCTCATATTACTCTGGCGAACCAATTCGGCTTTTGCTAGCTGAGGTTTTATTTCTTCACCGGTGAAACGACCACGAATAAGATCAGTGTAGTCCCTCACAATAGAAATGATGCGGGCACCGGCAGGTATTGAAGATCCGGATAGATGATCGGGGTACCCGGAACCATCGAAACGCTCAAACTGACTTCGCAACATAGCCGCACTATGTCGCATGCCTGGTATACCCATAAGTGCTGCTTCTGCGAGTACCGGTACCTGCGCATACTGCTGCATATCCGCGCCATCGAAGTCCACCAGCGGTTTGTTCAGTAATTCGTCAGGCAGTCCGATATTGCCGAGATCTGCAAGCAGTGCAGCATCTCGTATTTCGCGGACATCAGAGTCTGCAAACCCCAGCGCTTCAGCCAACGACTCGGCCATGGATGAGCGCAACTCTGCGGCGGCAGCCGCACCAGGTTCGCGCAATGCTCCAAGACTGGAGGCCAGCCGGAGGACATGACCGTAACTTTTCTGAAGATCATCAAACGCATGTTCGAGCAGTCGGGCATTCAGGCGCAGCTCTTCGGTGCGCTCCGTTACCCGTTTCTCAAGCGAGCTGTTGAGCTCTTCCAGTTCGTGATTCTTACTCACAAGTTCTGCCTGAAGGCGCTGATTTCTTGCCTCGAGCAGGCGTGTGTGCAGGCTTTCTTCGATCAAAGCCCTGAGCTTATTATCGTCCCAGGGTTTGGTCAGGTATTGATGTATCTGGCCTTCGTTTATCGCACGAATCGTAGACTCCATATCGGAGTGACCAGTAAGCAGGAATCGCAGGGTATCAGGGGATTTCTCAGCAACGGTTTTAAGCAGCTCAGCGCCATCGGCGCCGGGCATACGCATGTCACTGATGACGAGATCAACGTCAGTATTTTCGAGTATATAGAGTGCATCACTGACCGATGACGCTGTCGTGATATCGACGTCCAGCCGCCCCAGGGAGCGGGTCAGGGATTTGAGAATATTCTCCTCGTCATCAACCAGAAGAATGACAGGCTTCACGGGCTTCTCATTGTCCAGGGCTGCTGCATCTGCAAACGCCATGAAATCACTCCGAGCAGGGGAATTGATTTCAGTCTAGACAAAGCTGTGACCCATGCCTGAACCTTACGTAATATTCCCGTAAGGCCATATCAAGAATGTCATATTAGGCAGGTTGCCATTCCGGTTTACCCGACAGCCAATGCCTCAGCCGCCGCTGCAGCACTGGCCCAGGCCCACTGAAAATTGAACCCACCCAGATGCCCGGTAACGTCAACGACCTCTCCGATAAAGAACAGGCCCGGAATTATGCGGGATTCCATAGTCTGAGATGACAGTTCTGTTGTATCGACGCCGCCAATCGCGACTTCGGCAGTGCGGTAGCCCTCCGTGCCTGCAGGCTTAACCCGCCACTGATGCAACGACTCGGCCAGTGCTTTGACTGTCTTTTTGCCAGTTTCAGCAAGATATCGATCTTCAAATTTATGATGCGCTAACCATTGCTCAGCAAATTTCTGTGTCGTGAGGCTCGCCAGCCAGGTTTTCAGGTGAGTTTTGCCTTTCTGTTGCTGGGCCTTCTGAAAGGCTTGAGTCAGGTCGATACCCGGCAACAGATTGATCTCGACCGTGTCTCCCTGATTCCAGTAAGAAGAAATCTGTAGAACAGCGGGGCCACTCAAGCCTCGGTGGGTAAAGAGTAAGTCGTCATTAAATACCTGATCGTCACAGCACACTGAGACTGGTAACGCTGTCCCTGAGAGAGCCTTACATAAGCTGCTCAGTTGATCAGTAATAGTGAACGGGACTAACGCCGCTCGAGGAGTAAACACCTGATGCCCAAACTGTCGAGCCAGATCATAGCCAAAGCCACTGGCCCCCAGGGTCGGAATCGAAGGGCCTCCTGTCGCGACCACCAGAGAGCGGCAGTCGTATCTACCGGCTGAAGTACTCAGCGTGAAACCGGCTTCGTTCGGTGTGACCGAATCGACGGACGTATTAAGTTGCACCCCAGCCCCTGCTCGTCGGCATTCCTCGAGTAACATTTCGAGAATATCGGACGATTTATTGTCACAGAATAACTGACCGTCTTTTTTTTCATGAAATGGTATGTCGTACTTGCTGACCAGATCGATAAAGTCCCACTGGGTATACCGGGAGAGCGCTGATTTGCAGAAGTGTGGGTTCTGGCTGAGGTAACAGGCTGGTTCAATATAGTAGTTGGTAAAATTGCAGCGACCGCCCCCCGACATCAGTATCTTTTTACCCGCCTTGTTTGCGTGATCCAGTACTTTGACTGTGCGTCCTTCGGCGGCGGTGCGTGCGGCACAGAATAAACCCGCTGCTCCGGCACCAATAATGATGACATCTGTGGTCGTCGACATTCTTATTCCTACTATTGCCCTGCTGTTTGCGGCTGCTATTATGCCAGCGTTTTGTGACTGACTGGACTGCTGATATGCCCCTGATTGATCGGGAAGGATTAATAAAGGCGTCAGGCCTCGCCGAATGGCAAGCTGACATTGTACTCAGATTGTTGAAAATTCCACAGCTGACGAAAATCTACGACCGCGTCGACCGACAACACGGCATTGATCTCATTGAAGACGCACTGAACGACCAAAACATTAAGTTGGATTATGACGCTGAGCGATTAGCCGAAGTAATTCCCAAAACCGGGCCTTTTATTACGGTGTCTAATCATCCTTTTGGGTTTCTCGACGGCATCATTCTGCTTCTGATTATCGGCCGGATACGACCTGAGTACCGGGTGATAGCAAACTTTCTGCTGGCCTATTTCGAGCCTTTCTCCGATCTGTTTATCACCGTCAATCCGTTCGAGAACAGTGGTCCGAAAGCCATGGGTGGCACACAAAAATCATTAGATCAGTTGAGCAAAGGACTAGGGCTTGGTTTGTTTCCCGCCGGAGAAGTATCAACCTGGTATAAAGGCCAACAAGGTATCAAAGACAAATCCTGGTCACTTTCCAGTATGCGCCTTATCAAACGCGCGGATGTTCCGGTTATTCCGATATATTTCGATAGCCAGAACAGCCTGAGCTTTCATCTTCTGGGTAAGGTGCATCCTCTGATACGTACGCTCCGGATTCCCGCTGAATTTCTTAAGAAGCAGAATAAAACCATTCGTATGGTAATTGGTAACCCGATTACACCCGAACAGATGACTCAGCTTTCAGATGAGGATCTTGCCAACTGGCTCAAAACTACGACTTACGGCCTCAAAGCCCAGCCCTGAAAGCCCGGCAAGTTGATCAGAACAGCTCGGCATCACTGCCGGCAAATGAACTCGCTAGTTGGGAGAGAGTTGAGACTTCGTTCTCGAGTCTCTGAATCGCTTCGGCAACTTCTGAAGTGGAAGAGAAAGCTTTCTCTATCGCCGAGCGAATGGAGTCGAATCGCTCCGTAACTGATTCATTCAGGGTATTCTGGCTTTCACTCGACTCTGACAATCCTGTCAGGTATGCGTTGATCTCATTCGAAGTATTCAGTAACACATTTACCGCCTCGTTGGATTTATTAGAACTCTCACGCCCGTGCGCTGCCAGCTCACTGACCTGTCGCATGGATTCCTGTGCCTGGTGAGTAATACTGAGAATGCCTGTTACCTTGTCACTTATCTCGCCACTGGATCGATGTGTGCGCTCCGCCAATTGACGTACTTCATCAGCAACCACCGCAAACCCCCGACCATGCTCACCCGCTCGGGCAGCCTCGATAGCAGCATTCAACGCAAGCAGATTAGTCTGCTCTGCCACTGCCTGAATAACGGTGACGATGTCTGATATTTCGCTACTACGCCGGTTTAATTCATCAATATGAAGCCCTGTTTCCGCCACCTGATCAGATACTGCCGTCATGGCCTTGTTAGACGCTGCCATGACATCAACACTCTCTGAAGCGAGCTCACCAGAAGAAGCGGCATTCGCTGCCAGCTTTTTAGAAAGATCTGCGTTATCCGCCACCTGCTGACGAAGCTCGCCCATGCCACTATGAATTTCATTGGCAAACTCGGACTGTTCTTTCATTTCACCCGCGGTTTCGTCAGAACGACGCGCTATTGCACTGATTTCCTGGCTGATCACGACAATAGAGTGATTCACAGAAATCAGTAATTCACTGATTCTGTCGCTGAGTTCTTCGGCATCCTTACGCTAATATTCAAGGCGCCGGAAGCCCGTGTTCTTAGAGCCCTCGTAGATGAGTGCAAGAACGGCGATCGCGCCCGCTCCAAGTAACATCCCGACCATATGCAACACGTCTGAGGCGCGATCCGTCATCGGGATACTGTTATCAGGGTCAGTAATTCCCAGCACCAGAAGAGAGACAATCCCACCAAGGATCCAGAATGGAGCGTACTTTAAGCCAGCCAGAATGGCACAAGCTAATGGATAGACCAGGAGCCCGGGAATAAGGAAACTCGTCAGCCCCCCACTGAGATACGATGCATAGGTGAAATACACCAGAATGCCAACAAGTAGCAGTCGCTCTGTAACCTCTATCGCATGGGTGAATCGGGTAAGCAAAAGGCAGAGGCAACCTAATGCCAGGAATGCATGATGCTCGGCTTTGAATCCCTCGACGCCAAGCATGGCCTGCGACAGCAAAATCACCAACATGGCAAAGATCGCGCAGATTGCCAGTCCTGCCAGCACCCGGGCCTTGAGTAACATTTCGGGATTAACTGGCCGCGGTGTGGCGATGCAGGAATCCAAATAGCGCAGCATTCAGATCAGCCCTCGGGATTTAATTGTTACTTCCAGACTAGTACTGACAACCGACTTTGCACAAAAATGGCAGGTGGTTTACATAAACCATCAGCATCTGACGGTTAATCTTTGAGGAGGCGCTTCACTGGAGCATAGGTGCGGCGATGGATAGGGCATGGTCCCAGGGCTTGAAGTGCTTCAAGGTGAGCTTTCGTACCATAGCCTTTGTGCTTGGCGAATCCGTAGCCGGGATACTTCTCTTCCATTTCGACCATGTCGCGGTCTCGTTGAACCTTCGCCAATACCGACGCTGCGGAGATGGCAGCCACCCTGTCATCTCCTTTGATCAGCGCGGTGGCAGGCACAGTAAGGTCAGGCAGTTTATTGCCATCAATCAGGGCGTGATCGCACGGGACGCGCAAGCCATCAACAGCGCGCGTCATTGCCAGCATTCGGGCGTTCAGGATATTGATGCTATCAATTTCTTCCACTGACGCACTGGCGATACAGAAGTCGACCGCTTTTTCACGGATTTCATCAAACAGACGTTCACGCTTTTTTTCTGTCAGCTTCTTGGAGTCTGTGAGTTCAGGAATGGGCTTATCAGGATCAAGAATCACCGCGGCGGCAACGACGTCACCACACAATGGACCAGCGCCCGCTTCGTCCACGCCACAGTAGATCAACCCATTCTCAATCAGTGCTGCCTCTTCTTCTGTCAGTTCGGATTCAGCCGCTTCTGGTGTAGTGATGCTATTCACCGGCTTTTTAACAGCTGGCTGATAGCTTCAGCCGCTTCCTCATCTGCATTGCGCTGCAGCTGGCGATGAATAAACTGAAAGGTTTCCTGCAACTGATGCACGGTATCGTTATCTTCAAGTCGTTCCGCCAACGCCGCTGCCAGTTTTTCTGGCTGAGCATCATGCTGAAGCAACTCAGGCACAACCTCCCTGCCGGCGAGCAGATTCGGCAACGAGATAAATTCCTGCGTCACCATGCGCTTGAGAATCCAGTAAGTCAGCGGCGCCAGACGGTAGCTGACCACCATGGGCCGCTTCATCAGCATCGCTTCTAAGGTCGCCGTTCCAGAGGCCAGAAGGATCACGTCGGCGGCGGCCATGCAGGTCTGAGACTGCCCGAGAATAATTTTCACCGGCAACACTTCCGGGTATTCATTCACCAGCTGCTCGACCTGATCTCGTCGCTCAACACCCGGGACCGGGATGATAAACCTGAGATCCGGATCTTTCTTCAGCATCAGGCTTGCCGTATCGAGAAACAGCTTACCCAGACGCGAGACTTCACTCCCCCGACTACCGGGCATCAGGCAGACGGTTTTCTTGTTCAGCTCAAGGCCCAGATTTTCTCTGGCAGGCGTTTTCGGCGTCTCGAATGGAATCTTGTCCGCCAGATGGTGGCCAACAAAACGCACAGGGACTTTATGATTTTCGTAAAAGCGCGCTTCGAACGGGAAAAGCGTCAACATCAGGTCGACTGCCTTCTCAATCTTGAGAACACGCTTCTGGCGCCATGCCCATACCGAAGGACTGACGTAATGAACGGTCTTGATTCCAGCGGTCCTGAGTTGCTGCTCCAGCCCCAGGTTGAAATCTGGCGCGTCGATACCGATGAACACGTCGGGAGGGTTAGCGATCCAATCACGAACGAGTTTCTTACGTACGTTGATCAACTCGAACAGACGCCCGAGTACCTCAACCAGCCCCATCACCGAGAGACGTTCCATAGGCACGAAACTGACCATGCCCTCACTCTGCATCATAGGGCCACCAATCCCCTCAAACGTCGCTTCTGGGTACTTCTCCTTCAGCGACCGGATGAGGCCTGCGCCCAGCATATCTCCGGACGTTTCTCCGGCCACCAACGCGATTCGCATATCAGCGGATAATCCCTCGGCTCGCGGCTTCGATACTGTCGAGCAGCATAGCAACGCCTGCGTCCTCTGCGGCAACAGGTGCGAGTGCTTCTTTAGCCTCTGCCAACGTGAGATTCTGACGATAAATGGTTTTGTAGGCTGCGCGGATACGCATAATGCTGTCTTTCTCGAAGCCCCGACGCTTCAGGCCTTCACTGTTGATACCGTGAGGCTGCGCCGGATAGCCCTGCGCCATAACAAAGGCAGGAATATCTTTCAACACAACAGTGCCCGCACCGCACATGGCATGGGCGCCAATCATGCAGAACTGGTGAACCTGAGTTGAGCCACCAAGAATCGCCCAATCACCAACGTGTACATGGCCCGCGACGTTGGTGTCGTTAGCCAGAATGCAGTTACTACCGATAACAGCATCATGGGCAACGTGGACGTTCACCATAAAGAGGTTATCGCTACCCACGATGGTGGTGCCTTTGTCCTGAACCGTACCGCGGTGAAAGGTACACGCTTCGCGGATGACGTTGTTGTCACCAATCACCAGAGTCGTCGGTTCGCCCGCATACTTTTTATCCTGACACTCTTCACCGATGGTCGAAAACTGAAATATACGGTTATTCTTACCGATAGTCGTCGGGCCTTTGATCACTACGTGCGGGCCAACGACGGTGCCTTCACCAATCTCTACATCTGGACCAACAATAGAGAAAGGACCGATTTCCACGCCCTCTGCAATGTTCGCAGCGGGATCGATAACAGCTCTGGGGTCAATCATGCCACCTCCAGGGTATGTTCAGCACAAATAATATGCGCACAACAAACTACATCACCATCCACTTCCGCATGGCAATCAAACTTCCAGATACCTCGACGACGACTGACGAATGCCGCTTTCAGGATCAGTTGATCTCCAGGCATTACAGGTCGCTTAAATCGCACATTGTCTGAGCCTGCGAAGTAAAAAATCGTGTTCGGATCACGGGCTTCGCCGATCATCATCATGCCAAGGTAGCCTGCGGACTGGGCAAGCGCCTCAAGGGTCAACACGCCCGGCATCACTGGATGACCAGGGAAATGCCCGTTAAAGAAGTTTTCATTGATTGAGACGTTTTTGAGTGCCTCAATATGAAAGTTTTCTTCCGAGTCAGTTGTGCAGGACAAAATTCTGTCCAGCAGCAGGAAGGGATACCGGTGAGGCATCACCCGCTGAATCTGTTCAATGGTTGCACCGGACATGCATTAGTCCTTCAGTTGTTTTTCTAAGTCTTTAATGCGCCGAGCCATGCTGTCCAACTGACGGAAGCGGGTTGCCGCTTTGCGCCAGTCATTAATCGGCATCTGCGCAGTCCCGGTAGCATAGCCACCCGGAGTATTAATCGATTTACTGATCACGGTTTTCGGAGCGACAAACACCCCGTCACACAGCTCAAGATGACCTGCGACACCCGCGTTACCCGCCAGGGTGCAGTGTTTACCAAGCTTTGTGCTTCCTGCAACGCCAGCCTGAGCGGCCATTGCCGTGCCAGCGCCCAGCTCAACGTTATGTGCAATCTGGACATGGTTATCGAGGATGACATTATCACCAATGATCGTATCGCCCAGAGCGCCACGGTCGACGCAGCTGTTGGCTCCGATTTCAACATCGTTACCAATGCGAACACCGCCAAGCTGCATGATTTTGACCCAACGGCCTTTGTCAGGCGCAAAGCCAAAACCATCCGCACCAATCACTGTGCCTGAGTGAATTCTGACTCTCTCGCCGAGGGTTACGTCATGATAGAGGGTGACGTTGGCATTCAGATGGCAACCGCTACCTAACACACAATGATCACCAATCACCGTGCCCGCTCCGATTTCACAATCGTCGCCGATAATCGCGCCGTCGCCAATTACGACATTAGCCGCAATACGGCAGCCGTCTCCGATCCTTGCCGACCCGGCAACCACTGCACTCGAGTGAACACCACTGGATGTGCGCGGACGGTTGTCGAACAATTGAGTAGCAAGGGCAAATGCGAGGTAGGGGTTATCGCAGACAAGAGCACTGCCTGAGACGGATTCAGCATCGGCTTCACGAACAATGACCGCACTCGCCTCTGACTCTGCCAGCTGCTTGCGATAACTTTCGTTAGCCAGAAAAGCAATTTCACCGGAGGATGCTTCCTTTAAGGTCGCAACTCCGGTGATTTGCTGATTGCTGTCACCACGAAGCTCAGCTCCGAGGTGAGCAGCCAATTCAGATAGACTGATCTGCACGGGAGGATCGTCCGTTATTATTTCTCGGCGTTGAGACGTTCCAGCAGCAGCTTAGTGATATCTGCTTTTGGAGACTTGTAGATCGCTGCTTGAGCGTTCAGAACAACGTCGTAGCCCTCTTTGTCGATCAGTTCTTTCAGGGTTTTTTCCAGGCTTGGAAGCTGCTTCTGGAAAAGCTCCTGGCGCCACTTCTGCTCCAGCTTCTGCAGTTTGTTACCGTAGAACTGGTATTCCTGGCCTTTGGTTTCAAATTCATTCTTGATTGCACGAGCTTCTTCTTCACTCATGAAATCTTTTTCTTTTTCGATTTTTTTCTGAAGTTCAGTCAGGCTTTCCTGAAGACCTTTCAGCTTATCGATATCAGCCTTGTTGGCTTTTTCGAATTCTTTCAACGCTTCCTGTGTCGCGTCAGAAAGGAACAATGCCCGTTCCATATCCACGACAGCGACTTTCGTTGCCTCGGCTGCGACCGCTACGTTGATGGTTGCTGCTGCAATGAGTGCCATTATCCAGCGCATTCTGTTCTCCTTTTATAATGGTTGTCGTCAGAATACCTGACCCAGTGTAAATTCAAAGCCTTCTGTTCTATCCCCACGCTGTTCGTTCAGTGGGAATGAGTAAGTAAATGTCAGAGGCCCGATTGCCGTCACCCAGGTTAAACCAACACCTGTACTGTAACGAAGCTCTTCAAACTGCAAGCCTTCATCACAGAAGGGGTGTGAATTAAAGCTTGGCAGATCAACATCGGACGGCACATAACATTCGCTGCTGAAGGTATTACCCGCATCGAGGAAGACAATACTGCGAACTGAACTGCGGTCTTCGATAAACGGCGTTGGGAAAATAAGCTCCAGGCTGCCTTCTACGAGCATGTTACCACCCAGAGCGCGCTCTGTTTCACGGAAGAACGGAGCGGTCACTACGGCACCGGAGCTGTCTGTTTCGTACGATGGTACGTACCCAGCGCTGTTTGAGATAGCCGTAGCACCGCCATCAGCGTCTTTGATGTAAATAACCTGCGGCGCACTGTCACTGGTCAGCGGTCGGCCAAGGTCGTCCGTTTCATAGACCACATTACCAGCCGCATCTGTTTCAGCCAGGCTGACCGGCACGTATTCGGGCAGGCCTTTCGGACCAAGGCTGTTGATCTGATAGCCACGTACCGCACCAATACCACCTGAGCGGAAGTTCTTGAAGAACGGCAAACGTTCAAGGTCACCAAAGCCATCACCGTAACCCAGGTCCGTTCTCAGGCGTAAGCTCCACTCAGTCGCCAGCGGGAAGTAATAGTTTGAGGTATAGCTGGTCTTGTAATACGTCAGGTCGCTGCCTGGCACTGAAATATCGGCTTTTATCTTATGCTCTATACCATCGGTCGGGAACAGGCCACGGTTGAGAGAGCTGTAACGCCAGCTGAGCCCCAGAGTGTACTCATCGAATACGTCGCCCTCAGAATCAATAAAGTCGGTGATTTCGGCAGGGACAGTTACCCCTTCAAACATTTCTGTATTCGAATAGCCAACCGAGAACGACAAGCGCTGGCGGCGTGAAATCGGATAACCAAAGGTCACGTTACCGCCGTAGGTGTTAGTCTGATAATCACTTACCGTACTGAGGCTTTCGAAGTCTGTTTCGCGATAGAAAAAGTTAAAGCCACGGCTGACACCATCGACGGTGTAGTACGGGTTCAGGTACGAGAAATTATAAGATTCAACCGTGTCTGTCTTCTGTACACCCAGAGACATACGGTTACCGCTACCCATAAAGTTATTCTGGCTGACGCTGGCACCGAGGATCATGCCAGAGCCTGCAGCGTAACCGATGTTGAAGTTCAGGCTGCCGCTCAACTGCTCTTCCACGGTGTAATTCACGTCGATCAGGTCATCAGTGCCCGGAACAGCCGGAGTTTCGACATTAACTGTTTTAAAGAAACCCAACTGGTTCAGGCGGTTCTTACCGGCTTCAATTTTTTCAGTGGAAGCCCAACCGCCTTCCATCTGAATCATCTCACGACGCAGCACTTCATCTCGGGTGCCGTCGTTACCTGAGAACTGAACGCTGCGAACATAAGTCCGTTTACCTGGCTCAACATAGAAGGTCATGTCGACCAGACGCTCTTCGTCATCGATTTTAGGAATACCGTTCACTTTAGCGAAGGTATAACCGTCGTTACCCAGACGTTTGGTCATCAGGTCACTGGTGAAAGTAACCCGGCGGCGAGAGAAGACATCGCCTTCTTTTACCATATAAAGACGGGTAAGCTCTTCTTCATCAACCACCAGGTCGCCCGCGAGTTTTACATCACGAATGTTGTAGAGTTCGCCTTCAGAGACGCTGACGGTAATGTAGACGCCACGCTTATCGGGTGATACCGACACCTGAGTTGATTCGATGTTAAAACGGATATAACCGCGATCCAGGTAGTACGAACGCAGGGTCTCAAGGTCACCCGCAAGCTTTTCACGGCTGTATTTATTATCGCTGGAATACCATGACCAGAAGTTTGTGCTCTGTAGAGCCAGTGGACTCAGCAGCTCCTCATCAGGGAAAATTTCGTTACCGACAATATTGATATGCTCAATCGTAGCAACGTTGCCCTCATCAACATTAATTTTGAGTGCAACTCGGTTACGTGGCAAAGGTTCGACCTCAGTCACAATGCCCGCATCATAACGGCCCTGAGCAACGTACTGTCGCTCCAGTTCGAGAGAGATACGTTCAAGCGTTGAGCGCTTGAAGACAAGCCCCTCTGCCAGCCCACTCTGTTTCAGGCCGTCCATCAGGGCTTCTGTTTGAATGGCTTTGTTACCTTCGATTTCGATAGAGGTGATGGTTGGCAGTTCAACCATGCGCACCACCAGTACATTCCCATCACGGTAGAGTTCGATATCTTCGAAGAAACCCTCACGGAACAGAGCGCGGGTAGCTTCAGCAATACGCGCATCGTCAACGGTGTCGCCCGTTGCAATAGGGAACGCCGAAAAAACAGTACCTGCAGACACCCGCTGAAGCCCTTCAAGGCGAATATCTTCAACAGTGAAAGAAGCAGCATGGAGTGTGGCAGACAGAAGCCAGAGGGATATAACCGACAGCAGAAAACGCATGTAAATAAAAACCCAGTCGCCACCTCCTCAGAGGCGGCTTATATCATTGTAGAAAGCGACAATCATCAGCATGAGCAATAACATCATACCTACCTTTACCGCAGCGATCTGAACCGATTCTGGTAATGGTTTACCACGAATCAGCTCAGCCGTATAAAACAAAATGTGACCACCGTCGAGCATGGGCACAGGTAGCAGATTAAGCACGCCCAGCGACACACTCAGCAGCGCCAGAAAGTTAACGAAAACAATAAGGCCGCCTGACGCAGAATCGCCGGCTACTTTAGCAATGGTGATGGGACCGCTCAAGTTCTTTACTGAGACATCACCCATGAGCATTTTCCACAGTGAGTCCAGCGTCAGTACGATGAGGCTCCAGGTCTTATCGACGCCCATCAAAAATGACTTCACCGGGCTCGGATGAACTTCGCGTACCCAGTCATCCGGGGCAACGGGAGCAACCGGCATCACACCTATACGACCAATGACTTCACCACTGTCCAGGGTGATGCTCTGCGGCCAGGCTTCGACTTCAATAAGCTCACCTGCGCGGTCCACTTCAACCAACACTGATGTACCGGCCGAGTTACGTATCAGGGAGACCCAGTCCTGCCAGGTTGCGATCTCTTCACCATTCGCAGCCACCAGAGTATCGCCTGTCTGGAGACCAGCGGCCTCGGCTGCCGAGCCTTCCATAACCTGAGAAATCTGCAGAGGGATCTCTGGCATGCGCGGTGTAATACCCAATTTGCTCAGAGGGTCTGGCCCCTCCTCTTCACTCAACCAGCGATTCAGAGGCAAGCTCAGTTCAACTGGGCGCCCGTCCCGGATGACTTCCAGGCTGACAGTGCGCGTCTCGCCGAGGAAAGATAACAACTCCCAGCTGACATCTTGCCACGACTGAGTACTCTCGCCATCAATCGCGCTCAGTTCATCACCCGGAAGTACGCCTGCGATCGCAGCGGGCGAGCCTTCTGCAATCTCAGACGCTACCGGGATAAACTGTTTTGAGCCACCCCAGAAAAGTAAGGTATAGACAAGTATTGCGAAGAGGAAGTTAGCGATCGGTCCCGCAGAAGCAATCGCAATCCGCGCCCACGGAGACTTACTATTGAATTCCTGATCACGTAAATGTTCAGCAACGGGAGCTTCACGACTGTCCAGCATTTTGACGTAGCCGCCCAATGGAATGGGTGCCAGAGAATACTCGGTACCGTGGCGGTCTTTCACAGAAAAGAGAGGCTTGCCAAAGCCCACCGAGAATCTGAGTACCTGAACCCCAGCTCGGCGTGCAACCCAGAAGTGACCATATTCATGAATAACAACCAGAATACTGATCGCTATGATGAAATATAACAGCGTCAAAAGTCTTCCTCCCGGAGAAAGCGTTCGGCAGTCGCACGCGCCCAGCTGTCTGCTGACAATACAGCATCCAGTGCATCCGCATCAGCAACAGAATGCTGATCCATCACGTGTTTAATCAGTGTAGGAATCTGCGTAAAGCGAATTTCTTCCCGCAGAAAAGCGGCAACGGCGACTTCATTTGCCGCATTCAAGACCGCTGGCATAGTCCCCCCCTGCGCAAACGCTGTCCGAGCGAGCGCCAGACAAGGAAAGTTCTTCTCATCCGGTGCTTCAAAATTGAGTCGTGCAATATCAAAGAGATTCAACGACTCAACACCTGCTTCTATACGCTCAGGCCACGCCATTCCATACGCAATGGGAGTCCGCATATCGGGCTGCCCCAGCTGTGCCAGCACTGAGCCGTCACAGTACTGAACCATGGAGTGAATGACGCTTTCGGGGTGCACAACAACTTCGACATCATCGGCGTCGCAATTGAACAGGAAACAGGCCTCGATCAGCTCAAGACCTTTATTCATGAGGGTGGCTGAATCGACTGATATTTTCGCACCCATAGACCAGTTCGGGTGGGCAACGGCCTGCGATGGTGTCACATCTGTCAACTCACGGGACTCCCGCCCGCGAAAAGGGCCGCCTGACGCGGTGAGGAGAATCTTACGAATTCCACTGGCTTTCAGATTACCAGCATAATCGGCAGGCATAGACTGAAAAATGGCGTTGTGCTCGCTGTCGATCGGGAGCAGTTCTGCGCCCCCCGTTTTTACAGCATCAAGAAACAGCGGTCCCGCCATGACCAGACTTTCTTTATTGGCCAACAGTACCCGTTTACCTGCGTTCGCAGCAGCCAGTGTCGGCAGAAGCCCGGCAGCGCCAACAATCGCTGCCATAACCTGATCAACACGCTCATCGGAAGCAACCTGTACCAGCGCTTCCTCACCACTCAGAACTTCGGTGACGCATTCATCGGGTAATTGTTCACGCAACTGAGTGGCCGCATCAGCGTTCGCCATCACCGCATAACGGGGCGAAAATTCAGCAATCTGAGCGGCCATCTCAACGGCACGTGTCGCCGCAGTCAATGCGTATACACGATACTTATCAGGGTGGCGACGTACCACATCTAAGGTACTGCAACCGATGGAACCCGTAGAACCCAACACGGTGATCCATTGCGTCATACAGCGAGGCCCCAGTTAAGCAGCATCATCATAAAGGCAAATACGGGAACGGCCGCCGCCATACTATCGATACGATCCATCACACCACCGTGCCCCGGCAACAGCGATGAGCTGTCTTTGATACCACGATGACGTTTCATCATACTTTCAACGAGATCCCCTAATACCGAGATCACAGTGGTGGCAGCAGTAATGACAAAGATCTTCACGACATCTTCTGTCGTCAGAGGCTGTAACCACAGATCCAGACCAACGCAAGTCAGTGCAGCCAGGAAAATGGTTGTGGCAAAGCCGCCCCAGAAACCAGCCCAGGACTTACCGGGACTGACGTGAGGAGCAAGTTTACTGTTGCCCCACTTACGGCCTGCAAAGTAGGCACCTGTATCAGCACCCCAGACCACCAGCATGACATAGATGATCAGCAGAGAACTGTGCGGTTCTTCTTTCAGGTGCATAAAGCCCACCCACATAGGGATCAGGACGCACAAGCCGAGGAAGGCACGGATAACACGCGCGTTCCAGATGTCGGTGCCACCTGGGTAACGCTTTACCAAAGCAAACGCGACCGTCCACCACAGGGTGCCAGCGGCGAGAAACCAGATCTTCCACTCAGGGTTGATACGAAGAAAACGTGCACTGATGTAAAGGCAGACAAAAACAAAGAAGGCGTACAGTAAACGGCTCCAGTTTTTTTTGTAGCCAGCAATGTTCGCCCACTCCCATGCGCCGATACTGCAGATCGCTGCGATGAAAAATGCGAAAGGCTTGAGCGGCAGGAAGAAGATACCCACAATCATTACCGGGGCGAGTATCAATGCCGTTATAACGCGCTGCTTAGTCACCGTTCTTGGCTTCCTTTAACTGATCATCAGTCCGCCCGAAGCGCCGTGTCCGGCTGGCAAAGGCGTCTAATGCTTTTTTATATTCTTCTTCTTTGAAATCAGGCCAGAGTACGTCTGAAAAATAGAACTCAGCATAAGCCGTCTGCCACAGCATAAAGTTACTGATACGCTGCTCACCGCCGGTCCGGATCATCAGATCCGGCGCTGGGAACTCGCTTAGCCAGGTGTACTGGTGCAGACTGTGCTCAGTGATATCTTCGGGCTGCATCCGACCTGCTTTGACTTCCTCGGCCATACGACGCGCCGCTTGAGCGATGTCCCACTGGCCGCCATAGTTCGCCGCTACTACCAGCGTCATGCCGTCGTTAGCTTGAGTCATTGCTTCGGATTCGGCCACCAGGCCTTGGATCTTTTCAGAAAATGCAGAAAGGTCGCCCATGATTTTCAGGCGAATATTGTTCTTATGAAGCTTTTTTACTTCCCGTTGCAGGGCTGCAATAAACAGCTGCATCAATGCGCTGACTTCCTGCTCAGGGCGGCGCCAGTTTTCACTGCTGAATGCGAACAGAGTGAGTACCTCGACACCGGCTTTCGCGGAGGTCTCGACAACCGCTCTTACGGCATCTACGCCAGCCTTATGGCCTGCCACGCCCGGCATAAACCGCTTCTTAGCCCAGCGGTTATTGCCGTCCATAATTATGGCAACATGGCGTGGCACACTTCCCTGTGCGGCACTGGAGTCATCAATACTAGTGGACATGTCCGATCAGACCTTCATCAGGTCTTTTTCTTTCTCTGCCAGCAGGTCATCCACCTGACCGATAAACTTATCTGTCAGCTTCTGGATAGCATCTTCTGCACCGCGTGACTCGTCTTCAGTGATTTCTTTCTCTTTCAGCAGGTCTTTTACGCTGCCGTTGGCATCACGACGAATATTACGCACAGACACACGACCTTTCTCAGCTTCAGCGCGGGCCTGCTTGATGTAATCTTTGCGCGTCTCTTCTGTCAGGGCAGGCATTGGCAGACGAATAGTATCGCCATTCGTTGCCGGGTTCAGACCCAGGTCAGATTTGAGAATTGCTCTCTCAATCTGCGGGACCAGATTTTTCTCCCATGGGTTGATCGCCAGGCTACGGCCATCTTCCACAATCACGTTTGCAACCTGGTTGATCGGCGTTGGAGTGCCGTAATAATCAATCATGACGCTGTCCAGGATCGCCGGGTTAGCACGACCAGTACGAACTTTCTTAAATGCATCTACCAGAGCTGCAACGCTCTTGCTCATACGATCTTCAGCGTCTTTCTGGATTTCATTAATCATGCTTTTTCTCCACTTACAATCAGGGTGCCGTGATCACCGCCAGTCATCAGGCGGCCCAGCACTCCTGTATCATTCATATTGTACACACGCAGTGGCATGTCATGATCCTGCGCCAGAACGATTGCGGTCAGGTCCATCACACCCAGTTGTTTCTCAAGGACTTCGCCGTAAGTCAGCAGATCGTACTTTTCTGCAGTCGGGTCCTTCTTCGGGTCGGCAGTATACACGCCATCGACATTCGTCGCTTTCAGAACCAGATCAGCATTTATTTCGATACCACGCAGACAAGCCGCAGAATCGGTCGTAAAGAAAGGATTCCCCGTCCCTGCAGAGAAGATCACAACATCCCCCTGATTCAGAGCACGGATAGCACTGCGACGATCGTAGTGGTCAACAACACCACTCATCGGAATTGCCGACATGACGCGGGTCGGCATGTTGGAGCGCTCCAGAGCATCACGCATCGCCAGAGCATTCATAACGGTTGCCAGCATACCCATATGGTCACCTGCAACACGATCAAGGCCAGCTTCACTCAACGCTTTACCACGGAACAGGTTACCACCACCAATAACCAGCCCTACCTGTACTCCAAGACCACGAAGCTGAGCAATTTCCAGCGCCATACGATCGAGTACTTTAGGGTCAATACCGAAATCCAGCTCGCCCATCAGGGCCTCACCGCTGAGTTTCAGCAGAATTCGCTTATATTTCGCGCTTTTTTGCTCGGCCATGAACCTTCTCCTGAAAATGTTTGGCGTATTCTACGTATATTTACATCAGACATATACAAATATGCCGGGCAAGCCCGGCATATTAATGGTGGTTTTCAGAATGTGAGCCCCACCGGTGCTGTTATCAGCCTTTAAGCTGTGCAGCAACCTCAGCAGCGAAGTCAGTTTCTTCGACTTCGATACCTTCACCTACTTCCATACGCAGGAAGCTGATGACTTCTGCACCACCTTCTTTTGCCAGCTGAGCAACAGTCAGGTCTGGGTTCTTAACGAATGGCTGCTCGAGCAGGCTGTTTTCTTTCAGGAACTTCTTAATACGGCCGCCCATCATCTTCTCGACGATCTCATCTGGCTTGCCAGCCATGTCTGGCTGTGCCTTGATGATTTCTTTTTCTTTCTCGAGAACGTCGGCAGGCATATCTTCGCCACGAACAACACGCGGGTTAGATGCGGTAACGTGCATAGCAATATCTTTCGCCAGTTCTTCGTTACCGCCAGTCAGCGCAACGATACAAGCGATTTTGCCGTTTGAGTGAAGGTAAGCACCAACAGTGTCAGCTTCAACGATGGCTGGACGACGTACAGTGATGTTTTCACCGATCTTCTGTACCAGAGCTTCACGAGCATCTTCCAGATCACCAGCCATCAACGCAGCAATGTCGGTCTCTTTGGTTTCAGCCAGCTTAGCTACGACTTTGTCTGCGAACGCGTTGAAGTTCGCATCGCCCGCAGCGAAGTCAGTTTCAGAGTTGATTTCAACAATAACAGCATTGCCTTCACCAACAACAACACGCAGCTTACCTTCAGCAGCGGTACGGTCAGCTTTCTTAGCCGCTTTCAGACCTGAGTTCTTACGCAGATCTTCAATTGCCTGATCGATGTCACCGCCAGCAGCAGTCAGTGCTTTTTTGCACTCCATCATGCCTAGGCCAGTACGTTCACGCAGCTCTTTTACCTGGGCAGCAGATACAGTTGCCATGTGGAATATCCTCTTAAATCTATAAATTGACGATAAAGATTTAAAAAAAGGGGCATAGCCCCTTTTTTCGAATTCAGCTCTGATTACTCAGCTGCTGGCGCTTCTTCAGCAACTTCAACGAACTCATCTGCAGATGCGCCGCCTTGCTTACCTTCCAGGATTGCATCTGCTGCTGCAGAAACGTAGATCTGGATAGCGCGGATTGCATCGTCGTTACCTGGGATAACGTAGTCGATGCCATCTGGGTTAGAGTTAGTATCAACGATACCGATGACTGGAATGCCCAGCTTATTGGCTTCCTGAACAGCGATACGCTCGTGATCAACGTCGATGACGAACATAGCGTCTGGCAGACCGCCCATTTCTTTAATACCACCGATAGAACGCTCGAGCTTGTCCATCTCACGTGAACGCATCAGAGCTTCTTTCTTGGTCAGCTGTTCAAAAGTACCGTCTTTCTGCTGAGCTTCGAGCTCACGCAGACGCTTGATAGACTGACGGATAGTTTTGTAGTTAGTGAGCATACCGCCCAACCAACGGTGAGCAACGAATGGCATATTTGAACGCTCTGCCTGCTCTTTGATGATCTTGCCAGCTGCGCGCTTAGTACCAACAAACAGAACTTTGTTGTTTTTCGCAGCCATACCTTCGATCAGTTTCAGCGCGTCATTCAGTGCTGGAACAGTCTGCTCGAGGTTGATGATATGAATCTTGTTGCGGGCACCGAAGATGTACTGACCCATTTTTGGGTTCCAGTAACGAGTCTGGTGACCGAAGTGTACGCCTGCTTTCAGCAGGTCACGCATGCTAACTTGTGCCATTGTCTTACTACCTTATATGTAGGGGTTATGCCTCCACGAACCCTGAGCCCCGACCTGTCGAAACAGGCACCCCGGCACATCAGTTTCAGTCCGTGTGTGTCGTTTAAGTATCTACGTACCACTACTTTGTAGTAGTACGGCGCTGAGCGCGGGCGCTTTATACCATTTTACGCGCCTATGTGCCAGCTGTTACACGATCCTTTTACTGACTTCTTATTCAACGGTTCAACCCCAGCCACACAAGAAGTACAATACAATCATTGCTATTCAATGAAACGGAAGATCTCCTCTGATGGGTGTAACGATCAACACGGCGGAAGACATCGCCAAAATGCGGGTAGCCGGGCGTCTGGCTGCAGAAGTTCTGGAGATGATCGGTGACTATGTAAAGCCGGGCGTATCGACAGGTGAACTCGACCGCATCTGCCATGACTATATTGTCAACGAGCAGAAGGCGATCCCCGCCCCTCTGAATTACAACGGTTTCCCGAAATCGATCTGCACCTCTGTTAATCAGGTCATCTGCCATGGCATTCCTAGCGATGACAAAATCCTGAAGAAAGGTGACATCATTAATATTGATGTTACTGTGATCAAAGATGGTTACCACGGCGATACCAGTAAGATGTTTATGGTAGGCGAGGTTCAACCTGCGCTGGATCGCCTTATCCGTGTTACTCAGGAGTCTCTGTACCTTGCCATTGATATGGTAAAACCTGGTGTTCAACTGGGGGATATCGGCCACGCAATTCAGACTTATGCCGAATCGAATCACTACTCAGTAGTACGTGAGTACTGCGGCCACGGTATCGGCAAAGTATTCCACGAAGACCCTCAGATCCTGCACTATGGTAAGCCGGGAACTGGCATGGCGATTCAGGAAGGTATGATTTTCACCATTGAACCTATGATCAATCTTGGCTCGCGCCATAACAAACTGCTTAAAGACGGCTGGACTGTTGTAACTAAAGATCGCAAAGCCTCAGCGCAGTGGGAACACACTCTGTTAGTCACTGCTGACGGCGTCGAAGTCCTGACCAAACGCAAAGAAGAAGAGCAGTTCTGGAAGTGACCGATTTATCTGACATGCCGGTACTACCTCAGGTAGATGAAGACGCGTTACTGGAAGAACTGAAGGAGAAGTCCCTCCCTCTTCCAGTAATCAAGCCCCTTCTGACCCGCATTCAGACCGAAGCACATGATTATTTTCGCGAGACACTTGATGCTGACCTGCTGGTCCGGCACCGCTCGACTCTGATCGACAGAGTTTTACGGGCACTCTGGCGCTTCCGCAGCATAGCCACAGAAGACATCGCTCTGATTGCCGTTGGCGGTTATGGTCGAGCAGAGCTCCATCCACACTCAGATATCGATCTGCTCCTGCTTGCGCGCGACGAAGACAGTATCAATCGCCATGCCAGCGACCTCCAGGACTTCATTACCCTGCTATGGGACATCAAGCTGGACATAGGACACAGTGTTCGCACCATGGACGAGTGCGTTACCGAGGCCGAAGGGGATCTCACCATTATTACCAATCTGTTAGAGAGCAGAACCCTGATTGGTGATGAAACACTGTATTCCGAACTACGCGCACGAATTACCCCTGAGGCCCAATGGCCCGCAGCCGTCTTTTTCGAAGCCAAATCTGAAGAACTCAATACCCGCCACGACAAACACAATAGCGCCGACTACAACCTCGAACCCAACGTCAAAAACTCCCCTGGTGCCCTCCGGGATATCCAGACAATCACCTGGGTCGCCATTCGTCATTTTGGCAAAGGCACATTGCAGGCGCTGGAAGATAACGGCTTTCTGACCGAGTTCGAACATAAGCGCCTGGCCAGCAGTGTCAGCTTTCTATGGGAAGTAAGATACGCACTCCACATGTTGGCAGGACGCGAGGAAGACCGACTCCTTTTTGATCTGCAAACGCAGGTCGCAGAAATTCTTGGCTACAAGGATACGGGGAGACAACTTGGCGTTGAACGCTTTATGTCTCAATTCTATCGCCACCAGCTCTCCACTATGGAGTTGAGCGATATGTTGATGATGCACTTTACAGAAGACTATATGCAGTGTGATGACGACACCATCACACCTGTAAATGAGCACTTCGTTCTGTGCAACGGTTACCTGCAGCTGACGACGCCAGACTTGTTTGAGAAAGAACCTGCCTGGTTGCTTAGGGTCTTCCCTATGCTGGCACAGATCTCCGAGTCAAAAGGTATACACTCAGCGACTATCCGTGCGCTGCGGGATAACCGAAACCTGATCGATGAAGAGTATCGCCAGAACCCGGAACACAACGCCATCTTCATGACTCTGATGCGCAGCAGGTCACGCGTGGTTCGCGAGCTGTCTCGCATGATGAGGTATGGCATTCTCGGGCGTTATATTCCGTCGTTTGGTCGCGTTATTGGCATGATGGAGTACGACCTCCTGCACAAATATACGGTGGATGAACATACCTTCCGTATGATTCGCCTGCTGCGACATTTCCGCTATGGCGACGTGCGTGAACGCTTTCCGATTGCCTCCCGGCTGATTCATAGGGTTCATAAGAAAGAGGTTCTCTATCTCGCTGCCCTGCTCCATGACGTGGGTAAAAGCCGGGAGGGCGACCACGCCGCCAATGGTGGCGAGATTGCCGAAGCCTTTTGCATTCAGCACGGGCTCAAGCCAGCCGATACCCATATGGTCACCTGGCTGGTGAGTAACCACTTATTAATGTCGAATGCTTCCCAGCGCCTCGACCTGAGTAACCCGGATGATATCCACCAGTTCGCCGTCGATGTCGGTGATCAGTACCACCTCGACATGCTGTTTCTGATTTCTGTCGCAGACACCCACTCCACCAACCCGGAGCTTTGGACGCCATGGCGTGCAGAGCAGATGAGAGAGCTGTACAGAAATACCCAAGCGGCATTGAGACGAGGCCTTGAAAACCGCCTTCACAAAGACGATGTCATCGAGGAAATCCAACAGGAAGCCATATCACAGCTCCTGGATTATGGTTTGCCCGAAGCGCGCGCTCGCGAAATCTGGGGCCAGCCCGGAGAAGATTACTTTCTGCGTGAAGGCGTGGACAATATCGTCTGGCAAACCCGCGAGATAGACGCGCATGGTAACAGTGCTAAGCCGCTTGTCTCGGTACGACAGACATCTGACCGTCAGTTTGAAGGCGCCACACAGATCTTTTTGTTTATGAAAGATCAGCCGAACCTGTTCGCAGTCACGACGGCAACCCTGGATCAGCTCAACCTGAACATCCAGGACGCTCGCATCATGACCTCCGAGTCAGAGAACAATGCGGTCGATACCTATATTGTCCTCGACGAGAACAATGAAGCAATTACAGACCCTGAGCGTATCCGCGTAATTCGTAATACCCTGTGCGATGCTCTGGATGAGCCCGAAGAGTTCGATACGATCATTCGTCGCCGGACCTCACGGGTGCTGAAACAGTTCGATGTGCCTACCCAGGTAACCATAAGCAATGACCCTCTGATGCGCAGAACCGTTCTAGAGGTTATAGCAGCCGACCGCCCAGGCCTGTTGGCAAGGGTGGGTAGCATCCTGATGGACTTTGGAGCTCAGCTGCAAGGGGCTAAAATTCTGACCGAGGGTGAGCAGGTATCGGATATCTTCTTCATCGTCGACGCGAACGGCGAGCCTTATTCCGACCCGACTTCCTGCGAAGAGCTGTGCCAGGCTCTCGAGGACGGCTTGGACGAGCAAGTGGAAGAACAATCTGCAGTTTAATTATCAAATTAAACAACATAGCAGAACAATCAATACCATCCTCACCACTCGTTATCCTCCGGTAACCGCGATAAAGTAATCGTCAACCGGAGGTACTTATGACTCAACGCTCTCTCGAAAATATCATTCGTAGTTACCCAAGCTCGGACGGTGATGGTGTCAAAATCAGACGTCTGGCACTCTTTAATCAACGTGACGCCGATCCTTTTCTGATGCTCGACGAACTGGTATCCGACGATGAAGCGGATTACATGGGCGGGTTTCCACCTCACCCTCATCGCGGTATGGAAACGCTGACGTATCTGCGCAAAGGTGCATTGATCCACAAAGACCACATGGGCAACCGCGGCGAAATCCGCAGTGGTGGCGCTCAGTGGATGTCTGCTGGTCGCGGTATCATACATAGCGAAATGCCAGAGCTGGACCAGGGCGGACTGCATGGCTTTCAACTGTGGATTAACATGCCCGCCAAGGACAAAATGAGCGCACCGGATTACCGGGATGTGCCGAAATCAGAAATCCCGGTTGTGACTCTTGATGGTGGTGGCGAAGTCAGAGTTCTTGCGGGTGACTGGAAGATCGAAAATAAGCAGGTGACGGGCCCGCTGGACAAGTTAGCCGCTAACGCCAGCTATCTGGACGTTACCCTGCCTGAAGGCAGTGAACTGACACTCCCTGTTGCTTCTGGTAAACGCGCGATAGTCTATGTGTACAAGGGTGAGCTGGTTACTGGCCATTCGGTACCAGAAAAACCATTGCTCATTTACAGTACTCACGGGGAAGAGCTCGTTCTTCAAGCTAAAAGTAATGCAAACTTACTGGTGCTGACAGGCGATCCGATTCTTGAGCCCGTCGCGCACTATGGCCCGTTTGTGATGAACACACAGGAAGAGATTGAGCAGGCAATCAAAGATTATAACAGCGGCCAGTTCGGCCGCTGACAGGTGGTACCAGTCTTATTTCTTGCGTTTTATCGGAGCAAAACCTTCGCTGTCCATCAGGTTACCGGCTGGACGTGAAGGCCGCGGCCCATTTTTCTTCTTCGGAGATGGGCCTTTTTTCTCGGTTGCTTTCTTCGCGGCTGCTTTTTTCGCAGCTGGGCCTCGTGGCTTTTTCTTCTTAACCCCCGCGGCTTTGCCAGACGCTTTCACCTTCTTAGGGCCGGTGTACTTAGCTTTCAGCTCCTTAATCGTGCGCGACGTCATCTCCTGACGAATATAGCGCTCAATAGCGGCTTTCAAATTCCATTCACTAGGAGCAATCAGACTGATGGCGAGTCCACTGCGCCCTGCACGACCTGTGCGACCGATACGATGAATGTACTCATCCCCCTTACGAGCAAGATCGTAATTGATGACAAGATCGAGACCATCAACATCAAGACCGCGTGCTGCCACATCGGTGGCTACGAGTATGTTACGTCGACCTTCGCGAACATTCTGCATGACATAGTTACGCTCATCTTGAGTCATATCACCGTGCAGCACGGCAATGCCTTCTCTATGACGGCGGAGAAACTCGCTCAGTCGCTCAGCTTCAGTACGTCTATTAACGAATACGATGGCTTTGTCGTAGGTTTCGTTCGCCAGAAGCCAGGTTAAAAGACGATCTTTATGCGCGTTATCATCTGCCAGAATACGCTGTTGAGTAATATCATTGTGGCTTTCCTGAATACCTTTGGTGGTAATCTCAACAGGGTCTTTCAACCACGAACGCGCAGCACGCCCTACCCCCTCATGACGCAATGTCGCAGACAACATCAATGTCTGACGCTCTGAGCCACACTTTCCAACAATATGCTCCATATCCTCAGAGAAGCCCATATCCAGCATGCGGTCAGCTTCATCCAGAATCAGAAATTCAATGTCACCCAGCTCGGCCGTTTCGCGCTTCAGGTGATCCACGAGACGCCCTGGCGTTGCAATGAGGATCTCTGGATTCTTACGCAGAACCGCTGCCTGATACTTGAACTCCTCACCGCCGGTTAATACTCCGGCCTCAAGGTGATTCATATCGGTCAGCCGCTTAGCATCCTTAAATACCTGACGAGCAAGCTCACGGGTAGGAACGATAACCAGAGCACGCGTGGCGCTATCAGGCGCATCAACCGTCAGTAACTTCTGCATGACCGGCAATAAGTAGGCAAAGGTCTTACCACTGCCCGTCTCGGCACATACCTGAACGTCACTTCCACGTAATACTTCAGGGATAACCTCAAGCTGCACGTCGGTTGCTTCGGTAATGGACTGTTTTTCAAGCCCGGCAATTAGCCTTGGGTGTAATTCTGTTCCGGCAAACACGCTGAAATCCCGCTGGAGAAAAAACGCGAGTATACCAGACCTTAGAGCGCAGGACTGCGCTGTCAGCATTAGCACTACACAGTCACCCAGCAACACCTTAGACTAGCGATACACACTTTACCGCAGGAACACGGATATGAAGAAAGTGATCAGCCTGACGTTGATCAGCGCGGCCATTGCAGGCTGCGCAACCACCTTGACCGGCCGCAATCAGCTGATGATCGTCTCGCCGGATTCCGCTATTGTTGAGTCCCAGAAAGCCTACGCCAGCACCGTCGGCGAACTCGATCAGAATAATCAGCTGGTGACTGATCCTGCTTGGGTAAAGCGTATCGAAACCATCACAGGGCGACTGGTAACAGAAGCCATCAAGCTTGACCCTGGCACCAAAGACTGGAAATGGAGCGTCGCGATTATTGACGACCCTGATACCTTAAATGCCTGGTGCATGGCTGGCGGTCGCATGGCGATCTATACCGGCATAGTTACTCAACTGAACCTTAGTGACGACGAAATTGCCCAGATTATGGGGCACGAGATATCTCACGCCCTAGCCAACCACACCGCTGAACGTATGTCCCGTGCTGTGCTGATGAACGGCGCACTCGCGGCCACCGCGGTAGTGACTGACAACAACGGCTATGTACTGACTGGCACCGCAATGGCTGCGAAAGTTGCTCTGGAGTTGCCGAATAGCCGAACTGCTGAATCGGAAGCTGACGAAATCGGTATCGAGTTAGCAACCCGCGCGGGATATAACCCCGACGCAGCGGTAAGCTTGTGGAAAAAAATGGCTGAAGCAGGAGGTGGCGGTGGCCCGGAGTTCCTGAGTACCCACCCTTCTCCGGACAACAGAGCTTCAAGACTGGATAAGCTTGGAGAGAAAATGCTCAAGCTGAATCCTCAGCTTAAAAAGTCTCAGGTCTACCCAGTTACAATAGTAACGGACTCAGAAGAAGTTTGAAGACAGTGATGTGACCTGAGCAAGTAACGCCAGTATCGGTCAGAGATCGATACTGGTCGCTTTCAGGTACTGAGCACGGAAACCGTTTATCACTGTTTCACCGGCAGTTCTGTTTCCAACAGTGATTTCACCGATATAAATATCGCTCTTCGGCGCGTTAGCGTAATACTCATTAAAGAAAGCCAGCATGGCGTCCCTATCCGACGGGTCCACACCTCTGGACGAAGGATCAGGCTTGCTTAGTTCAAGTACAAAATTGCCGTCGGACGTTGCACTGAACTTTAACGGCTGCATATCGCCAAACCCTAAATTCAAACCGAGATAAACCTGATCAATCTGTAAAAGAGATCCGGTACCAGTACATGCATCTCCGCATGTATCGATCTGAAATTCCTCGGCCAACAAAGACAGGTTCAATTGTCCCAGTAGTTCTGACTGACCCGAATCATCTGGGCGAGACCATAAAGTAAAACCAGACCCGTCGAGATATACACCCCGCATGTCGATATTCCAGACGTGGTTAGTACCATCGGCAAAATCGAGCGTGAAGCGGGAGCCGATGTCTGCTCCACTGCGTCTGATAGCAGCCCGCTGTCCGCAATCACCTGCACTCGCAAAAATACAATCCATCACATACTGTCGCGTATTCTGAGCGGCCGAAGTATAAACATCCGTCAGTATCTGCAACGCTGCGACGTCATCGCCGATTGCAGGTGCATCGCCGGTATAGAAGTCAGCCGGATCACCATCCCAATCAGAACTACCACGAACACTTCGCACGACCCAGGGGTGAAGATAGCTACCAATATCAACAGGCTTTTTAACAGCACCGTTCTGGCTGCCCTCTCCCATAATGTAGAACTGATCCCACTTGATGCCGACCTCATTACCAGTTCCGTCCTCGATGCCCGTGACTGCGAGAGAGGCATCGTCCGTACTGAAGACAAAATCCTGGAGTGCAAAGCCTAAGCCCGCCCCACTCTGAGAAGACATTTCTACATCGTCAAGCGCCTGTAACTCCGCATTCGCTGAATGAGCGATAATGGCGGCAGCGGATAGTGTTAATAATTTTTTCATCTCATTAACACCCCTTAATACGGCCAACACAGGTCGCCACCCTTGGAGTACCATTAGTCGCTTCTTCCAGCGTCAGGTACAAGGGATACTTAGTCTCATTACCAGATTGGTAACGTGCGATATTCAGGTAGGCGCCCTGGTCTGTAAGCACCCTATCTGTGCCGGGCACACCTGACAGATCTTCCCAAGGTACAGATTCAGTTTGCATCGAAATAAATACACCACTGGCTGAACCGTCTTCAAAGGAAGCGTCCTTATCGCCGATATAAATAGACTCATAGATACTGGTTCGGAAACACCCCGGCGTCCCGGTGACCTCGCAATCGTCGGCCCTGGTCAATGCCGGAACCAGAGCCGCGATCAGACCACCTTCATCTGAATCAAAGCTGCGACCATTGGGGACACCAAACCAGGATGCACGCTTCAGATACGCTACGTTCAGGCTATCTGCACCGTCGCCTGTTGCACCGTCAACCAGATCTACCTGCGTATAAATCTCTGTGCCTTGAGCCAACGCAAGTGCAGCACAGTTGACAAAGCCAGCACCAGGACAGTTCTGGTTGTATACAATCGCAGCATCACCACGAATCTCGCCTTCAACCTTACCTGTCAGAGAGATAATATCCCCCGAGAGATCGCCCTGAGCCTTTTCAAAACCGACCCGGAGGCCAGAGATGCGTTTCTCGCCGTTCTCAATTTTATAAGCAAGTTCAATGTAGGGATTCTTTGCCAGGAAAGGAACGTACGCTGCATCGGCCGCATCGTTGTAGTTATCGACGCGACCCAGTGCAAAGTTGTTAATGATAATATCGGAGTCGTAGGCTTGGCGATTGCCGCTGCCATCCCGTATCGCGTTGCGGTTATCGTCAGTAATCGGGACAGTACCATCCACACCCACTTGACGCTCAAAACGACCAACTTTCAGCTCATCAATATTGAAGACCGTTTCGAGCTCCATCCCAAGGTTAACCTTAGTGAACTCGTAGTCACCAGACCAGTTTCCTGAACCCTGATTGTATGAACTCGTATCAATGGTGATAAATGCCTGCCCTGATACATCAGAGAGGTCACGATCAGTCATAGGCTCAAGCGCACAAACAGATGCACTAAGTATCAAGCCTGACATCACGAAAACTGGACCTACATCCTGTAAACGCATACTTCACCTATTTTTGTATTTATTGAACAACTGTAGATTAATTTAAATCTAGTTCTCCTATCAGGTAATTTCCAATCAAGGATCGGTAAATAACCTACATCATTACGAGCCATAATGACACGATGAGAGTTATTTCAAAAGGGACATTTTTATAATTATCAATAAATATCAACAACTTAAATATTGTTACACTGACTTTCAAATAGACACACGTAATAAACACGAAACATAGGCGATTCTGCAGGAAGGAAGTGCCTTGCGACAGCGTGAAGGTGGTAGCGGTTGTCGGGGATAGAATCCCCCTCCTACATATTTCTGTCGAAGCACCGCATCGCGCTTGCGCGACGCTGTAGGAGGGAAGCGTCTTCCCGATGGCGTGTGGGTCGCAGAGATTTTCAGGGATAGGATCCCCTCCTACATTTTTCTGTCGAAGCACCGCATCGCGCTTGCGCGACGCTGTAGGAGGGAAGCGTCTTCCCGATGGCGTGTGGGTCGCAGAGATTTTCAGGGATAAGATCCCCTCCTACATTTTTCTGTCGAAGCGCCGCATCGCGCTTGCGCGACGCTGTAGGAGGGAAGCGTCTTCCCGATGGCGTCTGGGTCGCAGA